>Ga0302324_100006387_pt1 | contig 25413 bp, 18 predicted proteins | sample Palsa_T0_1_FD_201949 | JGI IMG/M metagenome (GOLD analysis project Ga0302324, IMG submission 201949) | Peat permafrost microbial communities from Stordalen Mire near Abisko, Sweden - Palsa_T0_1 | ecosystem: Environmental > Terrestrial > Soil > Palsa > Peat permafrost | place: Sweden: Abisko... | reverse complement strand
CCTACTGACTCCGAGCTAGATGATGGAAGGGGGAACAATGGGGGCGGCAATGAGGGCAGTAACGCCATTGGAATTGCTATCACCACATTTTATGAGACTGAGTCCGGTTATAAGGATGGAGACGGTAACTTCATTGACGGATACTCAACTTTTAGTTATTCTTTCGAGACAGAGAATATTTATTTTGACCAAGACGAAACTTACAATGACATAAACTTTAAGTTTAGCGCGGATTTTAATCGACACTTTGGAGTTCTCCAACAAATGCCCGGCGCGACGGGAGACATGATCATTAATCGCCTTAACAATCAAGAGGATGCAATTCTCAGCGCCCGAGACAAGAGCTATCAAATGAGACCAATATACTTTACACTGGAAGGTCCGGGGATAACTGGGACAGTAACGCAAAACATTGTCCTTCCAAAGGATTGGACTACTGATCCAATTTGGGAAACCCAGGAAGTATCGGACCTGGGCCCACTCAAACTGGTACACCGACTCCAATGTCGATCCCGGGGGGACTGGGTGGAACGTTTTCGCTAACGGTTTATTTTCAAAAGGTCCCATTAATTTTGTGATCTCCCAATGAAATGCCTGTTTTCATATCTGCTTTTTTCGTTTGCATTGAGTGTAAATCCGTTGTTCTCTCAGGATGGCACAAGAGACGTTATTGGGAAGGTTTTTTATAAGAAAAAAGTTTTCAAAATAATTTTCTTTGATTACAAAGGAGTGGGGGAATGGCCACATAGACTTCCTGACGGAGTGTTTGCGTTCATTATCCCTGATTCGACTTTTCAGAAGCAATATCCTAATATTTTATATGATCTCGCGATGAGTTGGGCGAAGGAAAAAATGGTTTCTACGCGAACATTTATTGCGAAACCGGAAGGAACAGTTTTTATTACCAACGGCTCAATTCGTAATGGAACATTCAAATTGTTAGTCCGTTTTGACGAGATGAGAATTGACGATACGAAAGCCATTTTCGTATTTCATACCACTGCCGTGACGTATAATGCCGAAATGGTTGGAAGATATGTAAAGATAGCCGCGCGTCTTAGAAAAGAGAAAAACGGGTGGAAAATTAAGCGCCTTAAGATTAGTAAAATTCCTTGTTGCGATAATTTCTCTTCGACGTAACCGTCCGGTGAAGCACGTCTTTCGTTGCTGAAATTAGCGAAATAGTTTTGTTGAAAAAAACACTATGGAGCAAACGGACAGCACACTTTCGCAATTAATGTTTTCACTAATCGAGGTTTGGAAACAAAGCGGGATGACGCGGAAGGATTTCTGCGCGGAGAAAGACATCGCCCTGCCCAAGTTTCAGTATTGGATCAAGAAGTACGTCGTCAGGCATGAAAGCCCTGGGGATTTTGTTCCCGTTAAGCTGACTGGTTCGGGGACTGCATCGCCTGCCTCCAAAATGGAGGTACTCTGGCCTGACGGAAAGCGAGTGATTTTTCATGCCCCAGTGGAAGCATCCTTTCTCAAAGCAGGCGGAGGCTGGAATGAACGCATCGGCATCCAGCATTTTCGTTTTTCGACTCAAAGCAGAATCTACGGTCCAAGGGTATATGGAGAATACAAAATGATAAAGGGCTTCGCCCTGCGAGCCGAAGTGGAAACGATGAACACTTATATTCCACCCGATCCGATATTAAATTCAGACCCGTCGGGAAGAAGGTGGGTATGCAACTCCTTTGCCGGACTGAGGCGGGACTACAAGATATTCAAACGAGGGCAACATCCAGATGCTCTACCAGATCAACAGCCTTTTCACCCAGCACTGCCACGCAATTTACGGCGATCCGTTGACTGTGAGAATGGGGTTTGAATTGCCGATGAAGAAAAAGGTTAAAACGAAATAACTTATTTCTGGGTGACGCAACCCTGTGGCTTTATTTGGAGTTCACGGATGTAGACTGAACGGACACGCGTTGCAAACGCGCGCCGGCATGGGCATATCATCATAATCATAAGAAATCAAAAGAATCACAGTTCAGACCAGGCTTCGGGTAGTTTTTAACCACCATTCTTCTTCGTATCTTGGTTTTCTCATGACTTTAACGCAGTTCTTTCGGAATTTAATTGTCGGCAAAGATCGATACATCGCCGAACACGGAATTTTTAAAAGTACGATTTTGCGGGGTCACTTTTCGGTTTTACTTTTTTGGAGTGGAATAATTTACGGCATCATAGACACCGTCAATGGTATTTATTACAATCTGCCTATTTTTCTTACACTTGCCCTGGCCGCTCTTGTTTCTTTCATTTCTAATCGCAACGGGAAATACATTCTTTCCAATATTATCCTTCTCGTCGCCGCCAATCTCGCCGTGTATTTGTTTGCTTCCCGTTACCATGAACAGGAAGGCCTGTATATTTTCTTTATTATTACCGGCCTCTCAGCCGTGAGTCTTTTTGGATATCGCCAACGGTATTGGGGTTTTGCTTTTGTTTTACTTTCCTATGGACTTTTTTTGCTCGGACGCCTCACCGATTTTTCCTTGTTGGAAAAAACAAGTTTTGCCGGAACTGTGAGTCAGAACAACTTTATCTTGAATTTTTCGCTGGCTTTTTCGGTTTCTGTTGTTTTACTCTTTTTCCTGATTGACCTCAATCACCATGCTGAACAATCGTTGCAGGAAAATGGAGCCGATCTTGTTCGCACTACCGAGGAACTGAAGAAAAGCCGACTTCGTTTTGAAATGGCGATTAAAGGTTCTGGAGCGGGAATTTATGAATGGGACCTGAAAACAAAAACCATTTTTGTCAGTCCTTTTTATAAGGAATTGCTGGGGTATACCGGGAAGGAATTGGCCTTCACTGATTTTGAGGATTATCTAAGAATGGTTCATCCTGATGACCGGGATGCCGTCAACGCTACAAAACAAAACCATTTTGAAAACCGGATTCCGTATCACGTAGAAGTACGCTTAAGAACAGCGGATGGGGAATTCAAATGGTTTTCTGACAGTGGAATGTCTCTTTTGGATGAAAAAGGAAATGCGACTATGGTCGTCGGCTCTATTATTGATATCAGTGAACGGAAAAATGCAGAACAGAAAATCATGTTACAAAATGCGCTGCTTGCCAAAACCAATGCCGAACTCGACCGTTTTGTCTACAGTACTTCCCATGATCTGAGAGCTCCGCTAAGTTCTCTCCTGGGACTAATAACCGTTGCCGAAAAAACAGAGGATGTCGGGGAGATTGAGGAATGTTTGCGGATGATGAAAGATCGCATTCGGACGATGGAAAATTTCATTAAAGAAATAATTGAATATTCCAGAAATACCCGCCTGGACGTAAAGAGAGAGTCTGTTAAAATTTTTCCGTTAATCCAGGATGTCGTGGAAAATCTGAGGTTCAGTGAGGGAGCTGAAAATATTTTTGTTCGCTACAACATTCCGCCCGACCTCGATATCAGCACGGATGAAAACAGGTTACGAGTGGTGATCAATAACCTGATCGGCAATTCGATCAAATACTCGGATAGTACAAAGGGAAACCCGTTCATCTCTATTGATGCGAGTAAGAATGGTAGTACCATTCATATCTGTGTTGAGGATAATGGAATTGGGATAGCCCCCGAACACCATGCTAAAATATTTGATATGTTTTACCGGGCGTCTGAAAAATCGCACGGTTCAGGGTTGGGCCTTTACATCGTAAAGGAAACCATCGAGAAACTGAGGGGAAAAGTTGAAGTAAATTCGATACCGGGTAAAGGAACTACTTTTTCCATCCAGTTGCCGATCGAAATCAGTTGAATTCCGTTTCCTTTCAGCATTCTTAATTTTGTGATTCTAAAAAGTATCTTTGCAGCCTCATGGTCCAGCAAGACGACAATCTATTGAAGAAAGTAATAGCTCATGCCAAGGAGTATGGGTTTGTATTTCCCTCCAGCGAAATCTATGACGGACTTAGTGCGGTATATGATTACGGCCAAAATGGAGTGGAATTAAAGAATAATATAAAAGAATACTGGTGGAGCTTTATGACGCGCCTCCACGACCCTATTGTAGGTCTTGACTCAGCCATCTTCATGCATCCGACTATTTGGAAAGCATCGGGGCATGTGGATGCTTTTAATGACCCGATGATCGACAATAAAGACTCCCGGAAGCGGTATCGAGCCGATGTACTTATCGAGGAGGCCCTTACCCGCATCGAAGAGAAGATTGAAAAAGAGGCCGATAAAGCGGCCAAACGCTTCGGAGATACATTTAACCGGGAAATGTTTTTGAGTACAAATCCGCGCGTACAGGAGTATCAGGCAAAAATAGATCTCAGTAACGGTCGATTAAAAGAAGCGATGAATACGTCGAACATGACCGAATTGAAGCAACTCATTCTCGATCTGGAAATAGCCGATCCTGTTTCGGGCACCCGGAATTGGACCGACGTTCGCCAGTTTAACCTGATGTTTTCCACTGAGATGGGTTCGGTAACCGACGACACCAATAAAATCTATCTGCGACCCGAAACCGCGCAAGGTATTTTTGTCAACTTTCTCAACGTACAAAAGACCAGCCGGATGAAAATCCCCTTTGGAATTGCCCAAATAGGTAAAGCTTTCCGCAATGAAATTGTAGCGCGCCAGTTTATTTTTCGCATGCGGGAATTCGAACAAATGGAAATGCAGTTTTTCGTGAAGCCGGGGGAGGAGATGACCTGGTACGAGTTCTGGAAGGAGAAACGAATGAAATGGCACCACGCCCTCGGGCTGGGAACTCAACACTATCGGTTCCATGATCATTTGAATCTGGCACATTACGCGAATGCGGCATGCGACATTCAATTTAATTTTCCGATGGGCTTTAAAGAACTTGAGGGAATTCATTCCCGCACCGATTTTGACTTAAAGAACCACGAAAAGTTTTCAGGAAAAAAACTGCAGTACTTTGACCCCGAAACGAACCAGAGCTACATTCCCTATGTCGTGGAAACTTCCCTGGGGTTGGACAGGATGTTTCTGGCGATTCTTTCGAAGTCGTACAAGGAAGAGAAGATCGCGGCCCTCGAAGGAAAAGAGGAGGGAAGCGAACGCGTGGTGCTCTCCATTCCGAAGGCCCTGGCACCCTGCAAGGCGGCCGTTCTTCCCCTGGTTAAAAAAGACGGACTGCCTGAAAAAGCAGAGACCATCCTGAACGATTTGAAATTTGATTTCCATTGCTATTATGAAGACAAGGACACGATTGGCAAAAGGTATAGGCGCATGGACGCCATCGGAACGCCCTACTGTATAACCATTGATCATCAGACATTGCTGGATGATACGGTAACCCTCCGCGACAGGGATACGATGAAACAGGAGCGAGTTGCCATTACCTCCTTAAAATCAACCATTTTGAAATCGGTATCCATCCCGGAATTACTCAGGAAAATATAGCATTTTACAGCTGTGGGGGTTTTTAAACTTCTATTCCGGCAGGGTTCGATCCCGAAAGCAACGCAATGAACTGGCTACACCTTCTTTCGCCGCAGCGCATGGGACAAAAAATAGTGCCCGCCGAACTGTCAAGGAGCGCATTTGAGCAGGACTATGATCGTATTATATTTTCGCATCCCTTCCGTAAGCTTCAGGATAAAACACAGGTACATCCTTTGCCGGAACACGATTTCGTTCACACCCGACTGACGCATAGTCTTGAGGTTTCCAGTGTGGGCAGGTCGATGGGTAAGAAAGTGGGAGAAGTGATTCTTCAACGGCACCCCGAGTTGGGCGGTGAATTTTCTTTATTTGATCTGGGGGCGATTGTCGCGGCGGCTTCGCTGGCTCACGATCTTGGCAACCCTCCTTTCGGCCACGCCGGAGAGGACGCTATCTCCGATTTCTTTCTTAGGCATCCGGCTGGTCAGGAGTTCAAATCGCTGGTGACGGGAGTGGAATGGAGCGAGTTACTTTCGTTTGAAGGAAACGCGCAGGGTTTTCGTATTCTGAATAAAGACAACTATGGATTAAAACTTACCTGTGCTGCGCTGGGGGCTTTTACAAAATACCCTTGTTCTGCATCTTTTTCGCAACGTGACGCTTCGAAAAAAAGTCAAAAAAAGTTTGGTTTCTTTGAAACTGAAAAGCAGATTTTTTCCGAGATCGCTTCTCATCTCGCCTTAATTCAGGTTGCCCCTCAAGCCTGGTCGCGCCATCCGCTGGCTTTTTTGGTAGAGGCGGCCGACGATATTTGCTACAGTATCATCGATCTCGAGGATGGGTGCAGGCTGGGGTTAGTAAGCTTTGATCAGACGGTCGATTTACTGGAGCCTATTTTGAAGCAGAAACTGAATCGAGGGAAATTGTCCAGCGGATATGGCCTCAATGAAAAGCTGGGCGTGCTTCGTGCGCTGGCTATTGGAGAACTGATCGAGGCTACAACCCGGGTATTTCTGGATAATGAACAACAGATTCTGGACGGAGAATTTGACCGTGCGCTAACCGAAAGTTGCCCATTCAGCGATGCGCTGAAGTCGATCAGCGACGTATCATTTCAGAAGATTTACCGGGCCCGGCATGTGGTGGAGATCGAAGCAACAGGTCATGAAGTCATTCCCGGCCTCTTGCACGAGTTTACACAAGCTGGCCTTTGCGGGATGAAAAACCTTCGATCACGAAAATATCAAAACCTGATCCTGCTTCTTCCGGAAGAGATACGGGAAGAGATTCGGCTCCGGCCCGACAATGTTTACCATATGCTTCGTCAAATCATTGATTTTATTTCGGGTATGACCGACCGGCACGCTGTTTCGCTGTATCGGAAGATCAAAGGCATATCCATGGTGTGACGGCGACGGAAGCCAACCCGGTGGTTAAGCAATAAAATTTCAGCATCACGGATTATTGCCTTGACACATCGACTCTATTGAATTCCTGATGGCTGTCGGCTGTTCAATGGATCTGGCTGACGGATTGTTGTTCTTTATGGTTATGCCCGCTTGAGGCACCTTAGAGATGCTAACGTGCATTGTGCACTTTGTTATTCTTAATGACCTTGGTGACCCTGCATTTACAGAATTGAAAGGTTACCGGTAACCGGAATGACAGAAGAAGCTATTATCAAGATAGCATCAAATTTGACGATTCAAGGGAATAAAATCCGGCATCAAAAACGCCAAAAATCCTTAGCTTTGCCGTTCATTTTTGCCTCGTTTCACTATGTGGACTAAAGTTGCCCGGTTAATCATTGCGTACAGACTCTACCTGATCATTCTCATCGGGCTTATTACCATAGTCATGGGCTACCTGGGTACCAAGGTGGAGTTGAGTTATGAATTCAACCGTACGGTCCCCCTCAATGACCCGGAACAGGTTCTTCTTACTAAGTTCAAAGCTCAATTTGGCGAAGACGGGGACGTTATTGCCATTGGACTAAAAGACAGCTCGGTTTACCAGCTTAGGAATTTTAATCTTTTTAGAAAATTCGCCGAGCAATTAAAAGCTATACCCGGCATAAAAAGTGTGCGGGGATTGCCGTTGATCCAAATCATCCGAAAAGATACGGAGCATACGCGCTTCAATTTGGTTGATCTTTTTTCCGGACCTGCCTCCACACCGGCGCAACTTGATAGCCTGATGAGAGTGATGCGTAATCAGAAAGTTTACATGGGTCAGCTTGTCAATACAGTCAATGGGGCCACTATGTTGGTCGTTACGATTCAAAAAGAAGTGATGAATTCATCCAAACGTGTCGGAATGACGAATACAATTACAGCCGCCGGTACAGAATTTTCGACAGCAACGGGTATCCAACTTCATTATACCGGCCTTCCCTACATCCGCACCATGGTCGCCAATCAGGTACGCCACGAGATGTCGCTTTTCCTTTTTCTTTCTGCACTCGTTACGGGAATCATCATGTTTTTGTTTTTCCGTTCCTTTCGTGCCGTTTTCTTTTCCATGATCATCATTGGCATTGCGGTGATTTGGGTATTTGGCACCCTTGTTTTATTCGGATACAAGATTACCCTGCTCAGTGCACTTATTCCTCCCGTCATCGTTACGATTGGAATCACCAATGCCATTTATCTGCTCAATAAATATCATGTTGAGTTCGCCAAACACAGAGACAAAGAAAGGGCGATTGCCACCGTCATTAATAAAATGGGATTGGCCACCTTCCTGACGAATCTGACCGTGGCCATTGGTTTTCTTACCCTGCTCTCCACAGACATTACCATTCTGCGCGAATTCGGAATCGTGGCGGGAATTAACATCATGGCGCTGTTTATCGTTACGCTGATTATGATTCCCAGTGTTTTTTCATGGTTACCTCCACCCAGCCCAAAACATTTGCACCATTTGGATTTCAAGGTCATGGGATCTTTTGTCAAGTGGATTGATAAAATTGTTCTTCAGCGCCGAGCCATCATTTATGCCCTGGCGGTTACGCTGGCCGTCGTTTCCGGATTTGGAATGCTGAAACTCAAGTCGGTCTCCTTTATGGTGGATGACGTACCCGAAGACAATCCCATTAAGAAGGATCTGAAATTCTTTGAAACCAACTTCAGTGGTATTATGCCGCTTGAAATTATGGTCGACACAGAAAAGCGCGGAGGCCTCAAGAAATTGAAGAACCTTCAGAAGATCGATGCGTTTGAGAATTTCCTGGACTCGCTGGACCATGTCTCACCGCCTATTTCGATCATCAGTGCCATTAAAGCCTTTAAGCAAGCATTCTATAACGGCAATCCGGCCCGATATTCATTGCCGGCCAACGAGGCAGAAAAAGGATTTATTCTAAAGTATCTTTCGGCGAGCAAAAACACGGGTGGTCTGCTTAAATCCCTCGCTGACAGTTCCCTGCAGAAAATGCACATTTCGCTTTTTATTGCCGATATGGGATCGTTAAAACTTGATTCCCTGGTGGGTAAAGTGATTGAGCCCAGGATGAACGCCATTTTTAAGGATACGGGTATTCAGGCTTGGGTGACGGGGTCCACCAAGATTTTTATCCGGGGAAATAAATTTCTGATTGAGAACCTTCGGGAAAGTTTGCTGCTGGCCTTTATTCTTATCACCCTGTCGATGGCCATCCTGTTTGCCGACGTCCGGATGATTGTTATTTCGCTCATTCCTAATTTAATTGCGCTGATGATTACCGCGGGAATCATGGGGTATTTCGGTATTCCGCTCAAACCCAGTACCGCGCTGATCTTTAGTATTACATTTGGTATTTCCGTCGATAACTCGATCCGTTTTTTGGCCAAATACAGACAAGAGATGTTTGCGAATAATTTTCGGGTACCGATTTCGGTAAGTGAAAGCATCCTGGAAACGGGTAAAAGCATTATGTATACTTCCATTGTCTTGTTTGCCGGCTTTATCATCTTTGCATTTTCGAAATTCGGCGGAACTATCGCACTGGGGGTGTTGACGTCCACGACTCTTGTCATATCGATGTTTACCAACCTGATTTTACTTCCGGCATTGATCATGACTTTTGATAAATCCAGGAAGGGGAAAAAAGAATTGATTGACGAAGTGGATACGAGTTTTTAAGGAAGCCTCACGTCTGGCCTTGGGAAAAGGACGGTTGTCTCGGGAAATAAGAATCACAAGTAGATTTAATGAGCACGTACAAGGAATACAAGGAGTTGGATTTCGCACAAGTCGCTTCCGAGGTGCTGGAGTTTTGGACGCGTGAGAAGATTTTTGAAAAGTCGGTGAGCAGCCGTGAAGGAAGACCGGCATTTACCTTTTATGAAGGCCCCCCTTCTGCCAACGGCACTCCGGGCATTCATCACGTGATGGCCCGCACGGTGAAAGATATTTTCTGCCGATATAAAACATTGCAGGGATTTCAGGTTAAAAGAAAAGGCGGTTGGGACACCCATGGGCTGCCGGTGGAACTGCAGGTTGAAAAGCAATTGGGGATAACCAAAGACGACATTGGAAGGAAAATCTCCATCGAAGAATATAACCGGAAATGCCGGGAAACGGTAATGATGTATAAGGACCAGTGGGATGACCTCACCGAAAAGATGGGGTATTGGGTTGATCTGGAGCATCCCTACATCACCTACGAAACAGACTACATTGAATCTTTGTGGTGGATACTAAAACAGTTGTACAATAAGAAATTATTATACAAGGGGTACTCCATCCAGCCATACTCTCCCTCCGATGGCACCGGGTTGAGTTCCCACGAACTAAACATGCCGGGGTGCTACAAGGACGTGAAAGATACTTCGGTGGTGGCGCAGTTTAAAGTCAGGGAAGGTCCCAAATCCATGTTCCTTTTTGAGAAAAATGGTCGGGCGCCAATTTATATACTGGCCTGGACAACTACTCCCTGGACACTTCCTTCGAACACCGCCCTGGTGGTTGGAGAGAAAATAACCTACGTCCAAGTCAATACATTCAATCCATACACTCATTTACCGGTTAGTGTCGTGTTGGCCAAGGATCTTTTTTGGAAATTTTTTTCTGAGAAGAACAAAGACGTATCCCTGGAAGATTATAAACCCGGGGATAAGATTATCCCTTTTGCCATCGCTCAGGAATTTTCCGGAAAAGCATTGTTGGGTATCCGCTATGAACAACTCATGCCGTATCTTTCTCCTCTCCGTGACGCTGAAAAGGCTTTTGAAGTAATAGCTGGAGATTTTGTTACCCTCGACGATGGAACCGGAGTAGTCCACGCATCGCCCACGTTTGGTGCCGATGATTTCCGTGTCGCCAAACAATATGGAATCCCTGCACTCACCGTGAAAGACGAAGTCGGCAACGAGGTTCCTACCGTCGATCGCCACGGGAGATTTGTATCCGAGATCGGAATTAAGTTGCAGGAAGGGGTAAGGAAGTACACCATCAAAACGCATAAGCCCCTCGGTCCGGACGATTTTTACGTAAAGAATTATACAGACGAAGACGAAAATGATCCGGATTACAAGACTACTGACGTAATCATTTCGATCATTCTCAAGGAAGAGAATAAAGCATTTAGAGTAGAGAAATACGAACATAGCTACCCGCATTCCTGGCGGACCGATAAACCGGTGCTATACTATCCGCTGGATTCCTGGTTTATAAAAACCACGGCACTCAAAGAACGGATGGTCGAGTTAAACAGAACGATTCACTGGAAACCGGAGTCCACCGGCACGGGACGATTTGGAAATTGGTTGGAAAATCTTGTAGACTGGAATTTGTCTCGGTCTCGTTTCTGGGGGACGCCGCTGCCGATCTGGAGAACGAAAGACAACAAAGAGGAAATATGCATAGGATCCCTGGAGGAGCTGAAAGCGGAAATGGCAAAATCCGTGAGCGCCGGTTTTCAGAATCCGGAATCGGCAATCGCCCGACATCAGTTTGATCTTCACAGGCCTTATGTTGATGAAATTGTCCTGGTGAGTCCTTCCGGTCAACCCATGTATCGCGAGCCCGACCTGATCGATGTCTGGTTTGATTCAGGCGCCATGCCTTACGCCCAGTGGCACTATCCATTTGAAAATAGAGAAGTTTTCAAAAAGAGTTTCCCCGCCGATTTCATTGCCGAAGGGGTGGATCAGACCCGGGGATGGTTCTTTACTCTTCATGCTATCGCGGCTATGGTGTCAGACAGTGTGGCCTTCAAAAATGTGATTTCGAACGGCCTTGTGCTCGACAAAAACGGAAACAAGATGTCAAAGAGCAAGGGCAATGTGGTAAACCCCTTTGAAACGATCGGTAAATTCGGACCGGATGTGGTGCGCTGGTACATGATGGAGAACGCTCCGCCCTGGGAAAACCTTAAATTTGATAAAGAGGGTATTGCCGAAACCCAGCGAAGGTTTTTTGGAACCCTGCTCAATACGTATTCCTTCTTTGTTTTGTATGCCAATATCGACGGCTTTATCAAAGACGAAATGAAAAAGGTTTCTTTTACCATGTTGACGCCTCTGGATCGATGGATTATTTCCAAACTTCAGTCATTGATCCGGGAGGTAACGTTGGCGTATGACGAGTACGAACCTACGCGGGCCGCTCGAGCCATCCAGAACTTTGTAAATGACCAACTTTCCAACTGGTATGTCCGTCTCAACCGCAAACGTTTCTGGCAGCCGACTTCTTCCACTCACAAAAGTGAATTGACGGAAGATAAAAAAGCGGCATATGATACGCTCTATGAATGCCTTAGTGTCGTAGGTCAAATAATGTCTCCCATTGCTCCTTTCTATGCCGAATTTTTGTACAAGAATTTGACGGACAACATTCCTGACACAACAACGACCCCGCCTCGCCGGGAGTCAGTGCATCTTACGGATTGGACGAAAGCTGACGCAAGCCGGATGGATAGTGAGCTTGAACTCTCTATGGACTATGCCCAGAAGATATCTTCCCTTGTCCATTCCATCCGAAAAAGCAGCAAAATCAAAGTTCGAACTCCCTTGCAAAAAATAGTTTTGCCGGTGTTGGACGCAAAATTTGCTCAACGTATAAGGACTGTGGAGGAGATTATTAAGGCGGAAGTCAACATAAAACGGATTGAATACATCGATGATACCTCGGGGTTGTTGATTAAAAAAGCGAAACCCAACTTTGCTAAGCTTGGAAAACAGTACGGTCCAAGATTAAAAGAGGTCTCTAGGGTGATTCAAGCATTAACACAGATCGAGATTACTACGTTGGAGAAAAAGAGCACGATATCCAAAGGGGGCTTTGATCTTGTTCCGGAAGACGTTTTGATTGGTTCTGAGGATATTGCCGGCTGGTCGGTAGCTTCCGCGGATGGGATTACCGTGGCACTTGATATTACGGTGACCGATGAATTGAAAAAAGAGGGCATTGCCCGGGATTTTGTCAATCGTATTCAAAACCTGCGGAAAGACATGGGTCTTGAAGTTCTGGATAAAATAGGAATTGAAGTGGAAGAAGACGGCGAAATGGTTTCGCTGGCCCTCACCCAATTCAAAGAATACATCAGCACCGAAACTCAGGCACTTAGTCTGGAACTGAAAGAAAAAGTGGCAGATGCTACAGAAGTTGATTTGGATGAATTTAAATTGCACGTGAAAATCGAGGTCAGGACGTAAGGATTTTTTCTTCTTACGGCTGTCCCGACGTTAAACAAATGCCCAACAGATGAATAAAACAACTAAATATTTTTTGGTGGCGTTGGCGGTTATCATTCTGGACCAGGCCAGCAAACTGTTGGTTCATAAGTACATGTATGTGCACCAGGAAATCAATGTGATCGGGGATTGGTTCAAGTTTGTTTATGTGCTGAATCCGGGCATGGCCTTCGGGATTCGATGGGATAATGAATTTGGAAAACTTGCGCTGACTATTTTCCGCATTGGGGCTATGGTTGGAATTGGCTATTACCTCTTAAGGGTAACCCAACGAGGCGCACACGCCGGATTTCTCTTCTGCATGGCGCTGATCCTGGGGGGCGCTGTAGGCAATGTGATCGATAGTACATTTTATGGAGTGCTTCTTAATAACGCTCCGTATGATTCTCCCATTCGCTTATTTCATGGTCAGGTTATTGACATGCTCTTTTTCCCCCTTTTTAATTTTACCTGGCCCCAATGGATGCCCTTCAAAGGAGGTGAAAGCTTCCTGTTCTTCAGTCCGGTTTTCAATATTGCTGATTCCTCGATTTTCTTAGGTGTGGTAACCATACTTATTTCTCAGCGGAAGTTTTTCACTGAAAATAAGATCGAATCTACCCGTCGGCAGAATAAGCAGACCGATTCATTCGATCATTTCCATGAAAACGGGAAAGATACTTCGGCTAAACTTCCTGAACCTGAAAACCCTTCGACACGTTGACGTATGGCCGAACAGTTGATCATTGTTTCAACGACTAAGGAGGACCGGTATAAAGAACTTATACCCCAAATTGAATCGTTGGTCAACGGAGAGACCGACGTCGTGGCGAATTTATCGAACATAGCCGCCGCCCTTCATCAGGCGCTCAATTTTTTTTGGGTGGGATTCTATCTTGTCAAAGAAAATGAGTTGGTTCTCGGTCCTTTTCAGGGTCCTATAGCCTGCACCCGAATAGGATTCGGCAAAGGCGTGTGTGGAACTTCGTGGAAGGAAAGGAAAGTTATTCTTGTACCGAACGTAGAAGAATTCTCCGGGCACATCGCCTGCAGTTCCGATTCCAAGTCCGAAATCGTGTTACCCGCTATAAAAAACGGAGAAGTCGCACTCATTTTGGATGTGGACAGTGATAAGATGAATGATTTTAATGAAACGGATGAGCGTTACTTGCAAGAGTTGATTGGGATGATTGAGAAGTTTATCTGAGTATTGTAGTGGATCTTTCTTTGAGGAAGTCCGCACGGGCTAGAAAATAATTTCATCCATCGCTACATTCCTCTCACCGTAGGTAAATTTTCAAAATTTGCTAACTTCGGCTAACCAATACCTATACCCATGCAAACTACCCTAACCCGCCGAGACTGGTTCAAATCCACCCTCGCACTTACCGCCGGTTTATCGCTAACTTCGTCATTGACCCAACGACTTTTGGCCTCTCCTATGAGCGAAGCCGAAAAATCGCACTGGGGATTGAACAAGCCGTCGTCGACCAAAATCCGGTTGAACGCCAATGAAAACCCCTATGGGCCTTCCGAAAAATCAAAACAAGCCATTATACAAATTTTGTCGGAAGGGAATCGCTATCCCTTTCAGGTGATCCCGGAAGTAAAAGCGATCCTGGCAAAAAAAGAGGGAGTTACTCCGGAATACATTCATTTGGGCGCCGGCTCCGGGGATTTGCTCTGTCAGGCAGGCGTGGCGTTTGGACTGGAGGGAGGGCAGATCATGTCGCCATTCCCTACTTTTCCGTTGCTGATGAATTATGCGGAAGTATTCAAGGCCAAGTGGGACAAAATAAATCTAAACGATAAGTTGGAGGTAGATTATGATGCGATGGCGGCTGCCGTGAAACCCGATACAAGGTTGATTTTTATTTGTAACCCCAACAACCCCAGCGGCACATTAGTTGATCCTAAGAAAGTAGAAGCTTTTTGTGAAGCCGTTTCTAAAAAGGTGACTGTTTATGCCGATGAAGCGTATCTCGAATTTCTCGAGCCGGCCCAGCAGATTTCCCTGATCAACCTGGTTAAGAAAGATTATAATGTCATCGTGTCCAGAACATTTTCCAAGATTTATGGCTTGGCAGGACTTCGTATCGGCTACCTGGTGGCGAAACCGGATTTGATCAGAAAAGTATCCCAATATGCCGGAGATTTTCCGGTGAGTCAAACGGCGCTGGCTGCGGCTCAGTCGTGTTTGGGCGATGAAGCCTGGATGAAACTGGTGCGCACTAAAAATACGGAAGCCCGTGCCGTCCTTACCGACTACCTGGACAAGAACAAAATAGGTCAAGGCAGATCAGTCACTAATTTTGTGTTTTTCCCGGCGGCTAAAGATGGAAAAACCATTCTTTCCAAAATGGACGACAAGGGATATCTCATGCGAATCTGGGATTACAAACAAAAAGAATGGTGCCGTGTGAGCATTGGCACGGCTGATGAAATGAGGGGATTTGTGAAAGCTTTTGATGAAGTAATTTCCTAAGGATCGCGCCGGTGTAGGCAGCTATCGTTTAGCCACCGCCAATTGCATAATGGGACGCTCTCCCAATGATTTCAAAAGGCGCGCGTGGGCTGCTATGGCCCCGAGAAAAGTATCCTTGGATTTGTAAGGCACTCCAAACTCTTTGGCCGTCTGTTCTACGATCAGTGCTATTTTTCTGTAATGCACGTGGCAGATCGTCGGAAAAAGGTGATGCTCCACCTGGTAATTTAAACCCCCGACATACCAGGAGAACAAGCGTTCACGGTGACCAAAATTGGTTGTCGTGTGCATTTGATGTATAGCCCAGCTGTTTTCAAGATTCCCCTTCTCGTCGGGCACGGGATACTCGGTCCCTTCAATGACGTGCGCGGGCTGAAAGATGATGGCGAGGATGAACCCCGCGATATAATGCATCACAAAGAAGCCAAAGAAGATTTGCCAGAATGAAAAAGGCGTAAGCCATAATGGGATTACGAACATATACGTAAGATACACCACTTTGGTCACGACTAAGATAACCCACTCTTGAAGAAGCGATGCTTTCTGTTTTTTCACTAATCCATCTTGCTGATATCGAATCAGGCGAACAAAATCTTTAAAGATAATCCAAACAAACGTTAACAGGCCGTAAAAAAACCAGGCGTAAAGATGTTGGTATTTGTGGATGGGTTTCCAATCCGACTCTGGACTCATGCGGAGTACGCCCCGGGGGCTAATGTCCTCGTCAGCATCATGGATATTCGTATACGTGTGATGCAATACATTGTGTTGAACTTTCCAGTTGAAGGAGTGTCCACCGATAAGATTTAATGAGTATCCAAGAAGTTTATTGATCCAGGTTTTTGAAGAATAAGCGCCGTGATTCGCATCGTGCATGATAGAAAGGCCAATCCCTGCCGTTCCAAACCCCATTAGCGCGCAAAGCCCCAGAAAAATCCAATAGCTGCTGTAAAATCCGCTAATCATAAAAAAATAGGGAATGAGATACAGACTAAACATAAACGTAGTCTTCACCACCATCTCGCTATTGCTGTACCGACTGATTTTATGAGTTTTGAAATAGTCATTCACCCGCTTGGTTACGGTCGGAAAAAATTCTGAAAGGGGCGAAGGAAATTTGAGACTGGAAGTATTCATGCGTTACTGCTTGGATTGGCCGATAGGGGTCGTTAAAGTTACGGAAGTCGGCCTTAGCAACAAGCGTTAGGCATTAAATTATTAAGAAACAACCGTTTGATGTAGGTAAGAGAAGAAGCGGCCCGTTATGAAAATTGCGCCAATACGGTTTTTCCTCCTTTCGCAACATCACCGACCTTGACTTTGACGATGGCGTTAAGTGGCAGAAAAACATCCACTCGTGAGCCGAATTTGATAAATCCGAATTCCTGTCCTTGCTTCACGACCTGGCCTTCCTTTACATACCATTTGATCCTTCTTGCCATAGCACCCGCTATTTGGCGAATAAGAATTTCAGTTCCTGAAGACATTTTGGTCACCACGGTCGTGCGTTCATTTTCCATACTCGATTTGGGATGCCAGGCTACCAAATATTTTCCGCGATGATATTTAAAATAACTTATGGATCCGCTCACGGGCATCCTGTTTACGTGAACGTTGAGGGGCGACATAAAAATGGATATTTGTCTGCACCGTGATTTCAGGTACTCAGTTTCTTCTGTTTCTTCGACCACTACGACTTTCCCATCGGCGGGAGCAAGAACATCATTGTCATTCGATCGAATATCAAATAATGGAATGCGGAAAAATTGAAGAATTGAAAGAAAGAAAATCACGCTAAGCGTAATCGTCGTCGCCTGGACAGCCATCGTCAGCTGATAAAAATGAAGAATAGCCCAATTACCAACCACTACGATCGCCAACAATACCAACAGCAATGTCCAACCTTCACGATGAATGGTCATATACGAGCAATTACGGTATACAATAAAAACAGCAAGTTGGAGACTTGCTGTTCAAAATTAACGTACTTCTCAACTATTTTTATCAGAAACCGCCTCTGAATTTATACGTCTTTGCCACTTTATCAATCGCCACCATGTACGCAGCAATGCGCAACGAAACCTTGTAATCGATGGAAGTCTTAAAAACGTTATCAAAAGCGTCTTTCATGATCCGGTCACTTCTCCGGTTAACGCGCTCGGCGGTCCACTTATAGCCTAAACGGTTTTGCACCCATTCGAAATAAGAAACCGTCACTCCGCCCGCATTGGCGAGAATGTCGGGAACAACACTAATCCCTTTTTCATAGATGATGCTATCTGCTTTCGAAGAAGTTGGGCCATTTGCCCCTTCGACAATAAGCTTGGCCTGGATTTGGGAGGCATTGCTGCCGGTGATGACGTCTTCGGTGGCGGCAGGTACAAGTACATCCACTGGCAACGTTAAAATCTCATTTCCGCTGATTTTTTCTGCTTCAGGAAATCCTTCCAGAGAACCTTTATTCATGTCGCGATAGGCCACCGCTTTTTCGATATCGATTCCCTTTTCATTATAGTACGCGCTATTCAGGTCGCTGATGGCCTGTACCCTCAATCCACGATCGGCTAACAGCCGTGCGGCCCAGGAGCCCACATTACCAAACCCTTGAACAGCACAAACAGCCTTGTATGGATTTATTTTCAATTTCTCCATCGCGGCCAACGTAGAAACCATGACACCGCGACCCGTGGCTTCTGTTCTGCCGAGAGATCCACCCAAAACTATTGGCTTGCCTGTAACGACCGCATTCACCGTCATGCCGCGCATGCGTGAATATTCGTCCATCAGCCAGGCCATTTCGCGCGGACCTGTGCCCATATCGGGAGCCGGAATATCTTTATCCGCACCAAAGATGTCGATCATAGACAGGGTATAGGCACGCATCAAACGCTCAATTTCTCCAGCCGACATTTCATGGGGGTTGCAGGCAACACCGCCTTTGGCGCCGCCGTAGGGAATATCGACAACGGCACACTTCCACGTCATCCAGGCAGCAAGCGCTTTTACCTCATCAAGGTTGACATGGGGGTCGAAGCGAATGCCTCCTTTGGAGGGACCCAGAATAGTCGAGTGGATAACCCGGTATCCTTCGAACACCCGGATGCTTCCATCGTCCATCGTCACGGGCAAAGAAACAATGACCTGGCGAGCGGGCACTTTCAATACATTATACACCTCGTCTTCCAATCCAAGAATCTGCGAGGCCGTACGAAAACGCGACATCATTGCTTCAAACGGGTTCTCTTTATCAAGGTGGGGAGCTGGTTCTATGTAGGTCATAAATTGGTTAGGATGATTTCTTCTTTTTAAACGCAAATAATGCGAATTGGATCATTTAAAACGGTTGCAAAGATAATTAAAATAGATCGACAGTCGGTTCAAACGCAACAAAAACCGGATCCTTAATTCTTATCTTTTATTTCGTAAAGAGGAATATTTCAGTAGAAACTTTTGTGCCAAGGCAGGTGAAGAAACTCTTATTCTGAAACTAAAAAATTTTTAAAAAAGCTACTATAAACGGCGCGGAAATAAACAATCCGTCAAACCGGTCAAGGAACCCCCCATGTCCGGGAATCGCATTTCCTGAATCCTTAATTTCAATGCTGCGTTTGAGCAACGATTCAATCAGATCACCAAAGGTTCCACCGATAACAATGAGGGCACAAATGGTTACCCACTGCCAAAGAGCCAGCGACGTAAAATAGTGGGCGATGCCGAGGGCGAAGACCAGAGCAAGTGCCGCGCCACCGATCGCTCCTTCCCACGTTTTTTTTGGTGAGATGCGTTCAAACAATTTTTTCCTACCCAAATACGTACCCGCGAAATACGCCCCGGTGTCGCTGGCCCATAAAATAAAAAGACAACCCCAGATAATTTGATAGTTGTAAACGCCGTGCTCAAATACAGCAGCGTTAAGCAAGGCGAACGGAACACCAACGTAAAAAATTCCAAGGAAAGTAAAAGCGATGTTGGTAAACGGCTTGCGCTCCGATTTCCTGTATAGCGGTATAATAAAAATGAAGGAAAGTACGGGGAACATTAAAAAATAGAAGTGCGACAACAAATCTCCGCGCTCAATGAAGAATGACAGGCAGAACAGCATCATACCGCAAACCGTCCCAAAAATTTTCTGCGGAAGCAGCCCGTCAGTTCCAGAAAGACGATAAAATTCAAGTAGCGAAAGAAGGCAGACAATAAAAAAAATCAGGAAATAAGTCCAGTCACTGTACACAATACAAAAAATAATGACCGCAGAACCCAGAATGCCGGTAATCAGACGTTGGGTGAGATTATTGAATTTTGTCAGGACGGAAATCAAGAGATTTTGAATTATAGGTATTATAAAACCGGTTAAAGTAGAATAAAAGGCCTGCCGTGATCAGGGTGAATGGGATGACGGCCGACCAGGGTTCAGCGTTGGTACTGTCGACATCCATATCCACTTTCCCCAGCTGGTGAAGGTAAAGCACAATTATCGAAAATCCGTTATTCACGACATGGGCAAACATGGGAATAAGCAAATTTCCTGACCAATAATATAGATAACCAAACAAAGCGCCCAGCAACATCCGAGGCACAAAGCCAAAAAACTGCATGTGGAGTGCACTGAAAAGAAAGGCTGTCATCCAGATAGCGGCATGAATGTTATTCGTCGCACGGTATAATTGCGGCTGCAACATCCCCCGGAAAACCAACTCTTCGCTAAAGCCTGCCAGTAGTGCAATAATGAAAAATGTAAGAATAAATTGGCCTGCGGAATCGAACGTGGTCAGAAACGTTGTTATTTGTTCGGCGATCGTTTCCTTTTCTTTGGCCCACATCCCAAAATCATGGAGAATACCGGGGAACTTGACGTTGGCATTCCATTCAATGAAAACGGAATTGGTGACCATGAAACTGAGAACCAACAATAATGTGACCAGAATGATGAGCACGGGAATTTGTTTTTTTTTGAATAGGTAAATTGGATTTTGTTTTTCGTACCTCCACCAGTACAAGGATGGACCTACAGCCAGCCCGAAAAATGTCGCGCAACCCTGGATGATAAACATGGGTGTTTTGATTTCCGGATGACCGACCGGGTCTCCCATTTGGCTAACGAAATTCGGGATACTGCCCTCTATGAAAGGAATCGCTGCTAGAAATCCTATTAACGGGCCTACGAAGATAAACCCAGCCAGCAGGGTGAGGATAATGAAAACCACTGAAGCCCATGCCGGCCTTTGTTGTTCTGCCTGTTGATCTTTCAGGGCTTCCATGAATGATTTATACCTGTTAAAACCAAAATAGTTATCTGAAATCCAGGAATCAGGTTATTCCATAAATCCTGGCTAAATTTGCGCGCTAATATGGTAAATTCTTCACATCGTTCAGAATGACGAAAGAAGATCATGGTAAAAATCGGTAACATAACTCTTGGAGAGTTCCCTTTGCTCCTGGCACCTATGGAGGATGTGAGTGATCCGCCTTTTCGTGCTGTCTGCAAAGAGGGCGGGGCGGATCTCATGTACACCGAGTTCATTTCTTCCGAAGGTCTCATCCGGGATGCCGCCAAGAGTCGTCAGAAGCTGGATATTTTTGAATATGAGCGCCCCGTGGGAATTCAGCTTTTTGGAGGAGACATCGGCAACATGGTCGAATCGGCGAAAATAGCCACGGCCGTCAACCCGGATCTGATCGATATCAATTATGGTTGTCCCGTAAAAGCCGTGGCCTGCCGGGGTGCGGGCGCCGCTTTGTTGCAGGACATCCCCAAGATGGTAAAGATGACTGCAGAGATCGTGAAAAGCACATACTTGCCGGTGACGGTAAAAACGCGTTTAGGCTGGGATGATAAAACAAAGAATGTAACCGAGGTAGCAGAACGTTTGCAGGATATTGGTATTCAGGCATTGACCGTGCACGGCCGCACACGGGTTCAGATGTACAAAGGTCCGGCCGACTGGGAATTGATCGGAGAAATCAAGAATAATCCGCGCATAACGATTCCGGTTTTCGGAAACGGAGACATAGATTCACCACAAAAAGCAGCGGAGTACAAAAACAGGTTCGGTGTAGATGGTGTCATGATTGGAAGGGCGGCGATCGGATATCCCTGGATTTTTAATGGCATCAAACATTACCTGGCGACGGGTGAAATGGCTACCGAGCCGGATGTGGATGAGCGCGTTCGGGTGGCAATAAAACATCTTGATTTCTCCCTGCGGTGGAAGGGGGACACGTTGGGCATTTTTGAAATGCGTCGGCATTATGCAAGTTATTTTAAGGGACTTCCCGATTTCAAACCTTTCCGTACCCGACTCGTGGAAGCCCTGACAGTGGAGGAAGTCTATCAAATCCTGGAGGAAGTAATGGGATTTTATTCATCAGTTCCCGTTTTGGTTTAACGATTTTAATTTGAAAAAATGGATGTGAGGGAATGGGTTGTAATTTTTTCTTAGCGGCCCGTTAAAACTATGTCCGGGAACCGCCGTTTCGCACCGTTGGTATTGCTTCTTGCGCTTTCGCTGATTTGGGGGACTTCTTTCATACTCATCAAACAGGGCTTAAAAGTATTTTCTGCCGATGAAGTCGGAGCGCTTCGTGTTTCAGCGGCTTCATTATTCCTTTTTCCAATATTCTTTACCCGGATAAGGGAATTAAAACCCGCCCACTATCCCAGGCTTTTTCTTGCCGGGTTATTGGGAACATTCATTCCTGCTTTTCTTTTTGCCGCTGCGCAAACGCAACTGAACAGCTCTATCGCCGGTATTCTCAATACACTTTCTCCTGTTTGTACGGTCATCGTCGGCGCTCTGTTTTTTCATCAGCGGTTTCGGGCGATCGCCGTGATGGGGATTGTCATTAGCCTGGGGGGCGCTATCGTGCTGGCGATGTCCCGGTCAGAAGGTTCATTGCCCGGATTCAACGTTTATGCTTTATTGATTGTGCTGGCCTGCATTTGTTACGGAACCAATCTGAATTGGATAAAATTTAAAATACAGGATTTAGGATCGCTCACAATTACCAGTGTTGCCCTTTCCATGATCGGCCCGATCGGTATGATCTATTTATTCGGATTCACTGACTTCACTTATAAAATGACTTCCGCGCAAGGAGCGTGGCCTGCCTTTGGTTTTATCGTGCTGCTGGCATTAATGAGTACCGCTATTGCCACGCTTCTATTTAATACACTTCTTAAAATCTCAACGCCCTTGTATGCCAGTTCAGTGACATACATTATGCCGGTGGTATCCGTGATGTGGGGTATTCTTGACGGTGAGCTTTTGCTGGCGGGTCATTTCATCGGAATGGCCTGTATTCTTACCGGTGTTTATCTTGCTAATCGAAAATGACCGCGCTTCCTGAAGAGATTTGTTTGAATCATTTTCCTTTTCCTTTGTACCTTCGTCGCAAAGCAAAAAATGATATGAGAGCCAAGTGCATTGTCCAGCTTGTGCTGGTAGGGATTGCCGGTCTGGTCATGACGTGTAAAACCAGCCGGACTTCAGAAAAACCGCCCAAACAATACTCCATTCAGCAATTTATGGACATTGTTCAGATCAACGGCGGCTCTTTTTCGGCCGATGAAAGTAAAATTCTCATTAGCAGTAAGGCCACAGGAATTTTTAATGCCGTTGAAGTGGACGTAAAAACCGGCGTGCAAAAACCACTGACCCATTCCACCGACAATGCCATTTTTGCTTACAGCTATTTTCCCAACGATGACCGCGTAATTTATGGGAGTGATAAAGGGGGCAATGAAATTACGCACCTTTACGTACGCAACGCCGATAGAGGAGTAATCGATCTAATTCACGACAGCACCGCCAAAGCAATATTCTATGGCTGGAGCTTCAATCAAAAACTACTGTATTACGCCTCCAACAGCAGGGACAAACGCTACTTCGATTTATACAAAGTTCAAATAGAGGGCGGACAAAAAGAGGGTAAACTTTACCCCACTACACAAGTGTATAAGAATGAAAAAGGGATTGACGTGGCGGCTATTTCCAACGATGACCGGTTTGTGGCATTGACTCAGCCAATCACCACCAACAATTCGAATATGTATTTGCTCGACATGCAAACCGGAAAAGAGAAACTTTTATCCGAGCACACCGGAGACGTGCAATATGACCCTCAATATTTTAGTCTCGACGGAAAGAAACTTTATTATTTAACCGATGAGGGAAGTGAATTTCGCTATCTGGCCAGTTATGACGTAGCATCAGGAGAAAAGAAAAAAGTAGAAGAAGCTCCCTGGGACATCCTGTATGCCACGCTTTCCAAACATGGAAAATACCGTGTGGTGGCTATTAATAATGACGCACGCACAGAAATTAAGATTTATGATGAGGCGAATGGAGGCAAGAGAATTGAAGTGGCCGGTTTGCCGGAGGGTGATATTACCGGAGTCAATATCTCCGGAAGCGAAAAGCTAATGTCGTTTTATGTCAGCAGTTCAAAGTCGCCCAGCAATCTTTTCGTGTTCAATTTTGAAACCCGGGACGTGAAGCAACTCACCAACACGATGACGAAGGAGATGGATCCAAATGACCTCGTAGCAGGTGAAGTTGTGCGGTACAAGTCATTCGATGGAATGGAAATCCCGGCATTGCTCTATAAGCCAAAAGGATTAAAAGACGGGGAGAAAGTTCCTGTCCTTTTGTGGATCCACGGAGGCCCTGGAGGGCAAACCCGTCTGAATTATTCAGCGTCCCTTCAGCACCTGGTGAACCATGGGTACGCCATTCTGGCTGTGAATAATCGCGGAAGTTCAGGATACGGTAAAACATTTTATGCCGCTGATGACCGAAAACATGGCAACGAAGATTTGAAAGATTGTATTGCCGCCAAAAAGTATCTGGCCACTCTTCCGTACGTCGCCACAGACAAAATCGGGATTTATGGAGGAAGTTATGGAGGGTATATGGTTATGGCAGCGTTGACTTTCGCGCCGGAAGAATTTAACGTGGGAGTCAATTTCTTTGGAGTGACCAATTGGATCAGAACCCTCCGAAGTATTCCCAAGTGGTGGGAATCCGGCCGGAAAGCCTTATATGTTGAATTGGGTGACCCGACCACAAAAGACTCGGTTGCGCTGTACGCCAAGTCACCGCTCTTTCATGCCAATAAGATCACGCGTCCTTTTATCGTTTTGCAAGGAAGCAACGACCCGCGTGTGCTGCAAGTAGAGTCGGACGAGATTGTGGCGGCTGCACGCAAAAACGGCGTGCCAGTCGAGTATGTTATTTTTCCGGATGAGGGCCATGGCTTCGTAAAGAAGGAAAATAATATCAAAGCGTCGGAAGAAGTACTTAAATTCTTAGACCACTATTTGAAAGGTAATCCGAAAAGTATTTCAGAAAAAAAGGCCTCTTAAGAAAAAAACCGGGCGCTGCCGGTTTTTTTAAATCTTAACCATCAACAGAAGCTACCCTAGTGCTTCCACTTCTTCCACTTCCTCAGGCATCATTTTCTTAAAAAGGTTTTCAATGCCGGCCTTGAGCGTTACCGTGGACGATGGACAACCGCTGCAGGAGCCCTGAAGAGTAACGGTCACTCGTTTATTGGCGTAAGAGTGGTAGGTAATGGCGCCGCCGTCTTGTTCCACCGCGGGCCGGATGTATTCGTCCAGGATTGTTTTTATTTTTTTTATGGTTTCCGTTTCCTCTTCGCCAGTGGCGGAGGCAGGGACTTTAACATCCAATATCAGTTTTCCGGATTCCAAAAAAGACTGAATATGTTTTTTCAGGCTGTCCTGGATTTCAAGCCACTCGCTATCTTCATTTTTTGTGACGGTGACAAAATTATTCATGTAAAAAACCCGCTCTACAAAGGGATACTCAAAAAGCTCTTTAGCCAGTGGCGCCTCTTCGGCACTTGCTGCGTCCGGAAAGTCGAAACTCATACCA
>Ga0302324_100006383_pt1 | contig 25419 bp, 27 predicted proteins | sample Palsa_T0_1_FD_201949 | JGI IMG/M metagenome (GOLD analysis project Ga0302324, IMG submission 201949) | Peat permafrost microbial communities from Stordalen Mire near Abisko, Sweden - Palsa_T0_1 | ecosystem: Environmental > Terrestrial > Soil > Palsa > Peat permafrost | place: Sweden: Abisko... | reverse complement strand
CGGAATTCCCCAATACCAGTTTCGAAACCACCATGCGTGAACCTTGGAGAATCGGCTCAGGCCGAAATGTGGGTTCAAAACGAACCATAAGAAATCCCACTGGACGGCCATCAGAAAGTAAGTTCCCGCGATCATGAGCTCGCCCGCCAAACTCCACGGCGCGAAGAAAAATAGCATATGCAGCCAGAGTATGAGAAGCGAGTTGAGCCAAATGTGGTATCCGGTGATGGGCTTGCCGGAGGTGAGACGCAGGACCCATTTTTGTTCGATACGCCAGGTCGGCAGGGCGGATGCCCATCCGTCGCCGCCCTCGATCTGAATCTCCAGCAGCGCCAGGACCAGGCATATCGCAAAAAGATACAGCGTAAAGCCGGTGCTGGACAAAATCCGCGGCAGCGCTGTGCGCAACATGAATCCTTCATCATACTGCCGGAACTGTGGGCTAGATTCGTTCAAGGACGCGGACGGGTTCCGTCACTCCGTGGAGTTGGAGGCCGAGAGCCTCTACGAGGCGGTAGCCCTAGCTCCTAGCCGCCCGCAGTTTCGTCGGTGCTGGGTGTCCGCCAACATCCGGCAGTGAACGTGATGTCGAAGTGAAGGCACCGGCGGCGAGGCACACGATCACGTTGAATCGGGTTAGTGCGTGGATCAATGGAGTCGCCAAGAGTCCGAGGGACAACGTGCTCAAGGAGGGGCTGAAAGAATTGTTGTCGGCGTTGCCCTGACTATGAGCGAACGTCGGACCATACGATGGACCTCGTGTATTCATCGTAGATCCAGACGCGAGAGAAAGGTCCCTCATTCACGAGCGTTTTCAGTAGGGGAGAATGCTTTTGGATCTGATCTTGTATCACCCGCTTGGTTCCCAAATGAAGGTCGAAGTGAAGAACTAGCTAGGTCTACGGGAGCGCCCTGCGTCTCATACGTCTTCGTCGCTTTGTCCTTCACGATATAGACGAATGGAGCTTCCTGCGAATATGCAAACCCGCCGTCCATTTTGTTCCTTTTGGAATTTGTCTTAGCGGCTACCTTCTTGTCGATGATCTGACCAAGTTCAAACCAATGGCAACTTACCTGAGATCGTGCAACGAATATCAGGGTAAGGTGGTTCCGCGTTTGACCGCGATCCCTTATCGATCGCAACTCCTGACGCGACAAAGGACTTGAAGACAGCCATCTCACGGTCGGCTTTCTTCAGATCGATCCGAGGATCTTTCGGTATCTCTACTTCCTCGTCGATAACCACTGATCCGATTTCATCGCCTTGCTTGTCACACTTGTAGAACGGGCAAAGATACCGTCGTCCTTGTCCGACTTTGGCGACGTACATGAATGGCGTTTGGGGATGCGCCCCACATCGTGATTGCCGCTTAGGGTCGGGCACCTTGCGACTTCCCATTTCGCCGCTGTCCCAGTAATATCCGAACATCGTAGGCTCGTAGCAACGAATACACTCTCCCTTCGGGCATCGCCAATGATCCAACGGGTTCAGGTCAGCGGAGGCGGGGCCCCACTCAATCAAACCGTGAGAACGCGCCCTTACCATCCTGACGCCGGGATGGTCTTTGCAAAACACGGTTTTGCGGTAGTCAGGTTGCGACTTACGCTCCACTTCTTTGAAATACTCTTTAATATCGTCTATTCCATTCACAACACCTTAATTATAACGTCAGCGGTCTAGACCGCGCGGGCAGCCGCGGTTAAGATCCGGCCTACGACAGCATCCCGTCTCTGACCTCCTGCGCATCTAGGTACGGCGTCCCGATTGAGCTTCGCAGATGATCGGGTGGATGCTGATTCCTGACCTCTGCAGTGTCCTCGTGCGGCCGATAGCGCGCTGTGGGCGGGCTTCGACAACCGGCTCGATCAAACCGGGTGAAGAATTCTCACTCGCACCAGATTGCGCCAATCGGAAAGTTCATCCAGCATTACGCCGCTTACTTCATGCGCCAATTGCGCCAAATCGGTGTAAGTTAGCTGCCGCACTTTTGGCTCTGGCAGCCGGCTCTGAATGGAAGCGAAGAAGTGACACATGCCCTCGGCGCGCTCGGAAAGGCGCTGATATTCCCCTTGAGCTTGCAGACCTTCGAAAGCCGCTCCAATAGCTGGTAGAGCGGCCGTCAGCGCTCCCAGGGTCGCGAGGGGCCACACAAGGTGGAAGCCACAGGCCAGGGCTGTTGAACCGAAGAAAATCAGGGTTGCGACTTCCATCCGTTCATAAGTCCGTTTCCGGCCTTCACCCTTCGTCGCATGGTGCCGCGCCTGTCCTTGGATTACGTCCAACAGTTGACGTTGATACTCCGCCAAATACTCCGGCGTCAACTTTGCGGATCTCGGTCTTTGTTCGCGGACGCGCGAGCGAAAGTACCAGCCGGTCCAATCGCCTTGTGTGGCCTTGGTGGAAACGTAAGGAGGAAGTCTGGATGTGGGCGGCGTTTGGGCAATAGGAGCAAGAAACGCCCAAGTGCGGAACTGCTCGGCAAGGACCCGGGCATCGAGCCAACGCTCGTGCCAACGGCCGCGGCGGCCTAGCCGGGTAACCAATAGAATTGCGAGAATGCAGAGCAGTTCCAAAAGGGGAAATAACCATTCGGGAACGGCGTCACTCTTGTTGATGAGCAGCCATAAGCCGGCAACCGCGCAGAGCACGGCCAGGGGCGCCAGAGCATACACCGCTTTGTATGCGCGACGATACAGGTCCGCGTAGCGCCCCGCGATCCAGTCTGCGTGATCCCGCTGCGCGGCGATGGGGTCGTCTCCGGCGGGAACGGTGACGCTTTCGTTGACGAATTCGGCAACGCGGCCGCGCATGGAAGCAGGGGGCTGCAGCGCGGTGGTAAGCGCGGCGTGCAATGCGTCGCGCCAACTTGCCGGCGAACCAGTTGTGGGCGAGAGGAAGACGATTTGAGCAGGGTTCTCTGAGTTGATTGTGACGGTGGGAATGCCTGCCTGTTGCGCCTCGTGGACCATTTGACCGGTACCCGCGCGCTCACCCGGCTCCCCGTCCCAAATCGCAATCAGCATATCGGATGCCGCTAAGGTCATCCGGCCGGCAGCTTCGTATGCCGCGGGTTCAAGCCACTTTCCTGCTCTTTGCCCCGGCAGTTCGAAAACGGCCTCCGCCCGGTTGAGCAGCTCATCGAATTTTTCCGCCGACGACGGCGCAAAATCCTGCCTGTAGTCGTCTCTGAAGGCCGGCAACGGACAGTGGAGCTTAAAGACCAGTTTCAAGCCCTCTTCGGCCACCAGACGGTCCGATCCTTCGGCAAGAGAACTGACGATCCGAAGGATCGGCGGCCGCTGCGCGTAACCCTGGTCCGGCTTGACGAGATCCTGGCTGAACGCGCGGGCGAACGTCAGAATCTCACATACCGCTGTGCGGATCTGCGGCGCTTTATCCTCCAGGAATTTTGGAGGCCGGTGACCAACAACACCAATACGGAGCGCGCAAGTGGGCGATTCGTTGAGTGAGACTGGAGCGAGCGCCGGCGGCATTTGGCTTAAGACCCAGGTTTCACAGCCTGCAATGCAATAGCAATTCGTTCAGCGGTTATAAGTGTAGCAGCAGACAAGCCTGTTGATGCGGATCCACATGCGGTTTCCGGCGAGTCAGTCAAACGGACAGAAGACCAGTCAAACATATTTTCATCAAGAGATGATCCAAGGGCGGAATGGGTTTCCCCAAGGACGATAACGCCTTCCTCGCCCGCCGGCCGCTCGAAGACGGCAGAAGGTTGTCCACGGGAACAACCTTAAGTCAGTTCGGTGTGTGCGGTTTCTTTCATGCCCGCGGCGGCTATCAGCGCGGCTGCCGCGGCAAAAACAATGAGAGATGCGGGAGAAACAACCGATCCGGTGCGGCGGATCAGCCAGGTGGAAATCAGCGGCGCGAATCCGCCCAGCAACCCGGCAATGGCATTCGCCAACGCGGCCCCGGTGGAACGCGAAGACGTCCGGAAAATTTCGGCGACAGCCGCCGGAACTCCGCCGTTGCAGCCGACAACCATTATGGTCAGCAAGAGCTGAATGCCAAGGAACGTGCCGAATGGCACCGCCGATGCGATCCACAAATACAGCGGCAAGGAAAAGATAATCAGCGCGACGCTGTTGATGAGAATCAGGGGCCGCCGTCCGTACCGGTCGGACAAACTTCCCACGAAGGGCGCGGCGATCACGGTCAGGCCGAGAGCGCAGGTATTGGACCACAGCGCCCGCGAACGTGCGATATGCCCATAAAGCTCCGCGTAGGAAGGCATGTAAACCGTCGCCATATAGGAAGCGATCATCAGCGGCAGGCAAAGACAGGTAGCTCTCAGCAACAAGCCGAAAAAGTTGCTACCCGGCAGAGGCGTCCTTGCGGTGTTGTGCCGGAATGCCGGTGGCTCTTCTACCTTCCGCCGCATATAAAGGCCCACCGGCACCAGAGCGGCTCCCGCCAGAAACGGAATGCGCCAGCCCCACGCGAAAAGCTGCTGCTGGGTAAGCAGCGTACTGACCAGCGCCGAAGCGCCCGAGCCAAGCAACATGCCTCCGGACACGCTGGCCAGGAGCATCCCGCCATAGAAGCCCCTCCGGCCAGTGGAAGCCCATTCGGCCAAAAACGCCGCTGCGTTGCCCCATTCGCCGCCCGCCGCCAGACCCTGCAGCACTCTTGCAACCAGCAGCACAATCGGCGCAACAATCCCGATGTGAGCGTAGTTGGGAACGGCGCCAATTGCAATTGTGCCCGTGGCCATCATCAGAATCGTGAGCACCAGCACCGCCTTGCGCCCCAGAATGTCGCCCAGCCTTCCCATCAAGAGGGCTCCCAACGGGCGCGCCGCAAAACCTACGCCGAAAACCCCAAAAGTCTGCAACAGGGCGACATATTGTTCCGACGCCGGAAAGAATTGCTTGGCTAGCACGGTGGCCAGGAACCCGTAAACTCCGAAGTCGTACCACTCCAGAGTGTTCCCGATTATGCCTGCCGCGACCGCGCGTTTACGTTGCGCGCCGAGGCCCCCCATACCGGCTGTCGGTTCAGTCACTGACGTTCGAACGGCGAGGTCGTTGGCCATGATCCATCTAAAATATCACAGCGGCGAAGTTTACTTCGTATCGTCGAATATCATATTATCCCTGAGGAGCGAAGAATGCACAGCAAATATGTGTTGCGGCCCGAAGACGTGGCCCCTTACAGTCCCGCCAATCACGCCGGCACGAAGAATTACCGGCTGGTGGCGCCCGGCGTGAACGGCTCGCAATTCCTGGAGATCGTCTACGGCGACATCGAACGACATAAGGGAGCGGTCGCTCATGCCCACCCCGAAATGGAGCAGGCCACGTATGTCCTGGAGGGTGAAGCCACGGCGGAAATCGACGGCGTAACCCACCACGTCAAAGCCGGCGACTTGTTGTTCTTCCCCGCCGGGGTCTATCACGACCTGCGGGTGATCAGCGATCGGATCAGGCTGCTGGTGATTTACGGTCCCCCTTACGGAGAGGACCCAAAGAAAGTGATCCGCCGCGATGCCGCGCCGACGGCTTAAGGCCGCCGCTTAAGTGTGCGTATCGCTCAGCTCCCGGCAGGTCTGCATCGGCAGCTTCACCGCGCGTTCCAGCAGCTTCTTCTCCATGCGCGCAGGCGGCCTGGCTACCATATTGTGATGAGGCCTTCGAGCGATTCCTCCTGTTGCCGGTAATGGTCTTTGGGGGCAATCGTTTCCGTTCCGCCGATTTCAGGAACGCTTCCAGTCCAGCTTCGGGCAAGGTGCTGAGAAAGGCTTTGCCTGCCGACGTAGCGTGCATGCTTCGAATTTCCGAGCGACCGTTACCGAGTAACGAATCGGATGCCGCGGCTCCGCGGCTCGCTGCACCAAAGAATCGTGCGCCGAGATTGTCTCGCAATTCCCCAGCAGCCGGCGCGCAGGATAGTAGCCCGCACTGGGAGCTGCTTCATAGATGCAGCCTCGCGCCTCCAGCGCCCGCACCACGTCGTGGCGGTATGACCAGCAGCCGCGACATGTCGGTGAGCGACAAGCGGCGCTTTTCGGCGGCGAACATTTCAAACACATCCAGCGCGCGGTCAACGATTTTCGACAATTTGCGCGCCCTTCCGGCAAGCGGACTTTCACATTCCAGGCCCATAAGAACTTGTGAAGACACTGGACTCAGTGTAAATTATAGTGGCGAAATCTATTTCGCTATGCCGAAATTCTGGAGGTTCCTATGGCAGGTCCTTTAACGGGAGTCCGCATCGTCGATTTGACCAGCGTAATCATGGGGCCGTCGGCCACCCAGATCTTAGGCGACCTCGGCGCCGACGTCATCAAAATCGAAGCGGCCAGCGGCGACTCCATGCGTAATATCGGCCCCATGCGTAGCCCGGGCATGGGTCCCTTGTTTCTGCAGGCGAATCGCAACAAGCGCGGCATCGTACTGGATCTGAAGTCGCCCGCCGGCATCGACAAGCTCAGGGAACTCATAGCCGGCGCCGATGTTCTGGTTTCCAATATCCGGCCGCGGGCGCTGGCGCGGCTTGGTCTGGATTACCAGACCGCTTCGAAAATCAACTCGTCCATCATCTACTGCGCGGCGGTGGGTTACGGGCAAGGCGGCCCGTATGCCGGAGAGGCCGTCTATGACGATCTGATGCAGGCTGCCTCCGGCGTTTCGGGCATGTTCCAGCGCGTGGACGGAAAACCGCGCTACGCTCCCGTGAACCTTTGCGATCGCGTGGTGGGCCTCTATGCGGTAATCGCAATTCAGGCCGCCCTTTATCATCGCAAGGTGACCGGCGAAGGCCAGGAGGTGGAGGTGCCCATGTTTGAAACCATGGCTGATTTTGTTCTATCCGATCACATTGGCGGCCGGGCTTTTGCTCCGCCTATCGGTGAGACCGGCTATGCCCGTCTTTTGTCGAGAATCCGCGGACCCTATGCCACCAGAGACGGCTACATTGCCGTAGTGGTTTATACCAACGCCCACTGGCGCAAATTCAGCGCGATGATTGGCCGTCCTAACCTTATCGATGAAGACGAACGGCTTCGCGACATGCAGACTCGCACTACCCATGCGGAGGCCGCGGGCCAGGTTCTGGCGGATGAACTGGCCAGGAAATCCACTGAGGAATGGCTTTCGGCGTTTCACTCCCAGGACATTCCGGCCTGCCGCGTTAACTCCGCCGAGGACCTGTTCGATAACCCGCACCTTCGCGCCGTCGGATTCTTCAGAGAAATGGAGCACCCGACGGAGGGATCGCTCACCGTTCCCCGTTCCCCGTTGAATTTCTCGCGCACACCTCTGGAAATACGGCATCTGGCCCCGCGCCTCGGTGAACATAACGAGGACTTCGGTCTCCCCAAACAGCAGTAAGGGCATGTCACAAAATAACCATTTCCGTACCCTAGTGTGAAACGTTATTTCTTGACAGGCTCTAAGGAAAAATGTCCAACGTTGCAAACCAGGTATTGACGCACCGGCGCGGCGGCGCTTTGTGGATCTCAATTAATCGGGAAGATCGAAGAAACGCCCTCAACCCCGCCGTCATCGGCGGCATCCATCAGGCCATGACCAGCGCCGCCGGAGACGACACCGTCCGCGCTATTGTCCTGACGGGAGTGGGGGAAAAAGCATTTTGCGCCGGCGCCGATCTGGGAAGCGGACCAGGCGTGTTCGCCGCCGCGCTCGATGAGCCGACCACCGACTTCGGCCGGCTGGCGCGCCTGGTTCGCGGCATCGGAATCCCGTTGATCGCCCGCATCAACGGAGCCTGCGTGGCAGGGGGCATGGGGCTGATGGCGCTGTGCGATCTTGCGATTGCCGCCGATCATGCGCGCTTTGGCCTTCCCGAAGTGAAAGTCGGCGTATTTCCCATGCAGGTGCTGGTCTATTTGCGCCGCATGATACCGCCGCGCCATTTCAGTTACCTGTGTCTTACGGGAGAACTCGTTAGCGCGGCGCGGGCTCTTGAAATGGGGCTTGTGAACGAAGTCCTGCCCCGCGCCGAACTGGACCCGCGCGTCGACGCCCTGGTCGAACTTCTGTCGCTGGCCTCGCCTCGCGCCATCCAACGCGGTAAATATGCCTTGGCAGCCATGGAGTCCATGAGCTTCGACGGCGCTCTCGCTTTTGCCGAAACGCAGATTGCCTTGATGTCCCGCACCGAGGATGCGCAGGAAGGTTTGGCGGCATTTTCCGAAAAACGCAGCCCGGGCTGGGTGCTGAAGAAGGAAGGGGAAACCCCGCATGACTGAACGAGTGGTTCGCATCGGCGGGGCATCCGGAGCCTGGGGCGACAGCCCGATGGCTATAGCCCAACTCCTGCGCGAAGGTGTCGACTATCTCATCATGGATTATCTCGCGGAGGTAACGATGTCGTTGCTGGCCCGCGCGAAAAAGAAAAGTCCCGAAGGTGGATATCCTCCCGACTTCGTTGCCTACCTGGAGCCTCATCTCAAGGCCATTCGGGAAGGCAACGTGCGTGTTGTCAGCAATGCCGGAGGCATGAATCCGGCCGCCTGCAAACGATCCATTGAGGCGCTGGCGGAGAAAGCCGGCGTATCCCTGCGGGTGGCGATGGTGGAGGGCGACGACGTTATGCCTCTCCTCCCTCAGTTGCGCGCCGCCGGCATTCGCGAGGCTGCGTCCGGCGCCGTCCTTCCCGATACGCTCCTTTCCGCCAATGCGTACCTGGGGGCTTTGCCCATTGCAACCGCGCTCGAACGCGGGGCCGATATCGTCATTACCGGGCGCTCGGTGGATAGCGCGCTGGTCCTGGGCATTCTGATGAACGAGTTCAACTGGCAGGCCACCGACTACAACCGGCTTGCCGCCGGCAGCCTCACGGGCCACCTTCTGGAATGCGGACCCCAGGTGACAGGAGGCATCTTCACCGATTGGGAGGAAGTCCCCGATTGGCACAATATCGGGTACCCCATTGCCGAATGCCGCGCCGACGGCACGTTCATCGTCACCAAACCAAAGGGGACGGGCGGTCTGTTATCCCCCGCCGCCGTAGCCGAACAGGTCCTGTATGAGATTGGCGATCCCGCGCGCTATTTACTGCCGGATGTCACGGCCGATTTTTCGATGGTGCAGCTCAAACCCGCTGGCCCCGACCGGGTCATGGTCAGCGGGGCAAGCGGGCAGCCGCCCACCGCCCAATACAAAGTGTCCGCCACCTATCAGGACGGCTTCCGGGCTATTGCGGTTATTGTGATCATCGGCGTTCAGGCAGCCCGCAAAGCGGAGCGCACGGCGCGGGCTTTGATTGCCCGCTCGCGAATGCTCTTTGAGGAGCAGGGCCTGCCGGATTTTTCATCCACTCACATAGAATCCCTCGGGGCCGAAGCATCCTACGGCTCCGAATCGAAAGCCCGCGAGACCCGCGAAGTGGTCTTGCGCCTGGTTGTGGATCACACCGACGCCCGCGCACTGGATATCTTCGCCAGACAGGCGGGCGCCGTCGGAATCAGCTTCGCCCAAGGTACGGCCGGGCTCATTGGCGGACGGCCGAATATCACGCCGCTGATCCGCCTTTTCACTTTCTTTCTAGATAAGTCCACCTTGCCGCCGCCTCAAGTCACCGTCGCGCGCGACGAACCCGTCCAAGTCCAGATTCCAGTCGGCGGAATCGGTCCCACCGCCGTCCGAGCTGCCGCGGCTACTCGATATCTGGAGGATAGCGGGGAGGAAGAGTTCGAGGAAGTACCGCTTCTTCAGGTAGCTCACGCACGCTCTGGCGACAAAGGCAACTCGTCGAACATCGCCATCTTTTGCCGCAAGCCCGAATATGTGCCCTGTCTGAGAACGCAACTGACGGCGGAGCGCATCGCGGCGCAATTCGTTGAGGTAGCCGACGGCCCGGTGGAAAGATTCGAAGCTCCCGGACTATCGGCGTTCAACTTCGTCATTCAGAACGCTCTCGGTGGTGGCGGAATGGCGTCGGCGCGTATCGACCCGCAGGGCAAATCCTATGGCCAACGCGCCCTCGAGATGAGGGTTCGCGTTCCGCGTCGCTGGTTGCACCATGCGGCTTTGCGTTCCATCGGCTGAACGGGAATTTGCAACAGGCGCACCGTCCCGATAGTAGAATCAGGAAAGGTGCAGCGATGCAAAACACGGACAAGCCTGAACCGAATCTGCCAGCCCGAGTCCCTCCTCTACCGGAGTCCCGCGGCCCGCAGGCGAATGTTCGGGAAGAAGCGGGCCGCCGGAGTGTGACGAGCGGATCGGCAACCCTGGGCTGCAGCTATAGTTGTTGGCTCGATGTCGATGCCCTCGCCAACTGCGCCAGCATTGCATTCATCTCCGCTTGAACGGTCAGGAACTTATTTTCGATGAACTGCACGTCGCGCTGGTCAAACGAAGCTCCTTGAGGCACAGACGTGGCCGCCTGTACTGACCGCGCGAGCCCGGCCAGGTCCCGGACCGGCATTTCCTTACCCGCGCAATTGCGGAACTTGAACGTAGGCAGCGTCTCTATAACGGTTTCGATGAGCCTTACCGTCGTGTCAATGCCGCCTGCCAACTTGGCCATCCGCCACATCGTCTCGAAGTTCTGTTCCACGTGTCGAGCCTACCATTGCGGAAAGCGGCGCCGAGTTCGCGGGTCTGCGCGCAGGAGAGCGTCCATAGAGGAGATGGCGGAAGACTAAGCGAATTCTCAGCTTCCAAGCGGTTGAAGTTCTTGTAGACACGGTAGAAATAATGCTGGCCATCGCTGGACCGCGTTCCGCCGCGGCGAATTTTCGTCAGTTTTCGAACCAGACGGATAATCGGTTGGCCGTCGTAGTCATAGAAGTAGTTCCATAATCGCCTTCGGCCAATTCAATCCGCCGGTGGCCGCCGGATCACCTCCGGGCAAGCGGCGCAAGCCTTCCGATGATGCTGCGCAAACCATCGGCAGGTATTCCGGATACCACACTGAGGCAAGGCTTCGGCTCCAGACTCGATGCTAAACACATCCAGCGCCTGGTCGATCAGCCCGCACCGCCCCGATCCGGCCTCTCCCTGCCACTGCACACATCGATGCTCCATGCATGCGCCTGAGAAGCGGAGCCGGTTCTCCACCGGCACTCCGCTCTGGCCCAGAATGGCAAGCAACTCCTTGGTCACCGGAACATTCGGAGTAATGTAGGCGACCTGTCCTTTCGCGGCAACCACGCCAAACAAAGCCGATCCCGGTTCGGCCGCCGCGCTCGGACATGTCGTGGAGCCGGTCATTTAGACCTCTCCCCCGCCGCAGCCCCCCGAGATGAACGCTGTCGCCTCTCCCCTCACATCGACGGGAACCATCTTGCCGCCGGCGACCCCATGAAGCGTCAACAAATCCGGCCGCACCGCCGCGCGTGACTCACCTAACACCCCTCGCGTGACTACGCCCGCGATTTCCTCAGAGATCTTCGCCTTCTGCGCATCGGTTAAATCGATACCAGAAACCGTATAGACAAATTTGTAACTGGCCATACATACCTCCTTATACCTCCTGTACGTAACAACCAAGCGTAAACCCGATCAATTCCGAGTGCAATAGCAAATCTTCATCTGCGAACACAAAAGAAAAGCGGGACAAAGGTCTTAATTAATCGGAATGGTTCGGAACAACCGGCTGGAGAGCCTGGTGGCCGGTCCTCTGGCCCAAGCCCAGCAGCAGATTGAATTCACCCGGCAAGCGGCGCGCGTCTTTGTGGAGTTCCAACACGAGACACTCAACGGCTAGTGGAGCCGGCAACGGCGGGTGGTGGCCAAGGCGCAGCACATTTGTGAAGCCGCGAACTCGTAGCGAGAATTCACAGGACTTTTACATTGTTTTCACGATTTCCCGGCTGGAGTCCGCTAGCTTCTCACTGTGGTGTCTCAGGTTCAACCGAGGCGATCCGTTGTGACTCCGTTCCAGCGCGGCAGCTCGACAACCGGGCAACTGCACGTAGTATCTCGGAGAGAGTGGCTTACTGAAAAGGGAGATAGAAGGAGGGATTCGTGACAGCGGTTCATACTGGCCTGATCGTCCTTTTTAGCCTAATTCCGGCAGGAAGTTTGCCGGCGCAGGAAACGCGAGTCGCAATCGGCGACTCGGAAGCTGTACTCAGCAGTCCACCCGATGTTGAGCAAGCGGCATTCGCGGCGATCGACCCCGATTGCAACGGGATACGCTTCAACCTTGAGCCGCGGGCGAATGCGCTGCCACAAAATAGCGAGTCGGTCGACTTCCTCCCCAATCGTGTCAGTCCAGGGGTAGATCTGGTGGTCGGCGCCGCGAACGACCAACGGTCCAGCCTGGGGGGATTCGACGCGTACTACGTCCATCGCCAGGGGTCCAACTGCGGCGTGGACTTCGAAGGGACGGTCTCCAGCGCCGCCATCGATCCCACGGTCCTGGCCGATCCCGCGCGGGACGCTTTTTTCCTCGCGGACCAGATCCTCAGTTTGTCGCAAGTGGTGGAGGTGGCGCGTACCACTGCGACCAACCTGCTGAGTTCTACCGCCTGCCCCAGCGGCACGCAGTTGAATGGAAGCAATCCGAATTGTTGGCCGGTGGTAGGAACAGCGGATTTCACTAACTCGAATATCACGCAGGCTGCTGCGCTGAGCCCCTATATGGCAGTGGATCCCCGAACATCGGGCACCGGCGCGGGCGATGTGTACGTGGTGGTGAAATATGAGAACTCGACCAATTTCCCGGCCGTCGCCAGTGTGCAGATCGTCGCCTGCACGAATCTGAGTCTGGTGTGCGGCTCACCGGTCGTGGTGAGCGGTACGGATACCTTCGGTTCCTTTCCTTACGTTCAGGTGCGCCCAGACGGCATCATCACCGTTTCCTATTGGACTCTCACCCAGCCGTTCGGCAACCAGCCTAATCCCATCGATCTCAAGTTCGTAACCTGCAAAGCACGAGGCGCCCCAAAAGCTCCTTTATGTTCCGCGCCGACTCTAGTCGCAACCAGCAATGTACCCGGTCTATTTGAGCCCGGAGACAGTGGATTCCGCGACTCCCTGTTCCCCCAGCATGCCAACCGGCTCGAAGCCGATGGCGAGACGATCACTACGTTCCTGGTATACGACCGCTGCCGATCGATCGTCGGCTCAGCAACCTTAGCCACGCCGGTATGTTCGAAAATCGATGTTGTCTACACCTTCTCCACCGATAGTGGGGCTACATGGTCCGCGCCGGAAGCAGTGGAATCGGGAGCGGGCCATCAGTTTTTCGGGACCATTCGCAACGACACCTCCACCGAAACAATCAACATCGCTTACTACTCGACGCAGGACGATCTCTTTCTACAGCGAGCTAAGGTTCGCCTCCGTCAAATCGCGGTGGGTTCTACTATGCTCGCTCCTGCCCAAATTCTCACGACACATTCTACCGACCCGGATGCGGGCATTCAAGATCTTATCGAGCCGGATGGAGAGGGCTATATCAATTTCGGCGATCGGATTGGGTTGGCTGCGGCTGGGACCGGAACGGCAGGTCAGAGCAAGGCTTACGTCCATTACACCTGGAACAATGTCTTCGGCGCGTTCAATGGCACGTCCCAGCCCGATCAAAACAACACTCTGCTGGATTTGTCTTACTAGCAAAGGCGAGAAGGAAAAACGTTATGCGAGGACAAATAATGGCGCGGCTAAAACGCATAGGGATTCTCATGGTACTCGCGTTGGGTGCAAATCTGCACGCCGCACCCTCTATTGTTTGTGGCCCTTTCGGCGCCAAGTTTAATCTGGAGTCGAATACGAACGCCGTTCCCCAGCAGCTTGAGGCCGTGGACTTCATTCCCAACCGAATTGGTCCAGACGAAGACTTGGCAGTGGGAGGGGCCTACGATTTTCGCGGAACCGCTCTCGGATCGCCCCCTCCAACCGGGGTCGTTTGGGGCGGGAGCGTTAGCGGCTACTATGTTCATCGCTCAACCGCGACAGATTGCAGTCCACAGTTCGAGGGAGGTCTGCCGCCCATCGTGTCGATGGGCGCTACATATCTTGGTAACGGCGGAGTTGCGATTGCAGCAGACCCGCGACGGGATGCCTTCTTTGCGGCCGATCTGAGATTCGGGGCCAGCGACAACGTTTCCGCCGTGGGCCTCTTTCGCGTTTCCGCGGCAACCCTGCTGAATTCTACTCTGTGTCCCAACGGTACACATTCAGTGGCGCAGGCCAAATCCTGCTGGGAATCTACACCTGCCGTGGTTCTCAATCCGAACCCGCCGGGCAATCTGGTAGCAACCTTGGATCTGCCGAGCCTGGTGGTCGACGAGCGAGCCAGCGGTGCGGGAGTGGGCGCGAGCGACGTGTACGTTGCTTTTGAGGATTTCAACGTAACCACCGGAGGAATCACCCTCATTGCGTGCACCAATGCCAGCCTTTCCTGCAGCGCTCCACTCGTTATCGGCAACGGTTCTCCGGAGTTCGGCTCTGTCGACGCTCACGTGCAAGTGCGGCCGGACGGCAACATAACCGTTACCTACGTGGACCAGAATACCCCGCCTTCAAACACCATCCAGTTTGTGATCTGTAAGCCCAACGGAGCGCCTAAGGCGCCTATGTGCAGCGCGCCCTCGGTAGTGGCAAACGAGAGTCAGGCGCTTGGTCCTTCTAGTGCGGGGGGTAGCCTGAGCGGTCTGAACCTGCCGGTCTTTACGGCTGCCCGGCATGCCAATCAACTCGCGCCCGACGGCAAGACCGTGAGCACGTTTGTCGTTTGGGATCGATGCCAGACTGAGTTTCAGAATTCCCCGGGAATCTATTCCACCTGCCTGGATGCGCAGGTAGTCATGAGCGCATCGAGCGATGCCGGCGCAACTTGGTCAGCGCCGGTCCCGGTGAACTCGAGTCCCGGGCATCAATTCTTTCCTTGGATCTCCACGGACGCCTCCACGGGCACGGTCAACATCGTCTATTACAATACAGCCCCAGACTACTTCCACAAGCGCATCGTCGTCTCTCTCAACCAAATCGCCGCGGGCAGTACGGCCGTGGGCCCGCCGATCGCCATTACTTCCAGCCCCGCGCCATGGGATGCCGACCCCACCCAAAATCCCTTCGCGATTGGCTTCGATTTTCATTTTGGAATGAAAGCGCGGGGCACCGGAACGGCCGGCCACAGTCATGTCTACGCATCGTTCACCTCCACGGCGGATCGACGGGCCATCTACGATGGGTCGCAGTTGCCCGAGCAGAACAACAATCTGCAGGAGTTCACGTATTGAGGCGTTGTTCAGAGGCCGCCCCTGTTGGAGTATTGGGTGCCTTCAATCGCACATATCACCGCCGACAACGATCGCAGAGTATCCCATCCAAACTGCTGCCGAGTCCGAATGGCATACGCCCTCTGAGGCGGTTTCAGTTCTTCCTCCACTCGGAAGCCTTTTCCTGCTTGCCCCAAGCCTCGTAAAGCTGCACAATCCATTCGCGGGCGCGGCTCGGATGATACCAGTCCGGGACCGCTATCCGATCTTTGCGCGCCACCATCCCCTGATAGCCTGGCTTAGCTAACTAAGCTAGTTGGCGCCGAACCAGCGAAATAACGGTGAATGTGGCATCGTCGGAGTAGCGCTTCGGTTGCCAATTCCATCGCGATTGACGTGATTGCGATTTGTCTGACCCAACCAGATGGTTGCGGCGGGTATGCGGTGCGTTCATACTTCCAACATGGCACTCAAGAACGCGGCACTTTTCGCACTGATCGGGACGCTTCTGCTTACGATTCTGCTTGTGGCAGCCTTTATCCTCGACGTGCTCAACGTCGTACGAGGTCTAATTCCTGCAACGAGGATGTTGTCGTCTTTAATCCATGCGTTTGCTGCCCTGGCAGTGACGGTGTTTTTTTACGTCTTCCATAAAGCCCAGTCCTGATGAAATCGAAACTACTTTGGATGATCGGCGCTGTCGGAATCATCCTCGGCTGCGCTGTCTATTTGTCCCTGGCGTCAAGAGGCCGTTCGGGAATAGATCCCCACGCCCGCCAGGAGATCGAGAAAGCGAAGCATAGATGAACTCTGACGGCCGTGCTCGGATTATTTTTCAACACTCGGTATCCTGCAAGAACGGACATCAGAAAAATGCTCGCCGAGCTACGGGCCGAACGGGACCAGCTTGAAGAAGCGATCCTCACCTTTCAGCGCCTTGCCGCCGGACGTTGCAGGCGCCGGAGCCGTCCGCCCAGGTGGATGACAAGAACAAGCCGAAGGCTGCCTGAAGCTATAGGCTCTTGAGGACCGCCGCGTTTCGGCGCTCCTTGGGCCGACCTGCTCCAAGCGTGCGCGCGTTAGTTAGTTGTACGGTAAGCATGCTTGGCGTCGCAAGTTGCTGGTCGGCTAGGCATCTCGGTACTCAGACTGCTCCAGGTCATTCCACGGAATGCTTCCGGATTCTTGCAGTCTGTTGTAGCGCAGGCCCATCTTCAGAAGGTGCGCCAGATCATCGCCGTCTTCGCGCTTGGCGCGTCGTGAGATTATGCTCGGGTTGGATAACCGTGACCAAAAACATGGGTTTGCGAGAATGGGGCAGCCTACAGGCCTTGCGTCAGAGCTAACGGGTTCACAACGGACGACAGCGCAACGGGCTTGTCGAAGGCCATCACAGGGTTTGAATTGTACCGGGACCGCCCGCGCCACCGCTGCGTCGCTCGCCTGATCCCCTGACGTCCGACTGCCCCCCCGCGACCGCCGCCTTCTCAATTTCCGAGTTCGCCTCACCACCGATAAAATGGCCGCGCCCGTGAGATAAAGCCACACTAATCGAACGACAGAACGTTCCTGATCAAAGCTCGACGCAACCTACTGACGTTTCTTTTCGCGAATCCGTAGGGTGAGACTGAGCCTGCGAAGTCTGCGTCACGTCACTTTGACAGCGAGCCCGAGCGGATTAGTCTCGCAAAACGCCGCCCGGCTGAGCAAACCTTAAGCAATGCCCCATCTTCCCCATCTCTTTCCTCCTTACATCCAGCCACATACCACTTCCCCCCCAACCGCGCCGCCACTCCTCTTGCTACGCTCAAACCAAAGCGCCCCCCCCCAGCGCACTCCCACCTTTCGTTCTTCCCGAAATTGAAACAGGAAGGAAACCTTATCTTCACTAAACACAAAAATACCCCTGATGCGCAACCCGCCGAAATCGCGCGAATCCTGGGTTCGTTTGCGAAAATAGGCTCCGACACCACTCAGCGACACACCCCCCCTCCCCCACCGCCAGCCCGGAACGCGCGATCGCCGCATGTCATCGTTTACCATCCGCTCACGCCCTGCCAGGTCCCGCACGGGTCGCCGCTTCCATCTCCAAAAAGGTTGAGGTCTGTTCACTCCTCCCCTTTGCGCCCGCCCGCGCCCTTCGGCCTTTCATGTAGCGCGTTTCACCCGTTTTTTCAGCTAGATCGAAAGTACTGAGTGTAGCGGTGGTACCCAGCGGTACTCCGACCCTACTGACTTAAGAAGGCCAATCCCTTAGTCTGGGATCACGGGTTCAAAGCAGTATAGATAGCCAATTATGCTCCACTTTCATACTCTTCATAAGCGCAAAGGTGCGGCGCGCACCTCCAAGAATGTCAGGAACTGGCTCGCGCCGCGCTCCGTTTTGCGCGTGTTTTTCATAAGCTGCAGCCCCTTTGGGGTTCAAGATCGGGAGGATTCGTGAACTACGCTAGCCTGAGACGTTTTTGTTCGGCGCTCATCGTGTCTTTATTGCCCGTTTTGGCACAGACGACTCCTCCCACCCCACCCGCGCCCACCCCCGACCCGGTGTACGCCAACGTGTTTTACGGCGCGGTGAATCCCACGTTTGCCAATTTCAAGACGCCCGTCCTGGTATTCGTTCCTGGATTGGACGGCGTCGCGTCGGACTGGTTCACCGACAATAGCATGTACGGCTATGCCTACCAGAACGGCTATCGCACAGCGTTCATCACCCCCAATAGCGCCAACAGCGCGGCCGCTGGAACCATTCAGTCCGATGGCAGCGTGCTCCAGAGCGTGATCCCCCGAGTGGCCAGTTTCTACAACGTGCCGCAGATGTATTTCATCGGCCATTCCAAGGGCGGCCTGGATCTGCAGCAAGCTATCCTGGATGGCGGCGTTCTCCCTTACGTGAAGGCGGTCTTCACTATTTCTACTCCCAATCAAGGAACCGCGCTCGCGGACTGGGCCTTTGAGCCGACCAATGAGACAATCGTGGAAGGGCTGGCGCAGAAATTCAATCTTAATCTCGCCACCCAAGGCGTGGCGGACATGGAAGTCGCGAATATGACGCCGTTCCGGGCCGCCGCGGACCCCGTATTCTTGCAGTTGACGAACAAGCCGTTCTATTATTTCTCCGGCGACGGATACTTCGATAGCGTACTCACCTTCGCCACCGGTTCGCTACTCCACAAACTGGTAACGGGAACCGACGAAAATTCCCAAAACGACGGGCTGGTCACGGTGGGCGAGGCGCAGCTTTCGCCGGAGTACGCTAATCAGCTCGGAGTGATCGCGGCAGACCACTTCCAGATGAATCAGGGCGACAAATCCTTCTTCAAAATTCGCGGCCGCATCGAAGCGCTGGAAACCAATACCGACGTATTTCAGCGAGTGGCGGTCAACGGCCTTTCCAGCGTCGGCGGCAGTTCCCACAATACCTGGATCTGGTCGGCGAAATGGTTCAACAACAAGCTCTACATTGGCACCGGCCGGGAAGAGTTGTGCCTTACCCTGCTCACTTCCGATGTTCGCGGGGGAACTAGCGCCTATCCCAACGCCGTAAAGGGCGACCAGTGCCCGGACGAGTTGACGCTGGCCCAGTCCCTGGCAGCCGAGATCTGGGAATATACGCCCTCCACCAACACCTGGCGCATGGCTTACCAATCGCCCTCCAATATCCCGATCACCGTCAACGGAACAGCGGTCATGACGGCCCTGGACGTGGGCTACCGCGGCATGGAAGTTTATACCGAAAGCGACGGCACCCAGGCTCTGTACGTTGGCACCGTCACCTCCGGCGGCGCCTACCAGCCCGCACCCTTCCAGCCCAACGGTTGGCCCGGGCCTCGGATCCTGAGAACCACCGACGGCCAAAACTGGACCCCCATCCCTCACGACGCCGGCACCTTCTTCGGCAACATCGGCAACTATTATCTGGATTCCACCAGCCTGGTGCGGTCCTTCCGTTCGCTCACCCAATTCAACGGCCAATTGTTTGTGACGGCCGCCACCTACGAAGGCTCGGGCATCATTATCGCATCGTCCAATCCATCCGCCGGCGACAACAGCTTTCAGCAGGTAAGTCCGGACTGGTCCGTCATGCCGACTTGGGATGTCGAGGTTTTCAACAACTATCTCTACGCCACCACCGGCTTTACCCGGCAGGAAAACCCCAATGCCACCGGCTACGCAGTTTATAAGACCGCGGCCACCGGGAATCCGCCTTACGCCTTTGCTCCTATCGTCGTCAACGGAGGCTATCAGACCAACGCCAACCTGGTGGCGCCCAACGGCCTCTATATGCACATCTACCGCAATGAGCTGTATGTCTCCACCAACCGGCCCACCGAGCTGATCAAGATTCGGCCGGACGACAGTTGGGATCTGGTTGTCGGTGCGCCCCGCGCTCTTCCTCCCGGCGTTAAAATCGGAACCAGCGGCGCCAGCGGCCAGATCACGCCTCTTTCGGGAATGGGAAATGGGTTCGGAAACTGGATGAACGGCCACTTCTGGCGCATGGGCTCCATCACCGGCATGCAGGAGCCCGACCAGGCTGCATCCGGACAGAACATGTTCCTGGGTACCTGGGACTGGAGCGTCGGTCTGCAGCAATTCGAGTTCTTGAGCGAGCTGGACAACCTGTTTACGCACCAGTACGGAACAGACGTCTATCGCACCGAAGATGGAAGCCACTGGTCCGTAATCACCCAGGCCGGCTTCGGCGATCCCAACAATTCGGGCACGCGCAGCCTGGAAGCCACTCCCGCCGGTCTGTTCCTCGGGACCGCGCGCCAGCGCTTCGGCGCTGAGGTTCTGCTACGCACCTCCGGATCTACCAATCCCCTGCTCGCCCCGCGCAGATTGCGGGCCCAAAGCGGCATGGTATCCGGCCAAACCGTCAACCTGACTTGGGATCCGCCGCCCAACGCGGCTTCCTATAACGTCTATCGCGCCACCGTAACCCCGATCGCTCAAATGATGGCATCCATCGGAACGTTCAAATTTCCGTTCCCGGACGGCCAATCCATTAAAGTCAGTATGCAGGAACTGGAAAACGGCACACTCGATCCCTTCTGTACCCCCACCGCGGCCGGCAGCGCCCTATCCACCGTGTGCAACGTGATCGAAACGCTTTCGAGCACCGGTTTTAACAACAGCCGGGCATCGTTCCCTGGGCCTTACAACCTGGTCAGCCAAACCACCGTTCCCGGCTATACCGAGCAGGCGCCGACTTCCCTTCCCTCCTTGTATTATGTGCGCGCCGTGGATGTGAACGGGAACCTGTCCGATCCTTCCAACATCGTGGTTGGTCCGTCGGAATCGGCGCCCATCGCGCCCCTGGCCTGCGACATCAACGGCGACGGCTATGTGGACCAGAACGATATCGACCTGATCGCCGAATCCATCGGCACGCCCGTCTTCGGCGCCACCGATCCACGCGACGCCGATGGCGACGGCCAGATCGCCGCGGCTGACGCCGGCGCCTGCACGGCCAAGTGCAATCAAACCGGGTGCGCGCTGCAATAACGTGCTTGCTGCAATAGAAGAGCGCGCAAGACCGGATTCTCATCCAGCATCATGTCGTGGATCGTCGCGGCGTTCTTTTCCAGGCTTGTCTTTCCCAAAACCGCGCCTCTGCCAGTGCCGTGAAGCATCCAGTCCCGGATAGAACCCGCTAGTAGCTATGCTGGTACTATTCGTTTGCCAGCTTCGTCCAGAATTGCTCCCTCCCATGATAGAATCGTGCGACCTGTAGTGTACTGAAATTACGAGTATTGATGACCAACACCCTTAGATTGTTAATTTTACTGGCCCTGGCTCTCTCGGGTATGGATCTCGCGGCGGGTGTCGCCAGCCCACCTGCACCTTCTTTTTTTGCCCGGCGGGACTATCCGATCTACACCAACTTTATGCAAGTGGCGGATACTAATGGCGACGGAATTCCGGATTTGATCACCACCCAACCGGACTATATCGAGGTGCAACTGGGCAACGGCGATGGCACATTCAGCACCGGCCCCGCCAGCCAGGTAGCAGCCACCGCAACGGTCTCATTTGTGGCGGTCGATTTGAACGGCGACGGGAAAATCGACCTGGCCCTGGCCGACGCCGGAATCTACATCTGCACTGGCAACGGCAACGGCACATTCTCGTCTGGCGTTTTCTATCCCATTAGTGACACAGGGGTTGGGTACCTGGTGGTAGGCGATTTCAATGGCGACGGCATCCTGGATATCGCCGCTACCGGCCAAACCGGCGTGTGGCTCTTGACCGGCAAAGGAGGTGGAGTGTTTAATTCAGCGGTATTGGCGGCTTCGCTATCTGGAGCATCCACCATTGCCGCCGCGGATTTCAACCAGGACGGAAAGCTCGATCTCGCCATTACTCGTTTCACTTCGGGCCTCGGAAACGGCTTTGCCGTCCTTCTGGGCAAAGGCAACGGGACGTTCCAGACCCCACAAACTTTCAGCACACCCACCACTCCGCGTACCATTGCCGTGGGAAGCTTGACGAAAGGCGGGCCTCCGGGTATTGCGGTCGACCAGGCTGCCACCACACAGGTCTATCTCTATCCCGGAAACGGCGCGGGAGGATTTTCCGCGCCGCAGACGGTCACCCTTCCGAATGGAGAAAACACCAGCGCCCTGGTCATCGGCGACGTCAACGGCGACGGCATCCCCGACCTTGTGTCCAATACCGGCTCTATAGCCTTCGGGCAAGCCGGTGGCGCCTATGCCAAGCCAGTGAGCTACCCGATCAACCTGAGCGGCGCCTCCTCCTCCGTCGCATTGGCCGACCTGAGAAACAATGGCCTCACAGACATCGTCACCAGCAGCACCTACGCCATTTCCGTGTTGCTGAACACAGGTACTGGGCTGTTCAAGGACGGCGTTTGGACCAACGTTACCGGGGGCGCGAGCTGCGGCGTAAAAAATGACTTCAACCACGACGGAAAGCCGGATCTGGCCGTCAACACGCCATCCGGTATCTCCATCCTCCTCGGAACCGGAAATTACTTCATACCTTTCAGCGCCGGAACCAACATCGCTCTCCCTGGCGCGGGATGCCTTGCCGAGGGCGATCTCAACGGCGATGGCATCGGCGACCTACTCGTACCTGTAAATGGGACTGTAGTCGCTTATCTGGGCAACGGCAAGGGCGGCTTTACGCTGAAAAGCACGACGCCGACGCCCTCCGGCGGTTACCTCGCGGTGGGCGATTTCAACCACGACGGCAAGCTGGACTTCGCCACTTCCGGCAACCTGATCGCCTTGGGCAATGGCGATGGAACGTTTCGGAATCCAACCGATATCGTCTCCAGCCCGCCTGCCGCGGGATTCTCCGGGATCGCGGCAGGAGATATCAACAAGGATGGCTGGACCGATCTGGTCCTGACCAACAGCGAATTTTTCCAAGCCAACCTTACCGTACTGCTGAACAATGAGATGGGCGGATTCACGCAGGTGGCGGCCAACTTTGGTTCGGTGACAACCCAGCCCATCCTGACGGATCTGAACCAGGATGGATACCTGGATCTGGTTCTGCGGCCGAATAGCAGCGGCGCAGAGATTTATCTGGGCAATGGGACCGGTACGTTTACCTCACAGACTGTGCTATCGGGTCCGGGAGGCGCCGCCGGCTTTAACTACGTGGCGGACGTGAACGGCGACGGCATCCCCGACCTGCTGGTGCTGGGGTATGAAACGGTGGACGTCTACCTGGGCGAAGGCAGCGCCACCTACGCCCCTGCGTTCGGCCTCGGCGTCGGCCCCTCGCCAGCCAGCGTGCTGGTGGAGAATCTGCATGGCCAATCGGCCACAGCGGGCTTACCGGACATCGTGGTCCCCGATACGTCGCGAGGCGTGATGGAGCTGCCCAACGTGACGCTGCCGGCCCTGAAAGTGGAGGAACAAGATCAGTGACGTGCGGCTGCTGAAACAGCAACTGATGGAGGCCGAGACCGCTCGGATTCCGATTTTCTCGCGTCACGGAAGTTGTGAATTAAGAAAACGGCCAGGTTCACCATCGACACTCTGGTGAAATGTTGAGCCGTGTCGGGAAACCGGTCAAGCTAGAACGGGCGACGTGAAGTGGAACAGTGGATGGCGGCGATTCGAATTCTTCGACAAGGAGGGTGTCAAGACGTTGCGCCGGCAGGCTGGAAAGGAGCCGGGTCCTGAGATGCTGCTGAGCGGTTTGGCAAAACGCCCCACTCCCGAATGGGTCTCCACGTTCGGACAGTCGAGATTCAACAGACTTTTGTTCAGGAGCGCTCGCAGAAGATTCCGTCCACTGACAGCCTCGCAGCGGAGCGTGAGGGTCGCGTCTTCGGCTTTGGACAGTGGTGGACGCTGCATCTTGCCGATTCAGTCACCGCTCTTCGCGGTTCTAGTCGGTGGGGTGTTCGGACGGATCCATCTGAGCAGCCCCGCCAGCGGTCTTACCAAAACGCCCGGTATCGAGTTCTTGATGGTTGTTGCCGCCATCTGGTTCGGATGTAATAACGCAGCGCGGGATATCGTCGGCGAATGGATCGTTTACCGGCGCGAACGCACGGTGAGCTTGAAACTGCCTTCTTACGTCTTTTCGAAGGTCGGTACTGGGATTGTGCGTTTCGGCAATAGCCCCTACAACTGAGGTGGCGATTGCGCTGTTGCCTTTGGTTCTCCTGCCGATCATTGTGGTCGGGGGGTATTCATCCGATTCAAGAGATGCCCGCGGTCATGCAGCGGGTCGCGGACATCGTTCCGTCACGCTGGGGCTTTGAGGCGAATCTGGAGATCGAAGCACGGGCCCAACCGGTCGATTCCGCTACAGCAAACTTTCCCGTGGACCACCGGACCTCGCCGACGAAGTGCACGGGTGCGCTGGGCGTGATGTTCGCCTTCTTGCTTACAGTGGTTTTGAATGTCCTCAAGAAGCGCGACGTTCACCAGGCCTGGCCGCAAGCCAGGGTGCTTAACCGTTTTTGGGGTAGCTGGCATCGGAGGCGTTCAGCGGCTACGTGGAGCACGCACCCTCGAATGTAAAAGACGCCGCCGCAGGCAAGTCTTTTATTTTCATCACCATTGTTGTGCGGAACGCGATGGGAACACTCCTGCGTGCAGGCGTGCACACTCGTGTGTACGCGACATGTTTCACCGCCTCTCAGTGCGATTTCCGCTTCAGAGCCGCGAAACCCAAAAACGGCTAAGCGCCCCTTGCAAGCGCCCAGCCCCCATCAACACGCCGGCAACAACTCCCCATCGTCCGTCCGCAGCACCAGCTTCGCCTTCCCTGGGCCCACCTCCGCGCGGACGCTCCCTCCCGGATTAATCTCGCCCGCTGTCACCATCGCGGCCAGCGGTTGCATAAACTGTTGGTGTACCACGCGCTTGAGCTCCCGCGCGCCATACTCCGCGCTGGTCCCCTTTTCCAGCAAAAATTTACGCGACCGCGCCGGCACTTCGATGCGGAACGCCCGCTCCCCCAGCCGCCGGTCGATATGGTCCTGCAGGTCTTCCAGATGCTGATCCAGGATCGCCGCCAACGCTGCGGAATCGAGCGGCTGGTAGGTCACCACCGCATCGATTCTATTGATAAACTCCGGCGAAAACTTCTTCCGCACGGCGGTCCTTCCGATCCGTTCCAGCTTATCGCCGTTTTCTGAATTCTGGCGCGGCAGCGCCGTTTCGAACCCGAACTCCGGATTCAGCTCCCGGCTCATAGCCCGCGCTCCCAGGTTGCTCGTCAAAAAAATGATCGTTCTCTCAAAATTCACTTGCGTGCTGTCGCCCAGGCGCAGCGTCGCCTTATCCAGCACGCCCAGCAGCAATCGCACCAGCGAGTGCGCGGCTTTTTCAATCTCGTCGAAAAGCACGATCGAAAGGTCGCAGTTCTCGCTGGCCCGCTCCGCTCAGCTTCTGCTGCGTCAGCAGCGGCTGCGTCTCCCGATGCCCCAGGTACCCCGGCGGCGCTCCCAACAATTTAGCCACTTCATGTTCCATCTGGTATTCGCCGCAGTCCACCTTCAGCAGCTTTTTCGAGCTACCGTGCAGCACCTCCGCCAGCGCCTCCACGGTCTTGGTCTTTCCCGTCCCGGTTGGCCCCAGCAGCAAAAAGATGCCCGCCGGACGCCCCTCCGGAGTCAGCCTGGCCCGGTACATTTCCACATAAGGAACAACCGCCGCAATGGCTGCCGGCTGGCCCACCAGCCTTCGCGCAAGCGCCCTGGCGATATCGCTCGTCATGTCGCCATCCGACAACGCCCGCGGCCGATTTGAAGTGTAAC
>Ga0302324_100006382_pt1 | contig 25420 bp, 27 predicted proteins | sample Palsa_T0_1_FD_201949 | JGI IMG/M metagenome (GOLD analysis project Ga0302324, IMG submission 201949) | Peat permafrost microbial communities from Stordalen Mire near Abisko, Sweden - Palsa_T0_1 | ecosystem: Environmental > Terrestrial > Soil > Palsa > Peat permafrost | place: Sweden: Abisko... | reverse complement strand
GGTTCAAGGATGTCCTGTCGCGCATCGCCGCCCATCCCATCACCCGCATCGCAGAGCTACTGCCCCACAAGTGGGCACCCGTCCAGCGCTAATAAATCCAAGGCCCGATCCCCCTGATCGGGCCTTGCCTCGCCCCGGTGATTCTCGGACGCTTACTCGCAGTCTTTACCCCAGTTGTGGCTCGCGGCGCGGGTCTTACCGCAAGCCGAGCACTTCTCGCAGTCCTTACCCCAGTCGTGAGCCGGGACCCACGTCTTACCACAGGCTGAGCACTGCTCGCAGTCTTTGCTCCAGTCGTGGCCCCCGAGGCGGGTCTTACCGCAAGCTGAGCACTTCTCGCAGTCTTTGCCCCAGTCGTGGCCCCCGGGGCGGGTCTTACCGCAGGCCGAGCAAGTCTCGCAGTCTTTAGCCCAATTGTGGGCTTCGGCGCGGGTCTGGGTCCTTCCGCACTTGAGGCCCCTGCAGCCGCCCCACTCATGGACGCCGATCGCGCATTTCAGGCTCATCGCTTCCTCTCACCCAAGAGGAGACTGGTGTCTCACAAACCGCCGGAAATGGAATGGTACCGCACATCCCGCCCGGCCCAGAACGGCAGTCGCGGGATGCCAGCAACGTTGCTGCATCGGGCCTTTGTGAGGACGCGAATGTTTTGCTTTTATTGGAGGGAGTCGGCGGGTTGTACGTCCCACAAAGGACCCTTTATGCAACGTCGCCTCGTTCTCCTTGACGTAAAACGCCCTACTCGCGCTACTGTACCCAAGCGCGCCGCCAGTCCGCTCCGCCGGAGTGGCCAGCGGAACAATCCAAGCTGGGGCGGCGGACTGCCAGCCGCGTTCAGCGGATTACCCGACGATCGCCCTCCAGCCGCTCAATGCGGGTACGCAAGTCGCCCGTCTCGGCGCGGATCAGCGCCTCAATCCGCGCCACCGTGTCCGTGAACCGCTGATCCATGTAGCGTGGCAATTCGCTCATGCGCACATCGACGTGCCGGTTCTGCGCAAGCACCCCGACGTACACGACGATGAGCGTCACGATCGGGCTCAGCACCGGCAGGTAGGCCAGCATTTGTTGGTTCACTTCATCCCCTCCTCCGTCACACTTGCAGACTCGCCCGCGCGAACGGTGACTCGGGGTGGCTCTCAGCACCTAGTCTCAGGCTGACCTCTCGCAGGATCGCTCCATCAACATTATAGACCCGGTACGAAGGCCGGGGGGTAAACGGACCGGCAGCGCCGGACAACGCCCCACTGGAGGCGACGAAGCCGTAGCCACGCAGAAAAAGGCGTATTTCCGCCGCGAGAAGTCTGCCGGTTTTGCGTGGAGAAAATCAACGGGCAAAATTATAAGGACACCAAGCTGCTGCCTCCAAACGTCTCCGCGCCAGCCGCGAAGAACTATACCACATGCTCAACCTGCCTCAATAAAATCCGTAATTTAGACCATCCTTCGTCTCCCCGAAAACATCGATTAAATTCCGTTCGCATGTCGATTCGGCCACACCCCGTTCGACGTATCGGTAGAGAGCCAGTACGAAAGCGAGCAACGGCGATCCAACTGCGCTCTCAATCCGAGTTCATCGCTCAACCCAAAGGAGATTTCGCAATGCGATTCATGGTCATCGTCAAAGCAACCGCAGAGTCGGAAAAAGAAGGCACCCTCCCCGATCCGCAGCTCATGGCCGACATGGGCAAGTACAACGAAGAGCTCATCAAGGCCGGCGTCCTGCTCGCCCTCGATGGCCTGCACCCCTCTTCCAAAGGCGCTCGCGTCAAGTTCTCCGGCAAGAACCGAACCGTCACCGACGGTCCCTTCGCCGAAACCAAGGAGCTCGTCGCCGGCTTCTCGATCTTGCGGGTCAAGTCCCTCGCAGAGGCCATCGAGTGGGTCAAGCGTGGCCCTAACTGCTGCGCCGGCGACTACGAAGTCGAAATCCGCCAGGTCTTTGAGATGGAAGACTTAGCACCCATCCTGTCCGAAGAGCAGATCCAGCACAAAGTGGAGCGCCGAGCTCAGCTCCCAAATCAGACCGCCAACAAATAGCCGCACTTGCATCGATGGATCGAAGCTGGTGTGATCGGTAGCCGTGTCCGCGCCCGCCTCACCCGCGACGTTCGGTCGGGGCGCGTCCGGTTTGGCGGCCCGACCGACGCAACTGAGAGGCATGAGCGCGGCGCAGATCGAGGGCCATCCTCTCTGGCGTGAGTTTCCGGGTGCGGATCGGTCAGGCTAATCCCAAACCGATCGAACCGGCACGAAGCGACAGCCGAGACCGTCGCACAAGTGGTACAAGAAGAGTAAATGTTCTTCGATCTGACGGGCCAAACCGCCATCGTCACGGGCGCGGCCACCGGCATCGGCGAAGCTATCGCACGCCGTCTGGCGCGCGCCGGGGCGGCCGTGGCCGTCGCCGATATGAACTTCGAGGGCGCAGCGAACGTCGCGCAGTCGATCGGCGGGCTGGCGTTCCCCGTCCACATCGATATCACGCTTTCCGATTCCGTAAATGCGGCCGTGGCCGAAGTGCTCTCGCGTACCGGCCGCATCGACATCCTGGTGAACAACGCGGGCATTGCCGGTCGCACCGCGCCCGTGTGGGAAGTCACCGACGAGGAGTGGCAGCGGATTATCGCGGTGAACATGACCGGCGCGTTCTACTGCTGCCGCGCGGTGCTGCCGCACATGCGCGCGCGCCACTACGGGCGCATCGTCAATATCGCTTCGATTGCCGGCAAGGAAGGCAATCCTAATATGTGCGGGTACTCGGCTACCAAGGCCGCCGTCATCGGATTCACCAAGTCGGCGGGCAAGGAGGTTGCCACCGAGGGCATCTGCGTGAATGCCGTGGCGCCGGCGGTGGTGCGCACGAAAATCCTCGAACAGTTGACGCAGGCGCAGGTGGACTACATGACCGAGCGCATCCCCATGCGGCGGACGGGCACGCCTGAGGAGATCGCGGCGGTGGTGCATTTCCTGGCGAGTCCGGACGCGGCGTTCGTGACGGGGCAGTGCTACGACGCCAGCGGCGGGCGGGCGACGTATTGACTTGGCTCATATTGGGGCCCGGACCAAGCGTTCCAAACACGCTCGATGAGATCGGCGCCTGCCTAAGGCGCATCCAGAAGTCTATCGATTTCTGGAACAAACGCAACGGGCGTCAGGGATATTTGTCCTTTGTCGCGCAGTACGTAGTCTGAACCTCGTGCAGAGTAAACCAAAGCCCGTTTTGGCGAAAGCAATCGAGACAACACCCGATGCGCTAATCGTTACCACGGAAGGTGGATCGTCGCCATTCCATGTGACGAATGTTCGGTGCGACTGGCCCGCGCATCTTTCGCGGAACGCAGCCGGGCGAAGCGCTCGCCTTCCGGTTACGGCATCCACTGGCCGCCGATCGACGAGGATCTCGCGGTCGGCCCGCTGTTTTTTTTCCGCACCTCCTTTACGCCCAAACAAGAATAGTGCATAATGTTTTTAATGCCTTTAGAGAGGCAAAGGAGCATGCGCATGAAATATCATCCCATCGGCGACATGAAGTGCCCATTCTGCGGACAACTCAATCTGGTTTACAAGCGCCCCGGTCTCAGCGGCGACGTTTACCGTTGCGCCGCGGAGATGGGCGGTTGCGAGCGCACCATCGTGCACCGCAGGCGCAAGGGCGATACGCGCTGCGGCGTCGTCGCGGTCTTGAATTTCGGACACGTTGGCCAATGGAATCCGTGCATGCAGCCGGGCCAGCAAGCTCAGCCGGCTGCGGGAAAGCGGGGCTGAAGCCCCACGCCGGCTGAAGCCCGCCCTCCAGTTTTGCTAAAATTAGACTGCAATGACGCTTGACGAGTTAGAACGCCAGTACCCCCCCCTCCGCGAACAGGCATTGGCCGTGCGGAGGTATCTTTGACGCCCCCGCGCTGAAATCCAAACTCCAACAAACCGAAGACCAGACCGCCGCAGCCGGCTTCTGGAGCCAGCCCGAGAAAAGCCAGAAGATCATGCAGCAGCGCAAGCGCATCGAGGAGAGCCTAGCCAACGAGCAGCGCATCGCCACACTCACCGACGATCTCGACACGCTCTTCGAACTGGCCCACGAGGGCGAAAACGTCGCGGGCGATATCGAGCGCGATCTGCAAACTTACGCGCAGTTCGTGGATCGCGTGGAGACCGCCATGCTGCTCTCCGGCGAAAACGATCAGCGCTGGGCTATCGTGACGATCCATCCGGGCGCGGGCGGCACCGAAAGCCAGGACTGGGCCGAGATGCTGCTGCGCATGTATCTGCGCTGGGCGGAGCGCGACGGTTTCGCCACCGTCGTCACCGACCGGCTGGAGGGCGAGGGCGCCGGCATCAAGTCCGTCACTTTCGAAGTCAACGGCGAGAACGCCTACGGGATGTTGCAATCCGAGATCGGCGTGCATCGCCTGGTGCGCATCTCGCCCTTCGACGGCAATGCCCGGCGGCACACGTCGTTCGCGTCCGTGTTCGTCTATCCGCAAGTGGACGACGAGATCAAGATCGACATCAAGCCCGACGATCTGCGCATCGATACATTCCGCTCCGGCGGCGCCGGCGGCCAGCACGTCAATATGACCGATTCCGCGGTGCGCATCGTACACCTGCCCACCAACATCGTGGTGCAGTGCCAGAACGAGCGCTCGCAGCACAAGAACCGCGACAGCGCCATGAAGCAGCTTCGCGCGAAGCTCTACGAGTTCGAGATGGAAAAGAAGCGCGTAGAGGCGGCCAAGACCGAGGCCACCAAGCTGGAGATCAACTTCGGCAGCCAGATCCGCAGCTACGTGCTGGCGCCTTACCGCATGATCAAAGACCACCGCACCAAGCTGGCTATCGGCGATGTGGACCGCGTGCTGGAAGGCGATATCGAGCCGCTGATCCACGCGTACCTGGTGTTCCGCAAGACGGGCAAGACGGCGGGCGACGGGGGTAAGGACGAGATGCCCGAGTAATGGGGAGTGAGGGGGCGAGGGGGCGAGCGGGCGAGGGGGCGAACGCCGATCTGCGGGTTGCTGCGGAGTTGATTCGCTCGGGGAAGCTGGTCGCGTTCCCTACTGAAACAGTTTACGGGTTAGGGGCTAACGCACTGGACGCTGCCGCTGTCGCGCACATCTTCTCGGTGAAGGGGCGGCCGCGACAAATCCCGCTGATCGTCCATGTGGATTCGATCGATATGGCGCGGGCCCTCGTACTGGAGTGGCCCGATGCCGCCGAGCGCTTGGCCCGCGGTTATTGGCCCGGACCGTTGACGCTAGTCCTGCCGAAGCGGCCGTCGATCCCAGATATCGTAACTGCCGGCCTGGCGACCGTCGGGCTGCGTGTGCCTGCCCATCCGTTGGCACTCGCGCTGATCCGCGCGGCCGGCGTGCCCATCGCCGCGCCCAGCGCCAATCCGTTTACGGAACTTTCGCCCACGACCGCCGAGCATGTGCGCCAATCCCTGGGCGATGCGGTTGACTTGGTGCTGGATGGCGGACCGGCCACCGTCGGGATCGAATCGACGGTATTGTCGCTGGCTGGTTCGGAACCGGTGCTGCTGCGGCCGGGCGTGATCCCGCTGCCGGAAATCGAGGTGCTGATCGGCCCAGTGCGCATCGCGGAAATCGCCGGAGTCGGCGGGCATGCCTCGCCAGGGATGCACGCGCAACACTACCGCCCGCGCACGCCGCTGGTGCTGCTGTCCGCCAGCCACTCCCCGCCCGCCGGGCGCGGAGAATGGCTACGCCTGGGCCGCGAGATGCCTGCGGAACCGGCAGCCTATGCCGCCGTGCTGTATGCCGCCTTGCATCGGCTGGACGCGCGGGGGCTGGATTGGATCGCCGTAGAGCGTCCGCCGGGTGCGCCCGAATGGGCCGGAGTCCTCGATCGCCTCACGCGGGCCGCGACGCGCTGATTGAGAATTTAGTGGAGCGGCGCCATGCAAAACTGGCCGCCCTACATCTTTTTCGGACTGGCGCTTCCCCGCATGATCGCCTCCCGCACTCCCGCCAGCGGCGCGCGATCGTCGAAAACGACTTTGCCATCCTGCCGGCCGACTCCAAGTTGCTTCCACAAATCGGGCAAATCCACCATGAATGCCCGATCGCGCATCTTGCCGTATAGTTCCATCAATACCTTGCCGTCGGTGGCCTTGTCGCCGGTGTCGAACGCGCGCTCAAGCGGCCAATCCGCTTCGATCGTCCCGCCCGCGCGGTTGATGGCCCGCAAGGCGTCTTCGAGGCCCTTGGCATGCGCCGTATTCTTGCGGATACCGACATCCGCCAGCAGGCAGAAAAGCGCGCCACCCCAATAGGTCCGGCCCCAGGTGTGCGTGTTGTCCAACCCGCGATCTCCCTCCTCGGGCAGGCCCTGATGCATGTCGCGCAGCAGATCGCTCCAGACTTGCGTGGCCGTCAGGTTGCCGATTTGCACCCGTGCGATGGGCTCCACATAGGTGGCGATGCCCTCTTCGATCCAGTGATGGCGGCGCTCGACTGACGGGAATGCCCAATGCACCATTTCGTGCGTCATCATCCAGTCGCTATCCAGATCCTGCGCCGTCGTGCCGCGGCCTACCCTGATGCGGGTCCACGCCCCGTCGTCGCCGAAGCTGGTGCCGTTCGAGACGCCCTGCCCGCCGCCCGCGAAGATCCGCACGCGCGCGTGCGGCACGGGAAAGCGTCCGTAATACGCGCTCACCGCTCGCGCCGCCTGGCTCACCCAGGCGAGCAACGCGGACCGCGGCAGATCGAAATGTTCGGATTCGAACGAAACTTCGATCTCGGCCCCGCCTTCTCTCAGCTTCGTTGGGGGATCGGCCGCCGGCGCCATCCGTGAAAGAGCAGCCCCCGAAACGAGGCCGAGCGACCGTAATGCCGATCTCCGGCTGATTTGCGTCACCTCCCGATTGACGCTCGCGGGACGTTTTTGTTACAAATCCGTCCAAGCAGGGAATCCACGGGGCTTCAACCTGTCGTATACTCTAAGAAATCCGCGGCAGGTGTGTTTGCTGTTTGCCGCGGGTGTCTGAAAATTTGAGGGTTTCGGGAATAACCGAAAAAGGAAAGGGTTTACAAGATCATGAAAGTTTCCAAAAGCTCGTTAGTACTCACCGCGGCGTTCACCGGCCTGCTGGGTGGCACGATGACACGCCTAAACGCAAGCACCGTCTCCTCTAGCTCCACCGGCCAGAGGGCGTTCTCCAACAGCGCGCTGGCTGGACAGTCCTCCGGGACCATCTCGCAGTTCGCCAAGGAAAAACATGCCTGCAAGGGGCAGAACTCCTGCAAAGGCAAGGGCGGCTGCAAGACCGGCGACGCCGGCTGCAAGGGCAAGAACTCCTGCAAGGGCAAGGGCGGCTGCGCCACCGACGGTTCCAACAAGAAGACCACATAGTTTCCGGCGTGGCGCAGGCACGGGTGCTTGCGCCACGCATTTTCCAAAACAAGTGCCTGCCAATCGATTCAACGGGTTCACCGAATACGGTATTGGTGTGGGTCTGCGCATCCCGCACTACCAGCACATCCTCGAGAAGAAGCCGGTGGTGAGCTGGTTCGAGATCATCTCGGAAAACTACATGGTGGACGGCGGCCGCCCGCTGGCCATGCTCGATCAAATCCTGGAACAATACCGCGTGGTACAGCACGGCGTATCCATGTATTTCGGCTCAGCCGAGCCGCTCAACCGCGATCACCTGCGCCGTTTAAAGGCCCTGGTGAAGCGCACGAAGACGCCCTGGCTCACCGACCATCTCTGCTGGGGCAGCGTGGATGGTACGTATTCGCACGATTTGCTGCCCATGCCGTACACGTTAGAAGCGGCGAAAGTCACGGCGCGCAAGGTCCGCGAAGCCCGCTCCTATCTGGAAGTGCCCATCGCGGTCGAGAACGTCAGCAGCTATGCCGAGTTCCATGAATCGGAAATGACCGAGTGGGAATTTCTCAACGAAGTGGTGGAGCGCGCCGACTGCGGCATCCTGCTAGACGTGAACAACATCTACGTCTCGTCCCGCAACCATAGTTTCGATCCCTACGATTATCTGAACAGCGTGCCCTCCGAGCGCGTGGCGCAGATCCACATTGCCGGCCATTCCAAGTTCCAAAAATATATCCTGGATACGCACGACCATCCGGTGATCGATCCCGTGTGGAAGCTTTACGGCCATGCGATTCGCCGCGTGGGACCGACCGCCACGTTGCTCGAATGGGACGACCGCATTCCATCGTTCAACGAAGTGCACGCCGAGGCGCGCAAAGCCGAACGGTATATCGCCGCACCCCATTCCGCGCTCATTCCGGTGGCGCCGTGAGCCTGCTCACGCTCCAGAAGCGCATGGCAGCCGCGCTGATGCGGCCGCTGGTGGCGGGCGATCATATCGATCCCGAAGCGCCGGTGGACTACATCAAGCCGAACGATCGCCTGACGTCTCTGGAACGCCTCGAGATTTACAGCCGCAGCTACTGGTACCGGCTGCTGGATTCGCTCTACGAGGATTTCCCCGGCCTGCGCGCGGTGCTCGGCCAGCGCGCCTTCGAGCGTCTGGCGAAGGCTTATTTGACGGACCGGCCTTCGGAATCCTGGACGATGCGCAATCTGGGGTCGCGCCTGGAAGAGTGGCTGCGCGGGAACCCCACGTTTGCGGGCGACCGGCTGGCTTTGGCGCTGGACATGATCCGCCTGGAGTGGGCGCACACCGAAGCCTTCGACTCGGCGGCGAAGAAGGTGCTCGGTCCCGAAGATCTGCTGGAACTGGGACCCGGTATGCGCATCGGCCTGCAGCCATACATCCGGCTGATCGAACTGCGCTATCCGGTGGACGATCTGCGCGTGAAGGTGAATGCGGCTTCGGAAGAACATGGCACGGCCAGCAACGCTGTGCTGAAACGCAAGGCCGGGGGCTTGGTGCGGCGCATCCATCGCATGCCGCCCGAACATATCTTCCTGGCTGTGCATCGCCTGGATTTCACGGTTTACTACCGCCGGCTGGATGCCGAGGAGTTCCGTCTGCTCGCCGCGTTGGGGAAGGGTCTGCCGGTCGGCAAGGCCATGCAGGCCGCGCTCGAGGACAGCCCGGTGCCGGTCGACGAACTGCGGCGCCGCGTGGAAGCCTGGTTCGCCGCCTGGGCGGAGATGGGGTGGTTGTGCGCACGCTGACCAAACTCTACGGCCTGCTGATCACCGTAGCTTCGAGCCTGCAATCTCCGTTTTTGCTGCTGGTGCGGCTCTACTGGGGATTCCAGATGACGCAAACGGGTTGGGGGAAGCTGCACAATCTGGCCAAGGTCACCGATTATTTTACGAGTCTCGGCGTTCCGCTGCCTGCCCTGACCGCGCCCTGTATCGTTTGCCTGGAGTTCGTGGGCGGCATCCTGATCATGCTGGGACTGGGTTCGCGGCTGTTCGCGCTGCTGCTTACGTGCGACATGCTCGTGGCGTACATCGCCGGGGACCGCGAGGCGCTGTTCTCGATTTTTTCGGATCCGGACAAATTCTACGCAGCGGCCCCGTACACCTTCCTGATTGCGTTCTTGATCGTCCTGATCTTTGGACCTGGGCGGATTTCGCTGGACGCGGTGCTCGCGAAGCGCCTATCTGTCGCAGCTTGAGGCTGGCGACGGCGCATGGCGCCGCCAGGCGCCGCCCTATTCCAGCAAATGCCCGTATTCCGCGGGGTCCAGCCCGAAGCGCTCCATCTGCCGCGGCAGGTCCGGCCGAACGGCCTCCGGCGTGGTGGCGACCCAGGCCGCGATCACAGTCTCCACCCCCACACGGCTCTTGCCGTCGTCCTCGGCCAGTTGTTCGGCGGTCCCGCGAAGCTCCGCCTCCGCTGCCTCTCGCATCGGGCGCGGCGTTTGCGCCAGGATTTGCTGCAAGAGGTCGTCGGCGGCATCGTTCCAGTTCATTTCCGCTATAGTAACAGGCAGGCATATGCTGCGCGACCCCAGCCTGATCCCGCTCTCGCTCCAGCACCACAACGGACTCGCCATGTGCGTGCTCACGCGCCGTTCGCTGCGCGAGGATGCCGGGCCGGCGAACGTGGCCCAGCTCGCGCGGCGCGCCATAGACCGCTACGAGCTGGAACTGGCGAACCACTTCGAAGTCGAGGAGCAAATCCTGTTCCCGGCCATCGAAAATGCACTCGGCAAGCTGGACCTGATCGCCAGCCTGGCCGCGGAGCATCGCGAGATGGAGGATTTGATCGCACAATTGCGCTCCGCCCCCACCGCAATATTGCTGGAACGCCTCTGCGGCTTGCTTACGGGGCATATCCGGCGGGAGGAGAACGACCTCTTCCAATTGGCCCAAGCGCGGCTGCCAGAATCCGTACTCCGGGAAATCGGCCCGGCCATCGAGCGCAAGGCCGTGCGGGTTTGTCTATAAAGAATTTAGAGAATATTGTACACCTCAGTTGTACTACGTCGTTAAGCGCCATATAATCTATCGCAGCGGGCATGCGTCCATGCGGAGCGTGCCTGGTCCTATTCTGCGGAGCCGGCGCTTGACCCACCCGGGACAAAGGTAAGGAAGAGAATATGCGGAGTTGGATTCCAAGCAAGGCGGGCTGCGCGGCGCTAATCCTCGCGGCCTGCGCGGCCACGCAACCGGCCCAAACGCAGACATTTAGCGTGATCTACACATTCACCGGCGGCACCGACGGAGGCACGCCATTGGCCAACTTGCTGCTGTACCAAGGCGTTCTGTATGGCGCCACCAGCGGGGGCGGCGCGCACAACGCCGGAACCATTTTTCAGGTTGATACAACAACCATGGCGGAGACTGTACTGCATTCATTCGCCGGTGGACCGGCTGACGGCGCCGCGCCCTTCGCCGGTTTGATCCGGGACCCGTCCGGCAACCTTTACGGCGCCAGTTACGGCGGCGGCGCGCACCTTTTCGGAACGGTGTTCAAGATTCCCGAGGCGGGCGGATTCACGCTGCTGCACAGCTTCAAAGGCCCTCCCTCGGAAGGGGCTGGCCCCGCGGGAACTTTGGTAATGGACTACGCCGGCAACATATACGGCACCACGTATGTCGGCGGCGACACCGCGGGGTTCGGAACCGTATTCGAAATTACCGCGGGCGGCGCCTACATGACGGGCCAAAGCTTCGGGCCCGACGGGGCGTTGCCCCGGGCGGGCCTCCTCTTGGAGAAAGGCGCGCTCTACGGCACGACCTTCGGAGGCCCCGATCGCCTCTACGGCGGAACGGTTTTCGAGGTGGGCGTCACTCCGCCTCTGTACACTTTCACCGGAGGGACGGATGGGTCGCAACCTCTGGCAAGTGTGATCTCAGACGGCCTGGGCAACTTGTATGGCACCGCTTCGGACGGCGGCAGCCGGAGCTTCGGCGCCGGGAAAGGAGTGGTTTTCGAGGTGAACATCGCGACGGGCCAGGAGACTGTGCTATATACCTTCATGGGGCCGGATGGCTCCGACCCGGCGGGTTCCCTGGTCCGCGATACGGATGGCAACCTGTATGGCACCACCCTGCTGGGCGGCGCCTTCGGCCATGGAACCGTTTTCGAGCTGGACGCCAAAGGCATCCTGACCACGTTGCACACCTTCACGGGCGGGGCGGACGGGGCGAGTCCATTCGCGGGCTTGGTGCTCGACGGTTCCGGCAATTTTTGGGGCGTGACCTCGGCTGGCGGTTCGACGGCGGCTCCGGGAGGTTACGGCACGGTTTTTGAGATCGCCGCAGGGAAATGATGGACAATAGACCGCGCCGGATTCGCCTGTGTTTCACGCTGCCATGCCTTTGGCTTCCGCTGGCCGCGCAAACGCCGGCAACAGTGCAGCAGCTTGAGTCTACCGCGCGCGGACGCCTCGCCGCGCAGGACGCCAATGGGGCGCTTGTGGCGTACCGGAAGCTGGCGGAACTAGCCCCCAAATCCGCGCCTTATCAGGATGAAATCGGGTTCTTGCTGGCGGCCACAAACCGGTCGCCGGAGGCCGTCGCGCATTTTCAGCGGGCCACGGAACTGGACCCCAAGATGGCACAGGCCTGGTATCACTTGGGAGTGGCGCTCTGGCTGACAAAACGCTCCGATCCCGGCGTGCGCGCCCTGCAAAAGGCGGTGGCGCTGGCCCCCGATAACGGCGATTATCACTACCGGCTGGGCGAGGCTTACGCTCAAATCGCGCGCTACCGGGAAGCCATTGCCGAGTTGGTCCGGGCAAGCAAGCAACTGCCCGCTAACGCGGAGGTCTGGGGCACTTTGGGAGACGTCTACCAACAACTGACCCGGTACAAAGACGCGCGCGACGCTTACCGGCAGGCCCTACGATTCAATCCAAACAACGACGGGATGCGCAACAGCTATGGCAACGCGCTGGTCAGATCGGGCGACCCGGCCGCGGGCTTGAAGGAGTTTCGCAGCATCCTGGAGCACGACCCGGGTAACTTTCACGTACAGGTGAACCTGGGCTATGCTTACATCGCCGCCGGGGATTTCAAAGGCGCCATCAAACATCTTTCCGCCCTGATCCGCGACCACCCGAACGACGCGGGCGCGCATTACGATCTGGGAATCGCCTACAAGCAGACCGACGATCTGGCGCATGCCAGAACGGAACTCGAGCGGGCCGTGTCGCTCGACCCGTCGCTGGCCGAGGCGCATTACAGCCTGGGTCTTACTTACATCGACGCCGGATTGCCGGACAAGGCTGTAGAGCAGTTGCGCGCCGCGGTGGCCCAGCGACCCGAGTACAACGATGCATGGTACATGCTGGGCACGACTCTGAAGCAGCAGGGCGATGCGGATGGCGCGATCGATGCCTTGCGCCGATCGGTGGCGCTGGATGGCTTGAACGCGGCCGCCTGGAACAATCTGGGACTGCTTCTGCGGCGAAAGGGCGACACGGCGGGGTCCGCGCAGGCTTTCGCGAACGCCGCGGAGATTAGGAAAGCGGAGGAGAAGGAGAAGGAGAGGAAGCTCAAGCAGGGCAGCTAGTTAGTTAGAACAGGATTCCGGCTACTTGTTCCGCTACTTTGCGGGCCTTATCGCGAAGGATGGCCGGCTGCGCCGAACGGTCGCCGGTGGTAATGCGGATCAGGAAGACGCGATCGCGTACCCTGCCTATGACCTGCTCCGCGGCTTCATCGCTGCATGCCTGCGCCTCGTTGCCTATGGCTTTCAGCGGTACGCCGGCAGAGTGACAGCGCGCCGCGTACGATGGGAAATCCTTGGCTGGGGACGGCATTGTTTCTACTTCGATGCCCAGTTCGGACAGCAAAGATCCGTCATGGCGGATGAAGCGGCAGCTTGCATCGTCGCCGATCTTGGCGCGTGATACGGTGACGGCGACGGGTCCACCGAGTACTCCGTCGGCAGTCGCCGCGTTGAGCCATGGGCAAATTTCCGCGGCTGGACCAATGGCCGGAAGCGCAAGCACTAATACCAATGACCGGCTGAAACCTGTCCTACCCACCTTTGACTCCCGGCTTCGCGGCTGGCTGCAGCACTTCGGCTTTCAGGATTTTGCCGCCTTCCTGAATCACATACAGCCGGTTGACTTCGAGATCCTTGAGCCGATCGACCTGGCCGCTCAGCCATTTGATCTCGACCAGGTCCACTTTGGCGGCCTGTTCCAGTCCGAAGTGCATGCGCAGATCGTTCTGGGAGAAGTAGCTGCCTCCGCTACGCAGCTCATCCATTTGCGCCAACGGCTTCGCCGCGTCCGGTTTGGTCTTGGCGGTGACGGTGACCCGGGTGCCGATGCCGCTGCGGTTGGATTTCACGCCGGCGAGCTTGATCTTGATCCAGTTGCGGTTCAGCGTGGAGTCGCAGCGCAAAAGCTGCGGGATGGCGTTGACACAGTTCACCGCGACGTCGATATCGCCATCGTTGTCATAGTCGCCGAATGCGCACCCGCGCGCCGGCGCGTTCTCCAGAATGCCCGGTCCGCCTTTGTCGGTGACTTCTTCGAAACGCCCGTTCTGCAAATTGCGATACAGATACTTGTGCTCGGCGTACTTCAGATCCGCGTTGGACTTATCCACCTCCGGATATACGTGGCCGTTCGACATCAGAATGTCGAGCCATCCATCGTTATCCATGTCGAAGAAGCCCACGCCCCAGCCCAGCAGGCGTGTATTTACCCCCAGACCGCTCGGATAAGTGCGGTCCTCGAAGTTAGCGTCTCCCAGATTCGTATACAGCGAATCAGTGTCGCCCGCGAAATTGGTCTTGACCACGTCGAGGTTGCCGTCGCGATTGTAGTCGCCGATCGAAACACCCATGCCGGCTTGCGGTTTGCCTTCCGGAGATAGCGCGGCGCCGGCTTCGATGGCGATATCCTTGAACGTCCCGTCCTTTTGATTCAGGTAGAGCGTCGCGGTGCTGGAATCGTTGGCGACATATATGTCGGGCCAGCCGTCGTTATCCAGGTCCGACGCGGCCACGCTCAAGCCATACGTGCCTTGCGTCTTCCACATGCCCGCTTTCTCACTGACGTCGGTGAATGTGCCGTTGCCGTTGTTGTGGTACAGGATGTTCTTGCCGCCGGGAAGGCCGGGCGGTCCACAGGCCACCAGCAGTCCTTTGTACGTGCACGGACCGGCCTCGGGCGGCGGCGCGGTCTTCAAATCGAAATCGACGTAGTTGGCTACGAACAAGTCCAGATGACCGTCGCGGTCGTAATCCACGAACGTGCACCCTGTGTTCCAGCGTATCTTGGCACCAGGCTGGCTGAGGCCCGCCTCCTTGGTCACGTCCGTGAAGGTGCCATTTCCATTATTGCGGTAAAGCGCATTCTGGCCGTAGTAAGTCACGAAGAGGTCGTCGTTGCCGTCGTTATCGTAATCGCCCACGCAGCAGGCTTGTCCCCAGCCTGTGCGATGATCGAGACCGGAGCCTTTGGTAACATCCGTGAAGGTGCCGTCGCGATTGTTCTTGAATAGATGGCAGTGCGGCTCTTTGCCCGCTGGGAAGCCCTCCAGCCGCCAGCCATTCACCAGGAAGACATCCAGCCAGCCATCGTTATCGTAATCGTAGAAGGCCAGGCCGCAACCCGTCGTTTCGAGCAGATATTTGTTCTTGCCCTCGCCGCCATAAATGGTTTTCACCGCCAAGCCAGACTCTTTGACCACGTCCACGAAGCTGAGGCCCAGCGGGGTACCCTCGATCGGCGACTTGGGCCCCTTGGGGGCGGGCATGGGTTTCGCGTCGTAACTGCGCTCGATCGGCCCGGGCAGTTTCTGAGCCACTGCCATCAGGTCGGCAAAAGGCAGCACCAGCGCGGATCGGCTTAACGAGCGAATGAAGCGGCGCCGCGATGCGCGCATCAAAACTGTCCTCCGCCGCCGGAAACAACCGGCGCGGGCGGGATATCGGTGTGCATATGCCAGGGTACGCTCTCGGTCGAGATCTCGGGGTGCTTACGCAGGAATTCCAGCGAGTAAGTCGGGGCGCCGGGATCGACCTGCTTGGTGGCGAAGAACGCGGCCTGCTCGGCGGCTTTGTCTTTCATCCCCATGCGGCGATACAACACGGCCAGATTGTAATGCGCGGCCAGGTCGTCGGGATCGATCTTCTGCAGGGCTTCGAACTGTTCCCTGGCTTCCTCGTAGGCATGTCTCTGATAGTAGGCGATCCCCAACTCCCGCCGCGCGTCGCGGGACTGCGGATATTGGATTACGACCCTTTGCAGGTCGGCGACTTCTTCGTCGTAATGTGCTTCGCGCCTTTCCACTAGAGCGAGATAGTAAAGCGCGCGCGCGTTGTTGGGGCTCAGCGCCAGCGCTTGTTCCAGATCGGCCCGCGCCGCCGAATATTTTTCCCACTCGATGTAGGTCAGGCCGATATTGATATGGCCGTCGGCATAGTCCGGCCGGAGCTTGACGACCTGCTCGAAGGCGTGCAGGGAATCGGCGTACTGCAGTTGATCCAGGTAAGCGATGCCCAGGTTATTCCAGCGCATCCAGTCGGGATTATCCTGTTTGTCCGCAGGCGTGGCGGGGTTGTCGCCGATATTCAGAGTGCGGCTGCGGGAGGCGAGTTCGACCACCGGATACGCCGGATGGTCGTTTCCGAAAATGTTATTCAAGTAGCTCTGACGCAAGTGGCGATAGTTCACGCGCGCCGTAACCGTCAGCGGACCCTTCACGCCGGCTGGAATTCGGAATTCGTAGCGCACCAGAGCGGAGCGGCCGGACTGGATGCTATTGTCATAGGCGACCGAGTGGATGGTCCAGACCTTATGATTGTCCACAAAGCCGCCATCGATGTTCACCGGCCGGTTGGTGAAACTATGGGCGCGCTCATCGAGCGAGCCATCTGGTTTCAGAAAGCCGCTATGGTAGATCTCGCTCCCGGCGGTATCCTGGACCACAAACTCGACCCATGGCTCGTATAAGTCGCGCACCTCGGGAACCAGGGAGTGGCCGATGTTCTTGTTTTGGATCACCACCATCATCTGCACGATTTCATTCGGGGCGAGATGGAACGGCGCGGAACCCAGAGGCGCCGTCACGGCCTCCTCGCCGGCCTTTTTGACGCCGAAGAGATCGACGTTCAAGTACATCCCGGACTTCAAAAACTCGACTGTCTTCTGCATTTGCTCATCGAAGCCGTAGTAAAACGGAACCGCCGTGTTGCCCGCCGGCCAGCGGTGCGAAGCGAACGTGCCGTGCTTCGCGCCCGGGTCTTCGAATTTCAATTGCGCGCGCTGCATGTGACAGTCCTGGCAGGTGGTGAAACCCGTAGAGTAGAAGGTCAGCGGATTGCGTTGCGAAAACTTCGAGTTCTGCCACTCATCGTATACCGTGAAGGCGCGAATGAACTTGTAATCGTTCAGCGGTTCCGGCAGATTGGCTTTGTGGCAGGCCGCGCAAAACTCGGGCGTCCGGTAGAAACCCTGCATCACCGCCCTGGAGTGGCGGTCCGGGTGGTTCCTGATTTCGTCATCGGGCACCATGCCGGGAATGCGGTGGCCGTCTTCATCGACCATGGCCGAGGGCACGCCGAAGACGAAGCCGCCGTTCCCGTTGGTGGATTGCAGTTGTTGAATCGAGTGACAAGTAGTGCAGGTGAGGCCGTCTTCGTCGAAGCTGCGATCCACCTGGGAGTCCTGCGTCAGAGCGCCCGAAAGGACCCCGATGGGGTTATGGCAGCTATCGCAGTGCCGGGTGAACTCGATGCCCTTGGTGCGCAGCAGAATATTGACGCTGGTGCGGTAGAAGGGCGTGCGAAAGGCGTTCGAATGCAGCGCCTGGCGCCACTGGCTGTAGGCCTCCTTGTGACAGCCGCCGCAATAGGAAGCCGGCAGGAAAGCCTCCGCTTGAATGAAATCGCGGCCTTCGACGGCGGCATTGCCCGGCGTCGAGATTTTGTCGGTCCCGAAGCGAAAATTGTAGGTCTCGCGTATTTTGGCGGCGTAGTTCTTGCGGTCGGCGTTCTGATCCTGTTGGGCCCAGGATGTGACCGGCGAAACACCACACGCGCACGCTGTAACAGCTATTGCCAGGAGCCGGCAGTTTGTCCCGAACATGGGGTACCCCCTTCGCGCACTGGATCTTCGCATTAGTATAGCAGTTGGCCCTTGGCCGGGAGCTTTTTAAGCCAGCTACCAGCTATCGCGCTATGCCCCGAGTATGTGTCGCAATGTACCACCGGTTGCCGCAGAAGTCCTGCACGCCCGCTAGCCGGTCGCCGTAAGGCTGGTCCGCCGGTTCGGAAAGCGAAACCGCGCCCGCCGCGATCGCCCGGCGGTATACCGCGTCCGCATCCGGCACATACATTATAGATCCCGGTGGGCATCGAGGGCAAAACCATCGGCGACTCGATGATGATGATCGGCGGGGGCAGCGTCTTCCGCGGAACGCCCACACCCAGCATGTTCCAATACTACTGCCCGAACGTGGACGAAGTGTTTGAGCGCGCCTTGGCGGCGGGCGGCACCGTACTGATCGCGCTGTTGGAAGATCACGGAGACCGGTTCGGCTCGGTGCGAGATCCATTCGGGAACGACTGGATTATCGGCACGCACCTGGGCGCCAAGTACGTGCCGGAGGGCCTGCGCGACGTGACCATCTACTTGCACCCGGAGGGGCGCGGCGAAGTTCATCGGCTTTCTGAAGGAGGCCTTCGCCGCCGAGGAATTCGTGCGTTACGACTCGCCCGAGGGAGATGTGCTGCGCCAAGGTGCGCATCGGCGACTCGATGATCTCGATAGGCGACTCACGGCGGCACTCGTCCGGCATGCGTACCTCCGCGTGGATGCCTCCTGCCGACCCAGTATCGCGAAATAGCTCTTGGTCGCCGAACGCGCTCTTCACGAATTCGATCAACCCGGCGGCGTCCGGTGCCGTCACGTACGGCGTGATGGTGTGGAAGCCCGCCCGTATGGGGTTTACTGCTGTGGTGCTCATCGATGCTGTCCTTTCCAAGTCTCTTTTCAGACTCGCCCTAAAGCTGGGGCGCGGCAAATCCCGCAGATCGGCCGCCAAGCGCGCCAGCGGGGCGAGACGCCGGTCCTTCGTGGCAAACCCGGCGCTGGCCTCGACGGCCAGCATCTCCGCTACGAGTTGATCCAGCCGGTCCGCCCGCAGGCTCCGCAGCGCGCGCAACTGAAGCTGCTTGACGGCGCCTTCGCTGCGCCCGAAGTCCCGCGCCATCTCGCAGATGCTCCTCTGCTCCACGAAACGCCCGATCACCACGCGCCGCTGATCCGGCGGCAGGGTGTCCACCAACTGAAAAAGCATGGCACGCCGCTCGATGTCGTCATCGCTGCCCGCCCCGCGCGCTGGCTCACCCGATTCCCGCCGTGCGGCGTGCCGCCGGTCGGCAATCGCGTTAGCGGCCATGCGCCGCAGCCAGGCGGCAAAGGGTACGCCGCGCCACTCGAATCGCGGCAGTTTGGCGAGCGCCTTCTGAAACACCTCCGCCGTCACGTCCTCAGCTTCCGCGCGGCTGCCCACGCGGTACGCCACGTACGCGTACACACGCTCAAAGTTGCGTTCGTAAAGCCCCGCGAAGCGGCCCGGATCGCGCTGGGCTGCTTCGATCAGGAGACGCTCTTCCTCGCCGGCCGGATCGGCCTTCAACGGTTGCTCCGCAAACTGCCCTCAAATAAGAATAACCGCCGGGCGGCCCAAAAGGTCACGCGCGGCGCGAAGAGTGAGCGCCTCGGCAATTCGCGTGCTGCCGACGGCTGGCTCTCATTATGTGAACATGGCGATGCACCAGGGAGGGAATCGCCGAGGATTACTCCATTCTGTTAGGTTGGTATGAGGACGGTATGGCTAAGGCTTCTGTAGAGCACAAGCCGGAGAGCGGCAAACGACAGCCCGATAAGGCCGCCATAGCACGCCCGGCCGCTCGGAACGGCGGATATCGTGCCCTTCCGGACGTGTTTGATTTCTTCGCCTCCCCTACGGCGGCGCAGTTGGTGAGCGCCCAGGGCGTTGAGCCGGTCCGCCGGGCGGGCGATATCCGCCCGTTCAACGATCCTGACCCGAAGGAAGCCGAATGGTTCGCGCGCCAAGTCCGGCGCTGGCGCCGCGAGGACCTTGCGCAGGCGGCTAAGCGTTGAACGAGATTCTTGTAGACACCGATGTCGTGTCTTACCTCTTGAATCGGCACAGCTTGGCGGAAGAATACGAGAAACTGCTAATCGGCTACGTGCCGATGGTTTCTTTTATCACTGTGGCTGAGATGTATCGGGGAGCGTACAAGAAGAATTGGGGATCGCGCCGGATGGCCGAGCTTGGCGCCCACCTGCGCCAGTTCGCGGTCGTGCCATCCAGCTTGCAGGTATTTCTCTCATACGCGGAGATCTCGAATGCGGCTGAGGCGCGCGGGCGGCCGATCGCCACTGCCGATGCGTTTATCGCAGCGTGCGCCCACTCGCTACGCATCCCTCTTGTCACTAATAATAGGCGCCATTTCGAACACATTGAAGGGCTGACCGTTCTCTCGGCTCGCGGCGTCTGATGTTACAATCAGCGCACGGCCGTACCCGATAGGTTCTTCGCGGAGTTCGAATCGGCCAGGAAACGTCGGCGCGAGGTGGATTGGGGTGCGGGCGCCGGATTTCAATGTCCTTCGTTTCTGTTCGTATGATGAGGAGCAGGTGTCGGACTTATTCCGGGACATGCTGTCAATCGACGGCAGTCACGGCCAAGGCGATCGTTTCCTCGCCAAATTTCTGGAGATGCTTGATCTGCGCTCAAACTTTCCCGATCTGAATCGGGCGAGGGTCCGGCGCGAGGAGTACACAGGATTCAGTAGAGACGGTCGAGCGGGGTTCCTTGATATCCTGCTGTCTACGCCGGAGTTCGGAATTGGCATTGAGAATAAACCCTTCGCGCTCGAACAGCCGGACCAGCTCGACCGCTACTGGAACTGGCTGCACGGCGAATTCCCGGGGTTCTTGTTGGTGTACTTCAACGGGACGGGCAGACCGCCGGGGACTTTGGGCGCGGAGAGGTCGTCCGACAAGGGGCGCTTCCGTGAATGGGCTTACGTCGGAGATGGGGAGTCGGTCTCACGATGGCTTCAGTTGTGCGAGGAAGCGTGTGATTCGGACCGGGTTCGCTGGGGCCTCAACCAGCTTCGGGAGCATTTCAAAACGCCTGAAGGGAGATCAATGATGGATCCCGAGTCAAGAGAAGCGGTTGAGTATGTCCTTGCGGACCCAGGGCGGCTGGATCTGGCGCTCACCATAGGGCAGGGCTATGATGGACTTCGTCAGAGAATCTGGAAGTCCTTTCTGGGAAAAATAGCCGGCGCGGTCCTCGCAAAGCTGGCTCCGCTGTGGAGGGTTGACGTGCAACCCCAGGTGCCCGAGATCAAGCTCAGGAGGTCATCATGGCATGACAATCGCTTCCTGTTCCTCGGACAGATTGTGAGGGAGAAGCAGACCTACTTTGGTCTCCATTACGAGGACGCGGGAAACGCCCAGTGCGACGCCCTCAAGGCGGCAATGGAGGGGACGTTGGGAGCATCACGCGCGCCTGATGCTTATTGGCTGTGGGCTCGACTTCCAGACATGCGCGACTGGCGGGACTGGTCCGACCGGAGGACTCTCCTTGATATGCACAATCCCGAAACCAAAATCGAGTACTGGACAGACTCGTTGCGAATGGCGCGCGCAGTCGAGTCGGGTGAATATCCTTCCGCTACCTAGAATAGAGCCGTAGGGCAGCGAAACCGCCCCGCCAGCACCCGCCATCCGCCGTCGTGTACGATGGTATTATCCCTGCAAGATGGAATCGCAAAACATCGATCTGAAGCAGACTGTCAACCTGCCCCGTACCGGCTTTTCGATGAAAGCCAACCTCTCCCAGGCCGAGCCGAAACTGCTTGATCGCTGGGGCGGCGAGGACATCTACGCCCAAATCCGCCGCGCGCGCGCCGGCCGCCCTACTTACATCCTGCACGACGGCCCGCCCTACGCCAACGGCCGCATCCATCTGGGCACCGCTTTCAACAAGATCCTCAAGGATTTCATCGTCAAGTCCAAGACCATGGCGGGCTTCGACGCTCCCTACGTCCCCGGTTGGGACTGCCACGGCCTGCCCATCGAAATCAAGGTCGATAGCGAGCTCGGCGCGCGCAAAGCCCAAATGACTACGGCCGAAATCCGCGCCGAATGCCGCAAATACGCCGAAAAATACATCGACCTGCAGCGCACCGATTTTAAACGCCTAGGGGTCTTCGGCCGCTGGGACGATCCGTACCTCACCATGAGCGCGCAGTACCAGTCGGTGATCGCCGCCGCTTTTGTGGAATTCCTGGATCGCGGTTACGTCTACAAAGGTTTGAAGCCGGTGCACTGGTGCATGCGCGACCGCACCGCGCTGGCCGAGGCCGAAGTCGAATATTCCAATCATTCCAGCCCGTCGATCTGGGTGCGGTTCGCCTTGATTTCCGAGCCAGCCGCGATCGATCCCGCGCTTGCCGGGTACCACGTCTACGGCCTGATCTGGACCACCACGCCTTGGACCATCCCGGCCAACATGGCCATCGCGTATCATCCGAAATACGAATACAGCGCAGTCACCGTGGGCGGTCCCGTCTACATTGTGGCCACGGGACTGCTAGATGTCACCGCCCAAAAATGCGGCTGGGCCACCTACGAGGTGCTGGCGCGCTTTTCCGGATCGCGGCTGGAAGGCGCGGTCTTCCACCACCCCTTTCTCGATCGCGAGTCGCAAGGCATCCTGGCTGATCACGTGACCCTAGAGCAAGGCACTGGCGCAGTCCACACCGCGCCCGGGCACGGCCAGGAAGATTACGTCGCCGGCCGCCAATACGGCATCGAAACCTATTGCCCAGTGGATGCCGCGGGCCGTTTCTATCACGCCGAAGGCGCCGCGGGCCGGCTTCCCGAAGCGATTATCGGCAAAAGCGTTTGGGAAGCCAACCCCATCGTCATCGAGATCCTGCGCGAGCATTACGCCCTGCTCGCCTCCGAAAGGGTCGAGCACAGCTATCCGCATTGCTGGCGCTGCCACAAGCCCACCATCTTCCGCGCCACCGAACAGTGGTTCATCGGCATGGATCGCAACGATTTCCGCCAACACGCGTTGGAGGCCATCCGCCAGGTGCGCTGGATGCCCGAGTGGGGCCAGGAGCGCATCTCCAATATGATCGCCACGCGCCCGGATTGGTGCATCTCGCGCCAGCGCGTGTGGGGCGTGCCCATCATCGTCTTCTATTGCGACGCTTGCCGCGAGCCGATCACGGATCGCAAAATCCTGGATGGTATCGTGCAGCTTTTCGCCGAGCACACCGCCGATGTCTGGTATCAGCGTACCGCGGCCGAATTGCTGCCGCCCGGCGTAGCGTGCGCCAAGTGCGGCGGCACGGAGTTCAGCAAGGAAAGCGATATTCTGGACGTCTGGTTCGATTCCGGATCGAGCCAACTGGCGGTGCTGACCGCCGCCAACGGCCTCACCTGGCCGGCGGATCTTTACCTGGAAGGCGGCGACCAATATCGCGGCTGGTTCCACAGCTCGCTGCTGGTGGGGGTGGGGCTGAAGGGCGGCTCGCCGTACCGGGCTTCCGCGCTGAACGGCTGGGTGCTCGATGGCCAGGGCCGCGCCATGCACAAGTCGCTGGGCAATTCCATCGAGCCCGAAGAAATCATCAAGCATCACGGGGCGGATCTGGTCCGGCTGTGGTCGGCTTCAGTCGAGTTCCACGAGGATGTGCGCGTATCGGAGACCATCCTCACCCGCCTGCAAGAGGCCTACCGCAAGCTGCGTAATACCTTCCGCTACTTCCTGGGCAACCTTTCCGGCTTCGATCCAGGCGCCGATGCGGTGTCCGTGGACGACATGCTGGAGTTAGACCAATGGATCCTGATCCGCGCCGAATCGCTGGTGGCCAACTGCCGCGCCTGGTATGACGAATTTGCGTTCCACAAGGTCTACCGCGCGCTCTACGATTTCGCCACCGTGGATCTCAGCTCGCTCTATTTCGACGTGCTGAAGGACCGCCTGTACACCGCGGCCGCCAGATCGCACGCGCGCCGTAGTGCGCAAACCGCGCTCTACCGCCTGGAATACGCGCTGGTGCGGCTGGTGGCGCCTATCCTCGCCTTCACCGCCGAAGAAATCTGGACCCACATGGGGCAGAAAGGCAGCGTGCACCTGGAGCTGTTTCCCGAAGCCGCCGAGTTGACCGAGGGCCTGTCCGATGGCCACCGGAAACGTTCCGCGAACTGGGACCGTCTCATGAAAGTGAGGGAAGACGTGCTCAAGAGCCTCGAGCAGGCCCGCCAGGAGAAATTCATCGGCGCGCCCCTCGAGGCTCGGGTACGCCTGACCGCCAACTCCGACGTTTACCCGCTGCTGCAAGAATACGCCGGCGAGTTGCCGGGCCTGTTCATCGTTTCGGAAGTGAGGATCGCACAGGCTTCGGCCTGCGACGGCCTGTCCCCGGAAATCGCCGTCAAGATCGAGCGCGCCGACGGCGTCAAATGCGAGCGTTGCTGGAAGTACACCACCGATACCGGAGCCGACCCACGGTTTCCCACCGCCTGCGCGGCTTGCGCGGCCGCCGTGAAGGAGATGCTGCATGATAGACAGCCGCCTGAAAGCCTATAGCATCTCCGCCATAGTGTTTGCCATCGACCGGTTAACCAAGTCGTTCATCGAAGCGCACGTCTCGCGGTTCGACGTGCACTCCGTGATCCCAGGCTTCTTCGACATCGTGCACTCGCAGAACCGCGGCGTGGCCTTCGGCCTGATGAACGACTCCACCTCGGCATGGCGCACTGTGGTGCTGATCGTTTTTTCAGCCGCGGCGCTGATCCTGGTGGCCGGGCTGCTCTGGAGGGCCGCGCGCCTCGATCGCTGGACAGCCACCGGCCTGGCGCTGGTGCTGGGAGGCGCGGCCGGTAACCTGTTCGACCGCATCCTGTGGGGCCGCGTCACCGACTTCCTGGAATTCTACATCGGCGATTTGCACTGGCCCACATTCAACGTAGCCGACTCCTGCATCGTGATCGGCAGCGGTTTGCTGCTATTGGAGCTGTTGCGGCCCAAGCGTCAGCCGGCAGGCGCCTGATGTTTCCGCGGCTCTTTCAAATCGGAAGCTATTCGCAGGCGACCTACGGAGTGCTGGTCGCGCTGGCTTTTCTGGCGGCGTTGTCCGTGATATCGCGACTCGCGCGCCGCGCCTCGCTCGACAGCGATGCCGTTGTGAACCTCGGGATCGTTTGCGGCCTCAGCGCCATCGTGGGCGCCAAAATCATGATGTATCTGGTCGACATCCCCTACTATGCCAACCATCACGGGGAGATCTTCTCGCTCTCCAGCCTGCAAGCCGGCGGTGTTTTCTATGGCGGCCTGATCGCGGCATTGATCGCAGCCGTGGTCTACGTGCGCCGCCGCAAGCTTCCGGCGCTCCGCACGGCCGACGTCTTCGCTCCGGGCATTGCGCTGGGCCACGGCATAGGCCGCCTGGGCTGCTTTGCCGCGGGTTGCTGCTGGGGCCTACCGACGAAGTTGCCCTGGGGCGTCACATTTACCAATCCGCTGGCCCAGCAATTGGTGGGCGTGCCGCTGGATGTCAAGCTGCATCCCACGCAATTGTACGAATCGGCGGCAGAATTCCTGATCTTCGGCATTCTCTACTGGCGAATCCGCCGCCAGCATGCGCCCGGAGCGATTATCAGCTTGTATTTGATCCTCTATTCCACCGCCCGCTTCCTGGTGGAATTCGTGCGTTATCACGAGCAGCCCAACCCATTTGGAGGCCCGCTGAATACCTCGCAGTGGATCTCCCTGGCCTTGGCCGCCTTGGGCGCGGCATACTTCATCCACCGGCGCATTCAAACCGGCCCTGCGGTACAACGACTTCGGCGCTAGCCAAAAGTGATCCAGCAGCGCTCGGCTGAAGTGACCCATCTGGAGAACGGGATCGAGATCAGGAACGAGATGCGGACGGCCATCATCCGCGCCGAAGGCGTGCTGCTTGGGGGAA
>Ga0302324_100006381_pt1 | contig 25422 bp, 24 predicted proteins | sample Palsa_T0_1_FD_201949 | JGI IMG/M metagenome (GOLD analysis project Ga0302324, IMG submission 201949) | Peat permafrost microbial communities from Stordalen Mire near Abisko, Sweden - Palsa_T0_1 | ecosystem: Environmental > Terrestrial > Soil > Palsa > Peat permafrost | place: Sweden: Abisko... | reverse complement strand
TCGCCGCAGGGCATGGCGGCCGAGTCGGCCTCGGCCGCGATCATCCTGCTCTCCTCGAGCTTCGGCTACTCGCTGTCCACCACCCACGTCGCGACCGGGTCGATCATCGGCACCGGGCTCGGCAAGCGGGGGGCCGAGGTCCGCTGGAACGTGGCCGGCCGGATGGCCACCGCGTGGGTGTTCACCCTCCCGTCGGCGGCGCTGGTCGGCGCCGGGGCCGAGGCCCTGGCGCACGGCATCGGCGGCACCCTCGGAGTCGTGGTCGACCTCATCCTGCTGGCCGTGCTGGCCGGGTTCATCTACTACCGGTCCCGTGGCAGCAAGGTCGATCCGAACAACGTCAACGCGGAGTGGACCGGCACCGTGGCCCCCGAGCCGGCCGAGACGGTCGCGGCCTAAGTGGCGCCGAGCGGCGTAGAGAGGTAGCTAACAATGTCCTGGATCAACCTGAGCGCGCTGTGGAAGATCGTGGTGTTCGGCCTGATCGCCGGGGCCGGCCTGCCGGCCCTGTTCGCGGGCGGCCTGTACACGCTGTCGTGGGGCCCGCGCACCGGTCGGGTGGCGACCGCCGGGGCCGACGGCGGCGACGAGTCCGACGTGCTGGTCGGCGGCAACGTGCTCGGCATGGTGCTCGCCGCGATCGCGTTCCTCATCGTCCTGGCCGCCATCGGCTGGGGCATCTACGAGGTCTACCAGATCGGCCACCCCCCGGTGAAGAAGTGACCACCGGCGACCACGCCCCCTCACCAAGAAGGCGCAGCTGAGACATGGCAATTCCTGATGTCGTGACCAAGATCGTCGGCTGGCTCCGGGCCGGCTACCCGGAAGGCGTGCCGCAGCACGATTACATGCCGATCTTCGCCCTGCTCGGCACCCAGCTGACCAACGACGAGGTCACGCTGATCGCGGGCGAGCTCGAGCTCGCGGCCGACCCGGCGTCGGCCGAGGCGATCAAGGCGGCGATCACCGCGGTCACCAACACCAAGCCGACCGACGCCGATCTCGCCCGGGTCCGCTCCCACCTCGCGGCCGGCGGCTGGCCGCTGGCAACGCCCCACCAGGACTAATCGTCCGCCCCTGACCCACCGGGACCCTCACCAGGGCAGCTCGCGCCCGTCCCTGGTGAAGGTGCCGGTGGGTCCGCCGTTGGGCAGCGTGACCGCCCACACCGCGCTGGCCGCTCCCTGGGCGACCGACCGACCGCTGCCCCGGCCGCCGCGGGCGCCGTCGCCGGCCGTCGAGCCCGGGCAGACGGCGTTGACGAGGATGCCGTCCCGGTACAGCTCGCCCGCCAGCATCCTCGTCAGCGCGTTGAGGGCCGCCTTGGAGACGCTGTAGGCCGGGCGGCCGCCGCTCATCAGCGCGATCGAGCCGCCCTCGCTCGACACGTTCACCACCCTCGGCCGGGGGCTCGAGCGCAGCAGCGGCAGCAGCGCCTGGATCACCCGCCAGGCGCCGAACAGGTTCACGTCGAGCGCCTCCGCCACCGGCGACAGGTCGGTCGTGCCGGCCAGCGCGTACTGGTCGGGCGCGCTCGAGGCGCTGTTCACGATCGCGTCGACCCGGCCCCAGCGCTCCCTGATCCACGCCGCCAGCTGGTCGATGTTGACCGAGTTATCGACCTCGATATGGGCCGCCACCACCCGTTCCCCGCTCGGGTCGAGCTCCTTCGCCGCGAGCTCGGCCGCGCGCAGGTCCCCGGACCCGAGCACCACCACGTAGCCGAGCGCGGCCAGCTGCCTGCAGACCTCGAGCCCGATGCCGCGGCTCGCCCCCGTGACCACGGCAACCGGCAGCTCAGAGCGCGCTGGCGTGGTCACCGCTGGGTCACCACTCGATTGCCGTAAAGAAGCTCATGTCGCCTATCTTGCCACTGACCCGGTTACGGCGTCTTTCCCCTCATACGTCGCTGATGGTGCGCACGACAACCTTCAAAACCATCATGTCGAACGGTCCCTGGCTCCGCGCAGTAGTCATATTCCTCTCCCCGGCAGGTGTCCGGCGGTCCGGTGCTGAGCAAACTGTTACCAGGGGGACCGATGAACAAGCAGGTAGAGGCAGTGCACAGTGTCGCGCGGCCGACGATGAAGGACGTGGCGTCCAAGGCTGGGGTGGCGCTGAAGACCGTATCCCGGGTGGTGAACGGCGAGGCGGGGGTGACGCCGGAGACGGCCAAGCGGGTGCAGGGGGCGATCGCGGACCTCGGCTTCCGCCGCAACGAGTCCGCCCGGCTGCTCCGCACCGGGCAGACCGCGACGCTCGGCTTCATCGCCGACGACTGGACCAACGCCGATCACACGGCCGTCTACCGCGGGCTCGAGGACGTCGCCCGGGCCAACGGCTACCTGCTGTACTCCGGCTCGACCGACCGCGACGGCCAGCGCGAGGAGCAGCTCGCGCTGGCGATGTGCGCGCGGCGGGTGGACGGGCTGATCATCATCCCGACCCCGGGCTCGCACGACTACCTGGTGTCGGAGATCGAGGCCGGGGTGGCGGCCGTGTTCGTGCTGCGGCCGCCCGCGCTCGTCCGCGCTGACGCGGTGCTGCCCGACGAGCGCGGCGGGGGGCGGGCGGCGGTGGCGCACTTGATCGCCCACCGGCACCGGCGGATCGGGCTGGTCAGCGGCGATTCCGGCGGCTACCGGACGGCGCAGCTGCTGGCCGGCTACACCGAGGCGATGACGGCGGCGGGGCTGCCGGCCGATCCGGCCTGGACGACGCTCACGGCCGAGTCGCTGCCGGGCGCGCCGGTCACCGCGGTGCTCTGCGCCGACCGGGCGTCGACCGAGGCGGTGCTCCGGGCGGGCGCCGGGGCCGGGGCCGGGCGGCTGGCGGTGGTGGGATTCGGCGACTTCCCGCTCGCCGACCTGATGTCACCGCCGGTCACCGTGCTGAGCTATGACGCCCTGCTGATCGGGCGGACGGCGGGCGAGCTGCTGGTCGGCCGGCTGGCCGGCGACCAGACGCCGCCGCGCACGGTGCTGGTGCCGGTGCGGCTGATCGAGCGCGGCTCGGCCGAGTTCCCGCCGCCGGCCGAGTGAGGCGGGGCCGGTGCGGCAGGGCCGGTGCGGCTAGGCCCCGAGGACGACGCCGAGGAGGACCGCGAGGATCGCGACGACCAGCACGATCGCGACCAGGATGCCGATCTTGGACCCGGGCGCTTTCATCTGCCAGGGCGGGGGAAGGTCGTCGTCCCCCCGGGTGGCGAAGGCCTGGAACCGCGCTGTTTCCGCGCCCGTGTCACTGTCAGTCTCTGGCATGCGCACATTTTATCCCGTTATGACCGCCCGGGCGGGGCAAACGCGTCGGCCCGCTCAACAAGTCTCGACAAGACGATTACGCTCCGCGTTCGCTGGACGAACGGCTCGGCCGCGATCCGCTCCACCACCTGCTCGAAATGCCTGATGTCGGCCGCCCTGATGTGCACCAGCGCGTCCGCCTCGCCGGTCACCGTGCAGGCGTCGGCCACCTCGGGGTGCCGCCTGACCGCCGCCGCGATCGCCTCCGGGGAGGTGGACGAGCCGCAGAACAGCTCCACGTACGCCTCGGTCGTCCAGCCGAGCGCGGCCGGATCGACCCGCGCGGTGAACCCGGTGATCGCGCCGGAGACGCGGAGCCGGTCCACCCGCCGCTTGACCGCGGGCGCGGACAGGCCGACCTCGGCGCCGATCACGGCGTAGCTGGCACGGGCGTCCTTGATCAGCGCGGTAATGATCCGCGCGTCGATCTCATCCAGGCTCATCGCCCCACATGCTAGCCCCCATCCAGGAAGCCAAGCTGATCCCGGACATGGTTGAGGCTCGGTGTCCCGCTTTCACCGAGCCTCACAAGTAAGACGCGACGCCCATCCGGGAGGTTTACGGTCCGACCGGAAAAATCTAACTTCGGCTCGGGCGCCTTCGGCTCGGCCGCTCGCGCGGCCGCCGCGGTGGCATCGTCGACCACGGTCTCCAGCCGGTAGCGGAGGCGGCAGAGGATCACCCGGCGGGTACCACGGCGGATCGCGCGGCCGAGGATCGCGCCGCGCTGGTTGTGCAGCAGCGCCTGCCACCAGTGGTCGGGCTGGATCTCAGGGATCAGCACGACCAGGCGGTGGTACTTGTCCTCGGCCTCGACCTGGCGCAGGTAGCTCACGATCGGCTCGGCGATCGAGCGGTGGGCGGAGCGCAGGGTGAGCAGCTGCACCTCCGGTTTCCATGACTGCCACTCGGCCCTGAAGGCCGTCTGGGGCGCGTGATCCTCGTCGGAGTCGGTGAACACGACGGTCACCGCGATCACGTCGTCGCCCAGCGACTTCGCGGCCGAGATGCCCTCGGCGGTGAGCCTGGACATGCCCGATACCGGCACGATCACTAGCGACGCCCGCTTGACCGGGTGCGGCGGCACCTGCCCGATCGCGAGCTCGGCCCCGATCCGCTGGTACGCCCGCGCCACCGCCATGAACATCAGCACCAGCAGCGGGATGACGATCGCGACCAGCCACGCCCCGGCCAGGAACTTGCTGACCAGCTCGATGATCGTGACAACGAACGTCAGCACCGCGCCGACGCCGTTGATGATGGCACGGTAGATCCAGGACCGGCCGTTCGATCGTTGCAGATGCCAGTGCCGCACCATCCCGGTCTGGGAGAGGGTAAAGCCGATGAAGACCCCGACCGCGAACAGCGGCACCAACGCCTGGGTATTCCCGCGGACCGCGATGAGCAGCAGCGCGGCCGCGATCGCGAGCACGATGACGCCGTAGCGGAACACCCTCCGGTCGGCCCGCAGACCGAACACGTGCGGCAGGAAGTTGTCGTGGGCGAGCAGGCCGGCCAGCACCGGCAGCCCGGCGAACGAGGTGTTGGCGGCCAGCGAGAGCAGCACCAGGGTAATGATCTGGATGGCGTAAAACAGCGCGTTGTGGCCGATCGCCCCCGCGGTCAGCTGGGCGAGCACGGTGGTCCCGGACTGCGGCACCGCGTTCCAGTGCCGGATGAGGATGCCCAGCCCGATCAGCATCAAGCCGAGCAGCAGGCCGAGCCCGACCTCGGTGTGCTGCGCCCGCTTCACCCGCGGCCGGCGGAACTGCGGCACCGAGTTGGCGATCGCCTCCACCCCGGTCAGCGCCGAGCACCCCGACGCGAACGCCTTCAGGATCAGCAGCAGGCCGACGGTATCGGTCATCTGCGGCAGATTGTGGTCGAGCGGCACCACCGGCTGGCTGCGGGCCAGGCCGATGATGATCACGGCGAAGATCGAGACGATGAACGCGAGCGTCGGCAGCATGAACAGCCGGGCCGACTCGGCCACCCCCCACAGGTTGGCCCCGGTGATCAGCGCGAGCACCGCCAGGCAGAGCCATACCCGGGCGCCGTAGAGCGCCGGGTAGGCAGCGGTCAGCGCCTCCACCCCGGCCGACACCCCGACCGCGGCGTTCAGTATGTAGTCGACCGTCAGCGAGGCCGCGGCGACCAGCGACGGGGTGGTGCCGAGGTGGGTCTTGGAGACGGCGTAGGCGCCCCCGCCGTTCGGGAACGCCTCGATGACCTGACGGTAGGAGATGACCAGGGCCGCCAGCAGGACCACGATCGCCCCGGTGATCGGCAGGCTGTACTTGAGCGCCGACGCCCCCGCCGCGACCAGCACGACGAGGATGGCCTCGGGCCCGTAGGCGACGCTCGAGAGCGCGTCGAGCGACAGCGCGGCGATTCCGCCGAGCGCGGTCAGCCGTTCCTTCTCGTCGTCGTCCGGCCCGGCCGCCGGACCGGGAGCTTGCCCGTCGGCCTTCCCCGCAGCGGTGGTCACGCTCATGATTATCCCGAACGGCGGTACCGCCAATCACAGCGCGGGCGGCCATTGGCCCGACCTTAACGATTCGGTCGCGACCTGGACTGATTAGTCCGAAATGGTTCTATGGGCGAACCGATCGATAGCGTCTATAGTCAGGACCATGCTCGACGTGACCAGGCTCCGCGTCCTCGTCGCCGTGGCCAGGCACGGCTCGGTGACGGCGGCGGCGCACGCGCTGAACTACGCGCAGCCGTCGGTCAGCCACCACCTGGCCCGGCTGGAGGCGGAGACCGGCACCAAGCTGGTCCAGCGGGCCGGGCGCGGCATCCGGCTGACCGACGCCGGGCGGCTGCTGGCGGAGCGGGCGGTCGAGGTCATCGGCCGCCTCGACGCGGCCGAGAACGAGCTGGTGGTCTTCGCCGGGCTGCGGGCCGGGCGGCTGCGGCTGGCGGCGTTCCCCTCGGCCCTCGGCACCATCGTGCCGACCGCGGCGGCGATCCTGGACGACCGCAATCCCGGCTTCGACCTGCGGCTGACCGAGGCCGAGCCGCCGGAGGCGCTGCGGATGCTGCGGGCCGGGTACGTGGACGTCGCGCTGATCTTCCGGCACGAGGCCGACGATGGCGGCGCCCGGCGCCCTCTATCCCCCCTGGCGGACGACCCGCCGCCCGCGATCGCCGACCACGACGACCTCCGCGAGCTGGTGCTGCTGTCCGAGCCGGTGCACCTGATCATGCCGGACACGGCGGTCTGCGGCGGCGAGCCGCCGCTGGCGCCCGCGGTGACCGAGCTGTGGCCCGCGGACCTGGCCCGGCTGTCCGATCAGCGCTGGATCGCCGGCTGCGACCGGTGCCGCGAGCACCTGCTCAGGCAGTGCGCGCAGGCCGGGTTCACGCCCCGGATCGCGTTCACCACCGATGACTTCGTCGCCGCCCAGGCCCTGGTCACGGCCGGCCTCGGCGTCACCCTGCTGCCCGGCCTGGCGCTGCGCGCGGCCCGCAACCCGGGCGTCCGCACGGCCCGGCTGCGCGGCACCAGCCGGTCGGTGGTCGCGGTCCGCTACGGCGAGGCGCCGGACCCGCCCGCTACCACGCTGCTGCTCGAGGCGCTCTGCGCCGCCGTCGGCGCTCCGGGCCGGTCGGAATCGGTGTCCAGGCCGGATCCGGCGTCGGTCCCGGCGCCGCCCGAGCCGGTCGCCGCGCCGGTCTCGTAGCCGGCTGTCGGGACCGCCTGCTCGACCGAGCTGCCGGCCGTGACCGCCGCGGGCTCGCCGCTCCCGCCGCCGCCCCCGCCGCGCCCTGACAGGCGGCGGCCGAGCCGCTGCATCGGCCGCTCGACAAGGTAGTAGGTCGCCGTGCTGAGCCCGATGATCACCGCCACGCAGCCGGCGAACATCAGCCCCTGGACCGGCAGCGTGTGCGCGCGGTGCAGCGCCGGGACCGATCGGTAGGCGTCGAACACGAGCGGGTGCAGCAGGTAGACCGAGAAGCTGATCATGCCGAGCCAGGCGCACCAGCGGGGCACCCGCCGCCGGCTCGCGGCCAGCCCGAGCCCGAAGGTGGCGCCGGCCAGCAGCACCGAGGTCGCCCACTGAATCAGCCACTGATGGCTCAGATGGCGCTGCTCGCCGTGCCAGAGGCCGGCGAACGTCGTCAGCGCGAGCACGGCCACCACGATCGCCGCGGTGGCAGGCCTGCTGGTGCCCGGCTGCCGCTGCTGGGTGCGGTAGATCAGCGTGCCGGTGAACATCAGGGCCAGGATCACGCTCCCCTCCCACGGCGACGGCGATCCCTGGTTGACCATCACCAGGACGAGCGCGGTGAGGCCGGCCACGGCCGCCCCGGCCCGGGCCACCGTGGACCGCGACGAGACCGCGAGCACGATGCCGCCGAGGATCAGCGCGTCGGCGACCGCGTTCAGCGCGATCCCGCCGCCGTCGGCGCGCTCGGCCCAGGTGGTGAGCGCCGCCATCGGCAGCACGCCGCCGAGCGCCACCGCCGCGACCGCGAAACCCGTCGCGTAGGTGCCGCTGCGACGGTGCACGCCCCAGCTGAACAGCGCGACCAGCAGCAGGTAGAAGACCATCTCGTAGGACAGGGTCCAGGTCACGTTGGGCACGTTCGGGCCGGTCAGCAGGTTCGGCAGCATCAGCAGCCAGGCCAGCACCGACTGCGCGGGCTGGTGCTCGGCCCCCCTGATCGTGCCGTGCCCGGTGTGGTACGCCACCGCCGCCAGCGCCAGCGCCACCGCGTACATCGGGTAGAGCCGGAACAGCCGGCTGGTCCAGAACCCGCGGACCGACCCCCTGCGCTCCAGCGAGGCCGGGATGATGTACCCGCTGATCAGGAAGAACACGAAGACGCCGTACTGGCCGAGGTCAAGCCAGCGGTACAGGAAGTCCCTGACCGGCTCGAGCATCAGCGTGGACCCGTGGTCGAACACCACGCACAGCGCGGCGAATCCGCGCAGCGCGTCCAGCCACGCCAGCCGACTGTGCTTCGGAGCTGCCGCGCTCGCCGCTTTGGGGTTCGCCAACGTCTGTGACATCTCGCCCGACGTTACCGCACCGGGCCCGGCCAGATGGCAGCCGCCGAGCACGGCGGGACGGTGGCAGGCACCAAGCGCGACCGGTAGGTTACCTGCTATGCCGACCGAGCCTCTGGCTGACGGTGCCCCGCAAGCCAGCCCCCCTCGCTGGCTCACCGATGAAGAGCAGCGCGCCTGGCGCGCCTACATCCAGCTCGCCCAGCTCTTGATGCGGCAGCTGGACCGGGACCTGCATCCCTTCGGGCTGTCCATGCACGACTACGAGATCCTGGTCGAGCTGTCGGAGGCGGCGCAGAGCAGGCTGCGGATGACCGAGCTGGCCGACCGCACCGCGCAGTCCCGCAGCCGGCTGTCTCATCAGGTCAGCCGGATGGAGTCCAGGGGCCTGGTCGTCCGCGAGGGGTGCGAGGGGGACAAGCGCGGCACGTTCGCCGTGCTCACCGGGCTCGGCGCGGAAATCATCGGCCAGGTCGCGCCGCACCACGTCGATAGCGTCCGGCGGCACTTCATCGACCAGTTCGCGGCCGACGGGCTCGGCGCCCTCGCCGAGGCGTGCGAACCGGTGCTCGACCGGCTCCGCAAAACACGCGACCGCGACTAGGAAAAGCGGCCCGAGTGACGGCGTTAAGATACCGTTGCGCCTCTTCCGTTTCATCAGTTCAATGCTTCACAATTCACGCATAGCCGTCACCCAGGAGCGTGCGTATGAGCGAAGCGGCATCGGTCCCGTTCTCCGAGACCAAGGCACCCGAATCCCCCGAGCGCCTGCACAAGGGCGCGCTGCGGCTGATCGACATCTCGGCCTCGACGATGGCCAACATCGGCCCGGCCTACAGCTTCTATTTCAGTTTCGGCTTCATCGTCTTCACCGCCGGAATCGCCGCGCCGCTGACCATCGTCGCCGCCGCCGTGGCGATCGCGCTGCTCGCCAACACGCTGTCGCAATTCTCCCGGGCGCAGCCGTCGACCGGCGGCTTCATCACCTTCGTGGGCAAGACGTTCGGCGGCACCAGCGCGGTGACCACGGCCCTGCTGTGCGGCGCCGGGTACATTATCGCGATTTCCTCGGTGCTCGTGATCTCCGGCGGGTTCCTGTCGATGATGCTCAATTACTACCTGGGGTGGAACGTCCCCTGGATCATCTTCTCGGTGCTGCTGACCGCGGGCGCGGTCGCGATGATGATCCGCGGCGTGGCCGTCTCGACCAAGCTGGCCGGCTTCTTCTTCGGCTTCGAGATGGTGGTGCTGCTGATCGTCGCGGTCGCGACGTTGATCAAGAACGGCGGCAGCCTCAGCCTCGCGCCCTTTGACCCGCACCACATCAACGGCGGGTTCAGCGGGCTGGCGGCGGGCTTCCCGCTGGCGATCTACCTCTTCATCGGCTGGGAGAACTCGGCCGCGCTGGCCGAGGAGACCGGGAACCCCCGGCGCAACGTGCCCCGGGCCGTGTTCCTGTCGGTCGCGATCATGGCGGTCACCTACCTGCTGCTCGCCTACTCGACCGTCAGCGGCTTCAAGGACAACGGGACCGCGCTCGCGAGCGCCTCGATCCCGTTCATCAACGTGGCCCACGGGGTGGTGGCCTTCCTCGCCTTCATCGCCTACCTGGCGGGCATGACGTCAACCCTCGGCGTGCTCATCGCGGCGGTGAACTCGCAGTGCCGACTGGTGTTCAACGCGGGCCGCGAGGGGCTGCTGCCGCGCTGGATCGGCAAGGTCGACCCGGTCCGGCGGACGCCGATCAACGCCATCTTCGCCTTCGTCGGCATCGCCTCGGTGATCGTGCTCGGCTGGGCGATCGGCCACTGGGCGGGCGGCAGCACCGGCAGCCTCAACCCGCTCAACTACTTCGCCGAGTCGGGCACCATGGGCACGATCCTCATCCTGGTCGTGTACTTCCTGGCCAACCTGGCGCTGCCGTTCTACTACCGGAAGTACCGGCCGGCCGAGTTCAGCATCGTCAAGCACGTGGTGCTGCCGGTGCTCGGCATGGCGGCGATCGCCGTCCCGGTCTATTACCTGTGCAAGCCGGGACAGGCGAACCCCTACGACTGGTTCCCGTATGCGGCCCTGGGCGTCGTCATCGTCTCGGTCATCTACGCCGCGGTGCTGACCAGGCGCGACCCGGCGCTAGGGGACCGGGTCGGCTCGATCGTGGCCGACGAGTAGTCAGAACAGGACCGACATGAACTCGCCGACCTCATGGAAGCCGGCCCGCTTGTAGGTGGCGCGGCCGGGAGCGTTGAAGTCGTTGACATAGAGCGAGACGATCGGGGAGATCGTCTCGCGGGACTGGTTGACCACGGCGGCCATGCCGGGGGCGGCGATGCCCCGCCCCCGGTACTCCGGCCTGACCCAGACGCCCTGGACCTGGCAGGCGCTCGGGGTGGCGGCGCCGACCTCGGCCTTGAAGATGACCCGGCCGTCCTCGATCCTGGCGAACGCGCGGCCCGCCCGGACCAGCTCGCTGACCCGGGCCCGGTAGGACGCCCCGCCATCGCCCGCCAGCGGGGAGACGCCCACCTCCTCGGTGAACATCGCGATCGACGCGGGCAGCAGGATATCGACCTCATCGGCGCGGACCCGCCGGACCGCCGGGTCGGCCGCCACCGACGACGGGCCGGTGATGGCCATCAGCGGCTGCGCGGCCCGCACGTCCCGGGCGGGCCCCCAGTACGGGCGCAGGAACCCCCACAGCTCGGTCACCACCGCCGACGGGCCGACCAGCGAGGAGCAGCGCCGCCCCTGGCGCAGCGCGCGGTCCGCGAACGCGGCGACCGCGGCCGGGGTCGCCTGCACCGGCACCAGGTTCGCGCCCGAATAGCACAGCGACACCAGCCGGCCGCCCTGCTCGTAACCCCAGAGCTGGGCGCCGAGCCGAGCCGGATCGGCGCCGAAGATCCTGATCCTGGACTCGACGAACACGTTCGCGACCGGATCGGCCCCGCAGACCTCGAGGGCAGCGGCCCGGTCGCGGTCATCCAGCAGCCTGGCCTGCTCCGAGCGCTGCCTAACGCGCAACATGTTTCCAGCCTAGCCGGTTCTGTCCGGCCTACCCACCCGGAGTCGGATCAGCGGTGGCCGGACAGGTCGCGTTGACCAGACCCGGCCGGTCAGGGACGGCGCCGGCCGCGAGATAGGCGTTCAGGTAGTTCTGCACGCACTGGTTGGGCGGGGTCTCGAGCGACTGCCCGTGGTTGCCGCCGCCCTGCACCACCACCATGCGGGCGCTCGGCAGCAGCCGGTGCGCGTCCTGCGCGCCCGCGTAGGGGGTCGCCGGGTCCAGCGTGCCCTGCAGCATCAGCACCGGCGGCAGCCCGGCGCCGTTCACCGTGAACGGCTCGGCCGGCCCCTTGACCGGCCAGAAGGCGCAGGCCGCGTTGAACCAGAGGTTGTCCCAGGTCTCGAACGGGGCGGCCTTGTACACCCGCTCGGTGTCGGCCTGCCACTTCGACCAGTTCCTGGGCCAGTTCACGTCGGCGCACTCGACCGCGTTGTACACCGCGAACGTGTTCTCGCTGGTCGTGCCCCAGGTCTCGTACTGGGTGAGCAGCAGGCTGCCGTCGCCGCCGCCCGCGTACTGCGAGAGCGCCTGCGCGAACGCGGGCCACACCGAGTCCAGGTAGCCGGTGATGACGAACGTGTCGTCGAGCTCGTCCGGGCCGAGCACGGGTCCGTTCGTCCCGTCGATGGGCTTCTTCTCGAGCTCGCCCCGCACCTTGTAGTAGGCCGCCTCGACCTGCGCCGGGGTCGACCCCAGGTGGTAGGCCGAGTCGTACTTCGCCGTCCAGGCGAAGAACGCGTCCAGCCGCCCCTGGAAGGCGTAGTCCTGATCGATGTTGTCGGCGTACCAGACGCCGGTCGGGTCGACGGTGGAGTCGAGCACCATCCGGCGCACCCGGTCCGGGAACAGCGTCCCGTAGACCTGGCCGAGATAGGTGCCGTAGGAGAACCCGTAGTAGCTGATCTTGGTCACGCCGAATGCCCGGCGGATCTGATCCAGGTCACGGGCCATGTCGACCGTCGTCATGTAGGGCAGCATCCAGCCGAAGCGCTGCTCGCAGCCGGCCGCGTAGGCCTTGGCCCGGCCGATGAGCACCTGCTCGGCGGCCGCGCTGGCCGGGATGTAGTCGGGCCGCACCTCGTCGAAGAAACCCGGGTCGCAGCTGAGCGCGGGGACCGACCCGCCGACCCCGCGCGGGTCGAAGCCGACGATGTCGTAGGTGGCCGCCACCTGCGGGCTCAGCCCGGACGCGACCTCGGACGCGAGTGACCGGCCGGGCTCCCCCGGTCCCCCCGGGTTGACGAGCAGCACGCCCTGCTGCTTGGCGGCCGGCGCGGTGGCCGGGACCATGGACAGCGCCAGCGTGATCTTCCTGCCGCCGGGGTCGGCGTAGTTCAGCGGCACCGCCAGCGTCGCGCACTCCATGCCCGCCAGCTGCCCGCTGCACTGGCTCCAGTGCAGCGCCGACGCCGTCGGCAGCAGCCCCGCCGTCCCGGCCCCGTCGGCGGCCGCGGCGGTCCCGGCCGGCGCGGCGGACGAGCCGGGCGAGCCGGGCGCCGGGCCGGGCGTGCAGGCGCTCAGGCCGGCGCCGACGGCCAGCGCGACCGCCGCGAAGGCGAGGCAGCGCCTGAGCGCACGGAGCCTCGGCGAAGGGGAAATCGGCATGACCTCCATCCTGCCGTATCGGCCGACAGCCTCCGACACGGATCGCCATCGATTCGACACGTAGGGCCATGAGTTCGACACCTATCGCTACATGTCCGTTTTTTACATAACGAGATTCGGCACAAGGCGCACATCACCGAATTTTTTCTAGCGTTGCGAGTAAATTTCAGACACTCTTGGTCGTAACCCAACAAGCCTCTCAAGCCGTCATACTTTATAGTGTTCGGACACTATTGAGGGGGTAGTGAATGCTGGCTAGACATCGGCAGTCACTCATTCTGCAAGCCGTCAGAAACGACGGCAGCGCGAGGGTGAGTGACCTAACGCAACAACTCGGCGTCTCGGACATGACGATCCGCCGGGATCTTGAAGTGCTCGCCAAGGACGGGCTGGTAGAGAAAGTCCACGGCGGCGCGGTCCTACCGGGTTCTCATGGTGGCCATGAACCCGGGTTCGAGGACAAGCTCGTGCTTGAGCGCCCGGAGAAGACCTCGATCGCCCGCGCGGCGGCCAGCCTGGTCCGGCCCGGCACCGCGATCGCGATCGCGGCCGGAACGACCACCTTCGCGCTCGCCCAGTGCCTGCTCGACGTGCCAGGCCTGACCGTCGTCACCAACTCGCTCCGGGTCGCGAACCTGTTCAGCGGGAACCACAGCCCGGACGTGGCGTCGGTGGTGCTCACCGGCGGCATGCGCACGGCTTCTGATGCGCTCGTCGGGCCGGTGGCGGACCTGACGATCGCGTCGCTCCACTTCGACACGCTCTTCCTCGGCTGCACCGGTCTCGACCCCGAGGTCGGCCTCTCCACTCCCAATCTGGCAGAGGCCGAGACCAACCGTGCGCTGATCAAGGTGGCCAGGCGCGTCGTCGTGCTCGCCGACCACACCAAGTGGGGGGTGGTCAGCCTGGCGTCGTTCGCGCCGGTTGAGAAGATCGGCGTGCTCGTCACCGACGTCCTGCTCCCGGCCGACGCGCACGCGGCGCTGGCCGGGAGGGTCGGTGACATCGTCGTCTAGTACGTCGTGACGATGGGCTGGCCGGGCACGGCCTCCTGCGCGCCGCTCTCGGCCGCCTGCTCGGCCAGCCGCATCGCCTCTTCGATCAGGGTCTCCACGATCTTCGACTCGGGCACGGTCGCGATGACCTTGCCCTTGACGAAGATCTGCCCCTTGCCGTTCCCCGAGGCCACGCCGAGGTCCGCCTCGCGCGCCTCACCCGGGCCGTTCACCACACAGCCCATCACCGCGACCCGGAGCGGGACCTCCATCCCGGTCAGGCCCGCGGTCACCTCTTCTGCCAGCTTGTAGACGTCCACCTGGGCGCGCCCGCAGGACGGGCAGGAGACGATCTCCAGGCCGCGCTCGCGCATGCCCATCGACTCGAGGATGCCGATGCCGACCTTGACCTCCTCGACCGGCGGCGCTGACAGCGACACCCGGATCGTGTCGCCGATGCCCTGCGAGAGCAGCGCCCCGAACGCGGTGGCCGACTTGATCGTGCCCTGGAAGGCCGGGCCCGCCTCGGTCACCCCCAGGTGCAGCGGGTAGTCGCACTGGGCGGCGAGCAGCCGGTAGGCCTGGATCATCACGACCGGGTTGTGGTGCTTGACCGAGATCTTGATGTCGCGGAAGCCGTGCTCCTCGAACAGCGAGCACTCCCAGAGCGCCGACTCGACCAGCGCCTCGGGGGTGGCCTTGCCGTACTTGGCCAGCAGCCGCTTGTCGAGCGAGCCGGCGTTCACCCCGATCCGGATCGGGGTGCCGGTGTCGGACGCGGCCCGGGCGATCTCCTTGACCTTGTCGTCGAACTCCTTGATGTTGCCCGGGTTCACCCGGACGGCGGCGCAGCCGGCGTTGATCGCCGCGAACACGTACTTCGGCTGGAAGTGAATGTCGGCGATGACCGGGATCTGGGACTTCTTCGCGATCATCGGCAGCGCGTCCGCGTCATCCTGGGACGGCACCGCGACCCGGACGATCTGGCAGCCGGACGCGGTCAGCTCGGCGATCTGCTGCAGGGTGGCGTTCACGTTCGCGGTCAGCGTGGTCGCCATCGACTGCACGCTCACCGGCGCGCCGCCGCCGACGGCGACGTTCCCCACCATCAGCTGACGCGAGTGCCTGCGCTCGGCCAGCGGGGCCGGAGGGATAGCGGGCATGCCAAGGTCAACGCTCATTTGATTCCCATCCCGTTAGTGCGGGTGATCGGCACGGCTTCTATTCTCGCCTAGTCTCTGGCCCATCGCTCGCCCACCCTGACTCATCCGTCAGGGTGATAACCCCTGGTTACCCAATGCTTACCGGGTTGAAGATGTCCGCGGAAATGAGCAGCGCCCCGAACAGCACCAGGACGACGAAGACGGCGAAGCTGACCGGGATCAGCTTACGGTAGTCGACCAGGCCGGGGTCCGGCCGGTGCAGCCGCCGGGCGAACCACGACCGGACCATCTCCCACAGCACCACCGCCACGTGGCCGCCGTCCATCGGCAGCAGCGGCAGCAGGTTGAATATCCCGACGAAGATGTTGAGCGACGCGATCAGCAGCAGGATGAAGGAGACCTTCTGCTTCCAGCCCACGTCGGCGGCGACCGCCTGGCCGGTGTCCCTGGCCGCGCCGTAGACGCTGGACACGTTGCCCGCGTCGGACGTCGCCCGCTTCTGCTTGTTGAACAGGTCCGGCAGGGCGGCGGGCAGCTCCGCCAGCGAGGAGACCGAGCCGGAGACCACCTCGGAGAACCCGCTGCCGACGTAGCGGATCGCGCCGACCGGGCCCACCGACTGGAACTCGGTGTCCTCGGACGCGTCGAACCCGAGATCGGTCCCGTAGCCCGGCACTTCCGCCAGCCGGGTATGGAGCACCAGCGTCCGGCCGTCCCGGTCGACGGTGAGGGAGACCGGCTCCTCCGGCTTGGCGGCCAGAATCTCGTTGTGCAGCTGCGTCCAGCCGCTCACCTTGACCCCGTTGAACGCGGTCACGGTGTCGCCGACCTTCAGCCCGGCCAGGACCGCGGGCGACTTCGGCGCGCCGACGGCGCACTTGGCCTCGTTCAGCAGGGCCGCCTTCGAGGGCTGCACGCAGGGCGTCACCGACGAGACCTGGTTGGTGACGACCTCGTTCTCGATCCCGATGCCGAGCGCGAGCCCGAAGATGATCACGGCCGCCAGCACGAAGTGCATGAAGGAGCCGGCCCCGAGCACGATCAGCCGCTGCCAGCCGGGCGCGCGGCGGAACGAGCGCGGCTCGTCTTCCTCGTCCACCTCGTCGATCGACGTCATCCCGGTGATCTTGACGAAGCCGCCGAGCGGCAGCGCCTTGACGCCGTACTCGGTCTCGCCGCGCTGGGTGGACCAGATCGTCGGCCCGAAGCCGATGAAGTACTGCGTGCACTTCATGCCGAACCGCTTGGCCGTCACGAAGTGCCCGGTCTCGTGCAGCATGACGGAGATCATCAAGGCGGCGAGGAAGATCAGCCAGCCGATGACGTCCAACAACGTGCGTTCCTCCCTACGCTGACGCCGACCGGGTTAGCTCCCGCGCCCGCGTACGCGCCCACGCGTCCACCGCGAGCACGTCATCGACCGTGGTCGTCGCCCAGGCACCCGACGTGTCGTGCTCAGAGACTACGCGAGCCACGGTGTCAACGATCCTGGGGAACGAAATCCTTCCCGCCAGGAAATCGGCCACGCACGCCTCGTTGGCGCCGTTGTAGACGGCCGGGGCGGTGCCGCCGAGCCGGGCGGCCTCCCTGGCCAGCGCCACGGCCGGGAACGCGCGCTCGTCGAGCGGCTCGAACGTCCAGGTCGCGGCCGTCGTCCAGTCCAGCCCGGGCGCGGCCTCGGCCACCCGGTCGGGCCAGGCCAGGCCGAGCGCGATCGGGATCCGCATGTCGGGCGGGCTCGCCATGATGATCGTGGCGCCGTCGGCGAACTCCACCATCGAGTGGACGATGGACTGCGGGTGCACCACCACGTCGATCTGGTCCAGCCCGAAGCCGAACAGCAGGTACGCCTCGATCACCTCGAGGCCCTTGTTCACCAGGGTGGCCGAGTTGATCGTGACCAGCGGTCCCATGCTCCAGGTCGGATGGGCCAGCGCCTGCTCCGGCGTGACCGACGTCAGCCGCTCGGCCGGCCAGCCGCGGAACGGCCCGCCGCTGGCCGTCAGCACCAGCCGCTTGACCTCGGAGTTCGCCCCGGCCCGGAGGCACTGGGCGAGCGTCGAGTGCTCGGAGTCGACCGGCACGATCTGCCCGGGCTTGGCCCTGCTGGTCACCAGCGGCCCGCCGATGATCAGCGACTCCTTGTTGGCCAGGGCCAGCGTCCGGCCCGCGTCGAGCGCGGACAGGGTAGCCCGCAGCCCGGCCGCGCCGGTCACCCCGTTGAGCACCACGTCGCACGGCAGCGCGGCCAGGTGCGACACCGCGTCGGCGCCCCCCAGGAGCTCCGGGCCATCGGCCGATGAGGCAGAGCCAGGGACCGTTCGATCAAATTCTGCTTTTAGCTCTGCTTTCACTGACGCCACGGCCTCAGGGTCGGCCACCGCGACGACGCCCACCCCGAATTCGGCCGCCTGCCGGGCGAGCAGGCCCGGATTGCCGCCGCCGGCCGCGAGCCCGACCACCCGGAACCGGCCCGGGTTACGCCGCACGATGTCAAGCGCCTGGGTCCCGATTGACCCGGTTGAACCGAGAATCACCACGTCACGCGGGGCGGGAGCTGCTGGCGTCGAATTCACCCCGCCATTGTTCCATGCGCTGCGCAACGCCGGGTACGCGAATCGCGGCGCGGCGCGACCGCCCGGCCGGTAGCATTCCCGATACCGATGAGAATCACACACAGTAGCCGCACCGTTGCGCTGATGGCCGGGGTCGCCCTCGCCGTCGGCGCGCAGGCGCTGTTGCCGCAGGTCGCGACCGCCGCGGCGAACGCCCGGGCGGCCACCGCGGCCGTCGGCCGCCCGCCGGTCCGGGCGCGACTGACGTCCGTCGGCGACCGGGCCCCGGCCGCCCGCCCGCCGGCCCATGCACGGCTGACGGCCGTCAGCCGTCCGGCCGCCGGGGCGCGGGCCGGCTGGCTGACCGGGGACACCGCCGGGCGCGGGCTGCGGCTGCTGCACAGCGGCGCGGTCGCGGCCGCCATGGGCAAGGTCTTCTTCACCCTCGGCGCCACGAACTACACCTGCTCGGGCACGCTGGTGCGGAGCGCGCGGGCCTACGTGGTGCTCACGGCCGCGCACTGCGTCACCAACGGGCACGGCCTGTGGGCGGTCAACTGGACGTTCGTGCCCGGCTACAAGGACGGCGCCGAGCCGTACGGCCAGTACACCGCGCGCCGGTTCTTCGTCTCGCCGCGCTGGCAGGGGCCCGCCGCGAGCGAACGGTACGACGTCGCCTTCGTCCGGGTCGTCCCGGCCGCGCCCGACGATCGCGGGTCCCGGCCGGCCGCGGCGCCCGCCGGGCTGCCGATCCGCTTCGCCGCCAGCCAGACCGCGCCGCAGCAGGGGCAGGCGTACGTGTTCGGGTACCCGGCCCTGGCGCCCTACACCGGGCTGTACCCGAACTACTGCGCGGGGCCCGCCGTCAGCAGCGTGACCAGGGAGGGCAGCGTGCGGATGGCGTGCGCGATGACCGCGGGCGACAGCGGCGGGCCGTGGCTGACCGGGTTCAGCCCGCAGACCGGGACCGGGACGATCGCCGCCGTCACCGCCTACAAGCTCTCCGGTGACCTGCGGACCCTCTACGGCACCGTGCTCGGCCCGACCGCGCGCGCGCTCTACCTCAGCGCCAGCGCCTGAGCGCGCCTAGCACCCGGAACCCGGACTAGGATCGGCACGGTGACCTCGACGGTACGAGATACACCGCTGCGGGCGGTGCATGAACGACTCGGCGCGACAATGACCGACTTCGCGGGCTGGCTGATGCCGCTCCGGTACGAGGGCGAGACCGCCGAGCACCAGGCGGTACGGAGCTCGGCCGCCCTCTTCGATCTGTCCCACATGGGGGAGATCGCGGTGACCGGGCCCGGCGCGGGCGCGGCGCTCGACTACGCGGTCGTCGGCTGGCCGTCGAAGCTGGCCGTCGGCGGCGCCCGGTACACGATGCTGTGCGCGCCGGACGGGGGCATCCTCGACGACCTCATCATCTACCGGCAGGCGGACGAGCGGTTCCTGGTCGTCGCCAACGCGTCCAACACCGACGTCGTGCTGGCGGAGCTTCTCCAGCGGGTCTCCGGGGACGCGGTGGTGACGGACGAGACGGTCGCCACCGGGCTGATCTCCATCCAGGGGCCCGACGCGGTCGGGCGGCTGGCCGCTCTGACCGATGTCCCGGTCGCCGAAATGCGCTACTACAGCGGCGCCTACGGGTCGGTCGCGGGACGTCCGGCCTGGGTGGCGCGGACCGGGTACACCGGCGAGGACGGCTTCGAGATCTTCTGCGCGGCGGCCGACAGCGAGCCGATCTGGGACGCGCTGGCAGTCGACGGCCTGGCCGCGGCCGGGCTCGCGGCGCGCGATACGCTGCGGCTCGAGGCGGGGATGCCGCTGTACGGCAACGAGCTCGGCCCGGACCTGACCCCCTATGAGGCGGGGCTCGGGCGCGTGGTCAGGCTCGACAAGCCAGGTGACTTCGTGGGCCGGGCGGCACTCGCCGCCCGGGCCGCCGCCGGGCCCTCGAAGGTGCTCGTCGGGCTGGTGGTCCAGTCGCGGCGGGTGCCCCGGCACGGGTACCCGGTGGTCGCCGGGCCGGCGCTGGCCGAGTCGGCCCGGGTCGGCGTGGTGACCAGCGGCGGCCCGTCGCCTTCGCTCGGAATGCCGATCGCGATGGCGTACGTGTCGGCCGACGCGGGCTCCGGGCCGTTTTTCATTGACGTCCGGGGACGGGGCGAGCCCGCCTCGGTAACAGCGCTTCCTTTTTACAGCAGGAAAAAGGCATAACAGTGCTTGCTTGCGACAACAAGAAAAAAGCGTGACGAGCTTCCGTTTTTATGACAGGAGAAAGCGACGATGAGCGTTCCCGCCGAGCTCAGGTACACGGCAGAGCACGAGTGGGTGGCGATCGCGGGCGAGACCGCCACGATCGGGATTACGGATTTCGCGGCGACGTCGCTCGGCGACGTGGTCTACGTCTCGCTGCCGACGGTCGGCGCCACGGTCGGCGCGGATGACCCGTGCGGCGAGGTCGAGTCGTACAAGTCGGTGAGCGAGCTCTACTCCCCCGTGGACGGCGAGGTCACCGAGGTCAACGAGGAGCTCAACGACGACCCGGCCCTGATCAACGCCGAGCCGTACGGGCTCGGCTGGATGTTCCGGGTGAAGCTGGCGCCGGGCGCGACGGACCCGACCGGGCTGCTCTCGCCGGCCGAGTACGAAGAGCTCATCACGTCCGCTGGCTGACGAGGTCCGGCGCCGCCGCCCCGCCCGGTTACCGGCGGAGGCGGCGCCAGATCAGGTAGCAGGTGACGCCGACGGCCGCGAGCGCGACCGCGCTGCCGATCAGCGGGTCGACCTGGCTGATCCGCTCCTTCGCGCGGTCGCCCGCGCGCCGCGCGATATTGCCGGGGGCGACCCGGTCGGCGATCTCGTCGATGGTCTGCGCGAGGTTGGCGCGGGTGCGCTCGATCTCGGTGACCAGTTCGCGCGGCGCGAGCGCGGTCGTGTCGGTGTCGGTCTCAGCCATGTGGGTCACTCTATAAGACCACTTTGCCCACTCGCAGTACCGGCATGGTGACGCGCGCGGCGCTGCCCGACCGGGCCCGGCGCCCTTTTCAATTGTTTATACAGATATCAATGTTATTGACGTCTATATAAAAGTATCACATTACGTGCAATATGCGCGTAAACCAGCCATTCCGATGGCCGCCCTCATTACCCTCGTGAGCAGCGACCATGGGAGAATCATGCGGCTTATCAACAAACTTGCATATTGCCTGGCAGCGACCATTCCGGTGGCCATGCTGGCGGGCTGCTCGGGGGCGGGTCCCGGTGGCGGCGGCGGGCCGCTCGAGACCTCGACCATCGTGATCGACGCGGTGCCGACCGCCGACGCGGCTGGCCTGTACATCGCCTACGACGACGGGTTCTTCGCCAAGCAGGGGCTGACGGTGAAGATCGTCCCGATCAACGGCGGCGAGTACGGGATGGGCGACCTGCAGACCGGCAAGGCCCAGCTCATCGAGGGTAACTACGTCTCGTTTGTGCTTGCCCAGGTGGCGGGCAAATTCGCGGCCCCAGACCCGAAGGATCCGGCCGGGCCGCCGCAGCCGGTGAAGCCGATCGACATGCGAATCATCGCCGACTCGTCGCAGATGCAGCCGGGCAACCAGGCGCTGTACGTACTGCCGAATTCGCGCTACAAGACGGTGGCGGACCTGGCCAAGGACCACGCGAAGATCGGCATCAACTCGGCCAATAACATCGCCCAGGTGCTGCTCGGCTCGCTGTTCGAGGCGAAAGGACTCTCGCTCGGGTCGATCAAGCAGGTCGTGCAGCCGGTCTTCCCGACCATGCCGGCCTACCTGGCCCATCACCAGATCGACGCCGCCTGGCTGCCGGAGCCGTTCGGCACCGAGGCCCAGGAGGACTACGGGGCGGTGCAGCTGTCCGACTTGGACCAGGGATCGCTGCAGAACTTCCCCATCGGCACGATCGTCGGCTCCGCTCAGTGGGTGAAATCCAACCCCGGCACGGTCGCCGCTTTCCTGCGCGCCTACGACCAGGGCCAGCAGATCGCGGACACCGACCGGAGCGCGGTCGAGAAGGCCCTCGTGAAGTGGACCCAGGTGTCGCCGCTCATCGCCGCGAACATGACGCTGGACTCCTACCCGCTGGCCATGGACGTCCCCGTCATGCAGCGCGTCCCCGACGCGATGTACCAGTTCGGCGTGCTCGGGCAGCACTACAACATCTCGAACATGATCCAGCCCGAGCCGGGCGAGATCGGCGGATCATGAAACCAATTCATTCCCCGGATATTAATCGCTTATCTGGCAATATGGACATTTACCATAAAAGATAAAGCCGGCTGAATTGACGGTGCAATTGCAATAGCCTCGGTGCCATACGGCAAGGGGGCTTGCATAGTGCTGATCAATAGGGTGGCTTATTCGGGCGTGGCCGTGGCCGCGGTCGTGGCGATCGGCAGCCTGGCGGGCTGCTCGGCCGGCGCCAGCGCCGCGGCCGACGGGCACGCCGGGTCGACCGTGATCACGGTCGACTCGGTCCCCGCGTCCGAGGAAGGCGGCCTCTACGTCGCGGCCTACGAGGGGTTCTTCGCCCAGCAGGGGCTCACGGTCAAGATCAAGCCGATCACCGGCGGCGAGGCGGGCATCCCCGACCTCCAGGCGGGCCGGGCGGACCTGGTGGCCGGCAACTACGTGTCGTTCATCCTGGCCCAGCTGGCGGGCAAGTTCGACGGCAAGCCGGCCAGCATGCGGATCATCGCCGCCGGGTCCGAGCTCCAGCCGGGCAGCGAGGCGCTGTACGTGATGCCGGACTCGAAGTTCAAGACCGTCGCCTCGCTCGGGAAGTATCACGCCCGGGTGGGTCTCAACACCCCCAACGACGTGGGCGACGTGATGGTCGGGGCGCTGCTTGAGGACGCCGGCTACACGCTGAAGGACATCAGCCAGGTCATCCCCGCGGGCGGCTTCCCCGCGCTGCTGAAGCTGCTGCCGGCCGGGAAGGTCGACGCGATCTGGCTGCCGGAGCCGCTCGGCACGATCGCCGAGCAGGCGCTCGGCGCGGTGCCGCTGGCCGACTTCGACCAGGGGTCGATGCAGAACTTCCCGTTCACCGGCTACATCGGGGCCACGCAATGGGTGCGGACCCACCCGAGCACCGTCGCCGCGTTCCTGCGCGCGCTGGCCGAGGGCCAGGAGCTGGCCGACACCGACCGCGAGGCGGTGGAGTCGGCGATGGAGAAGTACACCGGCATCACGCCCCTGGTGGCCGACAACATGTCGATCGACAGCTACCCGCTGACGATGGACCTGCCGGAGCTGCAGCGGGTGCCCGACTCGATGTTCCAGTACGGGCTGACGCCGGGCGCGAAGAGCGCATACCAGATAGCCAACATGGTCCAGCCCGAGCCCGGCCTGATCAGGGGCTAGACCGCCGGTCCGATTTTCCGGAAATAACCGACTTCTAAATAGATGCTGGTTTATCCTTCCTGGGGCACAGTTATGGATCTGTGTCGAACTCAGGTGAGGGGTTCCAGTGATCGGCAAGGGCAAGTGGGGACACGCCGCGACTGCGGTGGCGCTGACGGCGGTCGCGGCGCTGGCGGCGGGCTGCTCCGCGAGCGGCGGGTCCGGCGCCGACTCGATCGTCAGCAGCATGCCCACGAACTACGGCCCCGCCGAGCAGACCACGCTCAACGTCGGCGTGGTGCCGGCCATGGACTCGGCCGGGTTCTTCGTCGCGCAGTCCGAGGGCCTGTTCAAGGATGAGGGCCTGAAGATCAACTACTCGCCCGCGACCAGCTCCGACACGGCGCTCGCGCAACAGGTCAAGGGCCAGCTCCAGATCACCGCGGGCAACTACGTCTCCTACATCGAGTACGCGGCGAACCCGGTCAACGCGAAGAACCCGCTCGAGATCGTCTCCGAGGGGTCGGTTATGCAGCAGGGCGCGCAGACGCTCTTCGTCATGCCCAGCTCCCACATCACCCAGCTGTCCCAGCTCAAGGGCAAGCTGGTCGGGGTGAACGCGCCCCAGAACATCGACTACCTGCTCGGCGTCTCGGTGCTCAAGGAGAACGGCATCGACCCGACCGACGTGAAGTTCCCCACCGCCAAGGACAAGGCGTCCGCCCAGTTCGGCGGGGCTATCCCGTTCCCCGACATGGGCCTGGATCTCGACAAGGGCGAGCTGTCGGCGGCCATCATGCCCGAGCCATTCGCCAGCCTGGCCGAGCAGGACTACGGCGCGGTCCCGCTGGCCGACTTGAACCAGGGCGCGACCAGCGACTTCCCGATCGAGGGATACGTGGTAACCAAGGCCTGGGCGGCGGCCAACCCGAACACGCTCCAGCGGTTCCTGGCGGCGCTGTCGGCCGGCCAGGAGATCGCGGACACCGATCGCTCCGCGGTGGAGAAGGCGTTCGAGGGCCTCGACGGCGCGCCCAACGGCCAGGTGCCGCCGCAGATCGCCGCCGTGATGTCGCTTGACACCTACCCGATCGGCCTCGACCAGACGCGGCTGCAGCGGGTGGCCGACGTGATGTACCAATTTGGCCTGCTGACCAGCAAGTACAACGTCGGCAACATGCTCATGACCTCGTCGGCGTTCAACTTCTCCCCGTTCTCGTCCGCCGGGACGTAACCCGTAAGATCCCGTCTATGACGGGGGCCAGCCAGTTCGGACTCATCGTGGCGGTGATCGGCCTGGCCGGGACCGCCGCGGTGCTCTCCAACCGGCTGAGCGCGCGGCTGCGGGTGCCCGCGCCCGCGTTCTTCCTCGTCGCGGCCGTGATCGCCGCTCAACTATGGCCGCAGGCGTCGCTGTCATCGGCGGGCACGGTGCTGCCCGCCGCCACGGTCGAGCACGTGGTCACGGTGGCGCTCGCGTTCATCTTGTTCGACGGCGGCATGCACATCGGCCGGCGGCGGTTCCGCACCGCCGCCGCCGCCATCGTCTGGACCGGGGTCGCCGGGACCCTGGTCGCCGCCGCGGGCACCACCGTCGCCGCCCACTACGTCGCGGGCATGGGCTGGCACCTGGCGCTGCTGGTCGGCACGGCGGTGGCCGCGACCGACCCGGCGGTGGTGTTCTCGGTCTTCGGCCGCCGGGAGATCGCCGGCCGGACCGGGGTGCTGCTCGAGGGCGAGTCCGGCGCCAACGACCCGGTCGGGATCGCGCTGCTGACCGCGCTGCTGGCGGCGCACGGCGGCGTCGGCTCGATCATCGGGCATGTGGTAGCCGAGTTCGCGCTGCAGATGACGGTCGGGGTGGCGGTCGGGGTGGCGGGCGGGCTGGCGCTGCTCGCGTTCATGCGCCGGGTGCCGCTGCCGAGCGAGGGGCTCTACTCGCCCCGGGTGCTGGCCGGCGTGCTGGTGATCTTCGGCGTGGCCACCGTCGCCCAGGGGTCCGGGTTCCTGGCGGTCCTGGTGGCGGGGATCATCCTGGGCGACGAGCCCGCCCCCTACAAGCGCGAGATCGCGCGGTTCCACTCCTCGCTCGCCAGCCTGGCCGAGATCGTCGCGTTCACCATGCTCGGGCTCACCATGCGGCTGTCGGAACTGGCCAGCACGTCCACCTGGGCGGACGGCCTGGCCCTGGCGGTGCTGCTGACGTTCGTGATCCGCCCGGTCCTCGGCGGCCTGGTGCTGCTGCCGGTCCGGCTGACGGCGCGCGAGCGGGTGTTCTTCCTCTGGACCGGGCTCAAGGGGGCGGTGCCGATCCTGCTCGGGCTGTCCATCCTCGACTCCGGCACGGCC
>Ga0302324_100006380_pt1 | contig 25424 bp, 20 predicted proteins | sample Palsa_T0_1_FD_201949 | JGI IMG/M metagenome (GOLD analysis project Ga0302324, IMG submission 201949) | Peat permafrost microbial communities from Stordalen Mire near Abisko, Sweden - Palsa_T0_1 | ecosystem: Environmental > Terrestrial > Soil > Palsa > Peat permafrost | place: Sweden: Abisko... | reverse complement strand
CGTCATGCGCACGCGCAGCGGCGACGCGCCGATCCTGGTGCTCGACGACGTCCTCAGCGAGCTCGACGCGGAGCGGGCCGCCGGTTTCCTCGGCGCGCTGGCCGGCTACGAGCAGGCTTTCTTGACGGCGACCGAGCCGCCGACGGGGCTGTCCGGCGGGACGGCCTGGGCGGTCCGCGCGGCGAGCGTGACCCGGTGCTGAAGCTCGGCGCGGTCCTGGACGGCTGGCGGCCGCGCCCCGGCGCCGGCGGCGACCCGCTGGCCGCGGCGCGCGGCGTCTGGGCCGAGCTGGTCGGCGCCGACGTCGCTCGGGCCGCGCAGCCGGTCGCGATCGAGCGCGACGTGTTGATCGTGCTGACCAACTCGTCGGCCTGGTCGCATCAACTGGCCTTCCTCGAACCGGAGATCATGCGCGGGCTGCGGGCGCTGCCCGAGACGCGCACGCTGGTCCGGCTGCGCTTTCGGGTCGGCACGATCCGCAAGCCGGCGGGCGGAGCGGGCGGCGGCCCCGGCCGGCGCCGCGGCGCGGCCGCCGTGCCGGCCGAACCACCGGCGCGGACGCTCGACGATGCGCTGGCACGCCTGCGCCGCGCGGTCGAGCGCTCGCGGGCCGCGCATCGGGCGGCCGGCGGGACGTTCTGCGCGCTCTGCGAGGCGGCGGTCTATGTCGGCCCGACCTGCACGCCCTGCCGCGACGATGCGATCCGCCGCCAGCGCTTCGCCTGCGAGCGGCTCCTGTTCGAGGCGCCGTGGCTCGGCTCCGAGGACGTGCTGGCGCTGGTCCCGGGGCTGACCGCCGAGGCCTACGACCGGATTCGGCGCCAGTTGCTGCGCGGCTGGTGGGACGAGCTGCGGCGCGCCGCCACGCTGCACCGACTGCGCCAGCCGATCGACCGCATCCGGCTGCGCAAGCTGGCCAGCTCCTTCGTCCTGCTCGAGACGCGCATCGACCCGACGCGCTTGGAGCTCGACTCGCCGCTGCGGAAGAATGCGCTTGGCGAGCTGTTCGAGTTCGTGCGAGCGATCGAGACCGGCGTCGAGTAAAATGGGCCCCCGACGGCGAAGAGTACGTGTCGGATGAACGAATACACGGGCGAACAAATCGAGGTCCTCAAAGGACTCGAGGCAGTTCGCAAGCGCCCCGGCATGTACATCGGCAACACCGCCGACCGGGGGCTCCACCAATTGGTCTTCGAAGCGGTCGACAACGCGGTCGACGAAGCGCTCGCCGGCTACGCTACTGTGATCCGGGTCGTCCTCCACAAGGACGGCTCGTGCAGCGTGACCGACGACGGGCGCGGGATCCCGGTCGACATGCACGCCGAGGAGAAGCTCCCGGCGGTCGAGGTCGTCATGACGATCCTGCACGCCGGCGGGAAGTTCGGCAAGGGCGGCTACAAGGTCTCGGGCGGCCTGCACGGCGTCGGGATCTCGGTCGTCAACGCGCTCTCCGAGTGGATGATCACCCGGGTCAAGCGCGACGGTTGGGAGTGGGAGATCCGCTTCCAGCGCGGCATCACGACGCAGAAGCTCAAGCGCCTCGGCCGAGCCGAAGGGACCGGGACCTTCCAGTGGTTCAAGCCCGACCCGCAAGTGTTCGAGACGCTGGACTTCTCGTGGAAGACGCTCGAGAACCGGCTGCGCGAGCTGGCCTTTCTCAACCGCAAGCTGTCGATCACGCTGCGCGACGAGCGCCCCGAAGAACCCAAGGAGAAGCTCTACTACTACGAGGGCGGGATCGTCTCGTTCGTCGAGTGGCTCGATGAGAACAAGGAAGAGATCACGCCGGTGATCTCGACCAACGGCGAACGCGACGACGTCGTGGTCGAGTGCGCTTTCCAGTACACCGACAGCTACAACGAAGTCGTCTACGCGTACGCCAACAACATCAACACGATCGAAGGCGGGATGCACCTGACCGGGTTCCGCACCGCGATCTCCGGCATGGTCAACGACTATGCTCGCAAACGCGGGATGCTCAAGGAATCCGACGCCAACCTCTCGACCGACGACTGTATGGAGGGCCTGACCGCGATCGTCTCGGTCAAGCTCCAAGACCCGCAGTTCGAAGGCCAGACGAAGACCAAGCTGGGCAACGCGAAGATCCGCCCGATCGTCAACGCGCTGGTCAGCGAGCGGCTCGACTTCTTCCTCGAAGAGAACCCCAAGTACGCCCGCGCGATCGTCGACAAGTGCATGCAGGCGATGCGGGCCCGCGAGGCCGCCAAGAAGGCGCGCGATCTGACCCGCCGCAAGAGCGTGCTCGAAGGCAGCGGGCTCCCCGGCAAGCTGGTCGACTGCAAAGAGAGAGACCCCGCGCTCTCCGAGCTGTTCCTGGTCGAGGGCGACTCGGCCGGTGGGACCGCCAAGGGCGGCCGCGATCCGAACACCCAGGCGATCCTCCCGCTGCGCGGCAAGATCCTCAACGTCGAGAAGGCGCGCATCGACAAGATGCTCGCCAACGAAGAGATCCGCACGATGATCACCGCGCTGGGCGCAGGGTTCGGCGACGACTTCGACGTCGCCAAGCTGCGCTACCACAAGATCATCATCATGACGGACGCCGACGTCGACGGCTCGCACATCCGCACGCTCTTGCTGACCTTCTTCTACCGCAAGATGAAGCCGTTGATCGAGAACGGTTACGTCTACATCGCGCAGCCGCCGCTGTTCGGCGTGCGCAAGGGGAAGAAGCAGTGGTGGGCCTTCACCGACGTCGAGCTGCAGCAGATCTTCAACGGTGACGACCCCAAAGATTTCACCATCCAGCAGTTCAAGGGGCTGGGCGAGATGGACGCCGAGCAGCTGGCGGAGACGACGATGGACCAGACGTCGCGCCGCTTGAAGCGGGTCGAGCTCGACGAGGCCAGCGAGGAGGCCGAAAAGGTCTTCACCGAGCTGATGGGCGAGAAGGTCGAGCCACGCAAGGCCTTCATCCAGGAGTACGCGCGGACCGTTCGCAACCTCGACCTCTGAGCGTCTTCTAATCGGCCGGCCTCCAGGTGCCGGCAAGCCGCGCGCACGAAGGTTTGCCGCCATGCGCGCCGGGAGACGACGAAAGCCGTGGTCCGTTTGAAGGCGTCGCGTCGAGCGGTCATCGCCACCGCGGTCGTCGCGGCGCTGCTGCTGGTGACCCTCGCCGCGCGCAACCTGATCGCGCGCGGCCTGATCGAGGGCATCGTCTCGCTCGCGACCGGCTACCAGGTCCGGATCGGCGACGAGCGGCTCGGGACGACGCACGCGGTCTTCTTCGACGTGCACGTCAGCAAGAACGGCGACCCGGTCCTGGCCGCGCAGCGCATCGACGTCGACTACGCGCTGCGCGACATCTTCCCCGGCGGCAGGCACCGCTACGGGTTCGCCGCCATCGCGATCCAGCGCCCGGTCCTCACCATCACCCGGCACCGCGACGGCAGCCTGACCTTCACCCGACCCGGCGGTAGCCCGGCGACCCCGCCGGAGCCGTCCCGCCGGGCCGCCGCTCCGCTCTACTTCACCGCCCGGGTGCGTGACGGCGAGATTCGCCTGGTCGACCAGGCGCCGCGCACGCCGGACCTCGCCGAGCAGCGGATCGAAGACGTCACGATCGACGCCTCGGTCCAGTCGGATGAACGCACCACCGCGCGGGTGGCGGGGATCCTGGTCGCGCGTCGCGCCACCGGCGCGCCGCCGAGCCGCTATCCGCTCGAGGTGCGCTCGCTGATCGACGTCCCGCGCGGGATCGCGCTGCATACGTTCCGCGCCGCGCAGTTGCCGATCCGCGGCGTGCTCGGCTTCCTGGTGCACAGCAAGGCGGTGCGCTTCGACGACGGGATCGTCGGCGGTCTCGACGTCGAGATCTACGCGCTGGCGCCCAAAGCCGGCGAAGACTTCCAGTATCGGCTCGGCGGCGCGGGGCATTTCGACGGCGTTCGGGTCGCGGTCACCGCGATGGCCAAGCCGATCCGCGACTTGCACGGCCCACTGATCTTGACCGACGACGCGCTCGCCTTCGGCGCGGTCGACGGCACGCTGGCGGGTATGCCGTTGCGCGGGCGCGGCGTGTTGTACGGCCTCTTGCACAAGCCGGTCTTCCAATTGGGGATCGCGGCCGACGGCGATGCCAGCCAACTGCGCACGCTCTTCCCGTTCGCGAAGAAGCTCCCGCTGCGCGGGCCGATGCGCTTGCGCACGCTGCTCGCGTCGAGCCTGAACGATCCGCTGATTCGAACCTGGGTGCAGGCGCCGCACCTCGCCTACGACCGCTATCCGTTCCAGGCGCTCGACGGCGTCGTCGACTACGCGACCGGCGCGGTCGTGCTGCACGGTTTTCACGCGCGTTTCGGAAGCGTGCACATCACCTTGGGTGGAACGGTACTGATCGCCAAGGTCGGCGATACGCTCGGCTTCGTCGTGCACGCCGCGGGCTCGGGTGCGGAGTTCCCCTACACCGATGCGGTCGCGCCCGACGCGCAGGTCGGCTTGACGGCGCTCGTCGGACAGCCTCCACACGCGGGGTTCAACGCGCGCGGAACGCTCGCACTCGACGGCGGGACCACCGGCGGCGCGACCTTCTCGCTCGACCAACACGGCGTCGGGACGTTCGGCCCGTTCGCCTTCGGTCGCGCCGACGGCTCGACGTTCCGCGGCGGTTTCGAACTGGAGCGACCGCTCTCGGCCAGCGCCGGCTGGTTGCACCTGCGCAACTACCGGCTGGCCGCGCGGCGCGCGCCGGCGCTCCCCGGCGTGCGTCTGCCGATGTTCCCGCCGATCGGCGGCGTCCTGGACGGCGACGTCGCCGCCGCCGGGACGCCCAGCATCTTCGGCCTCGCCGGCACGGTCGCCGGACGTCAGATGCAGTTCCTGGGCGTCGACATCGGCAGCGGAACGGTGCGTCTAGCCGGGACGTTCCGCGAGTTGCTGTTGCAACAGATCCGGGTCGACGGGCCGCTGGGACGGTTCGCCGGCAACGGCGCGGTCAGCGCCGGCGGGGTCGCGGTCGAAGGCCAGTACGACGGCAACCTGACCGCGCTCGAACGGTTCGTCCCCGGCGTCGGCGCGCGCGGCGCGGTCCACGGCGTGCTACGAGTGGCGGACGCCGACGACCGGCTCGTCATCCAGACCACCGGGGCCGATCTGCGCGGCGCCAGCGTGCGCGGCATCCCACTGGAGCAGGTCGCCGGGACGATGGCGATCCAGGGGAAAGCGATGCGGCTGGTCGCCGCCGACGGGACCGTCGCCGACGGACACGTCGCCGCCGTCGATCTCGGTGGGCCGTTCCTGGTCTCGATCCCGGGCGTTCGGGCGGCCGACCTGCGTTCGACCGGGGTTCCTCTCGATGCCGGCCTGCTGACGGTCTTCGGCCGAGCCGACCTGCGCGCCGAGCCGCGCTTCGACGGCCTGGTCGCGGTCAGCGGCGGACGCGCCGCCGGCTATCCGGTCAGCGGCCACGCCGTCGTCGACTTGGCCGGGCGAGAGGCGCGCATCGGGCGCGGAGTCGCCGCGGTCGGCTCCACCTACGGCGACGTCGACGGCCGGGTCAGCGGGATCGGCCTCGGCGACGCCTACGACTTACAGGCCTGGGTTCCGATCGGCGAGATCGCCGAGGTCGCGCGAACCGCGCACTTGCCGGTGCGTTGGCTCGAAGGGAGCTTCACCGCCCAAACGCACGTCGGCGGCGCCGGGGCGCGGCCACTGATCGCCGGGACGGTCGCCGCCAGCGAAGGGTCGTATAACGGGTTGGCGTTCCGCGATGCCAGCGCGCGGCTCTTCGCGAGTCCGGCCGGGCTGCGGGCGCAGGACGGAGCGATCACGGTCGGCTCGACGCGGGCGCAGGTCAGCGCCTCGTACGCACCGGGAGCGTTCGCGTTCGACGCGCGCAGCGCGCAAGCCAACTTGGCCGACTTCGACGACTATTTCGACGCGGCCGAGACGCTGGCGGGCACCGGCAGCGTCGCCGTCGCGTTCAGCAGCGACGGCCGCTCGACGACCAGCGACGGACGCGTCGCGCTGCGCGGGCTGCGGTACCGGCAGTTCAGTTTCGGAACGACCGACGCGACCTGGTCGTCGCGCGGCGGCGCGATCGGCGCGACGGTGGCGCTGCAGGGGCCGGGCGGGAACGCCGAGGCCAGCGGGACGATCGTCCCCGCGCCGGGCGATCCCATCGCCGCCTTCCAGCGCGCGACGTATCGCGGCTCGTTCGACGCCCACGACGTGGACTTGCCGACGTGGCTGCCGGCGTTGGGGCTCACCACGCCGGTCTTCGGCCGCGTCGACGCCAGCGGCAGCGTCGCCGGGCGCTGGCCGCGGCTCGCCGCCGACGTTCAGGCGAACCTGCACGACGGCCGCATCGCCGGCTATTCGATCGCTGCCGCCGGATTGCACGCCCGTAGCGACGGGCGACGGATCGTGCTCTCCGATACGACGGTCGATCTCGGCTTCGCGCGGCTCGCGGCGAGTGGCACGCTCGGGATCGGCGCTCGCGATCCGCTCGGACTCGCGGTCGAGGCCGACGTCCCCGACCTCGCGCGGGCGCTGGCCGCGATCCAGCCCAAGGGCCAGCGCTATCCGGTCGACGGTGCGCTGCAAGCCAACGTCGTGATCGCCGGGACGCGGCGCGCGCCGCGCGCGACGGTCGGCTTCGCGCTGACCGACGCGCACTACGCGTCGCTCGCGATCCCACGTCTGCTGGGCAGCGCCGCCTTCGACGGCAAGACGCTCGACGTCAACGACGCCGAGTTGACCTTCGCCAAAGGCGATATCTTACTCGCGGGCACGCTGCCGCTCACGCTCTCGCGGACGGGCGCGTCGCCGGCCGGGCGGTTCTCGTTTACCCTCGGGATGAACGGCCTGGACCTGGCGCCGTTCGCGCCGTTCGTCCCCGGCGCGCAGACGGTGCTCGCCGGGACGCTCGATGGCCGGCTCGACCTCGAGGGCACGCAAGACGCGCCGCGGATCGTCGGCACGATCGGACTCAGCGGCGGCAGCTACCGTTCGCAGTTCGACACGGCTGGGATTCGCGACGCGGTCGCGCGACTCGCCTTCACCGGGACGAGCATCGCACTCGAGGCGCTCCACGCCAACGTCGGCGGCGGCACCGTCGACGGCAGCGGCCGACTCGACCTGCCGTTCGGCGAGGCCCACAACCGCGGCTACGCGATCACGATCAGCGCGCGCGGGGCGCGCATCGACGCGCCGCAGTTCGGCCGCGGGACGATCGACGGCGATCTCTCGCTGGCCAGCGGCGCGCAACGGCCGCAGCTCGCCGGCACGATCACGCTGCACGACACGTCGATTCCGTTCGCGTCGATCTACCGGCTGGCGGCGGGGACGGGACTGCGGCCGCGCACCGCCGGCGGGTCGCCCTTCGACCTGGCCTTCGACCTGGTCGTCGACGTCGGCAAAAACGTCGCCGTGCAGTCACAGAGCCCGTTCATCGACGTCGGCCTCACCGGCGGGCTGACCGTCGGCGGGACCTTGGCCGCGCCGACGCTCGACGGGACGCTCACCGCGACCCCGGGCGGCGTCGTCTCGACCTACAACCGCGCCTTCCGCGTCCAGCAGGCGACGGTCGCCTTCGACCCGGCGCGCGGCCTCGATCCGCAAGTCGACCTGCGCGCGTTCGCCCACGTCACCAATCCCGATCCCGATCCGACCCGCAACGCGATCGGGAGCGCCGACATCACGATCACCGTGCACGGCTTGGCCAACGACCTGACCACCGGCGGCGGGATCGCCTTCGCCTCGAACCCGTCCTACTCGCAGGAACAGATCGTCGGCTTGCTGCTCGACGCTTCGGTCTTCGGCGCGGTCAACTTCAACCAGCAACAGAACGGCACGTTCTTGCGCGGTGCGCCGGGCGAGAACGATCCGCTGCTCCCGCCCGGCGTCACGGTCTACCAGGCCGGCCAGATCACCTTCAACCAGGAGGCGTTCTCGATCCTCAACGGCCAGGTCACCGAGCGATTTCTCGCGCCGGTCGAGCGCTACCTGATCGGCGCCTCCGGTCTGTCCGACGTCGAGGTGACGGTCAACTACGGCGGCGGCGTCGGGATCGAGGTCTTCAAGCAGATCGGCCAGCGTGACATCTACGCCAGCGCCGGCCAGACGTTCACCCAGCCCGACCGCACCACGCTCGGGTTCACCGCCCGGCCCGATGCGACGACGGCGATCGATCTCGACTTCTTCGAGCAGTCGGGCGTGCCGGCGTTCCTGTTCGAACAATACGGGGCCTCGCCGTTCTACAGTCTCGTCAAGGTACAAGGGATACAAGCGCTCTCAGGCCGACAAGGATTCACCTTCTCGATCGTCCGCAAGTACCCGTAGCCGCGGAGGGGGCCTCGGGCGCGAAGCGTCGTACCCTGGGGACCGGGAACGCGTGCCATCCGCCGCGCGTTACCCCTGTCATCCAAGGGCCAGCCCGGCGGTCGCAGCGCGCCCGGGATTCCCGCTCGTCATGAAGGATGTCTTCCGCTTGTTCGATCGGTTCCGTCGCGCGCCGCGCATCGTCCTCACCGTGCTCGCCCTCCTCGGCCTGTTGATGCCGCCGGCGATGGCGGACCAGCCCGCGCCGACGGTCGTCTCGGTCACGGTGACGGGCAACACCCACATCTCGACCGATCGCATCCTGGCGGTCGTGCGCACGAAGGTGGGTGACCCGTTCGATCCCGCCATCGTGCAGCAGGACTTGCGCGCGATCGCGGACCTCGGCTTCTTCGCCGATCAAGCGCCGCCGGTGATCCGCCAGCGGCCCGACGGGGTTGCCGTGACCTTCCGCGTCATCGAGAACCCGGTCGTCACCTCGATCCGGTTCGACGGCAACAAGAGCGTCTCGGCCGACACGCTGCTGGCGCTGATGGACACGGCGCCCGGCCAAGTCTTCAACATCAAGACCTATCAGCAGGACGTCCTCAAGATCAACAGCTACTACGACAAGATCGGCTTCGGCGGCCAGGTGCCCTCGCACGTCGTCGACGTCAACATCACCGCCGACGGCGTGCTGACGCTGAAGATCGAAGAGGGCCTGACGGTCCGCAGCATCATCATCACGCCGCCGCCCGACGGCGACCCGCTGCTGCCGCCCACCGTCATCGCGAACGCGCTGGTGACCAAGCCCGGCAGCTCGTTCTCGGAAGAGCAGCGCGACAAGGACTACGACGCGCTCAAGGCGCTCTACGAGAAGTACGACCTCAAGCTGGGCGACGTCGAGGCCGGCGTCGATCCGACGACGATCGACCAGAAGGCCGGAACGGCCGACGTTCGCTACACGATCAGCGTGCTGCGCGTCGGCGCGATCGAGATCACCGGCAACACGAAGACGCACGACGACGTGATCCGGCGCGAGCTGCGTCTGCGCCCCGGCATGGTCGTCACCGATGCCGCGCTCCACCGCGACTACGACCGCCTCAACAATTTGGGCTTTTTCGAGAAGATCGACTTCCAGGCCAAGCCCGGACCCGATCCCAAGCGGCCGGGGCTGGTCACGCTGAACTGGCAGGTCAAAGAACAGCGCACCGGGACGGCGACGCTGGGCGCGGGCTACTCGGGCGGTATCACCGGGACCGGTCTGACCGGCAACGTCTCCTACCAGCAGAACAACATCAACGGGACGGGCGACGGCGGCGCGGTCCGCATCGAGCGCGGGGCCCGCATCTCGGATGCGCAGATCTCCGCGACGATCCCGTACTTGGGCAGCACGCCGGCCTCGCAGAAGTACAGCCTGAGCACGACGATCTTCGACCAATCGCAGACGAACTACTATCCGGTCTACTACGACTGCGGCGCCGGGTCGGGCGTCAACGTGCCGTGCCCTACGACCAACATCCCGGTCACCATCGTGCCGGCCGACCCGACGCAATACAGCCTGGTCTCGGGGATCATCTCGACCTACAAGAGCAGCTCGCGCGGGATCACGATCAACGTCGGGCGGCGGCTGTCGGATATCTTCCACGTGAGCGGCGGCTTCAACTACGAGTCCGTCGCGTCCGAGGCGCAGGTTCCAGCGCCCTACGCCTTCACGTCGTCCCCGGGCAGTGCGCTGCCCTGCGACACCAACCAGGGCCTCAACAGCGAATGCCCCGCCGGCGACGCGCTCGGCGTGATCGCGCCGTCGATCGCGGATATCAATTCGACCCGTGCCTACCCGCTTCACAGCATCATCTTGGGCTTCGGAGCCGACACCCGGGACGACGTCTTCAACCCGCGGCGCGGCTGGTTCGCCAACTTCAGCGACGAGGTGAGCAGCCCGTCGATCGGCTCAGCCTTCCACTACGACATCGCGATCGCGGATATCGCGCGGTTCTTCCCGATCGGGCGGAACATGACGCTCGGCATCCACGCGGTCGACGGCACCTCGACCGGCGCCCTTCCGACCAACAAGCTGTTCATCTTCTCGGACCAACAGCTGCGCGGCTACGAGGACCCCTTCTACGGGACCGACGAGCTGCTCGGCCAGATCGAGCTGCGCATCCCGCTGACCAAGGACCGCAAGTTCTCGGTCGTCGGCTTCGGCGATGACGGCGCGGTCCGGATCCGCGGGGCCACCCTGGGCGGGGTGTTCGATCCCAGCCTCGCGAACTATACCTGGCACGGGGACGTCGGCGTCGGGATTCGGTTCGACATCCCGCAGCTCGGCTTGCACACCCTCCGCCTCGATTTCGCCAAGGGCAGCCTCGGTACGCACACCTCGTTCGGCATCGGCCAGAGTTTCTAGAGCATGGAAAACTTGATCGCGCGGGGGCGCCTGGTCGCCCTCGCCTTCGCGCTCGGCGCGGCGTTCTTCGCGATGCCGGCGGCCGGCGCGACCGACATCACCGACATCGGGACGCTCGACCAGAGCGTGCTCGCGTCGATCCCCGCCTTTGCGGCCGCCAATCGCCAGCTCCAGCAGTATGGTGAGACGCTGCAGAAGCAGTACATGGCCCGGGCGGCGCACGCCTCGCAAAGCGATCAGGCGAAGTTGGGCCAGGAGTTCCAGGCCAAGATGGCCGACAAGCAGCGCCAGCTCGTCCGCCCGCTGATGGAGAAGGCGCAGATCGCCGTCGCCTCCGTCGCTTCATCGAAGAACCTCAGCGTCGTGCTCGACAAGCGGATCGTCGTCGTCGGCGGCCAGAACATCACCCAGAACGTGCGCGATCTGCTGACCGGGATCGGCGACCCGGTCCCACCGGTCTCGACGCCGCCGCCCTCGCACGTCGGGTTCGTCGACCAGAACGCGATCGACCAGACCCCGAAGGTCAAAGCGGCGACCGACGAGTTCCTGCAGTTCAAGGCCCAGCAGGACAAAGCGGCGGCCGACAAGCTCAAGACGGTCCACAGCGACGCCGACCGCGACGCGGTCCTGCGCGACTACCGCAAGGCACTGGATGACCGGCAGACCGCGACCCTCAAGCCGGTGGTCGACGCGACCCGGGCGGCGATCGCGGACGTCGCCCGGCAAAAGGGCCTGGTGCTGGTCGTCGACCGCGGCAACATCATCTACGGCGGGACCGACATCACCGCCGACGTCACCGCGAAGCTGAAGTGACCTCGCGCGCGCACGCTACCGCCGGCCGGATCGCCGCCGCGGCTGCGGTGGCGTTGCTGGTCGCGTGCGCGCAGAACGGCCCGCCGCAGAGCGGCCCGGGCGCGATCGGCTACATCGACATGGACCTGCTGGTCCAGAAGCATCCGCTCTACGATCAGTTGGCGCGCTACGACCGCTCGATCGACGCCTTCGACTTGAGCGCGACGGTCCCGCAGGCCGCCGCCCCCGATCCCGAGCTGCGCCGCCGCGAGGCCGAGCTGGAGCGCGAGCTGCACGACGCGGCCGGCCGCACCCAGCAGCTGCTCGAGCAGAAGCAGCAGCAGTACCAGCAGCAGGAGAAAGAGGCGATCGCCGCCGCGCTGCGCGGGGCCGGGTTCGGCGGACCGAGCGCGGCCCAGATCGCCGGCAGCGTGACGCAGACCGCGCAGCAGCAACAGGTCGGCGCCGGCGCGCGGGTGCAGCGCGATTTCGCGGCCTATCGGGAGACGCTGCAAGGCCAAGACCGCGCCCAGGTGGCGGCGATCCAGAAGGCGCTCGAAGACCGCGCCTCACGGACCTACCGCGCGCAGGCCGAGCAGCTGCAGTCGAAGGAGGCCGCGCTCTCGCTGTCGCTGGCCAGCGCCGATGCCTCGCAGCGGCTGGCGCTGCGCACCCGGCTCTCCTCGCTCGCACTCGACGACGCGGCGCGCGACGACGCGCAGAAGCAGCTCGCGGAGCTGGACCGCAAGGAGGCCGACGCGGTCGCCGCGCAGCGCAACCGCGACCAAGCGACGCTCGCCGCGCTCCAGACGCAGCTGCGCAATCAGGTGCAACACGACTTGGACGCGCAGGTCGCGTCGATCTCGAAGCGTTCGCTGACCTCGCTCGCCGAGCGCCAACGCGACCTCACCGCGCAAATCGCCCCCTTCACCGGACCGGTGATCCGTACCACGACCGTCAACGGCAAGCCGCAGCAGCAGGTCAATCCGAGCCTGCCGCCGCCGCTGCGCGCGCAGATCGCCCGGCTCCACCAAGACTACCAGCAGCGCTTCCAGAGCGATGCCAAGACGACGATCGCCGACTTCCAACGGACCCGCGAGGACCTCTCGCGTCGCTACGCGCAATTGCATGGCATCGACGCCGACTCACGACAGGGCGCGCAAGCGCAGATCGCCACGCTGCGCCGCAAGCGCGACGACCTCTACGGCCAGATCACCGGTCAGATCGACCGCGAGGTCCGCGTGATCGCGCAGCAACGCGGCATTACCGTCGTCCTTTCGGACGTCGTCGCACCCGCCGGCGGAGTCGATCTCACGCCGGACGCCCTCAAGGATATCGAAAGCCTCCATCAATGAGACTCGCTCCCGTCTTCCTCGTCGCAGCGTTTGCGGCGCTGTGCGCCTGTTCGAACGGACCGAGCTCCAACATCGGCCTGATCGACGCGCAGCGGATCCAGGCGAACTGGCCGAAGTTCCTCAACTACCAAAACCAGCTCGCCATGGACGCGCAGACGATCGAGCGTTCGAACAAGCCCGATCGCGACAAGCTGCGCGAGCGCGCCGAGCTGCAGCAACGCTTCCTGCAGGCACAGACCGAGCTGACCGACGACGTCACGAACGCCGCGCAGCAGGTCGCCAAGGACAAGCACCTCACCTACGTGCTGACGCGGCAGTTCGTCGGGTACGGCGGCGTCGACATCACTCCCGACGTCGAGAAGATTCTCCAAATCGTGGAGAAGCCGTCGCCGACGCCGTGAGCGCGCCGGTCGGGACGCTAGGAGCCTTCGCCGAGCGCGTCGGCGGTCGCGTCGTCGGCGATCCGGCCGTCACGCTCGAGCGGCTCGCGGCCCTCGACGACGCCGGACCCGGTGCGCTGACCTTCGCGGTCGACGCGCGCTACCTCAAGGCCGCGCTGGCCTCGCGCGCGTCCGCCGTTCTGACCGACCTGCGGCTGCTCAGTCCCCAGACGCAGTACCCCAAGCCGATCCTGGCCGTCGAGGACACCCGGGTCGCGCTGGCCGTGCTCTTGGCGGCCTTCTTCGAGGCGCCGCGCCCGCGCGGACCGTTCGTCGATCCGAGCGCTGCCGTCGACCCCAGCGCCAGTTTGGGCGCTGAGGTCTGGATCGGCCCGCAGGCGGTCGTCGGCGCGCGGGCCCGGATCGGGGATCGAACGGTCCTGGCGGCCGGCGTGGTCGTCGGGGCCGATGCGCGCGTCGGAGCCGACGCCCTGTTCCACCCGCGGGCCTACCTGGGCGAGCGCTGCATCGTCGGTGACCGGGTGATCTTGCAGCCCGGCGCGGTCGTCGGCAGCGACGGGTTCGGCTGGGCCTTCGACCGCGGTCAGCTGCGAAAGATCCCGCAGGTCGGGATCGTCGAACTCGGCGACGACGTCGAGATCGGCGCCAACAGCTGCGTCGACCGGGCCCAGACCGGGGTGACCGCGATCGGCGAGGGGACCAAGATCGACAACCTGTGCCAGATCGGCCACAACTGCCGGATCGGGAAGCACACCGTGATCGCCGCCCTGACCGGCCTGGCCGGGACCGCCACGATCGGTGACTACGTCCAGGTGGGCGGGCACTCGGCCTTCCAGGGGCACATCACCGTCGGCTCGCGGGTCACCGTCGCCGGCAACACGATGGTCTGGAACTCCGTCCCCGACGGGGCGACCGTCAGCGGCCAGCCGGCCCACGACCACCGCGAGGAGTTGCGACTCCAGGCGTACTTCCGGCGCCTGCCGAAACTGTTCGCTCGGGTCGACGCGCTCGACGGCGGCCCTCCGAAGAGCTGACGTTGCAGTATCAGACCACCTTGCGCGACGCGATCGCGTTCGAGGGAGTCGGTCTCCACACCGGCGCCCCAGCGCGCGTGCGCGTCCTCCCCGCCCCCGCCGGCCACGGCTTGCGTTTTCGCCTCGGCGACGCGGTCGAGTTTCCCGCGCGGGCCGACTACGTCGTCGAGACGGTCCGCGCGACCGTGCTGGGTCTGGGCGAGCACCGCGTCTCGACGGTCGAGCACCTGCTCAGCGCGCTGCTCGGCGGCGGGGTCGACAACGCCCTGATCGCCGTCGACGGCCCCGAGATCCCGGTCGAGGACGGCAGCGCGAAGGTCTTCGCCGACGCGATCGAGGTGGTCGGCCTGGCGCCGCTGCCCGAGGCGCGGCTGCGCTGGATCCCGACCGAGACCCACGTCTTCCGCGACGGCGACAAGCTGCTGATCGTCACGCCGGCATCGAGCTTCCGGGTCCGCATGATGGTCGACTACCCGGCGCCGGTCGGCGTGCAGTACGTCGAAGCCGAGATCGGTCCCGAGACCTACCCCAGCCAGGTCGCGCCGAACCGGACGTTCGGCTTCGTCCACGAGGTCGAGGCGCTGGTGCGGCGCGGGCTCGCGCAAGGCGGGACGCTCGACAACGCGGTCGTCTTCGGGCCCGACGGGCCGCTCGCGCCGCTGCGCGTCCCCGACGAGCCGTGTCGCCACAAGATCCTCGATCTGGTCGGCGACTTCGCCCTGCTCGGCGCGTATCCGCAGTGCGAGGTCATCGCGATCAAGAGCGGTCACAAACTGCACTGCACGGCGGTACGGGAGCTGGTGGCTTCGCTCTCGGCGAGCCCCGTGTTGTCCTCGCTTCGCTCCAGCCCGCACGCGGCAGCGGACCTGGTCTAGCCGCGCATGCCAAGCTATGACGTGCGCGAGATCATGGGGATCTTGCCGCACCGCTACCCGATGCTCTTGCTCGACCGGATCACGGAATACGAGCCGATGGTGCGCGCGGCGGGCTACAAGAACGTCACCGTGAACGAGCCGATGCTGGTCGGGCACTTCCCGAACAACCCGGTGCTGCCGGGCGTCTACCTCATCGAGGCGCTCGCGCAGCTCGCCGGCGCGACGATCATGAAGCCCGGCGACCAGTTGCGCAAGACGCCGTACCTCGTCGCCGTCGACAAGATCAAGTTCCGCCGACCGGTCGTCCCGGGTGACCGGGTCGACATGGAGGCGCGGGTGGCGCGGGTCAAGCTGAGCATGGGCCTCGTCGACGTCGTCGCGACCGTCGGCGGTAAGGTCTGCTGTACGGGCGAATTGATGTTCTCCGTCGTCGCCGACCAGGCGTCGTTCGGGAGCGACGCCTCGGTGTTCCATCGATGATCCACCCGGCGGCCGTCGTCCACCCCGATGCGAAGCTCGGACCCGACGTCGAGATCGGGCCGTTCTGCGTCGTCGGCGCGAACGTCACGATCGGCGCGCGCACGACCCTGATCGCGCACGTCGTCGTCAACGGCCGCACGACGATCGGCGAGGACTGCGAGATCCATCCGTTCGCGTCGGTCGGCGCCGAGTCGCAGGACCGCAAGGCGGTGCGCGGCGAGGAGGCGTTCACGACGATCGGCGACCGCACCGTGATCCGCGAGTACGTCTCGATCCACCGCGGGACCGCCGAAGCCGGCGGCGTCACCTCGGTCGGCAACGACTGTCTGCTGCTCGGCTACACGCACGTCGCGCACAACTGCCAGATCGGCGACCACGTCACGATGTCGAACCTCGCGCAACTCGCCGGCCATGTCGTCGTCGAGGATCACGCGACGATCGGCGCGATGGCCGGCGTGCACCAGTTCGTGCGCATCGGCCGCTACGCGTTCGTCGGCGGCTACACCAAGCTCGTCCGTGACGTCCCGCCGTTCTTCTTGGCCGAAGGCAATCCGGCCGAGGTCTACGGCCTCAACGCCGTCGGCCTGCGCCGCGCGGGCTTCTCGCGCGAGGCGCTCGGCGAGTTGAAGGACGCCTACAAGACGATCTACCGCTCGGAGAACAACGTCTCGCAAGCGCTCACGGTGCTGCGCGAGACGGTGTTGACGGACGAGGGCCGCACGCTGCTGGCGTTCCTCGAAGCCTCGTCCGACCGCGGGATCACGAAATAGCGGCCCGCGCACCGTGCGCGTCTTCGTGAGCACGGGCGAGGCCTCGGGAGAGCTCCTCGCCGCCGACCTGCTGGGCGCGATGCGCGAGCGCGTCCCGCTCGAGGCCGAGGGGATCGGTGACGTGCGGCTCGAGCGAGCCGGCGTGCAACTCGTGCAGCGCACGCACGGCTGGGCCTCGCTCGGGCCGATCGACGCGCTCAAGAAGATCCCGCGCCTGCTCGGGATCATGTGGCAGACCGCGCTGCGCCTGCGCCGCTCGCCGCCGGACCTGTTGATCCTGGTCGACTTCGGTGCGTTCAACGTGCGCTTGGCCAAGACGCTGCGCGGGCTGGGGTTTCGCGGACCGATCGTCTACTACGCTCCGCCGGCGGCGTGGCTCGACAACGTCAAGCGCGCGCACCAGGTCGCCGCGTGGTGCGCTCCGCTGACGCTATTCCGGCACCAGTTCGACTTCTACCGCGGGCTGAAGCTCCCGATCGGCTACGTCGGGCACCCGCTGGTGACGACGGTGGCGGCACGCGCGCGGCTGCCCAACCCGCCGGCCGACGGCGGTCTGCTCGCGCTGCTCCCGGGCAGCCGCAGCGGCGAGATCGAACGCCACGCGCCGCGCCTACTCGACGCCTTGGCGCGCGTGCGCGAATTGCGCCCGCGCGTGCGCGCGCTGCTGGTCGCGGCCGACGACGAGGCGCAGCGCCATCTCGAGCATCTGCTCGCGCTGCGCTCGCCGCTCCCGATCGAGATCGTGCGCGACACGCGCGCCGCGCTGCGCACGGCCGACGCCGCCGCGGTCGCCTCGGGGACGGCCGTGCTCGAGGCGGCGCTGGTGCAGACGCCGGCGCTCGCGCTCTACGTCCTCTCGACGGCGCAGGCGAAGATCGCGCGCCGCGTCTACCACGGCGCCTACATCACGCTGCCGAACCTGGTGCTGGACGAGCCGCTCGTCCCCGAGCTGCTGCAAGAGGCGGCGACGCCGGCCGCGCTGGCCGACACGCTGCTGGCGCTGCTCGGGGCGCCGGATCGCCAACTCGATGGCTACGCGCGGATGCGTGCCGCCCTCGGCCCGCCCGACGCGCTGCGCCGCAACGCCGACTGGGTCCTCGACCTGGTCGCGGCCCGGGCCTAGGCGGTGCGCATCTACCACACCAGCGACCTGCACGACCACCGGCACGTCGCCGCACCGCTGGCCGCGTTGCGCTCCGCGCGGCCCGGCCTCTACGCCGACTGCGGCGACAGCTTGCGCGGTTCGCAGACCGTGTATCACGCACGCGAGCCGATCGTCGACGAGCTCGACCGAGCCGGCGTCGACGTGCAGGCGATGGGCAACCGCGAGTTCCACTATCTGTTCGGCGCGGTCCGCGCGCGGCTGGCGCGCATGCACCATCCGGTCGTGTGCGCGAACCTGGTCGACACCTGGGGCCGAGCCTTGCCGTTCAGCGCCGATCGGATGCTGCAGCGCGACGAGGACGGCACGCCGTGGTCGGTGCGCTTCTTCGGCCTGCTGGTCGTGCAGTATCCAACCGGGTCGCCGTGGGAGCGGCTGTTCGGCTGGCGTTTTCTCGATCCGCTGGTGGTCGCCGAGCGGATCGCGGCGACGACGCCGCCCGAGACGACGCTGATCGCGCTCTCGCACCTTGGCTTAGCGGCCGATCGTCGCTTGGCGGAACGCGTGCCGCGGCTCGAGCTGATCCTGGGCGGCCACAGTCACGACACGCTCGCCGTGCCGGAGATCGTCGCCGGCGTACCGATCGTCCACGCCGGACCGTACGGCCGGTTCGCCTCACGCAGCGAGTTGGTGAAAGATGCGCGCGGCCGCGCGCAGCTCGCCGACTTCGCGCTGGAGCCGCTGACGGCCGGTGGCTGAGGTGCTGTTCGTCACCAACGGCCACGGCGAAGCGGCGATCGCCGCGCGGATCGCGCAGGAGCTGCGCGCGCTGGCGCCGCTCGGCACCGCGCACCTCGCGCTGGTCGGCGAGCGGCTCGGCGGCGGCGCGTTCGTCGACGTCGGCCCGCAGCGCGCGCTGCCCTCCGGCGGGTTGGTCGCGATGGGCAACGTCGCCGCGTTCGCGCGCGATCTCGGCGCCGGGTTCGTCGGCTTGTTCGCGCGCCAAGTCGGCTTCTTGCGTGCCGCCCGCGCGCGCTATGCGGCGGTCGTCGCGGTCGGCGACGCGTACGCGTGCGCGCTGGCGCGGCTGGCCGGTGGCCCGCTCGTCTACGTGGGAACCGCGAAGAGCGTCTACGTCGCACCCTATGGGCCGGGTGAACGGCGCATCATCGCCGGCGCACGGCGGATCTTCGTGCGCGACGCGGCGACGGCCGCGGCGCTGCGCGCGCACGGCGTCGCCGCCGAGGCGCCGGGGAACGTGATCGTCGACTTGCTGGCCGGCGGCGAGCAGGTCGCTTGGACGGCGCCGGTGCGCCTTGCCCTGTTGCCGGGCTCGCGCGAGCGCGCCTACGCCGACGCGCAGCAGTTGGCCGCCGTCGTCGCGCGCGTGCGCGCGGACGAGCCCGCGCTCGACGCCGTCCTCTCGATCGCCCCGAACCTCGATCCGGCGGGTTTCGCACCGGCGCTCGCCGGCGGGACGCTGCGTGCGTGGACCGGGCCGCTGGGCGGACTGGTCCGCGAGGCGACGCTGGCGCTCGGGCAGAGCGGGACCGCGAACGAGGCCGCCGCCGCCAGCGGCGTCCCGGTCGTCGCCCTCGAACTCGCCGGTGCCCGTCGCGACGCCTGGTACCGCCGCCGACAACGCGGACTGCTCGGTGACGCGCTGCTGATCGTGCCCGGCGACGAGCGGGGCGCCGCCGACGCGATCATCGCGTTGCTCGCCGATCCGGTCCGCCGGGCCCGCATGGGGGCGGCCGGCCGCGAGCGGATGGGCGGACCCGGTGGGGCGCGAGCGATCGCCGGCGCGATCGCCGGGCTGGTCGCCGCGTGATGAACGCGCCGCGCCGGCTGACCGCGCTCGGCCTGGCCGGCGGCATCGCGCTGATCCCGCTCTCCGCCCAGGTCGTCGCGCTCGATCCGACCCGGCCGCCGATCCCGCTGCTCGTTCCGCCGGCCGGGAGCGTCGCGATCCTGCTGTTGACCGTGGCCGCGCTCGCGGCAGTCGTCCCGGCGGCGGTGCGCGCCGCCCGCCGCGATGCGCTGACCGCCGTCTTCCTCGTCCCTGGCCTCGGCGTGATCCTCTCGGGTGCGGCCGGCTTCGACCCGCCGACCGGAATCGGCCTCGGCGTCATCGTCACCGGCATCGGTGCGAGCGGCCTGGTGCTGGCGCGCGAAGCCGACGCGGCGACGGTCCGGCTGGTGACGCGCACCTTCTTATGGTCGGCGCTGGCGGCGAGCGCGTTCGCCCTGCTGCTGCTCGTGACGCGCGTCCCCGCCGCCGTCTACGCGTACGACAACGGCCGCGCGGTTGGAACCTTCCTGAATCCGAACGAGCTCGCCGCCTACACGTTGTTCGGCCTGGCAGTCGCGCTGCCGCTGGCGGTCGGCTCGCGCGGCCGCGACCGCTTGGCGGTGGCCTGCGCGGCGCTGCTGCTGATCGCACTCGCTGCGACCTTCTCGCGCTGGGGCGCGTTCAGCGCGGTCTGCGGCGTCGCCGTCTACGCGCTGCTCGCCCGCCGGCGCCGGCTTCTCGCCGTCGCGCTCGCGATCGCCGTGATCGGCCTGGGCCTCAACGCGCTGGTCGGCAGCCTTCACCACAATCCCCGCGATACCGAGGCGCGCCTGGCGGCCTGGCGGGCCGGCCTGACGACCTTCGAGCGCTTCCCGCTGCTCGGCGTCGGTCCGATCGCCTACGGGCACACCTATGCCGCGCTGCGGCCGCCGGCCGCCCCCGGCCCGCAGACGCCGGTCGCCTTCGATCCCCACTCGATGGCGCTGTCCTTCGCCGCCGACGCCGGGCTGGTGGCCGTCGGCACGCTGACCGCCTGGTACGTCGTCGTGTTGCGGCGGATCGTCCGCGCGGCCGGCGCCGCCGCCGGCACCCCGCGCTTGCTCGGCTTCGGGTTGGCCGCGGCGCTGGTGGCGCTGCTGGTCGACGGCCTGCTCAACACGGTCAGCCTATCCTTTGCGCTCGTTCTCCAGGTCGGGCCGCTCGCGCTCGCCGTACTACGGACCGATGCGCCTTAGCCAGCCGTGGTGGCTCGCCGCCAGTCTCGCCTTGTTGGCCGGCGCCGGTTGCGGCTCGCAGACCGCCGGTCCGGCCGCCTCCCCGTCGCCTTCGCCGTCGGTGGGCAGCGCCGCGCCGGCCGAGACGCCGGCCCCGGTACCGGTCCACATCGTCGGGCGGGGCAGCGCGCTCAAGCAGAACATCATCACCGAGACCAAACAGGGGCGGACGATCTACACGATCCGCACGCTGATGTTCGAGGGCGACTTGGCCGGCGGCGTCGGGGTGCTGCAACAGCCCCACGTGACGTTCGTCGACAAGTCGGGCGCCGTCACGATCGCCGACGCGCCGAAGGCGACGATCGACCAGCACGACAAAAGCATCGTGATGATGGGAGGCGTTCACGCGCGCACGCAGGACGGCGCGGTACTGACCTGCGACACGCTGCGCTACGACTCCGACCGCGAGCGGCTCTACGGAGAGGGGCACGTCGTGCTGACCGGCCCGAACGGCCTGACCCTGGTCGGCGACCATATGGACGGCGACGTGCGCCTGCGCGACGTGAAAGTGACCTCAGGATGAGCGATCGCATCGTCCTGCAGGACTTGGTCAAGCGGTACGGCCAGCGCACGGTGGTCAAGAAGGTCAGCGCCGAGGTCGGCCAGGGCGAGGTCGTCGGCCTGCTCGGCCCCAACGGCGCCGGCAAAACGACGACCTTCTACATGGTCGTCGGGCTGGTTCGGCCCGACGGCGGGAGCGTCGTCCTCGAACGGGAGGGGACGTCGCGCGAGATCACCGCCGCGCCGATGCACGAGCGGGCACGTGCCGGCATCGGCTACCTCTCCCAAGAGAACTCGATCTTCCGCAAGCTGACGGTCGGCGACAACTTACGGCTGATCTGGGAGATGAACGGCGTTCCGAGCGCGGAGCGCGAGCGCCGGCTCCCCGAGCTGCTCAACGAGTTCGGGTTGGCCGACCTGACCGACGCGCGCGGCGACTCGCTCTCCGGCGGCGAACGGCGGCGGGTCGAGATCGCGCGCGCGATCGCGACCGAACCGGCCTTCCTGCTGCTCGACGAGCCGTTCACCGGGATCGACCCGATCGCGGTGGCCGACATCCAGGCGATGATCCGGCAGCTGCGCGACCGCGGCCTGGGGATTTTGATCACCGACCACCAGGTGCGCGAGACGCTCGCGATCGTCGACCGCGCCTACATCATGAACGACGGCAAGATCGAAGTCAGCGGCACCGCCCAGGACGTCCTCGACTCGCCGATCGCGCGCGACTTCTACCTCGGCCAGAGCTTTAGATTATGAGGCGCTCCGCCCCAGGCTCCGCGCCCCCCATGCTGCGCATGGGGCCCCCCCGCCTCGGGCGCCGGTAGCGATCGCGCTATGGCAGGATTCCCCGAGGTGCGCTTGCACGAGCTGACCTCATCAAAATTTTGGCCGCCGACGATTCTCGACCGGTATCTGGTCGAAGAGTTGTGGGGGCCGTTCTTGTTCGGGCTCTCGGCGTTCACGCTGATCTTCGTCGCGACGCAGATCCTCGCGTTGGGACGGCTGGTCTCCGAAGAGCACGCCTCGCTCTGGGCCGCCGTCGAGTACTTCCTGTGGTCGATGCCGGCGTATCTCTTGCTGACGATCCCGATGGCGATGCTGCTCGGGACGCTGCTCTCGATGCAGCGCCTCTCGGGCGACAACGAGATCACGGCGATGAAGGCCGGTGGGATCTCGCTGCCGCGCATCGTCGCGCCGCTGTTGGTCGTCGGCTTCGCGACCTCGCTGGTCGCGCTGGTGCTGCAGGAAGAGTTCGTCCCGCTGGCCACCGACAAGGCGGCCTACATCCGGCAGGCGGTGATCGAGCACATCTCGCCGGCGGGGGCGAACCTCTCGGCGGTGACGCCGCTGCCGGGAGGCGGTAAGCAGGTGACGATCGCCGGCGCATTCGACGTGCTCACCGAGGGACTGCTCAACGTCACGGTGATCCGCTACGACGCGCACCAGAAGCCACAGGAGATCGTCTTCGCCGACCGGGCGACCTACGATGCGCCGACCTGGACCTTTCAGAACGCGACGACCTACCGTTTCAGTCGGGACGGGACGATCCAAACCGTGACGTCGCCGACCCTGGCGGTCGACATCGGGGAGCGGCCCAACCAGATCGCGAAGCAATCGCTCCAGATCGGGAACCCCGAAGAGCTCTCCCGCGCGGAGATCAAGGCCCAGCTTGCCAACAACACCCTCTCGCCGCAGCAGCAGCGCCTCTTCACCGCGACCTACGCCGCCAAGTTGGCGCGCCCGTTCGCGGCGTTCGTCTTCACCCTCATCGCGGTCCCGTTCGGCTTGCGCCCCGTCCGGGGTGGGGGCACCGGCCTCGGCTTCGGCCTGGCGGTCGCGATCGTCTTCGTCTACTACGTCGTCTCGACGGTCTTCCTCGCCATCGGGAGCGCGGCGTTCTGGCTGGCCGGGCCAGCCGCCTGGGCACCCAACCTGCTCTTCACCGTGATCGGCGCGTCGCTGTTGCAGCGGGCGTCGCGCGTCGTATGACGCGCAGCGGGTGGTGAGCGTGCTGCCGGGGATCCTCTCCGTCCTGGTAATCGCGATCGTCGCGGGCGGGATCGCCTATATCGGCGACCGCGTCGGCCATCAAGTCGGGCGCAAGCGGCTCACGCTCTTCGGGTTGCGGCCGCGCTACACGTCGACGATCGTCGCCGTCGCGACCGGGATGCTGATCGCGGTCTCGGTCACGCTGATCGCCTTGGTCGTCTCGAGCGAAGTCCGGACGGCGTTCTTTCGCATCGGCCAGCTCAACACGCAGATCAACCAGCTGCAGGCGCAGGCGGTCGCGCAGCAGCACGAGCTCGACACGACGCGCAACGCGAACCTGGTGCTGTCGCTGGGCGCGTTGATCGGTCCGGGGACGGTCATCGACGTCAACCAGAGCGACGACGATCAGATGCGCGCCTTCTCGGCCTACTTCGACGAGACGATCAAAGCCGCCAATCAGCTCGCCACCCGGATCGGCCTCCAACCGGACCACAAACGCTCGACCGATCCGCAGGTGCGCATCGGTCTCGAGTCGCTGCTGCGGCAGTTCCACGACAGCTGGTCGCACGCGGGCGAAGGGAACGTCCCGCTGCTGCTGCTGCCGATCGCCTCGCAGAACTTGTTCCGCGGCGAGACGATCTCGTTCACCTTCGGCTCGTGGCCCGACAAGAAACTGTTCTCGAACGGCGACGAGATCGCGTCGATCGACGTCGAGGGCGGCCGGCCGCTGGCGCCACCGGCGTACAACGAGCTCTCGATGCGCGCCGTCGCCGAGCTCTCGCGCGCCGGGATGCCGTATCCGTTCTTCGGGCCGCCCAGCGGCTTCGATCCGCGCTCGTTCGAGGCGGCGCTGTCGCAGCTCTCGCGGCTGCACGGGAAGTTCCGGCTGGTCGCCCGTACCGAAGGCGATCTGTACCCGCACTCGGGCGTGTTCTTCCTGGCGGCTTCGGTCGAGCCGGAGCACACGTGATCGTCCTCGGGCTCGATCCGGGGACGCGCAAGTGCGGCTACGCGGTCGTGGCGGCCGTTGACGCGCCGGCGCTGGCGCTGGGGATCGTCCCGGTCGACGAGCTGGCGGCGCACGTGCACGAGCTGGTGGCGCAGTACCACGTCGAGGCGATCGCGATCGGCCGCGGGACGAACGCGGCGGCGATCGCGGAGGCCGTCGCGGTGGAAGCGCTGCCGATCAGCTTCGTCGACGAGTACGAGACGACACTCAAGGCGCGGGCGCGCTTCTTCCGCGACCATCCGCCGCGCGGCTGGCGCCGGTTGATTCCGCTCGGGATGCTGCTCCCCGATCGTCCCGTCGACGACTACGCCGCGCTGTTGATCGCGGAACGCTTCTTGCATGCGCCGGCGTGAAGCGGATGCCCCGCGAGCGCGAACGAGGACGCTCGTCCTCGCGGTCTGTTTCGTTCTGAGCGCCTGCTGGGCGTGGCCGTCCGCGGCGCGCGCGACACCGTTCGCCGACGTCCCGTCCGACCACTGGGCATATCAGGCGATCCAGTCGCTGGCGGCCGACGGGCTGATCGACGGCTACCCCGACGGCGCGTTCGGCGGTGACCGCCCCTTGACGCGCTACGAGATGGCGGTCCTCGTCGCGCGCGTCGTCGCCAAGCTGCAAGCCAACGGCGCCGGCTACGCCTCGAAGACCGACCTCGAGACGCTGCAGAAGCTGATCGACGCGCTCAAGGACGAGCTCGACGCGCTGGGCGTGCGGGTAACGAACCTCGAGGACGCGCTCGACGCGCTCGACCGCCGCACGAAGCTGGCGCAGCAGCTCTCCGTCCACGGCGAGATCCTGCAAGACAACTCGTATCGCCAGCGGACCGGGATCCCGCAGACGCTCGCCGGCGGCCCGATCGACCCGTTCGTCAACGCCTTCATCTCCTCGCCAAACGGCAGCCCGCTGGCGCAGGTCGACCCGGGCTCGTACATGAGCTTCGACGATCGCTTCGACCTGGTCTACGTCGCCGACGAGAACCTGACCGTCTCGCTGCCGATCCGCATCATCGGCGACGGCTACGGCGGCCAATTCGTCCCGCAGAACCGGACCACGATCGACCCGACCGTCGAGGTGCACCTGGCGCAGGTCGGCGCGCTGAGCGACGTCACGCTGGCCGACGGCGAGATCGACAACCTGCAATCCTCGCGCCTCGGGCTCACCTATCGTGCCCCCGACGCCACCCAACAGGGCAACGGCTTCGAGAGCCCGCTGCAACCCTACGAACACGGCTACGAGATCGGCGGCGTGCTCGGCGCGCGCACGACCTTTCAGTTCGCCTACACGCGGCTCGACCCGACGGTGATCGACACCTTGCCCGGCATCGCCGACCCGTACGGCGACTTCGCGCTGAGCGACTACTTCT
>Ga0302324_100006379_pt1 | contig 25424 bp, 33 predicted proteins | sample Palsa_T0_1_FD_201949 | JGI IMG/M metagenome (GOLD analysis project Ga0302324, IMG submission 201949) | Peat permafrost microbial communities from Stordalen Mire near Abisko, Sweden - Palsa_T0_1 | ecosystem: Environmental > Terrestrial > Soil > Palsa > Peat permafrost | place: Sweden: Abisko... | reverse complement strand
TGGGCGTTGCTCCGGTCTCGACATCTACCGACTTTTCTGCGACGATTTCGTCGTCGAACCCCCCGAAGAAGAAGATTTTATCCTTCTTCCATGGACCGCCGATGGTGGCGCCAGTGAACTCGTCGTTAAACCGGGGAGGCTTGGTGAGCCCGGCTCCGTAAAGCGTGTTCTCCTCGAGGTTGGTCATGGACGTAAGCACGGAGTTGCTCTCCGTTCCATAAACCGAGCCATGCCAGACATTCGTACCTTGTTTAGTGCTGACATTGATCACCGAGCCGGCATTGCGGCCGTATTCCGGACCAAAGTTGTTGGTGACGGCTTGGTACTCACTCACAAACTCGGTATCAGCCATAAATATCTGTGGGCCGCCGACCGAATTGTCGTTGTTGTTTTGTCCGTCAACTTGCTGGTCATTGTCTCGTCCGCGCAGTCCGTTGACAGAAAACCCTACGCCGTTGGAATTGGAGAAACCCAAGTCGCGGGTCATACTCACACCGGGAAGTAGAATAGCGAGATTATCCAACCCCTGGTTCTCCTGGATGCCAGGAAGATTGTTTAATTCCGTTTCGCCGAAGCTATTCGTGACCTGGGCTTGCGTGGTTTCGATTAAAGGCGTAGCAGCGGTGACATCTACGGTTTCAGCAACCGAACCAAGTTCCAGTTTAACGGCCCCCAGTCCGGTATCGACGCCAGGGGTTACGCTGACTCCGGCAACGGAAGCCTTGCGAAAATTCTCTCTCGAAACTTCGACGCGATATGTGCCGATTGGCAGCAGTGAAATTTTAAAAAGACCAGAACTGTCGCTTACCGTGCTTTCAGTTTGGTTCGTTTCCACGTTGATCGCCTTAACTTGGGCCCCAGGGACAGCAGCTCCGCTGGGATCTTCGACGGTGCCTGAGATGGAGCCCTTTGAAACCTGGGCGGACGCTCCAAGGCAAAGTCCCAGAACTACAAACGCAAGCACAAGGTAAGTCGACGTGTTGGGGAACGCGCGGTTCATATCAAGTCTCTCCTGTTAATTCTGGAAAACCGTTGACCTGCGAAGAGCCCACATTCGGCGCACACCCCGGGCAAATCGAAGGATAACTGACAGGTGATTGCAATCTCTTTTCCAAAAACACAGCAAATAACGACCGTGCTTTCAATGACATGCACATCCCCCTATGTTCGCTCTACATTTTTTGGAAGTAGCGACTCAGATTAGTCTATGGAAATATGTAGACTAACGGTTAACGCGCGCAGCCATAATCGCCAAGTGATCATGACTCTGAAGAATCCGGACTTTGCAAGAGGAATCGCGCTTTTCAACCGCGCGCACTTTTTCGACGCTCATGAGGTTCTCGAAGATCTCTGGCGCCCCATACCTCGAGAAGCGCCGTTGCGGCTCCATCTTCAGGCTATAGTGCAGCTGGCGGTCGCGTTTCACCATGAGTCCACCGGCAATTATGTTGGCGCTCGATCAGTTCTGGCGCGTGCACTCCGCAATCTCCACGGGGCGGAGAACTCGTTTCCTCACCTGGATTTCGATCAGCTGCGTGCTGATCTGGGGCTCTGGTTGCGATTCCTGCTTCAACCTCCTGGAACAGATAAAAGACCTAAGCGGAGTGGCCTGGACGTTCGCCGACAAGCAGCTCCACCTATGCCGAGGATTCTCGCCAGATCTTAAGCCTTGGGCTCGGGCGATCTCAGCTGATGTCAGCCGGTGACCTTGGCTTCGTTACGAAGCCTGCTAGACTTGTGCTGTGAAATCCAGCCCGTCATCCGCGGGGTTCGTAACCGCGACCAGCGTGCCTCAGTCGGTGCCGCTGCTTGACTTGCGGCGTCAATACGATGGCATTCGCGAGGAAGTGCTCGCGGCGATCGCGCGCGTTTGTGATTCGCAAAGCTTTGTTCTTGGCCCAGAGGTCGAGGCCCTCGAAACTGGGATCGCAGCGGTCACGGGTGCAGCTTGCGCGGTCGGTTGCTCGTCCGGAACCGAAGCGCTCTGGCTCGCGCTCGTCGCCGCCGGCGTAAAGCCTGGGGACTCGGTGATTACTACAGCATTCAGCTTCTTTGCTTCAGCCAGCGCAATCGTGCGTGCGGGTGCAACGCCGGTTTTCGTTGATGTCGATCCCGCTACGCTGAATCTGGATGCAGCGCTCGTCGGTCACTTGCTTAGTGCCGGGAAGTCGGATGCCAGGCGGCCCGATAAAATTCGCGCGGTTCTTCCTGTGCATCTTTTCGGACAATGCGCTGACATGGACCATTTTGACCGGATCGCGCAAGAATTCGAGGTTGCGATTGTCGAGGACGCCGCGCAGGCGATTGGCGCCGAGTGGAACGGGCATGGCGCGGGTTCGCTCGGTGTAACCGCTGCTTTCAGTTTTTATCCCAGCAAGAATCTGAGCGCCTTCGGAGACGCGGGCATCGTCACCACCAGCACTCCGCGGATGGCCGATCATATGCGGCAATTGCGTAATCATGGCAGTCCGCGACGTTACTATCATCACGAATTTGGCTGGAACGGGCGCATGGACGCCATTCAGGCAGCGGTGCTGCGCGTCAAGCTTCCGCATATCGCGGAATGGAACAGAAGGCGGCAGCGGCACTCCGAGACCTACGACAGACTGTTTTGGAGCTCCGGACTCGCTCCCGAAAAGACTTCGAATCGAACCTCGAGTCAACCGAGCGCGCCGGTGCGGCCCCTGGGACGAAGTCAGCAGGCCAAACATGTTTTTCATCAGTACGTGATTCGCGCCGAACGGCGAGACGACCTGCGCAATTTCCTTACTGACCGGAAAATTGGGTCGGAAATCTACTATCCACTGCCGCTGCATTTACAGCCCGTCTTTTCCTACCTTGGACTGAAGGCCGGAGACCTGCCTGTCTCCGAACAGGCAGCAAAAGAAGTGCTGGCCTTACCAATGTTCCCGGAGTTGACCGATGCCGAGATTGGTCACGTGGTCGAAAGCATCGCCGAATTCTACAGTTGACTCGTCGCGCGGCATCGTCGCTCTGAAACGAACGACCGAACCTGCTCCAACCGCGGACTCGAGCTCTCTGCGATTAGAAGCTATGTTTACCGCCGCCGTTTTCCTTTTCTGCTAACAGTTTTCTTGCTCTCACTCCGCACTGGCTCTTCGCCCGGGGCGAGCACTCGACGTACGATCGGAGTGTTGAGCTTATATTTGCGTTCCGTGACATTGCCTTTCTCGTCAAGCACACGGAGGGTGAACGTCGGCAACATTCCTTCCTTGCCAAAATCTTCTTGCGAAACCTTTACCGGCAGGACGCCTTCCATGCGTTCGCGATAGGCCGTCTCATAGCGATGCCGTTTCACGTTCCAGGTGAAGACACGGATCTGGTTGAAATCGAATGGCAGGCCATCTTTTGACTCCGTCAGGACGGCGAGGTACTGGGCGACTTTCTTGTCTCCATCAGGAACCTGATCGAGCACGAAGAAAGCGACGATGCGCTGGCCCTCCGCATATTGGGCGACATCGAGTGGCACATCGAAATCGACCATACGGGCCAGAACCCAGCCTACCCGGTCGTGGGAATCACGCACCAGCCACCAGTCCTCGATCAACGCCGACGGCTTCTTTTCTGTCTCAGCGCTCCCCGGAGAATTCGCACGCGAGGCCGAGCGCGACTGGGTTTGAACCGCACCGGGCTTCTCCGCCGTCCCTCGTTTCAGGACCAAGAGTTTCTCGCCGGCAGAGATCTGATAGAGATGTTCGGTATCGCGTCCTGGTTCTACGTGCAGATTCGTGTCGTTGCGGGTCGTGCCCTGCGCCTGCACGGGATCGTTCTGATTGTCCGCGGCCAGCTTCTGAATGCGATCGTAAACCTCCTGACTGACGAGGAAGCGCTGCTCCATCCATCCAGTGGCGCCGGTTGCGGTGCGCACCTTGACGAAGTGGCGATCATGATCAAGCACCTCGACGCGGTCGCCGTTTTTTACAATTCCGGTTTTCTCATAGACCGCGGCGACGCGGTCGCGCAGATTGGCTTGAATGCCGGAGACATAGGCAATCTCAAGCACGTGGCCGCCGCGGCCACGACCGCAGGCCGGCAACAGCAGCAAAAAGAAAAGTGGGATACAGAGGAAAGAATGATGGATGATGCGTTTCACAGTCTCGCTCTTAATATTACGCGAGCGATCCTACGCCGACGAGGTCATTTGCGTGGAAACGAGGCGGAAGTCACGTGAGTAAGAGGCTTCGCCAGGTACCGTCCGCCCAGCCCCCGCGTCCCGCATTCCTTCATGGATAGCCGCGAGGGTCCGTTCGTCTTCATTATCTAGGACAGGCGCAGGATTCTCCAGTGCGAACTTCTTCAATTCCGCCCCAAGCTAGCTCAATTCGTTACGTTTATTGTGGCCGTGGCCTGAAGATTCGAACCCGTGTAGGTTGCGACCGCCGTGTAACTGCCCACAGTAGCGTCGGTGGTCGTGCAAAGCTGGGTGGTGCCCGATCCGGGATAGGAGCAGGTGACTCCGGATGCGACGGTCAGAGTCGCGTAGTCCGAGTAAACCGTGATGATCGCCGTTGCGCTCAGATTATCCGCCGGAGCCGTCGAATTGTTGTTCGCATACACCTCAAGCGACTGGCCCGCGCTGTCGGTTGACGTCAAACTGATGCTTGTGGGAGTCATAGCGATTGCAGAGATAGTAACGAAAGCCGTGGCTGTAGCGGTGGAGGTAACGCTTTCGTCGGAGGCAGTGATGGTTGCTGTGCCGCTCGAAACTCCGGTGAGCGTAGCGCTGCCCGTGCCGCTAACGGTGACGACGGTATCGTCGCTACTCGACCAAGAGACGCCGGTGGTCAAGTAGGCACCGCTGCCGTCGTTATTGACACCGTATGCCTGTACGGTGGCGGTGGATCCCACCTGAACGGAGGGAGCGGTCGGATTAATCGTGATCGAAGTTAGCGTGGGTGCAACGAAAAACCCACGGCATCCAGCCCCAAAGGCCACTAACAGAAGCCCGGCAAAAGCGAGCATCACCGCCAACTTACGACCCATCAACATAAAGAAAATGCCCTCAGATATCGATAATTTTAGCAGAACGTCCGGTCGCTCAGCTTCAGACGCATGACTTCGGTCATGCCTCGCCTACCTTTCCTTCGATGCGAGATTATGCGCTCCCGAATATAAAGAACGGCGGGCGGCATTGAACTTGCGGGAGAATCTCCGGCAGGTCGTCGGTTTCCGAACCGTTGCAAACAAATGCAGCAGGGGCCTTCAGTTCTGCTCAGGGGACGGCGTTGGAAAATGCTCTCGGGATGACAATCTGGGTTATCTTGGGCCTTTTTTCCCCGCGTTTGCGATGCGCTCGTCTATCGGCTTTCTGGCGGCGTAGCCCTCGCTTGTGCCGTGCCAGTGGGTGATTGCAGATTCTCCGAGTTTCCAGCACAGCAGCAAGACTTCCCCACTCACCTTGCAGGGGAAATCGAGCAATCCGATATCGAGATCCTTCACTTGCACGCCGGTCGCATCGATTTCGGCCAACGTATCTTTGATCCGGCGGATCGCCTTCTCGCGCTCGGCCTTCCGCCGCGCCAGATGGACCACGTTCAGCATGGTGCCGCCGTTCAGAAAGACGCGATGCGCTGTCTCCTGCAGTTCGTTATCTACCGCTTCGATGAGCTTTTTGCCGTGGATTGCCTGCCGGAGGAGCGACTCCAGAATGGGCAGGAGCATCTGGGCTTCGTCGAGAGTAAAAATGCGGTCGGACATGTGTTTCTATTCTACTGGAATCGAGGCGGGAAAGAAGCCGTTGATTGCGTTACATTAGGGCAACTCCGGCGCAATTCCGAGCCGAGGCACAGGTGCCATCCGAATCTGCGCGTTGGCATCCGCGCCTGTGCTATTTTCGTTAGCCAGCCGTTCGAAAGCCAGTCAGATCATAGCCATTCGTTCCCGAGCCAACTTCCTATAGCCGCCATGAACAAGCCGCTCCGAGCGCCATCTACCCCCCGAAATGTTTATGTATTTGGGCTGACTTCGTTTTTCAACGATACGGCCAGCGAAATGGCGTACTGGGTGCTACCAGCATTTCTCGCTTCGATCGGGGCCGGACCCGCGCAACTTGGGATTATCGAAGGCATTGCCGAGAGCGTAGCTTCTTTTGCGCAGCTTTTCTCCGGCTATATCTCCGACAAGGTTCCGCGGCGCAAAGCGATTGTTGTAGGCGGATATTTCGTTGCCAATGCGGTAAAGCCACTGCTGGCGCTCGCTTCTTCCTGGACACAAATTTTAGGTATCCGTTTTGCCGATCGGCTGGCCAAAGGCGTGCGCGGAACCGCCCGCGACGTGATGGTTGCTGAATCGGTCGATCGATCCGCGCTGGGCTCGGCCTATGGATTGATCCAGGCAATGGATTCCGCCGGAGCGATTGCCGGTCCTTTGCTGGCTCTGGCCGTGATCGGGCGCTTCGGGATGCGCGGCGTGTTCGCTTGGGCGGCGGTGCCCGGGGCGCTGTGCGTCATCGTCGCATGGGCGGGAGTTCGCGAGGTTCACCGACGTCTTGCAGCGGAGAGACGGCCATCCTCGTCCGATCTGGCCGAAACCGGTTCGCCAACCGCTCGTCCCAAATTGCCGTTCGGCTTCTATTCCGTGCTGGCCGTGGTCACGTTCTTCTCGCTCGGCAATTCGAGCGACATGTTTCTCGTGCTGCGTGCGGGAACGATCGGCATTCGCGCATCCCAGGCGCCGCTGTTGGGGCTCGTCTTCAACATCACCTTTACGCTCGTGTCGTGGCCGGCGGGCAGGTCGAGCGATCGCTTTTCGCGCTCGACTATCGCGGCCGCCGGATATTTCGTTTTCGCCATCGTTTACTTTATTTTCGCGCTCGCGCCATCGAAACTCGCGATCTGGCTGGCCATGGCCTTTTACGGACTCTTCTATGCGTTGACGAACGCGGTGCTCAAGGCGCTGGTCGTCGAAAGCGTAAAAAGTGATGTCCGCGGGCGTGCGCTCGGAATTTTTGCCTTTCTCACCAGCACGACAACGTTGATTTCGAGCATCATTACCGGAGCGCTCTGGAAGATTTATGGTCCGGCCGTTCCGTTTTATCTTTCGGCGGGCATTGCTACGGTTTCCGCGCTTGGTTTGCTCGCGCACCGTTCGACGGTGCGGACCGATGGATAAGATAAAAGAAACGAGCAAAGAGGCGAGACCGAACTCTACGAGTGTGTGGACAAAACTTCCTCGGGCTCGACTGCCGGCCCCCGGCGCAGCCAATAGTACGCGACCAGGAGAAACACCAGTCCGGCGAAGCTGTCGAGCACAACATCCCGCCATGTACCCGTGCGCGATGGAATGTAGCTCTGGTGCCATTCGTCCATGGTGGCGACGAAGACCGTGCCCAGCCATGACAGCAGGCACGTGCGGAACAATTTAAGGTTGTCCTGGTCGAGAGTAGCCCGCCAGCCTCGCAGCAGCAGAACGCTCAACATGCCGTACCCGACGAAGTGTCCGGTCTTGCGCAGATAATGGTGGAATATGCGGAACTCGGCAAGGTTGATGTTGCCGAAGAAACGCGTCAGCAGCGAGTAGAGCGCGCCGCCGGTGTGCTCAGCGGAGAAAAAATCGGTGGACTCAAACGCGATAAGACACACCCACACGGCGGCCGGCCACCACGCTCGCAGAAGATTGCGACGAGACGCAGTCGGGTCAGTTGTCAAATCGGGCCCGTTTCTCATTCTGCCGCGTAATTCGGGGCTTCGCGGGTGATCATCACATCATGGACGTGGCTTTCGCGCAGGCCGGCTGCACTGATGCGCACGAATCGAGCCTTCTGCTGGAGTTCAGTTACAGTGTGGCATCCACAATATCCCATGCCTGACTTGAGGCCGCCAACCAACTGGTACACGATCATCGATACCGACCCGCGATAGGGCACGCGACCTTCAATGCCCTCCGGCACCAGCTTGCCCAGGCGGTTCGAGTCTTCGCCGATTGCGGGAGCGGCAGTCGAGGCATCTCCATCCGAGTTCTGGAAATAGCGCTCGCTCGAACCCGCGGCCATCGCTCCGAGCGATCCCATGCCGCGGTAGGATTTGAAGGTGCGTCCCTGATAGAGAATCTGTTCGCCGGGACTTTCATCCGTGCCCGCAAACATCGATCCGATCATCACCGCCGAAGCGCCCGCCGCGATCGCCTTCACGATGTCGCCGGAGTACTTGATGCCGCCGTCGGCGATCACCGGGACACCGGCGTCGCGCGTGGCGCGAGACGCTTCGGCGATGGCGGTGATTTGCGGAACGCCGACGCCAGTCACAATGCGCGTGGTGCAGATCGAGCCCGGACCTATGCCTACTTTCACTCCGTCAACGCCCGCTCGCACCAGATCGCAGGCGCCTTCGAATGTGGCAACATTTCCGGCAATCAGTTGAACTTCGGGCAATTTCGCCTTTATTTTTTTCACCGCTTCGAGCACCAGCGCAGAGTGGCCGTGCGCGCTGTCAATCGCCAGCACGTCGACCTTTGCCTGAACCAGTTCCTGCGCGCGCTCCACGAAGTCGCCGGTTGCGCCGATCGCGGCGCTCACGCGCAGGCGTCCCTGATCATCTTTCGCGGCACCCGGATATTTCAATTTCTTCTGAATATCTTTTACGGTGATCAAACCTTTCAGGTTGTACTTATCGTCGACTACGAGAAGCTTTTCGACACGGTGTTCGTGCAGAATTTCTTCCGCCTGCTCCAGCGTCGTACCCACCGGCACCGTGATCAGGTTTTCTTTCGTCATTACCTTGCTGATAGGAATGTCAAAGCGAGACTCGAAGCGCAGATCGCGATTGGTCAGGATGCCAACCAGCTTTCCATCTTTCAGAGTGATCGGCACGCCCGAGATTTTGTACTTCTTCATAACCTCGAGCGCATCGGAAACCTTCGCGTCCGGCGACATGGTGACCGGGTCGACGATCATGCCGCTCTCCGAGCGCTTCACCTTGTCGACTTCATTAGCCTGCTGCTCAATGGTCAGGTTGCGATGAATGATGCCCAGGCCGCCTTGTTGCGCCAGGGCGATTGCCATGTGTGACTCGGTCACGGTGTCCATGGCGGCGCTGATGATGGGGATATTCAGGCGAATATGGCGCGAAAGCTGGGTCTGCGTGTTCGTACTCGCGGGCACCACATCGGAGCGGGCAGGTAGGAGTAATACGTCGTCAAATGTTAAGGCTTCAGGAACTGGAAAATGGATCATAAATTTCGGATGAAGCTTCTATTGTAGGGAGCGCGCGGGAACGAAGCAAATGCGCTCGACAGACGAAGATTTCAGGCTCGCTTCCAGTCCATCCGTTCTTTCAAATCCATCGAAACAGTGAAACAGTCGGGGCAAATCGAACGATAGTTGTCGGACGTAGCGTATCTCTTGCGGAGCTCCCCTGGAATCGTTTCGGAAAGTGTAGAAAGTTAAAAGGCATCCAAATCGGACGATCGGACGCCTTCTTGTAAAACATTCTTTCCTTAAATGTGAAGCTGTTGTGATTACTCTTTCTTGTCGCCGTCCTCGCCCTTGCCCTCAGCCTCGTTCGCCGCCATATTCTGCTGGGCCTGGTGCTCGGCCTCAGCGGTTTCCATCGCCTTGCGGTTCTCTTCGGCGCGTTTGGCCCGGATTTCAGCTCGTTTCTGGCGCTTTTCGTCAATCACCTGCTCGCTGCCCAGTAGTTCGATGAAGGCTTTTTCGGCGCCATCGCCCTTGCGCCAGGCGGTGCGGACGATGCGGGTATAGCCGCCGTTGCGATCGCCAAAGCGCGGTGCCACGGTGTCGAAAAGCTTCGTGACCGCTTCTCCGGTCATCAAATACGACGCTGCCTGACGGCGCGCCGCGAGATCACCCTTCTTGCCGAGCGTGATCATCTTCTCAACCGACGGACGCACCGCTTTCGCCTTGATTACGGTCGTCTCGATGCGCTCTTCCATGATGATCGACGTGACCATATTGCGCAGCATCGCGCGGCGATGGGAAGTGGTTCGTCCGAGTTTGTACCCTGCAACTTTGTGACGCATGGAAAACCTCAGTGGTCAGTGGTTTGTGGCCAGTGGTCAGTGGTCTTTTGGGGGTCAACCGACCACCGGCCACTGCTTTACAGATCGTTATCGCCGTAAGCCGACGCCGGCAGCACCTGGTTCGAAGTTGGTCCGGGCACGGCGTTTCCGTGCTCGTCGATCTTCATCCCGAGGCTCAAGCCCATCGAGGAAAGGATCTCCTTGATTTCGTTCAGCGACTTGCGGCCAAAGTTTTTCGTCTTCAGCATCTCGGCTTCGGTCTTTTGCACCAGTTCGCCGATCGACTGAATGTTCGCGTTCTTCAGGCAGTTGTAGCTGCGCACGGAGAGTTCGAGTTCCTCAACCGAACGGTTGAGGTTCTCGTTCTTGATCTCCGGCCGGCGCTCTTCGCTCGTCGACGCCGTCTCGATCTCTTCTTCGAAGTTGATGAAGATGTTCATGTGATCTTTGATCAGCTTCGCCGAAAGTCCGAGCGCATCGCCGGGAGTGATCGAACCATTGGTCCAGACCTCTACCGTGAGCTTGTCATAGTCGGTGATCTGTCCCAAACGCGCGGCTTCAACAGTGTAGTTGCACTTGCGTACCGGCGTGTGGACGGAATCGATGGGAATGAATCCGATGCCGAGATCGTCTTCAAAGTTCTTGTCGGCGGATACGTAGCCGCGACCGCGCTTGAGACGCATTTCCATGTCCAGCTTGCCGCCTTCGCTGACCGTCGCGATATAGATGTCCTTGTCGAGCACTTCGACATCGCCATCGGCTTCGATCGCGGCGCTCGTCACAACTCCCGGCTGTTCGGCGCGCAGGTAGATCGCTTTGGGGCCATCGCCCGCCAGCTTGAACGGAACCTGTTTCAGGTTGAGGATGATGTCGGTCGCATCCTCCACCACGCCCGGAATCGATTGGAATTCGTGCAGCACACCCTCGATCTTGACCGCCGTTACCGCCGCGCCTTCGATCGAACTGAGCATCACGCGTCGCAGCGCGTTGCCGATGGTTGTACCAAATCCGCGCTCGAACGGCTGCGCCCAGAACATTCCGTATTTGTCAGTCAGCGAACCGGTATCGCTCGCCAAACGTTTCGGCTTTTGAAAACCTCTCCAAAGCATTCTGTGTTTCTCCTCTCGGCCGTGTGGCTCCGCAGCGGCTCTCCGAAACGGCCCGGTCTCGGATCAAGCGCCTCTGCGGGCTGATCTGGCACGAATAGTAGGCCAAAAAAACCATGCGGGACGGGGCTGAGCCCCGTCACCACACCAGCTTCCGTTTACTTCGAATACAGTTCGACAATCAGCTGTTCGTTCACCGGCAGCTGAATGTCTTCGCGTTTCGGCAGCGCGATCACGCGCCCCTTGTAGTTATCGCGATCAATCTCGAGCCAAGCCGGTGCTGGCTGATGGCTGGCAAAATCCTTTGCAATCTCAAGGATTGGAACCTTGCGGCTCGTCTCGCGAATCGCAATTTCTTCTCCCACGCTCACCTCGTACGAGGGAATGTTGACCTTCTTCCCATCCACCTGCACGTGCCCGTGACGCACCAGTTGGCGCGCCTGGCGGCGGGAGATGCCGAAACCAAGGCGATAGACAACATTATCCAGACGCCGTTCGAGCGACTCCAGCAGCTTCGCGCCGGTCACGCCTTTGGACTTGACCGCGTTCTCGAAGTAGTTCCGGAACTGGCCTTCCTGGGTGAAGTAAATGCGTTTGGCTTTCTGTTTTTCGCGCAACTGCAGACCGTAGCCTACGACCTTGGTCTTCTTATCTTTCCCGTGCTGTCCGGGAGCGAAGTTGCGTTTTTCAATCGGACATTTGTCGCTGAAGCACTTCGTCCCTTTCAGGAAGAGCTTGATGCCTTCCCGGCGACATAGACGACACACTGCATCGGTATAACGTGCCAAGTTGTTCTCCTTTGTTAGATGACCGGTTTACAGGTTTGGCTTCACCCTTCATCCCGGACGAAATTTCAGGTTTCAGTTGGTCAGCAAGACCCCATTTCCTTCTGAGACCTGACACCTATGTTTCTAGACCCTGCGCCGTTTCGGCGGCCTGCAACCGTTGTGCGGAATCGGCGTCGTGTCTTTGATGGACCGGACTTCGATACCCGCCGAGGCGAGCGCTCGTACCGCCGATTCGCGCCCTGATCCCGGACCGCTTACCCGCACGTCCACCGTGCGCACTCCGTGATCGCGCGCCATGCTGGCGGCGTTTGACGCGGCCTGCTGCGCGGCGAAGGGAGTCCCTTTTCGCGATCCGCGAAAGCCGAGCGAACCGGAGCTCTTCCATGAGAGCACGTTGCCGGACATATCAGTAATGGTGACGATCGTGTTGTTGAAAGACGCCTGAACGTGCACGAGTCCGTGCGGAACGTGCTTGCGCTCTTTCTTCTTGAACGTCTTCTTCTTGCCTTTTTTGTCGGGCGCCGGGGCGCCGCCTGCTGCTGCTGGTTTCGCCATAAGTTCAGTTTTCCAGTGGCCAGTGGCCGATTGTCAGTTCGTGTCTGCCTGCGCCGAAGTGGTCTTAATGACCACAGGCTACCGGCAACTACGCCTTAGCTGTCTTCTTCTTCTGCGCTACCGTGCCTTTGCGCGGACCTTTGCGGGTACGAGCGTTGGTATGGGTGCGCTGTCCGCGAACCGGCAGATTGCGGCGATGACGGAATCCGCGGTAGGAACCGATTTCGATGAGGCGCTTGATGTTCATCGAAACGTCCTTGCGCAGATCGCCCTCGACCGAGCCTTCCGCCTCGATTACCTGGCGGATCCGATTGACCTCATCTTCCGCGAGGTCGGAAACCTTCTTCATCGGCTCGACATTCGCCGCGTCCAGAATGCGCGCCGCGCGCGAAGTGCCGATGCCATAGATGTAAGTGAGCGCGATATTCGTCCGCTTGTTGCGCGGAAGATCGACGCCTGCGATACGAGCCATGAATTACCTCTCCTGCCTAGCCTTGACGTTGTTTGTGTTTCGAGTTCTCGCAGATCACCCGCACCACTCCCTTGCGGTGGATGACCTTGCACTTATCGCAAATCTTCTTAACCGATGCTCTTACTTTCATAACTCCTCACCTAGCGACGGCCGCCCGCGGCCGTCAAGCGGAGCCGAACTCCGCAGCTTACTTGTAGCGATAAACGATTCGCCCGCGATTCAGATCGTATGGAGAAAGTTCGACCGCGACTTTGTCTCCTGGCAGAATACGGATGAAGTTCTTCCTCATCTTGCCCGAAACGTGCGCCAGCACCTGGTGTTTATTTTCGAGCTCCACCTTGAACATGGCATTGGGCAACGGTTCAACAACCGTTGCCATCACTTCAATCGCGTCTTCTTTACTCATTACCCTCCAAAATCAGCTCTCAGCGATCCGCGTTCAACCGTCTCGCTGGCTGAGAGCCGAGGCCTGACAGGTGAAAACTACTGCGTCAAAATCATGGGCCCTTGTCTTGTCACCGCTACGCAATGCTCAAAATGCGCGCTGTAACTGCCGTCGAGCGTTACGGCCGTCCACTTGTCGCTCAGGACCTTGGTCTCGGGACCACCGAAATTCACCATGGGCTCAATCGCCAGCACCATGCCCTCGGTCAATTCCGCACCCTGACCCTTCTTGCCAAAGTTTGGAATCTGCGGCGCTTCATGCAGCTTCGTCCCGATACCGTGCCCGACAAATTCCCGCACCACGCTGAATCCGTTCGCTTCGACGTGCTTCTGAATCGCCGAACCAACATGTCCAACCGTGTTGCCAATCTTTACCTGCTCGATCCCTTTGTAGAGCGAAGCCTCGGTCACCTCGAGCAGCTTCTTCAACTCTGCCTTCAGCGTTTCGCCGACCGGCACGGTGATGGCCGCGTCGCCATAATATCCATCACAAACCACGCCGCAATCGATCGATACAATGTCTCCGGTTTTCAGCGCCCGCTTTTCCGACGGGATGCCGTGCACAATCTCTTCGTTGATCGACGTGCACAGCACGCAGGGATAACCGTAATATCCCTTGAACGCCGGTGCCGCTCCCAGTTCCGCAATCATTTTCTCGGCGGCTTTTTCGAGGTCCATCGTCGTAACCCCGGCCGCCACCGCAGTTTTCAGGTGGTTCAGAACCTGACGGACTATCTTCCCGCTCCGCCTCATCTTTTCGATCTCTTCCACCGACTTGCGGATGATGCGGTCTTCTCCAAAACTCATAATTCGTTCCAGCTCAGCTCGCGGCACTCCTATCGCTACCGATACCTAGCAATGCCCGTCAATCACGCCGAAAATCTGAGCCGTAACCTCTTCCATCTTCCGGTCGGCATTAATCGCCATGAGCCGGTTCTGCGCCCGGTAATAATCCGCCACCGGCCTGGTCTGCGTCTCATAGGTAGCCAGGCGACCCGCAATCACCTCTTCGCGATCGTCTTCGCGGATCAAAAGCTTCGTTCCGTCCACATCACACAACTCGCCTGCAAGAGGTGGCTGAGTGTGAATGTTATAGGTGCGCCCACAGGTGGGACAGGAACGCCGACCGGCAATCCGCAGCAATAATTGATTATAGTCGACGAGCAACTGGATCACAATCAGCGGACACTTCTGCGAATTTTCAAAGACCGCTTTTTCGAGGAAAGCATCGAGCCATCCTGCCTGGGCGGCTGTCCTTGGAAAGCCATCCAGCACAAATCCACTTCGGCAATCGAGTTCCCGCAAACGGCAGGCCACGATGCCATACATCAACTCATCCGGCACCAGTTCACCGCGCGCCATAATGGCCTTGGCCTCGAGGCCGAGCGCGGTGCCCCGCGCCACGTGCTCCCGCAGGAGATCGCCGGTCGATATCTGCGGCACACCGTAATGTTCGACGATTCGCCTGGACTGTGTGCCCTTCCCGGCCCCCGGGGGGCCGAGAAGAATCACCGGTCCTATATTCTCATTTTGCGCGTCGCTTTTAGCCGACTCGTTGGCCATCGAGATGGCCCCTTTACTCGTATTTCCCATCGCAGAAATACCGCTTTGCTCCGCGCCCACAAAACCGGTTCCCAGTTCCCGGCGTTCTTTATATTATTCCGACGCTTCTCACTGAAAACCGAAACCTTAAACCGAGAACCCTTCCTGCCCTGCCGCCTTGATCACGCGATTGCTACCAGGTGCGGCGTCCACGCAGCCGTCCGCTCTTCGGTGTAAATCCGTCATAGTGGCGCATGATCAACTGCGCCTCGATCTGCGTGACCGTATCCATCGCAACCCCCACCACGATCAGCAACGACGTGCCGCCAAAATAGAAATTTACGCCCAGACCGTTGGTCACCCAGGTCGGCAGGTTCTCGAACACTCGTCCGACGAGCGGCAGGTGGTTCAGCTTGATACCCGCAATCATCCACTCCGGGATCAGAGAGATCAGAATCAGGTAGAGCGCGCCAACCAGCGTAATCCGGGTGAGGACGTCGTTGATGAAATCCGAAGTGCGCTTGCCGGGCCGGATGCCGGGAATAAAACCTCCCCACTTCCGCATGTTGTCGGCAACCTCGTTCGGATTGAACACGATCGAGATATAGAAGTAGGCGAAGAAAATAATGCCCAGGCAATAGAGCAGGGTGTAGAGCGGCTCACCCCAGCGCATCGCGTCCAGAATCGGGCCGACGACTTTGTTATTGTGGAAGGCCGCGCCGAGCATCTGCGGCAACGCCAGAATCGACGACGCGAAAATTACCGGCATGACGCCGCCGGCGTTGACCCTTAGCGGCAAGTGCGTGGACTGCCCGCCCATGACTTTTCGTCCCACCACGCGCTTCGCATACTGCACCGGAATGCGGCGCTCGCTGCGCTCCACAAAGACGATGAACGCCACCACGGCGATCATCAGCACGAGCAACATAATGATGGCTGGAGCGGTGAACACTCCCCAGGCGGAGGTGCTTGCCTTCTGATAAAGATCGGCAACACCGCGCGGCAGACCGACCACGATGCCGGCAAAGATCAAAAGCGACATGCCATTGCCGATGCCGCGCTCGGTAATCTGCTCACCCAGCCACATGATGAAGGCGCTGCCTGTCGTCAGCGTCAGCATGGTCATAAGGATGAAGCCGGGCCCGGGCGTGTTGACGAAATCGCCAGCTTTCTGCAGGCTGATGGCAATACCGAACGACTGCACCGCGCTCAAAACAACGGTGAGATAACGCGTCCACTGCGTAATTTTCTTCCGGCCCAGTTCGCCTTCTTTCTGCAGCTTCGCCAGCGGCTCATAGACCACCGTCAACAACTGCAGAATGATCGAAGCCGTAATGTAAGGCATGATCCCGAGCGCAAAAATCGTCAAGCGGCGCAGGTTGCCGCCGCTGAACAGATCGACAAAGCCGAGCACCGAGCCCCGGTTCTGCTCGAAAAACGCCGCCAGCCGGTCGCCATTGATTCCCGGCGTCGGGATGTGGCCGCCGATGCGATACACCGCCAGCAGGCCGAGCGTGAAGAGCACGCGCTTGCGAAGGTCAGGAACCCGGAAGATATTCGCGAGCTTGTTGAGTATTGCAACTTCGGCCATTACTCTAAGACCTCAAACTTGCCGCCAGCGTTCGTGATTTTTTCCTGCGCCGACTTCGAAAACTTGTGCGCGTGCACCGCTATCGCCGCCGTCAGTTCGCCGGTGCCCAAAATCTTGACCCGCGACTTGCCATTCACGACGCCGGCCTTCTTCAGCGTCTCGGGCGTGATCTCGGTTTCGCCAAGCGTAGCCAGGCGGCCGAGATTCACCACATCGTATTCCTCGCGGAAGATGTTGGTGAATCCGCGTTTTGGCAGACGGCGGTGCAGGGGCATCTGTCCGCCCTCGAAGCCGCGAATCAGACGCGCACCCGAGCGGGACCACTGCCCCTTGTGGCCGCGCGTCGAGGTCTTGCCCATGCCGGAGCCCATGCCGCGTCCCACTCGTTTCTTCTTTTCCGTCGACTTCTTCGGTGCCCGTATTGTCGATAAATTCATAAAACGTCTCTTTCAACCCTGAACCTTGTCGTCGAACCTTGTCGTCGTAACCCTGAGCTTGCCGAACGGGGAAGGATCTGCTCTTTTACCCTCCCACAATCTCCACCAGATGCGGGATCTTCTTCACCATGCCGCGAATCGCCGCCGTATCCGGACGCACAATCACCTGATTCAGCCGCGTAAAGCCGAGGCCTTTGACAACTTTCTTATGCTTGAACGGAGCGCAGATCGCCGAGCGCACCCACTTCAGCTGAATCTTGCCGCTCGGCGTCGATTTTGAGGTCTTAGTCGTCATTTCACTCCCTTGCTCGTTGGTGCGTTGATCGTTAGTCGTCAGTCGTTAATCTAGTCGGCTAGTCGTTAGTGGTCTGTCGCCAGTCGTTTGCGAAGAACGTGCGACCGACAGCCGAGGACAGCTTTTCTACAGCTCCTGGACCGCTTTGCCGCGCAGTTCCGCAACGTGTTCACGATTCTTCAGTTTCTTGAGAGCCTCAAACGTCGCCTTGATCACGTTGTGCGGATTGTTCGTGCCAATCGACTTCGTCAGCACATTTTGAACACCCGCGGACGTCATCACCGCGCGCACCGCTCCCCCGGCAATCACGCCCGTGCCTTCGGGAGCAGGCTTCAGCAAAACCATGCCCGAACCAAAGCGTCCGAGGACGGTGTGCGGCACCGTGGTCTGCGTGAGGTTGATTCGCATCAAATTCTTCTTCGCCGCCTCAATCCCTTTGCGGATCGCCTGCGGAACTTCTTTCGCTTTGCCCGAGCCGAAACCAACCACTGCTGCCGAAGGATCGCCGACCACAACCAGCGCCGCAAAGGACATATTCTTGCCGCCCTTAACCACCTTCGTCACGCGGTTGATCGAGACCACCTGGTCTTTCAACTGGAACGAACCCGCATCGAGTTTTTTAGTAACTCTTGGCATTCTGAAGTCTCATTTCCTCTTTTTGTCGTTGGTCGTGGCCGTTGGTCGTTCAATCGTTGGTCGAACGGTTTAACTTGCCAGCGGCTGTCGCGCAACGACGATCGACTAGAATTGCAATCCCGCCTCGCGCGCCGCATCTGCCAGCGCCTTGATCCGGCCATGGTAAATATAGCCGCCACGATCGAACACGACCTTGGTAACGCCTTTCTCCTTGGCCAGTTCGGCAATCTTTTTTCCCACCACCTTCGCCGATGCCACGTTGCCGCCGGTCACGCGATCGCCTTTGCGATTATCCGCGGTTGAGGCCGCCACCAGCGTCTTGCCCTGCAGATCATCGATCAGCTGCACATAAATATGGTTCAGCGACCGGTAAACATTCAGCCGCGGACGCTCCGCCGTACCCATGACTTTCTTTCGGATACGGTCGTGAACCCGCTGCCGCGTCTGATTCTTCGAAGCGATTCTCAGCATTTGAAACCCTCGTCGTTACGAACCGCGAAATGCGCTTACTTAGCTCCCGTCTTGCCAACCTTCTTCTTCAGCCGCTCGCCAGCATACCGCACACCCTTGTTCTTATAGGGGTCGGGCGGACGTAGCGACCGCATCTCTGCCGCGACCTGGCCGACTTTCTGCCGATCGATCCCGTTCAGGGTCAGCTTCGTCAGCTTCGCGTCAATCGCGCAATCGACGCCCGTCGGCAAGGGATACTCGATGGGGTGCGAAAAGCCCAGGCTGAATACCACCATGCCCTTGCCCTTCATCTCCGCGCGATAGCCGATGCCGACGATTTCCAGTTCCCGTGTCCAGCCCTTGGTGACACCATCGACGGCGTTATTCACCAGCGCGCGCGCCAGTCCATGCACCGCCGAATGCGCGTCGTCGGGACGGATCGCGACTAGGGTACCGTCTTTCTGCTCCATCGTTATCCCCGACGGAAGAGGCGTTTCGAGCTTGCCTCTCGGCCCCTGGACCATCACCGTGTTGCCTTCAATCTTGACCGTCACGCCCTTCGGGATCGCGATCGGCTTTTTTCCAATTCGTGACATAAGTCAGCTCTTAACCTTCAGCAATTGGCACTCAGTAACTCGCCCGCACTTCGTAACTTGCCGTTAGCGTCCCGCTTCTAGCCAAATTCCAAGCGCTAAATGCTAACGGCCAGCTCTCTACCAGATCTCGCAAAGCAATTCGCCGCCGAGGCCCTGCCGCCGCGCCTGGCGTCCCGTCATCACGCCCTTCGGTGTGGTCAGGATATTGATGCCCATCCCGCCGAGCACGCGCGGAATCTCGGTGCGGCGCACATAGACGCGGCAGCCCGGTCGCGACACGCGCGCCAGGTTCGTGATCACCGCCTCGTTGTTGTTGCCGTACTTCAGATATACGCGGAGGACCTTGTGGCCCTCTTCTTCCGCCGGCTTGAAGTTCGCGATATAGCCCTCTTCTTTCAAAATGCGGGCAATCTCCGTCTTCAGCTTGGAGGCTGGTATATCCACCTTCTGGTGCCGGGCGCGAATCGCGTTGCGGATGCGCGCCAGCATGTCTGCGACCGGATCGGTCAACCTCATCGTCTGCTTCTCCTAAAGCCGCCCGTTCGCTCCGCGTCATTATTACTCAGCGGAGAACCTGTCAGCAGCTTGCTGTCGGTCGTTGGTCGTTGGCCACTAATCGTTGGTCGTTAGCGAACAATATCCGACGAACCGATCTTTCTACTCTCTTCGAACCCGCGCCGTTTTCGCCGCCGGTCATCGCGAACGACTCGCGACGAACGAGAAACGACGATTCTCTTACCAGGACGACTTCGAAACCCCTGGAATCTCGCCGCGCAATGCCAATTGCCGGAAGCACAACCGGCAAATGCCAAACTTCCGCAGATAAGCTCGCGGACGTCCACAGATCTTGCAGCGGTTATGCTTGCGCGTCGAAAACTTCGGCTTCTTCGCGTCCTTCACTCGTTTTGCTGTAGTCGCCAAATTTGCTCCTAACCTTTGATTTCCTGTCGCGACGGGGCTTTGCCCCGTCCGACCGGGTCGAAGACCCGGTCCTCGACACTCAAATTCCTCACGCCCGGAACGGCATGCCAAGATGCTTCAAGAGCGAACGCGCCTGGTCGTCAGAACGCGCCGTGGTCACAATCGTCACGTTCATGCCCTTCAGCTTGTCGACCCTCGCGTAATCGATCTCCGGAAAAATCAGCTGGTCATGCAGCCCCAGCGTGTAGTTTCCACGCCCATCAAACGACTTCGTCGAGACCCCGCGGAAATCGCGGACTCGCGGCAGCACGATGGACACAAGGCGATCGAAAAATTCGTACATCCTGTCGCCGCGTAACGTCACCATGGCGCCAATCGGCATGCCCTCGCGAACCTTGAACGCCGCAATCGACTTCTTGGCCCGTGTCACCACCGGCTTCTGCCCGGCAATCTGGCCCAGTTCATTGACCGCCGGATCGATCAGCTTTGCGTTCTGGGTCGCCTCGCCAACGCCCATATTGACGACGATCTTGTTCAGACGCGGTACGGCCATCGGGTTCTTCAGTTCGAGCTCTTTCATCAGGGCCGCGGAAACTTCCTTCTCAAACCGCGCCCGTAGCCGCGGCCGCTCTTTGGCCGCGTGACGTGGAGCTTCGGCACTCGGCCGCTCTTCAGCCGCCTGCCCCCGGTCGCCCCTCGCCGCTTTGGCCTTTTTCGGCTGCTGCGGATCGTCCTTTTTCTGCCCGTCTTTTTTCGCTACGTCTTTTTTCTGTTCGTCTGTCGCCATCGTCGTCTATTGCCTCTCCATCACGCGTTCGGAGTGAGTACCGGTCGTGAGGCGATAAGTTTTGCTCCCAGATCCTTCGCTACGCTCATCATGACGCCGGCGGGCTCCCGCTTCGTCGCCGGCGGAACGGCGTCACTTATCCAGCGTCGTTCCGCACTTCTTGCAAACTCTAACCTTGCGATCACCGCGCACTTCATGACCGATACGCACCGGGCCGCAGGTCGGACACACCAGGGCCACATTCGACAATTGAATCGCCCGTTCCTGCTCGGCGATTCCGCCCTTGATATTTCGCTGCGGGTTCGGCCGCACGTGCTTCTTCACCATCATCACGTGCTCTACCAGCACCTTGCCTTCGTCCGGAAGCACGCGCAGTACGCGTCCCTCTTTTCCCGAATCTCGCCCCGTCATCACCTTCACGGTGTCATTGCGGCGGATGTCAACCCGTTTATGTTCGGTCGTTGCTGCTGTTCCCATTTTCAAACTCCGATGTCAAGACTTCCAGATGCCTTTATCATTCTTCGCGAAGCGCAGGACCGCCGCGAGCCTACAGCACTTCCGGCGCCAGCGACACAATCTTCAAAAACTTCTTCTCGCGCAATTCACGCGCCACCGGACCAAACACGCGCGTTCCAACCGGTTCGCCCGTCTCGTTGATCAGCACCGCTGCATTCTGATCGAAACGAATATAGGTCCCATCCCGCCGCCGATGTTCTTTCCGGGTTCGCACGATCACTGCCTTCACCACTTTGCCTTTTTGCACCTGACCGTCCGGCGCCGCTTCCTTCACGCTCGCCGTGATCACGTCTCCGAGGCCCGCGCGCAGACCGGTCGAGCCGCCAAGCGGCAGGATCATCTGCAGCTTGCGGGCGCCGGAGTTATCGGCCACCTCGAGCATCGATCTCATCATTACGGCCATATTCGTCTCCTCATTTCGCGAGCCAAAGCCCGCCGGCCAGGGTCCGCCAGTCCATACCCTCAGCCGTCTCTCTCCTTACTTCCTGGCCGGCGCTTCGAGGCCAAGGCCCGTCCCGGCATCGACGTCAACCTCCGGCACGAGCGCCGTCTTGCGCACAATTTCCTTGAGCGTCCAGCGCTTCAGCTTCGACAGCGGCCGCGACTCTTCAATCTTCACCACGTCGCCCGGATGGGTTTCGTTCTTCTCGTCATGCGCGTAGAACTTCTTGCGGATCGCGATCACCCGCTTATACATCGGGTGCGCCTTTTTCCGCGTCACCTCAACCACGATCGTCTTCTGCATCTTGTTCGAGATGACCGTGCCGATCAGTTCCTTGCGGTGAGGCGTGCGCACCCCCGGTTGGGCTTGAGTTTCCGCCATTATCGTTTCTCCGTCCTGCTCGGCTGCGTCTTGCCGATCTCAGTCTTGTGAACGGCCAGTTCCTGCTCCCGCAGGACAGTCTGGACGCGCGCGATATCCCGGCGCAGCCCGCGAATCTTTTTCAAGCTCTCGGTCTGTCCCATATTCATCTGGAACTTCAGCTTGAAAAGCTGGTCCGCCAGATCCCGCTCCTGGTGCTTGAGCTCGACGTCGGTTAAATTGCGAATCTTTTCAGCTTTCATAAAATCAGATCCTGGTTCGACTCTTTGGTTCTCGGGGGTCTCAGCAAAAACCTCTTGCTCCCCCTACAACACATCGCGTTTCACAAACGTCGTCCGCAACGGCAGCTTGTGCGACGCGAGGCGCATGGCCTCTTTTGCATCCGTGATGGTTACGCCTTCCATCTCAAACAATATTTTTCCCGGCCGCACCACCGCCACCCAGTGATCGGGCGCGCCTTTGCCCTTGCCCATACGGGTTTCAGCCGGCTTCTTCGTCACCGGCTTGTCCGGAAACAGACGAATCCATATTTTGCCGCCACGCTTCACGAAACGGGTCATCGCGACGCGGCTCGCCTCGATCTGCCGGTCGGTGATCCATCCCGGCTCGAGCACTTTGAGCCCGTATTGACCGAACGACAGCTCACTGCCGCGCCAGGCCTTCCCCCTCATGCGCCCGCGCTGCTGCTTGCGGTACTTCACTTTCTTCGGCATCAACATAATTCATTTTCCCTGACGTCCACTCGCGTGGTGACGGGACTTCGCCCGTCCCGCCGCAAGCAAAACCCTAGAACGCGCCGGTGGTGCTCACTTCGCGCGCCGGCGTCGCTTCCCGTTTTTTCGCGGGCAGAATCTCACCCTTGTAAACCCAGCACTTCACGCCAATCACGCCGTAAGTCGTTCGCGCCTCAGTAAAGCCATAATCGATATCGGCGCGCAGCGTATGCAGCGGCAACCGCCCCTGCAAATACCACTCCGACCGCGCGATTTCGTTCCCATTCAGCCGACCGCTCACTCGAACCTTGATGCCTTTGCAGCCGAAACGCAGCGCCGAATCGACCGACTTTCGCATCGCCCGCCGGAAGCCAACCCGCTTCTCCAGTTGCAGCGCAATCGATTCCGAAACCAGTTGCGCATCGAGCTCCGGCTTATGCACTTCCTGTATGTCGACGTGCACCTCGCGCGTCGTTTTCTTCTGCAAGTCCTGCTTCAGCTTGTCAATCTCCGCGCCCTTGCGTCCGATGATGATGCCCGGACGCGCCGTCTTGATAATGATCCGCAGCTTGTTGCCCGGACGCTCGATCTCGACCGAACTGACGCCCGCCGACTTGAGCTTTTCTTTCAACTCGGTCTTGAGCTTGTAATCTTCGAGCAGCAGTTTGTCGTAGTCCTTCTCGACAAACCAGCGCGACTTCCACGGCTTGGTGTAGCCGAGGCGGAATCCGTAAGGATGAACCTTTTGTCCCATTGTTGCTCCTAATCGTGCAGCCTGTTTGCTGGTGTCGGAACGGGCCGTCGGCCCGTCCTGCCGGGGCAAAAGCCCCATCACCACACGCTCTACTTCTTCGCGGTCGCTTTCTTCGCAACCGCTTTCTTTTTCGCTGGCGCTTTGGCCTTGGCCTTCACTTTCGGCCTCGGGTGAGCCGCAGCTTTAGCCGCTTTCTCGCCTGCCGCCGGCGCCGTTACCGCCGAGCCATTCTTGTTCTTCTCGTCGAGCACAATCTCTATGTGTGAAATGCGCCGCACGTAGTGATAGGCACGCCCCATCGGCGCCGGACGTATCCGCTTCATCCGTGGCCCGTCGTTCGCAATCGCGTGCTTGACGTACAAGTTGTCGAGATCGACATCCAGCCCCTTTTCGGAGCTCAGAAAATTCGCGTTGTCGATCGCCGACTGCAACAGCTTCCCGACCGTCGCCGCCACGCGCTTCTTGGTGAAGGCGAGCGTATTCCGCGCCTCTTCGACGCGCCGCCCCTTGATCAGATTCAGCACCAGTCGCGCCTTCTGCGGCGAGACCCGCATGTACCGGGCTTGAGCTCGAAATTCCATCGTGCCGTCTCCTTCGTCTCTCTCCGTCGTCCAGTTACGCCTTCGGCGCCGCCGGCGTTATGGCTCCCGGTCCGCCGGGCACGCCCGCCGGTTTCGCGGCGGTCTCGGTCGCCGCTTTCATCGAGTGCCCCTTGAACTGCCGCGTGAAGCTGAATTCCCCGAGCTTATGTCCGACCATGTTCTCGGTCACGTAGACGGGGATGAATTTTCTTCCGTTATGCACGGCAATCGTGTGTCCCACCATCTCGGGCACAATCGTCGAGCGCCGCGACCATGTCCGCAGCACCTTCTTTTCGTTGCGCGCATTCATGGCCTCCACTTTTGTCTGGAGGTGCGCATCCACGAACGCTCCCTTTTTTGTCGAACGAGCCATAAGTCAGTTCTCGCTTCCTCGGTGGCGCGGGCGCCCTCGCCCGCGTTCCCTGCTAACCTTTCTTTCTCCGGTTCACAATGAACGTATCGGTCCGCTTGTTATTTCGCGTCTTGAATCCTCGTGTCGGCTGTCCCCAGGGCGTTACCGGATGCCTGCCACCGGAGGTCTTGCCCTCACCGCCGCCATGCGGATGGTCGACCGGGTTCATCGAAACGCCGCGGTTATGCGGACGCTTTCCGACCCATCGCGTGCGTCCCGCCTTGCCCCAGGTAACGTTTTCGTGGTCCGTATTGCCCACTTGTCCGATCGTCGCGAGACAATCGAGCAGCACCTTGCGGGTCTCGCCCGAGGGCAGCTTCACCAGTCCGTAGTCGCCTTCTTTCGCGACCAACTGCGCCGAACCGCCCGCCGAACGCACCATCTGCGCGCCTTTACCGGGACGCAACTCCACATTGTGAATGGTCGTGCCGGGCGGAATGTTTCGCAGCGGCAGGGCGTTTCCTACCAGGATGTCGGCTTCGGGCCCACTCACGATTTTCTGGCCAACCTTCAGCCCGTCCGGCTGCACGATGTAGCGCTTCTCGCCGTCGGCGTAGCTCAACAGCGCAATTCGCGCCGAGCGCCCCGGATCATATTCAATCGTCACCACCGTCGCGGGAATCCCGTGCTTGTCGCGCTTGAAGTCAATCGTCCGCAACTTGCGCTTGTTGCCGCCGCCGCGGAAGCGCATCGTCGTGTCGCCGGAGTTGCGCCGTCCGCCAGAACGTATCTTGCCCTCAACCAGCGGCTTGTGCGGCTTCTTCGACGTAATGTCGTCGGTGACAAGCGTGGTGCGATAGCGCAGCGTCTGGGTGGTCGGTCGGTAAGTTTTAATGGCCATATCTAACTCTCAGCTCTTCGTCGTTAGTCTTTGGTTCGTTGCCCGTTGGTCTTTGGTCGTTAGTCTTTGGTCTTTGGTCGTCGATCGTTGGTTGGCGCTGCGCGATTCGATCTTCCGCACGATTGACAACTGGCGACCAACGAAAGCACTACAAATTCTGCGCGTACT
>Ga0302324_100006378_pt1 | contig 25425 bp, 27 predicted proteins | sample Palsa_T0_1_FD_201949 | JGI IMG/M metagenome (GOLD analysis project Ga0302324, IMG submission 201949) | Peat permafrost microbial communities from Stordalen Mire near Abisko, Sweden - Palsa_T0_1 | ecosystem: Environmental > Terrestrial > Soil > Palsa > Peat permafrost | place: Sweden: Abisko... | reverse complement strand
TCGGAAAAGGAAACGCTTACCTCGCGCCTGATCGACCGGCCGATCCGGCCGCTCTTTCCGGATGGCTTCCACAACGAAGTGCAGGTCGTCGCCACGGTGATGTCGGTCGATCCGGAGATCGATCCGGATATTCCGGCGCTCATCGGCGCCTCGGCGGCAATCGCGCTCTCCGGCATTCCGTTCAACGGCCCGATCGGTGCAGCGCGCGTCGGCTACATCGACGGCCAATATGTGCTCAACCCGAGCAAGACCGAGCTTACGACCTCGCAACTTGACCTGGTCGTCGCGGGTACCGAAGCCGCCGTGCTGATGGTCGAGTCCGAGGCCAAGGAGCTCGCCGAAGAGGTAATGCTGGGTGCCGTCGTCTATGGACACCAGCAACAGCAGGCTGTCATCGAGCTCATTCATCAGCTGGTCGAAGAAGCGGGCAAGCCACTTTGGGACTGGCAGGGGCCGGCGAAGGACGAATCGTTGATCGCCAAGGTTACGGCAGTCGCCGAAGCTGATCTGCGCGCGGCGTACGCGCTGCGTCAGAAGCAGGCCCGCCAGCAACGCCTGAAGGAGATCAGCGCCAAGGTCGAGGCCGAATGCCTGGGACCCGAAGCCGATGCGGACGCGAAGAATCACGTCAACAACCTTCTGTTCGACATCGAGTCGAAGATCGTGCGCAATCAGATTCTTTCCGGGGAACCGCGCATCGATGGCCGCGACACGCGCACCGTGCGCCCCATCACGATCCGGACCGGTGTGCTCCCGCGCACGCACGGCTCGGGGTTGTTCACCCGTGGCGAGACGCAGGCGATGGTTGTGGCAACGCTGGGCACCGCGCGCGACGAACAGATCATCGACGCGCTGATGGGCGAGTATCGCGAGCGCTTTATGTTCCACTACAACATGCCTCCGTACGCGACCGGTGAGACCGGCCGCGTCGGCTCGCCCAAGCGGCGGGAAATTGGCCATGGCCGGCTCGCCAAGCGCGCGCTCATCGCGGTGCTGCCCACGGCGGAGGAATTCGCGTATTCGATGCGCGTGGTCTCGGAAATAACCGAGTCCAACGGCTCGTCGTCGATGGCGTCGGTCTGTGGGGCGAGCCTCGCGCTGATGGACGCCGGCGTGCCGACCAAGGCGCACGTCGCGGGCATCGCCATGGGACTCATCAAGGATGGCAACCGCTTCGCCGTGCTCTCCGACATCCTGGGCGACGAGGATCACCTCGGCGACATGGACTTCAAGGTGGCCGGCACCGACCGCGGCGTGACAGCGCTGCAGATGGATATCAAGATCCAGGGCATCACCAAGGAAATCATGGCGGTGGCCCTGTCGCAGGCGCGTGAGGGCCGCATGCACATTCTGCAGTTGATGCAGGAGGCACTGCCGCATGCGCGCACCGAAATATCGCAGCACGCGCCGCGGATGATGACCTTCAAGATCAATCCGGAGAAGATCCGCGACGTGATCGGCAAGGGCGGCGCAGTGATTCGTGCGCTGACCGAGGAGACGGGTACCACCATCGATATTCAGGACGACGGCTCGGTCACCATCGCCTCGGTGAACGCCGACGCGTGCAACGCGGCGCGCAAGCGCATCGAGGAAATCACCGCCGATGTCGAGGTGGGCAAGATCTATGGAGGCCAGGTGATCCGACTGCTCGACTTCGGTGCGATCGTACAGATCCTCCCGGGCCGCGACGGGCTGCTGCACATCTCGCAGATCGCCAAGGAGCGGGTCAACCAGGTTTCCGATTACCTGAAGGAAGGCCAGCACGTCCGGGTCAAGGTACTGGAGGCGGACGAGAAGGGCCGGGTGCGGCTGTCGATGAAGGCTGCCGCCGAAGACGAAGCGCAGAAAGCCGCCCCGCCGGCTGCCGCGCAGGCCGAGGCGCCGGCGACGCCGGCGGCCTGACCGCCGATCGTTCGGCAATGAAATCGGGAGGGGGCCAGGTGCCCCCTCCTCGCATTCGGAGGCTACGATGACTGCTGCGCCGACGCGCATCGAGCGTGACACATTCGGCCCGATCGCCGTTCCTGCCGATCGGCTCTGGGGAGCGCAGACGCAGCGCTCGCTCGAGCATTTTCATATCTCGACCGAGAAAATGCCCGCCGCGCTGATTCGCGCGCTGCTGATCGTCAAGCGCAGCGCCGCACGCGTCAATGTCACGCTCGGCGTACTCGACGCAAAGAAAGCCGACGCAATCGTCGCCGCTGCGGATGAGGCGCTCTCGGGCGGCCACGCGCTGGAGTTTCCGCTCGCGGTATGGCAGACGGGCTCGGGCACCCAGACCAACATGAACGTCAACGAGGTGCTGGCCAATCTCGCTTCGGAATTGCTTGGTGGAGCGCGCGGCGAGGGCCGGCTCGTGCATCCGAACGATGACGTCAATCGCGGCCAGTCGTCCAACGATGTATTTCCGACCGCCATGAACGTGGCCGCGGCGCAAACCGTTGCGCGCGACCTGCTGCCGGCGCTCGTCACCCTCGAGAGCACGCTCGGCGGCAAGTCCACCGACTTTGCTGCGATCGTCAAGATCGGCCGAACGCACTTGCAGGACGCGACACCGTTGACGCTGGGGCAGGAGTTCTCCGGCTACGCGGCCCAGCTCGCCCACGCGAAGGTTCACATCACCGATGCGCTGCCGCACGTGTTCGAGCTGGCGCTCGGGGGCACTGCGGTCGGGACCGGGCTCAATACCCATCCCGAGTTCGGCGCGCGCGTGGCCGCGGAAATCGCCGCCTACACCGGCTTGCCCTTCATCACTGCGCCAAACAAGTTCGAAGCCATGGCGGCGGCCGATGCCCTGGTCAATCTTCACGGCACGCTGAAGACGCTTGCCGCGGCGCTGGTCAAAATTGCCAACGACGTGCGCTGGCTCGCCAGCGGTCCGCGCTCCGGCTTGGGCGAGATCACGATTCCGGAGAACGAGCCGGGCAGCTCGATCATGCCGGGCAAGGTGAATCCCACCCAATGCGAGGCGCTCACCATGCTTTCGGTGCAGGTGTTGGCCAACGACGTGGCCGTCAATATCGGCGACGCGTCGGGAAACTTCGAGCTCAACGTCTACCGACCGCTGATCATCCACAACGTGCTGCAGAGCATCCGGCTCCTTGCCGACGGCATGGCGAGCTTCGAGGCGTATTGCGCCCGTGGTATCGAGCCCAATCGGGAGCGAATCGCCGAGCTGGTAGGGCGCTCGCTCATGCTCGTGACCGCGCTCAACCCGCACATCGGCTACGACAAGGCGGCCGCGATCGCCAAGAAAGCGCACCGCGAGGGGACGACCCTCAAGGCCGCCGCGCTGGAGCTGGGCTATGTCACCGAAAAACAATTCGACGAGTGGGTGCGACCGGAACGGATGATCGGGCCGACGACTTGACGTCGTGCCCTACTGCAGGAGGGCTTCTCCGCTCACGCTGACGGTCACGTCGGTCGTGCCGCCCTCGACGGCGACGGGGGCGTTAACACTCGCGCTCATCGCCGTGGCGCGCGCCATTGGAAAGACGCGGCCGCCGTCTCCCGTCTGCACCGTGACGTGCCCCGGTTTCCAGCCTGAGAAACCCAGGCCCTTCGCCGCTTGCTGGGCGCGCGTCTGCCACATCTTGATCGCCTGTTGCGTGACGCTGTCTTCGGCCTCGCGCCGCGTCTTCTCCAACAGCGAGAATCCCATCCCGGACAACAGCAAGCCGTCGTCGTCCTGCAGCTTGGAGATCAAGGTCGCGGCAGCCGTAAAGTCGCCCGAATCGAGACTGATCGACTGCACGACGTGCCAGCGCTGCGCCTTGACCTTTTCGCTCACCTGTTGCGTCGAATAGCCGGCGGTCGTGACCTTGACCGTCGGATAATCTTTCGCGGTGGCGAGCGCTTTGGCGATCGCGGCATTGACCTGGCTCGCCGCCGTAGCGGCGAGCGGACTTTCGGCCTCGGCGCGCAGCCACGCCTGCAGGCGATCGTTGACCACCGTTGCCGTGGCCGACGCGCTCACGCTGACGGTGGCCTGCTGCGGCGGCGGCAACTGGGCGATGGCACAGGCCGCTGTGCACGCGGCGGCGCCGATCAGCAGGCGCATAACACAGCGCACAGCGCTCTTGAAGACAACGGCTGTCATCGATGGCTCCCCGCGACGCGCTGCGGCAGTTCGTCGATCGCCTGCCGGTTCGACCGGGAAAAGCACTTGGGCGCCGCTTCGGCCCAGGGCAGCCAGGCGTACGTCAGGTGTTCCTTCGGCGCGAGCCGCACCTCGATAGGCTCCGGAACCTGCAGCGAAAAGACGTGCTCGCTATTGTGTGTGGTGCCGGGAGGATAGCGGTGGCGCCAGCGTGCGAAGATCTCGTATTCATTGCGGTGCTGCCAGTCGACCACCCCGCCGTATGCGGCCGCGTCGATGCCGGTTTCCTCCGCGAGCTCGCGCGTGGCCGTCTGCACCAGCGTTTCGCCAGCCTCCTGACTGCCGGTTACCGATTGCCAGTGGCCCGGGTAGTCGGATCGCTCGAGCAACAGCACGCGCAGATCGGGGGTGTGCACGAGTACCAGCGTCGAGATCGGAATCTTGTACGTCAACCTGCCGCTCAAGCGACAAAAACCCAGAACGGCTTGTGCCGTTCCTGCCAGTATTCTGCCGCTTCGGAGAGCGTGTCCTTCAATGTCTCCCAATCAACCGGGTACGTCTTGTGGTAGCCCGCGGCATGACGCAGCACGACGACCATGCCGTGGTTCCCTACCCAGTCGCTGTCCTCGATACAGTCGGCCAACGCGTCCCAATTGTGACCGAAATGCGACGGGAGGCGGAGCCCTTTGCCGAGCGCCTCCATGAGTTCACTCTTACCGCCGACACCGTGCAGATCGACTACCTGGTAATTGAGCTTGGCCGCCGCCGCCGCCGCCTTGATCGCATCGTGCGCACCCGACCATTCGCGAACGCCGGCGTCGGCCGCTATCGCGAGATCGGGAGGCTTCATGGATGGATTTTCCTGAATGAGCGATAGTGGTCCTCGGAATAGTAGCACTCGGAGACGGCCGTAACATGCCCCCCACAAATGATTCGCCGTGCGCCGCGACTCCTAACCCCGGGTGTCGGAACGGTGTATTCATGATAGTAGCCGCGCGGCTCGGGCGGTAACAGCTGTTCGCGGTTGCCGAACACGACACCGTCGCGCTCGTACGGAAACGGGCCGCCGGTGTGAATCCTTTCCAGTGTCGCGCGCGCTTCTGCCGGCAGGGCGGATGCCGACACTGGCGAGTCGCGGGCGACGCTGGTGAGCGGGACCCACAGCAACGCGAGAAAGAAAAGCGCGCCGACCACGCGCCGGCGAGATTCGCACAAGGGGACGTTGCGCATAGGCCCATTCTAGCGATGCGCGCGCCTTGACGCTCAAGAACAAACCTTCCTACAATGCGGCGCCTTCCGGACCCTCCGTTCATGGGCCCTTTCGCCGTCAAGACTCCTGCGAAACCCACCCTGACCCACTGACAAGGCGCCGCTTGGGGAATCCAGCGCGTTCAACGACTTTGCTACGGAGCTGGCGATTGACGCCGCTCGCCGCAGCGCTCGTTGCAGCGGGAATGTTGGGTGCGGGTGAGGACCACGCCGCATCGCTCATCGTCGGGACGCTGTCCGAGCAAAGCGCTTCCGCCTGCACGCTGCGCGATGCGATCGACTCGGTCAATGCCCAGTCCGACCAGGGGCAGTGTGTGGCCACTGGCAGCTACGGCAGCGCCGACGCGGTTGCCTTCGCGCCGGGGCTCTCCGGGACCCTTACCTTTTTCAAACACGATCCGCTCTCCGACCCGGCCGACCCGTCGGCCCTGGTCGTGCAGCGCTCCGTGGCGATCCAGGGAACAGGCTCGCGGCAGCTGGCCATCACTTGCGGCAACGGCATTTTCCGGCTGTTGGAGATTGACGCGACCGCGCCGACGGTGAGCTTGAGCGGTGTCAGCCTCCTCGGCTGCACGACCAAGGGCGCGGGTGGCGGCGTGCGTGCTGACTTCAGGCTGAGCAACGTCGCCCACGCAGTCCAGTTCACCGACGTGACGCTGGCCCAGGATACGGCGAATCAGGGCGGCGGGCTGGCGGTGTTCGGGGGAACCGGAGGCGACAGCGTGACGCTCGCCGCGTGCAATGTCATGAGTAACCACGCGTTGACCAACGGCGGCGGTATCTATCTGTCGGACAACGTCACGGAAGCGCGGGCGGACCTCAGTGTTGCGGACAGCGTCGTGGGAGCAAACACCGCGCAGCTCGGTGCCGGAGCATTTGCGGTCGGCGCGACCGCCGATATCACCTTCACGCGCTCGACGCTCGAAGGCAATCAGGCGTCGTTCTACGGCGGAGGAATCGACGTGGAAAACGCCGCGAGCGCGTCCGTTCTCGACTCGACCCTGGCCGGGAATCGCGCCGCGTTATCCGGCGGAGGCGCGCGCGCGCTCAACGGCGCAAGCTTCAGCGCAACCAACTCGACCTTGAGCGGCAACAGCGCCGGTCTGTCCGGCGGCGGCGTCTATGCCCTCGGCCTCGGCAGTGGGGCCGTCGCGCTCGCCAATGCGACTCTCGCCAGCAATATTGCCGGGGGCGGTGGGGGCATCGCGATCGAAAACACCTTCCCGGTGGGCCAGATGACGCCGGCTAACGCGGTCAGCATCGTCGACACCCTTGTCGCCGGCAATGTCGCGCCCAGCGACACGCTCTCGAGTGAATTGCCCGGCAACGTGCTGCCGTGGAACGTTTCCTACAGCGTAATTGGTGTACCCGGGAACGTATCGCCGATCGGCCCAGGCAACATCACCGACGGTGCCGTGCCGCCGCCCTTCGGGCCCGGCGGCTGGCTCGGCACGTTGCGGAACAATGGCGGCCCGACTCAGACGCATGCGCTGCTGACCAACGTTCCGGATCCGGCCGTCGACGCGGGCGATCCGGCATTCTCGGGGCTCAAGTTCGATCAGCGTGGCGCGCCGTTTAAGCGCGTCGAAAACGGTCGGGTCGACATCGGAGCCTACGAGGTGCAGACCGCGATGGCGGCGGCGGTGCCGGGACCCCGCGGACCGGTGTTATCCCTACTCGCGGTTTTGCTCGGCCTGCTCTCCTGGCGGCGAAAGCGCTGAGCGCTTCCGTCACGCATGCATCGCTACAGCGCGACGACGCCGTTGTGGCGCGTGACGATGGTCGGATCGACGTGAATTGGAAAGCCCAGGCGGCGCAATTCGTGGCAGATCCAGAAGTCCTCGGAAAGATAATCTCCGTCAACGACACCGACCTGGAACACGTCGTATTGGATGTTTTCCTTCGCGGCATCGGCGGTGAGGCCGCTGCGCTCGTACACACGCTGCCCGCGCTTTGCCTCGCCAACCAAGGCGTCGGCTGCCTTGCGAGAAAGCAGCAGCGCTGCCGTGCCGATGCGCTCGGCGACGAGCAGCGGTCCATCTTCGCCGAGGGCCCTGCCGACATTGAACACGCGGCCTCCGTCGGGACTGAGGCCCTTGAGTGCGACCGGCGCGCCGATCACGTCCTTGTCGGATTCGAGCATGCGTACGAGACCTTCGTACGGCAGGTAGACATCGCCGTCAAGAAACAACAGGTGCGAGAACTCGCGCCGCGCGTGGAAGGCCGAAATGATGGTATTGCGCGCGCGGGTAATCAGGCTCTCGTTGCCGATGGTCATCAACGTGAATGGCAGGCCCTGACGCTGAAATACCAAGAGCGCGCTCACGTAATCGACGTGCACCTGACCCGCGTACGCCGGCGTGCCGATGAGCAGATTCACCTCGGCTACCACCGCTGAGCCCTTTCGGCGATGACCATCGGCATCAAGTATATCGCCTACGGCAACAGCAGCGGCTATGGACTGGCGGCCATCGCCTACGCACGCGCCCTGCACAATGCCGGCGTGCGCGTATGGTGGCAGCCGTGGTTTCTCGGTGCGCAACCGACCATGTGGCGCCCCGAGGCGGGCCTATCGAACCTGCCTCTCGCACGCGCCGCGGAAGGCGACGCGGCGCTCGTGGACCTGCCGGCGCTGATCAAGGCGATCTCGCGGCCAATCGACTATGACACGGTGCTCGTGCACACGGTGCCGGAACACTGGCCGCGTTTCATCGAAGCCGGCAAACGAACCGTCGGCTATACCGTGTGGGAGGCCGATGCCTTGCCGGCGCACTGGCCGAAACTTCTCAACGTGATGGATGCGCTGTGCGTCCCATCGCGGATGAACGCGGAGATGTTCGCGCGGGACGGCATCAACCGGCCGCTGCACGTCGTTCCCCATATCCGCCGCCACGCCTGGAGCGCGTCCGCGCGCGACGACGCGATCGCGTTGCGCCTTCGATTGCGCATTCCCGATGATCATTTTGTGTTTTACTCCATCGGCGCTTGGGATCCGCGCAAGGCAATGGACGATCTGCTGGCGACATACCTCTCCACTTTCGGCAGTCGTGATCGCGTGACGCTTCTGCTCAAGACATCAGCCACGGTCAGCAGTGCCGCCGACACGCGCGCCGGTATGCCGACCGAGGGCGCGGTGCGCGACATCGTGCGCGCCGCTCAGGCGGACGCCGGGCACGGACCTGCCAACCTGGCGGTGATCGCTGCCGACGACATCAGCGGCCGTACCATCGACGCCATCCACGCGCTGGGCGACTGCTTTGTTTCTCTGACCCACGGCGAAGGCTGGGGGATTGCCTCCTTTGACGCGGCGGCCGCAGGCAAGCCCGTGCTCATCACCGGATGGGGCGGCCAGCTCGAGTACCTCGGCTCGGATTATCCGGGGCTTATCGACTATCAGCTGAGCGCCGTTGCCGGTTGGTTGCCTCACGCGTCGTACCAACCGACGCAGCGCTGGGCCGCGGCCGATCGGGGGCACGCGGCGCAGCAGATGCGCGCGGCCGCGGCGCGCGCGCCGCGGCTGCTCGAAGCGGCCACACTGGCGCGCGAAACGATCGCCAACCGCTATGCCGAGCCGGCCGTGGCGCGCGCGCTCCTGGCGGCACTGCGTGGCTGAGATTCCCGCTGTGTTTCATTTCGTCTTCGGCCTCAAGCCGCAGCGCGAGCCGATGCACGTCGTGCACTACCTCTGCCTCGAGTCCTGCCGGCGCGTGAACCGGCCGCGCGCGATCTGCCTGCATTACCGGCACGAGCCTTACGGAGCCTGGTGGGAGCGCATCAAGCCGCACCTGAGTCTGCGCCGCGTCGGTCCGGTGAGCTTCATTCCCGACCCGGCGCGCTACGATGCCACCCCCGAGGGTCGACTCATCCGCGACGCCGGATGGACCTACGCCCACGAATCCGATTTCCTGCGTCTGGCGCTGCTGCTCGAGGAAGGTGGGGTCTACGCCGACATGGATACGCTCTTCGTCGCCCCGCTGCCGCAGCACCTTTTCCGCCAGCCGTTTGTGCTCGGCGAGGAAGCGCCGCTGCCGGGGGCGGACGGCGTGCTGCGGCCTTCGCTTTGCAACGCTCTTATGCTGGCGCAACCGGGCGCGGCCTTCGCACGCCACTGGCAGGCGACGATGGCGCAGGCATTCGACGGCACCTGGAGCAGGCACTCGTGCCAGGAAGCGGTCCGCCTGTGGGCGGAGATGCCTGAAACGGTGCACGTGGTGCCGCAGCCCTACTTCTACAAGCACGCGGCTACCCCGCGCGGCGTGCGCACCTTGCTCGAGGGCTTCGACCCGGATGTCGCCGACGTCTACAGCTTGCATCTATGGGCGCATCTCTGGTGGGACGCATGGCGCACGGACTTTGCCACACTGCATGCCGACGCACTCGACGAGAATTACGTGCGCACCATGCAGACGACTTACGCGGTGCTGGCGCGCCGCTTTCTGGATTGAGCGGCGTGGCGTGTTGTCGTCGGCGTGAATTTCACGCGCCCGCGCGGAAGGCGAGCGCGCCACCTGCGTAGGGCATGGTAAACGCGCCTATGGGCGGGTCGAATTCGGCGATACGCTCTCGCAGTGTCGCCTCCAGACGCAACAGACGCGCGCCGGGAAAACTGCGCAGCAGGCTGATCGCGGCATGGTGGGCGTGATCGAAGCTGTTGCGGCCGTCGAACACATAGACATGGAGAAAACCTTGCTCACGCAGGCGTGCGAAGCGTCGCCCCTGGCGCAGCATGGACACAACCAGAACGGTATCTTCACCCAGGCGCCGGTCCGGGTAGCGTGCAAGGGCATCGCGGCGCGCGAAAAGCGTCCCAGGCGCAAAGTTGAGCGGATACGGTTCGTCGTACCAATCGTCCCAATACATTTCGTGCGCGTCGGCGTAGAGGTGAAGCTGATCGCAGAGAAAGCTGCAGTCGCTATTTGCGGCACGCAGCGCATCGAGCTGGGCTTCGAGCCGCCGCGGGTGGAAGCGGTCGTCGTCGTCCCACTGGCAGACGTAGTCACCGTGTGCCGCGTCGATCGCGGCATTGCGCAATGCGCCGAGCGCCTGTCCGCCGGCGACTCGCACGACATGGATGGGTGCGTCGTCGCGCTCGCGCGCCAACTGCCGCACGCTTTCGTGCAGGGTTGGGCCACCGTCGTGGACGATGACGAGCTCGCGGTCCGGTGCAGTCTGCGTGCAGAAATCGGCGATGGCGCGGGCGAGTACGCCCTGCCGCCCCTCCTGCGTCACCGTGAAGCAGCTTATCATTCGCACTCACCATGCAAGGCCTGAGCTATCTCATCACCTATCGCGAATCGGGCAGCGACGAGCGGCGCGCGAATCTGCTGGCCGTGCTTTCCTGGCTCGGACAGTGGCCGGAAATCGAGATCATTGTCATCGAGCAGGATGCGGTGCCGCGTCTCGATGCGCCGCTTGAATACAGCGGAGGCGTGGCGCGCTTTGCCTACAACCCGGGGCCGTTCAACAAGGCGTGGGGACTGAACGTCGCCCTCGGCTTTGCGCGGGGGCCGGTGCTGGCCATCGGCGACGCCGACGTGCTCGCTGCCCATACGCTCGTCGCAGCGGTGGAACGCTGCCGCGACGTCGCGGCGGTCAAGCCATACCGGACCCTCGTTGACCTCACGCCGGAGGAGAGCGCGCGCGTGCGCGCCGGGGAGTGGGCATTTGCGCCGGTGCGCCCTGCCCATGCGCTTCCCAATCGCGAAGGTCAAGGCGAGTATGTGGTCTTCGCCGGCGGCCTGTTCCTGATCCAGCGCGAGTGGCTTGTTCGGTTGGGTGGATTCGACGAGCGCTTCCGCGGCTGGGGGGGCGAAGACGATGCGATGACGCAAAAGCTCCGGCGCAGCGGTGTCGCGATGGAGCATATCGACGGACCGCCGGCGTTGCATCTGTGGCATCCGCGCTCGCCCGCGACGACGTTCGGCCATCCGCACTACGCCGACAACGTTGCGCTGCTCGACGCGTACCATGCCTACGGCGACGCGCAGTTCGCGCGCCTGTGCGAGGTTCAGCGTCAGCTGATGGGCAATCTGCACAAGTATCGCCCTGCGGGCTGATCGGCTGTTGGCCCCGTTTCGCGCTACGCGGGATCCATCTTGTCCGACGGCCGAATGCGGATATGCAATTCACGCAACTGCTGCTCGGTAACCGGCGAGGGCGTCTCGATGAGCAGGTCCTGTCCACGTTGGGTCTTCGGAAACGCAATCACATCGCGGATTTGCTCGACGCCGGCCATCAGCGCGACCAGGCGATCGAAGCCGAAGGCGATGCCGCCGTGCGGCGGCGCGCCGTACTGCAGCGCCTTGAGCAGGAACCCGAACTTGCGTTGCTGGTCCTCCGGGCTGAGGTTGAGCGCGCGGAACACCTTCGCCTGCACCTCCTGGCGGTGGATGCGCAACGAGCCACCGCCGATCTCCCAGCCGTTGAGCACGACGTCATAAGCTTTGGCGAGCGCGTGACCCGGATCGGTCTCGAACAGGGCCTCGTGGCCGTCTTTCGGCGCGGTGAATGGATGGTGGCGAGCGCCCCAAGTCTTGCTGTCATCGTTGAATTCGAACATAGGGAAGTCGACAACCCATAGCGGCCGCCAGCCTGGCACCGCGAGACCGCGCTCGTGGCCGACCTTTGAGCGCAGCGCGCCCAGGGCATCGGCAACGATCTTTTCCCGATCGGCGCAGAAAAAGATCAAATCACCGCTCTGCGCGCCCGAGCGCGCGACGATCTCGGAGAGCACCTCCGCGGGCAAAAACTTGACGATCGGCGATTGCAGGCCCTCCGCGTTCGGCTTCGCGGCATCGTTGACCTTGATGTAGGCCAGGCCCTTGGCGCCGTAGACGGCGACGAATGCGGTGTAATCGTCGATCTCCTTGCGCGTCAGGGACCCGCCGTCAGGCACCCGCAGGGCCGCCACGCGGCCGTTCGGCAGCTCCGCCGCCGCCCGAAAAAGTTTGAACTCGACCGCCTTCATGATGGCAGTGAGCTCGGTGAGCTTGAGCGGCACGCGCAGGTCGGGCTTGTCCGAACCGTAGTCACGCATCGCGTCGGCGTAGGTCATGACCGGAAACGGCTGCGGCAATTCGACCCCAAGCGCGTCGCGAAACAGCGCGATGACCAGCTCCTCCATCAGCATGCGCAGTTCGGTTTCTTCGAGAAAGGACGACTCGATGTCGATCTGCGTAAATTCGAGCTGACGGTCGGCGCGCATGTCCTCGTCGCGGAAGCACTTGACGATCTGGTAGTAGCGGTCGAACCCGGCCACCATCAGCATTTGCTTGAACAGCTGTGGCGATTGCGGCAGGGCGTAGAACTGGCCATGGTGGATGCGCGACGGCACGAGAAATTCGCGTGCGCCCTCTGGTGTGGACTTGTAGAGCACCGGCGTCTCGATCTCGATGAAACCGTGGGCGTCAAGAAACCGGCGCGCGGCCATGGCGGCGCGATGACGCAGCATGAGGTTCTTCTGCATCACCGGGCGGCGCAGGTCAACCTCGCGGTTTTCGAGCCGCACGGTTTCGGAGAGGTTCTCCTCGTCGAGCTGGAATGGCGGGGTCAGCGAGGCGTTGAGGATCTCGATATCGTGGGCGAGGATTTCGATCTCGCCGCTCGCAAGCTCGGGGTTGACCGTACCCGTCGGACGCGGTCGCACCAATCCGGTCGCGGCTATGACGTATTCATGGCGCAGCTTTTCGGCGACGGCAAAGGTCGCAACACGGTCCGGATCGCAAACAATCTGCACCAAGCCTTCGCGATCGCGCAGGTCGACGAAGATGACGCCGCCATGATCGCGGCGACGATGGACCCAGCCACAGACGGTCACCGTTTGGCCGAGGCGCTGGCGGTCGATGCGGCCGCAGTAATCGGTACGTTTCAAATTCTTCTCCGGCAGCGATGCAAGGGCGTCGGTTGCGGTCGGGCAGTCACGGGCGTGGCCGCCGCGTCTGCGCAGCGGTCCGCGGCGTGCTGGCCAATCAATTTCGCAGGGCTTGAGTGACTTGCGCGCCGAGCGCGGGCTGTTCGGCAACCGTGCGCGAGTGCGGAGCGACAACGCCCATCGAGATGATGTACTTGAGCGCTTCGTCGACCGTCATGTCGAGCTCGTGCACGCGCGAGCGCGGCAGCATCACGAAATAGCCCGAGGTCGGGTTGGGCGTGGTCGGGACGTAGACGCTCACGTGCTCACCGTCCATGTGCACCGCGACCGAGGTCCCCGGCGTGCCGGTGAGAAAGGCGATTGTCCAGCTTCCGGGATAGGGAAATTCAACCAGGAGCGCTTTGCGGAACGCGTTGCCTGAATCCGACAGCAGCGTATCGCTCACCTGCTTGACACTCGAGTAAATCGACTTGACGAACGGGATTCGGCCGAGAAGCGCCTCCCAGAGCAGGATCAGCCGCGCGCCAAAGAAGTTGGCGGCTATGACGCCGGTAAGCAGCAGGATGGCGAGGCTCAAGACGACGCCGAGGCCGGGAATGTGAAAGCCCAGCAGCGCTTCCGGGCGGGCGCCTTCCGGGAGCAGCAACAGCGTCCGGTCGAGCGTCGTCACCAGAAACACCAGGACCCAAATCGTGATGCCAAGCGGCACCCAGACCAGCAATCCGGCGATCAGATAGCGTCTCATCGAACCTTCCGCACCGGCAGCGGTGGCGTCAGCGGGTGGTCGTGCGTGCGCAGGGCATTAAAGGCACGTGTCACCGCCGGTCACCGGCTTGGTTGCGGCCTTCGTTTCGCCGGTTGCCGATTTGGTTTCCGCTTTCGCTTCGCCGGCAGCCGGCTTGGTGCTTGCGCCCTCGGCAGCGGACGCAGCCGGCTCGCCCTTATCGCTGGAACCATTGCTCTTTGCCGCCGGCTTGCTGCTGTGCTTGAAGTCGGTTGCGTACCAACCGCTGCCCTTGAGGCGGAACCCTGCCGCCGAAACGAGCTTGCGCAACTGGCTTTGGCCGCAGGCCGGGCAATCTTTGAGCGGCGCGTCGGCAAGCCTCTGCAGCGCTTCAAGTTCGTGGCCGCAGGCAGCGCAGCGATATTCGTAAATGGGCATGGCGAGCTCGCTAATCGTCGCGAACAGTATGATCCAAAAGAAGAATTATACTCCAATCTGGGGGGTGCTCCGTGCCGACACAAGCCCTCGTCCGCCTACCCACCTGCGTTGCGTGCGCCGCCCGGGCGCGACGATTTCATTTATGCTTAGCTCGGGTTTCGCGTGATCGCCGAGTGCAATCGATGAGTGCGTACGGAATGTGGTGGATTGCTGCCGCGGTGCTTATCGCGGCGGAACTCTTGACCGGAACGTTCTATCTGCTCGCCGTCGGCGTCGCGGTCGCTTGCGGCGGGATCGCGGCGTGGCTGGGCTGGAGTGCAGCGAATCAGTGGCTTACCGCTGCGATCCTGGGCGTCGTCGGCGTGATGCTGCTTGAAGGGTGGAAGCGCGGAAGGGGCGTCACGCCGCAACAACCCGCGCTCGACGTGGGCCAGATGGTGCACGTGCAAAGCTGGGGGCCTGGCCGCACCGCGCGGGTTAGCTACCGCGGTTCGACCTGGGATGCCGAACTCGCAACGCCTGATACACCGCAGGCCGAGACCATGTACATCGCGGCAACCCGTGGTTCGGTGCTCATTCTTGCCGCCGGCCGACCTTCCGCCGTGGAAGGCTAAGACAAATGGAAGTTCTCATGGGCTCCTCGATCGTCACGCTGGCACTGTTTATCGTCGCCATCATCGTCATCATCAAGACCATTCGCGTGGTGCCGCAGCAGCACGCGCTGGTTATCGAGCGCTGGGGCAAGTTCCACGCCGTGCTCGAGCCGGGGCTCAATTTCGTCGTGCCGATCGTCGATCGCGTCGCGTATCGACACGACCTGCGCGAAATCCCGCTCGACGTTCCGTCGCAGATTTGCATCACAAAGGACAACACCCAGCTGCAGGTCGATGGCATCCTGTACTTCCAGGTCACCGATCCCAGGCTTGCATCGTACGGGTCGTCGAACTACGTGGTCGCGATTACTCAACTCGCGCAGACGACATTGCGCAGCGTCGTTGGCCGCATGGAACTCGACCGCACCTTCGAAGAGCGCGACCACATCAATGCCCAGGTGGTCGAGGCGCTCGACAAGGCGGCTGCGAACTGGGGCGTCAAGGTGCTGCGCTATGAAATCAAGGATCTGACGCCGCCGAAGGAGATCCTGCATGCCATGCAGGCGCAGATCACGGCCGAGCGCGAGAAGCGCGCGGTGATCGCGACCTCGGAAGGCAAACAGCAGGAGCAGATCAACCTCGCGGCGGGCGCACGCGCGGCGGCGATCGCACAGTCCGAAGGCGTGAAGCAGGCCGAGATCAACACCGCGCAAGGGCAGGCGGCCGCGATCCTCGCAATTGCCGAATCGAACGCCAAGGCAATTCGCCAGGTCGCCGAGGCGATCAGTTCTCCTGGGGGCATGAATGCGGTCAACCTCAAGGTCGCGGAGCAGTACGTCGCCGCATTTGGCAACCTGGCCAAGGTGGGCAATACGCTCATCGTGCCGTCGAACCTCGCCGACCTTGCGACCCTGGTGACGAGCGCAACGACAATGTTCAAGGCGCAGGAACGCTAGCGACGCCAGGGCAGCGCGGCGCGGCGCTGCGCGAAGGGTGCCGAATTGTCGCGACGGTGCCCGTCGTCGAGGCGATGCAAAAATGATGCGGGCGCGGAAACTGTTGCCGCGCCGGGCTGTCGATCTTCGGGCAGCGCCGAGAGCGCGGACACGGGACGGCCGAGCATGGGACGGGTAACGCTCTACAGCAGTTCGAGGCGGTCGCACCCGGGTGGTCCGCGCTCGCCCGTCAAACCGCCGGCGCAAGTCGCGGCGGCAAGCGCGCAGCAGCCCGATGAGACGGTTCCTTCTCGGCCCGTTGGTCGCTGGAGGGCGCTGCGCCGGCGGGTGCAGCGGCCGCTCCTTGTCGTAGCCGGCGCAGCAGTGGCATTGGGACTCGTCGCAACCTACGCGTCCTTGAGGCCGGTCGCGCGTGCCTTCACCCAGACCGACATCGACGCAGCCGTACTGCATACGCTCGAGACCAAGACACTGCCGTCGACGGCGGCGCGCGCCTATGACGTCATCCGCCCGTCGGTGGTGCGGGTGCGCCAGCTCGGCCCAGCGGTGGAGGGCGAGCGCGATGTCGAGAAGAGTGTCGGCAGCGGCGTGGTCATCGTCGACAAGGGCATCATCCTCACCAATCTCCATGTCGTGGCCGGGGGTGAGCGGCTCGAGGTGGTCTTCGCCGACGGGACCGAATCCGAAGCGACGGTCATCGGCGTGCAACCAGAAAACGACCTTGCGGTTATTCAGGCCAAGACGCTGCCGGATGACCTCATGCCTGCGACACTGCGTTCCACGGCCGACCTGGCGCCGGGTGACGAGGTTGTTGCCGTCGGCTTTCCGTTCGGTATTGGCCCGACGGTAACTTCGGGAGTGGTGTCCGGCTTGCAACGCGTACACCGCTCGCAGGACGGCACGCGCGATCTGGTCAACCTCATCCAGTTCGATGCCGCAGTCAACCCCGGGAGCTCCGGCGGCCCGCTGGTCACCGCGGATGGGGAGGTAGTCGGCATCGTGACGGCGATCCTCAACCCGACTGACCAGCGCGTGTTCATCGGCATCGGCTTCGCGGTGCCCATTGAGAATGCGGCGTCGGCGATCGGCATCTCGCCGTTCTAGCACGCCACGGCCTTACCTCGAAAGGACAGCATGGACACCAGAGAGCCCTTCCGTCCCGGGACCGCCGCGCAGATGGAGCGCATCCTCTATGAAGTGAAAAAAATCGTCGTCGGCCAGGACCACTTCCTCGAACGCGTGTTGGTGGCGATTCTCGCGCAAGGGCACCTTCTGGTCGAAGGCGTGCCCGGGCTGGCGAAGACGCTGACCGTCAAGACGCTCGCGCGTACGATTCGAGGCAGTTTCCGCCGCATCCAGTTCACGCCCGATCTCGTGCCTGCGGATCTGGTCGGTACGCGCATCTACAACCAGAAAACGGGTGAGTTCGTCACCTCGCTAGGACCGGTGTTCACGAATCTGCTCCTCGCCGATGAGATCAATCGCGCCCCGGCAAAAGTCCAGAGCGCGCTGCTGGAGGTCATGCAGGAATACCAGGTGACGATTGCCGGGGTAAGCCATCGTGTGCCGGAACCGTTCCTGGTGATGGCGACGCAGAATCCGATCGAGACCGAGGGCACCTACCCGCTGCCGGAGGCGCAGGTCGACCGCTTCATGATGAAGGTGCTCGTCGGCTATCCGAGAGAGGAGGAGGAGTTCGTGATCGTGGAGCGGGTGACCGGCGTCGCAGGCGAGGTTGTCGCAGTCTGCACGACCGAAGAGCTCTCGACCCTGCAGCAGGACAGCCGCAAGGGTTACGTCGACCCGTCGATCATCCAGTACGCTGTTCGACTTGCGTCGGCGACGCGTCATCCTGAGCGCTACGGCGCAAACGGGCTCTCACGCTACATCGGTTTTGGGGCGAGCCCTCGTGGCTCGATTCACCTGGTCGAAGGGGCTCGGGCGCTCGCCTTCCTGCGTGGACGCAACTACGTTCTGCCGGAGGACGTTGCGGACCTCGCCCCGGACGTGCTCCGACATCGCCTCGTGCTCACCTACGAAGCGCTCGCGGACGGCAGGACACCCGATGACCTGATTCTGGAAGTCATGCGCCACGTGCGCGCGCCGGACAAGCCGCTGGACACCCATGTCCGACTCGCAGCGCAATCCTGAGTTGATCCTGCGCCGGCTGGAGTGGACGGTCATCCGCCGTCTCGATGGCCTGCTGCATGGCGACTACCGCACGCTGTTTCGCGGTTTCGGGCTCGATCTCGCCGATCTGCGCGAGTATCAGTATCACGATGACGTCAGGCACATCGATTGGAATGTGACGGCGCGCCTGGGGACGCCTTACGTGCGCGAGTATCACGAGGATCGCGACCTGACCGCGTGGTTCCTGCTCGACCTCAGCCCGTCGCTCGACTTTGGTTCCGGCGGGGTGCGAAAGCGCGGTGTAGCCGGTGACCTGGTCACCGTGCTCGCGCGACTGCTGAGCCGGCATGGCAACCGCGTCGGCGCGATCTTCTATGGCGACCGTGTCGACACCGTGATCGCGGCGAAGAGCGGCCGCCGCCAGGTGTTGCACATCCTCCATACGATGCTTGCCCGTCCGGAGCGCGTGCGTTCGAACGCGACCGATCTCGCCGTTCTGCTCCGGGCCGCGTTTGCGCTCATGCGGCGCCGATCGCTGGTATTCGTCGTCTCCGATTTCATCAGTGCACCCGGATGGGCGGAACCGCTCTCGCGCCTTGCGCTGCGCCACGAGGTCGTCGCGGTACGGTTGTACGATCCGCTGGAGATGGAGCTCCCCGATCTCGGATTGGTGCCGATCCAGGACGCCGAGACGGGGGAACAACTCACCGTCGACACCCACGATCGGCGCTTCCGCAAACGCTTCGCGGGTATCGTCGAGCAGCGCGACAAGGCGCTGCGGGCGTCATTCCGGCAAGCCGGTGTCGATGCCCTCGAACTTTCGACCGACGACGACCTTCTCGACGCGATGCTGCGCTTTACCGATTTGCGCAAGCGGCGCGGCCAGCTCGCCGGCGGTGGCACGCTGCCCGGGCACCTCGAACCGACGCATGAGCTTTCTGTGGCCTGATCTGCTGTGGGTGCTGCTCGCTGTTCCGGCAGCGATCGGCGTCTACCTGCTTTTGTTGCGGCGGGGGAAGAAGCGCCTGATCAAGCATCCAAGCCTGGCCATGCTCCGGGAGGCGATAGGGACTGGACAGGGGTTCAGGCGCCACGCACCGCCGCTGTTGTTCCTGCTCGCGCTCATCGTGCTCCTGATCGCCATTGCGCGGCCGACCGCAACCATCACGCTGCCATCGCAGCATGAGACGATCATACTGGCGATGGACGTCTCAGGCAGCATGCGTGCGACGGACGTCGCGCCGAGCCGAATCGCTGCCGCGCAGAACGCAGCCCGCGCCTTTATCGCCGACCAGCCCGCAAGCGCACGCATCGGCGTGGTGTCCTTCGCCGCGACGGCGTCGGTGGTGCAGCCGCCGACGCGCAACCGCGAGGACATTCTCGCGGCGATCGATCGCTTCCAGTTGCAGCGCGGGACCGCGGTCGGCAGCGGCATCCTGGTGGCGCTGAAGACAATCTTTCCCGATCTTGACCTTGATCTGCGGACGTTGAATGCGCGCGAAGGCGTGGCGCGCCCCCTAAACCATGCCGGCGAGGCGGGAGAGCCCGGCGTAAAGACGGTGCCGCCGGGGTCATACAACGCGGCGGCGATCATCCTGCTCACCGATGGTCAGACGACGACGGGTCCGAATCCGATCGAAGCGGCGCGGCTGGCAGCCGAACAGGGCGTGCGTGTCTACACGGTTGGCATCGGCACCGCCAACGGCCAGATTCTCGGCAGCGAGGGCTGGTCGATGCGCGTGCGCCTCGACGAGGATGCACTCAAGACCATCGCCGATATCACACGCGGCGGGTATTTCTACGCCAGCAATGCCGCCGAGCTCAATACGGTCTACCGGAGCCTCAACGCCCGGCTTTCCCTGGAGACCAGGCAGGCCGAAATTACGGCGCTTCTTGCCGCCGCCGCCGCGCTCATGGCACTGGTTGCGGCGTGGTTGTCGATGCTATGGTTCAATCGCATTCTCTAACGCAGCGGGGATCAGGCGATGCAGATGCACGACAGCGTATTTCTTATCACCGGGGGTGCTTCGGGGCTGGGCGCGGGCACGGCGCGGATGCTGGTAGGCGGTGGCGCCAAGGCCGTGCTCGCCGACCTCAAGGACGCCGAAGGCGAGTCGCTGGCGGCGGAGCTTGGCAGCGCGGCGCGATTCGTCCACACCGATGTCACCGACGAGGCGAGTGCCAAGGCGGCGGTTGCGGCGACGCTCGCCGCGTTCGGCGCGGTGCACGGCTTGATCAATTGCGCTGGCGTCGTCCACGGCGAACGGGTACTGGGCAAGGAAGCCCCGCACGCGCTTGCAAGCTTTGTGCGCGTGATCCAGATCAACCTGGTCGGTTCGTTCAATATGACGCGGCTGGCGGCGGAGGCAATGAGCCGCAATGCGCCCAACGCGGGCGGCGAGCGAGGTGTCATCGTCTACACCGCTTCGGTGGCCGCATTTGATGGACAGATCGGGCAACCAGCCTACAGCGCGTCAAAGGCCGGTCTCGTGGGCATGACGCTGCCGGTGGCGCGCGAGTTGGCCCGCTTCGGGATTCGGGTCATGACCATTGCGCCGGGCATCTTCGAAACACCGATGGTCGGCCAGATTCCTGCCGACGTCGCGGAGTCGCTGGGGAAGATGGTGCCATTTCCGCCCCGCCTCGGCAGGCCCGAGGAGTTTGCCTCGCTCGTCGGCGAGATCATTCGCAACGCGATGCTCAATGGCGAGGTGATTCGCCTTGACGGTGCCATTCGCATGGCGCCGAAATAGATCGATCAGTCGCGCCGGACGAGGGCGAAGGCGGCGGTGACCATGGCCACGAAGAACACCAGCGTCCAGCCGGCGATCGAAAGGTGCAGGAACTCCCAGCCTTTCTCCGCGCATTCGCCGCTGCCTTCGAAGACCTTTTTCAGCGTTTCGGTGAAGGGCAGCGTTTCGAGCATGTAGTCCAAGCTCATTCCGCACGCCGGCACCTGATCCTTGGGCAGCGACTGGAGCCATACCTGGCGCGCCGCGAGCGCGGCGCCGGTGCCCCCAACGAGAAGCTGGAGAATCGCGTAGACGGTCGCTCCGGCACGGCCCGGATTGTGGAAGATGGCAACCAGGAAAATGACGCCCATCGCGATTACGCACACGCGCTGCAGTACGCATAGCGCGCAGGGGTCGAGGTTGAGAACGTATTGCAGGTAGAGCGCGTAGCCCATGAGGCATAGACAGACCAGGAAGCCGAGCACGTAGCCGATGCGTCGCGGCGGCAGCAGAATCAAGGCGAGCGAGGTAACCCCGACGATCATCAACGAAATGCGATAGACAGTGAGCGACGCGTTCGGACCGGTTGCTGTCTGCAAGTACTCCTGGCCCAGCAGGGCAAGGCAAAGCAGCAGCCCGACCCAGGGCCAGGTAAGCGAAGGATAACGTGGACTGTTCATGTCGACGCGATCTCGAGTGCCTGGTCGATGTCCCAGAGGATGTCGTCGAGCGTCTCGAGGCCGACCGAGAGCCGGATCATCTCGGGCAGCACGCCGGCAGCGCGCTGTTCGGCGTCGTCGAGCTGGCGGTGGGTCGTCGACGCCGGATGAATGACCAGCGTTTTCGCATCGCCCACGTTGGCGAGGTGAGAAAGGAACTGCACGGCCTCGATGAAACGCACCCCCGCTGCGGCTCCGGCGTTGAGGCCGAAGGTCAGGATGCCGCCCGCGCCTCGCGGCAGGTAGCGCCGCGCTAGGTCTTCGTAGCGGTTCCCCGGCAGGGAAGGGTATTGCACCCAAGCAACGCGCGGATGCTGGGCGAGATGGCGAGCAACGGCGAGCGCCGACTCGCAGTGCCGCGGCATTCGCAGGTGCAGTGTCTCGATGCCTTGGAGCAGGAGGAAGGCATTGAACGGCGACAGCGCGGGGCCCAGCGTGCGCATCGCCTCCATGCGCGCTTTCATGGTGAATCCAAAATCGCCAAAGGTCTCGTGGAAGATCACGCCATGATAGCCGCGCGAGGGCGTCGTCATCTGCGGAAACTTGCCGTTGCCCCAGTCGAACCGGCCCGACTCGACGATCACACCGCCCATCGTCGTGCCGTGGCCGCCGAGGTATTTGGTGGCGGAATGGATGACGATGTCGGCGCCATGCTCGATCGGCCGGCACAGATACGGCGACGCAAGCGTGTTGTCGATGACCAGCGGCACGCCCGCGTCGCGGGCGATTGCCGCAAGCGCGGACAGATCGACGACATTTAGCTGCGGATTGCCAATTGTCTCGGCGTAGAGCGCCTTGGTATTCGTCTTCAGGGCACGGCGGAAACTGTCGGGGTCGTCAGGGTCGGCAAAGGTCGTGTCGATGCCCAACTCGGCAAAGGTCACCGCAAACTGGCTATAAGTACCGCCGTAGAGCGTGCGCGCGGCCACGATGTGGTCACCCTGCTTGGCGAGCGTCAGCAGCGCAATCGTCTGCGCCGCCATGCCCGTTGCCGCGGCGAGGGCCGCGCGGCCACCTTCGAGCGCGGCTACACGCTCCTCAAGCGCGCTTACGGTGGGATTGGAGATGCGCGAATAGACGTTGCCGAACGTCTGCAGATTGAACAGACTTGCCGCGTGGTCGGCGCTGTCGAAGACGAACGAGGTCGTCTGGTAGATCGGCAACGCGCGCGCACCGGTCGCCGCGTCGGGTATCTGCCCGGCATGCAGGCAGAGCGTGTCGAAGCCGTAGTTGCGATCCGCCATTGGCGCTAGACCGGTCGCCTAGCCGAGACGATGCCGGTATTGACGCCCGCCCAGTTCAATCCGCCGAGAATGCGCGCATGCTCGATCTTCACGCAGCGGTCCATGACGACGTCGAGCCCGGCGGCGCTCGCAAGCTGCGCCGCCTCTTCGTTGCGAATGCCCAGCTGCATCCACAGCACCTTGGCGCCGATCGCGATCGCGTCGCGGGCGATAGGCAGAATCTCGGAGGACTTGCGGAAGCAATCGACGATGTCGATGACGTTCGCACCGCCCTGATGCGCGGCGAGGAGATCCGGATAGCAGGGCTCGCCCATCACTTCGCGGTAGGTCGGGTTAACCGGGATGATGTGGTAGCCATGATCGCGCATGTACTTGGCGGCAAAGTAGCTTGGCCGGTACCAGTTTGCCGACAGCCCGACGACCGCAATCGTTCGCGACCGCGTCAGGATCCGACGCAACCCGTCGATGTCGTCGACAAGGGGCACGTCACCGCGGCCGCGTGGCCGTTGCCGAGCGGCGCAAGTCCGCATCGTATCCGCGCTCCTGCGGAATCGGCGCAACGAGGATGAGCAGCGAGTGCAGGAGCGTGGCGGGCATGGCCGTTTTGTCCGTCGCTTGCCGACGCATAACGTCAGACGGCGGCGCGACTTGACGGCCATAGTGTAATCGAAACGCCTGCTGGACGCGGCGGGTAGAATAGGTTCCATGCTCGCGTACATTGTCCGCCGCTGTCTGCAGGCGGTGCTCGTGCTGCTGGCGATGTCGCTGCTCGTCTTCATCGGCGTGTACGCCATTGGCCACCCGGTGGACATCCTGATCAATCCGCAGGTGGATGCGCCGCAGCGCGAACGCGCGATCGCCGCGCTCAGCATCGAGCGGCCGATGTGGATGCAATACCTCTTGTTCGTCTCCGGCGCGTTACACGGTGATCTCGGTCAATCGTTCGTGCACGACACTCCTGCGCTGGGATTGATCCTCGAGCGGCTGCCCGCGACCCTCGAGCTGGCCGTGGCGGCGATGCTGATGGCCGTCGTGCTGGGTCTCCCCCTGGGACTGTGGGCGGGATTGAAGCCCAAAACGGTGGCCGGGCGCGCCATCATGGCGGGTTCGATGCTCGGCATCTCGCTGCCGACGTTCTGGGTCGGCCTGGTGTTGATCATGGTGTTCTCGGTAACCCTGGGGTGGCTGCCGGCAGATGGGCGAGGGCCGACCAGCTTGCTGTTCGGAGTCCCGGTGAGTTTCCTGTCGCTGGAGGGCTGGCGCCATCTGATCCTGCCGGCAACCAGTCTCGCCCTGTTGAACCTTGCGCTGCTCGTCCGTCTCACCCGCGCCGGCACACTCGAGGCACTACGCCAGGGCTACGTCCAATTCGCGCGCGCCAAAGGGCTCGGCAACGCGCGCCTGATCGGCGTTCACGTGTTGCGCAACATCCTCATTCCGATCCTCGCCGTCATTGGCCTGCAATTCGGCTCGGTCATCGCCTTTGCCATCATTACCGAGACCGTATTCGCGTGGCCCGGCATGGGCAAGCTTCTGATCGACTCGATCGGCGTGCTCGACCGGCCAATCATTGTCACGTATCTGCTGGTCAGCGTATTCCTGTTCGTCGGCATCAACCTGATCGTCGACGTCCTGTGCTCGGCGCTTGATCCACGGATGCGCGAGCGCCAAGCAAAGGGCTAGGTGCCATGGCGCGCGACGAAACTCCGTTCCGGCGCATTCGTGCGGCCTTCTTCGTGAGCCCGACCGCGATCGTCGGGATCGTGCTTCTAAGCCTCATCCTTGTTGTCGCTCTTGCCGCGCCCTGGATCTCACCCCAGAACCCCTTCGATCCGGTGCAGGTCAATGCGCAAGACGGCCGCCTGCCGCCGGGCGCAATGTCGCGCGGCGGGACCACGTTCTGGCTCGGTACCGACGTTCAGGGGCGTGACGTACTCTCCGCCATCCTCTACGGGGTGCGCACAAGCCTCGCCGTCGGCGTGTCGAGCACCCTCATCGCGCTCGCGATCGGCGCAGCGCTTGGACTTGGCGCCGCATTTTTCGGCGGTCGCGCCGACGCGCTCATCACTTGCATCGCCGACATCGAGCTCTCCTTTCCGGCATTCCTGATTGCCCTGGTCATGCTCGCGGTGCTCGGCCAGGGGATGGGAAAGACAATCGCTGCCCTTGTCGCGGTGCAGTGGGCCTATTTCGCCCGCGGCTTCGGTCGCGCCATGCGGACGCAGATGCACAAGGAATATATCGAGGCGGTGCGCTGCCTGGCGCTCACGCCGTCGCGCATTGTCTTGCACCACCTGCTTCCGAACTGCCTGCCCGCGATTTTTGTCATTACCGCCGTCCAGATGGCGGCGGCAATCACGCTCGAGGCTACGCTGTCGTTCCTCGGCCTCGGTGTGCCGCTCACCGAGCCGTCGTTGGGCTTGCTCATCGCCGACGGTTATCCCTATCTGCAGGCGGGCAAATACTGGATCAGCTTCTTCCCCGGCGTCGCGCTCGTGCTGACGATCGTCAGCATCAACCTCGTGGCCAACCGGCTGCGCGAGGTCTTGGATCCATTGCCACAGCGATGAGCGAACCGTTGCTGCAGGTCGAGGGCCTGCGCGCAGATTGCATCACTGTGGAGGGCGTGGTGAAAGCCATCGACGACGTGA
>Ga0302324_100006377_pt1 | contig 25430 bp, 20 predicted proteins | sample Palsa_T0_1_FD_201949 | JGI IMG/M metagenome (GOLD analysis project Ga0302324, IMG submission 201949) | Peat permafrost microbial communities from Stordalen Mire near Abisko, Sweden - Palsa_T0_1 | ecosystem: Environmental > Terrestrial > Soil > Palsa > Peat permafrost | place: Sweden: Abisko... | reverse complement strand
CATTTTGCTCGCCCTTGCTGGGGAAGAACAGCATGGCTACGGCATCATGCAGGAAGTCCTCGATCGCACCATGGGAAAGGTTCACCTTTGGCCGGCCACGCTTTACGGCTCGCTGAAACGCATGATCGAGGCGGAGCTGATTGAGGAGTCGAGCAAGCGTCCGCGGCCCGAAATCGACGACGCCCGCCGCCGCTACTATCGGCTCACCTCGCTCGGCCGCCAGGTGCTCGACGCCGAATGCGAGCGGCTCCAGGGTTTGGTCCGCGCGATCCAGACAAAACGGAGAGTGGTGATGCAATGAAACGATCACAGCGTGTATACGAACGGTTGGCGCAGGCATTTCCCCACGAGTTCAAGCTGGCGCACGGTGACGAGATGCTGGAGACAGGCGAAGCGGCCATGGCGCACCTGGCAAACCGGCGCGGCTGGACCGGAATGGCGGGGCTGCTGGCCGATGCCGCGGTGCGCCTGCCGCTCGAGTACCTGACCGAGATGCGCCGCGACCTGCAATACGCCATGCGCGCCCTCACCAAGTCGCCGGGATTCGCGCTCGTCGGCATCCTCTCCATGGGGCTCGCCATCGGGCTCACCACCAACGTCTACAGCTCCAACTGGGCTCTGCTTACGCGGCCCATGCAGGGCGTCGCGCATCCCAGCCGCCTGGTCATGGCTGAGAAGCCGGTGTCCTACTTCTATGTGGAGCGTTACCGCGAGCAGAAAAACGTCTTCGCGGGCGTCGCCGCATTCCAGACCGGCGTGCCCTTCAACGTGCGCCTCCCGGGCGAGGCAGACAGCAGCAAGCAGCAGCGCATCTTCGGTCAGCTCGTCTCCCCCGACTACTTTCAGGTGATGGGCGTGGATGCCCAGCGCGGACGCGTCCTGAGTCTTGCGATGGACCACGAGGGAGACCCGCTCACCGCGGTGATCAGTGACAGATTCTGGCGCACGCGCCTCGGATCTCGTACCGACGCAGTGGGCCTTGCACTGCGGGTCAATGGCCAGGCCGTGACCATCGTCGGCATCGCCCCTCGCGGCTTTGAGGGCGCATTCGCGGCCGAATCGGCCGCCGAGCTCTTCGTGCCCGTGACAGTCTCCGCAGCCGTCGCGCCTGAACTCGCCAACGACGTGCTCCATCGCCGCAATGCCCGCGAGTTTTTGGCGCTGGCGTTCCTCGCGCCGGGCGTCACGCCATCGAGAGCAGAATCCGCTCTCGATGGTGTCACTCGCCGCCTCGACGTGAACGATCCTTCGGCCCCGCCGCAGACCGACAAGGCCAGGCGCGTCAGGCTGCTCCCCGCCGGAACCCGCGTGCCCATTTCGCCGGAAATCAAGCGAGCGATCGCAGGTTTTTTCGGCGTGCTGATGGGCATCGTCATTCTCATCGCGTGCATGAATCTGGGCACCATGCTGATGGCGCGCGGCGCAAACCGGCGCAAGGAGTTCGCCATCCGCATGTCGATCGGCGCCAGCCGCTTCCGTCTCGCGCGCCAGCTGATGAGCGAGGGAATGCTGCTATCGCTGCTCGGCGGACTGCTGGGCTTCGGCCTGGCCTGGCTGCTCAACGTGCTGAACGCACAGTTGCACCAGGCCGTTGACACACCGGGCCTGCCGGAGTTGGGCGTAGACTGGCGCGCCGCGGTGTTTGCGTTTGTTGCGGCTCTCGTTTGCGGAGTCGGATTAAGCGTAGCGCCCGCGCTGAGGGCCACCAAGAGGGAACTGACACCCGCGCTTAAAGAAGGATCGGCCATGCAGCTTCCCGGCCATCGCCGCTTCGGCCTTCGCAACCTCGCCATGGGCGCACAGCTCGCTGGTTCCCTCATGTTACTGCTGATCACCGGCTTTGTGCTCATGGGCTTTGGGCGCGGCTACCAAATCCAAACCAACTTCGACCCGAAGACGATGGCGATGGCTTCGATCGATCCGGTGCGCGACGGAGAGACGCCGGAAAAGGCTCTCGACCTTTTCGCCAAGCTCCCTCAACGGTTGAAGGACTCGGGCAAGTTCTCGAACATCGCGCTAAGCACGCTGCCGCCGTTTGCCGCAGTGGATGACGACAACGGAGAGCAGTTGACAGTGGACGATCCGCAGGCGGCCCAGCGAATTCAGCAACCGGCGATCAAAGAGGCCATAGGCGCCGGATACTTTAGGGCGTTAGATGAGCCCATGTTGTCCGGGCGTGAGTTCGATGACGCGGACGAACGGAGCCTGATGGAGCCAGCGCCAGTCAATGCCACGCGTATGCTGCCCGTGGTGCTCAACGAGACAGCGGCGAAGAAGCTGTTCGGAAGCACCAATGCCATCGGAAAGCATTTGAAGAATGGAAGCCGCGGCTACGAAGTAGTCGGCGTCGTGCACGACCTCAAGAGTGGCATGGGTTTTAAGCAGGCAATCGCCTACGTGGCTCTGTCGCGCGATGACTTTACGCGGCCGCCGGCATCCGGCATCACGATCCTTGCGCGCACCAGGGCTGGAGTGGACGGAGCCGCAGCCATACGCGACGTCGTGTCAGATCTGGATCCGAAGCTGGTGCCGTTTCACGTGGAGACGCTCAGCAACCAACTTGCCATGAGCCGCCGACAGATTCGATCGGCCATGCTGACCTACGGTGGCATCGGCGGATTCGGTCTGATCCTGAGTGCTATCGGTCTGGCGGGAGTCACTGCGTACGCGGTCGCGCAGCGCAAAAGAGAAATCGGGATCCGAATGGCTCTGGGGGCCAACAAAGGTCAGGTGTTGCGCTTGGTCTTGCGCGAGGGCATCGCGCTCATCGGCGTGGGAACGGTGCTGGGCTTTGCCGGCGCGGTGTTAGTAGCCAAAGCGCTTGAAGCAGCAACCAGCGTCCTTGCCGATGCGCTGGCCATGGGCACCAACGATCCGCGCCTGCTGCTCGGCGCGCCTGCTCTGTTAGCTGCTCTGGCTTTGGTAGCCTGCTATGTTCCCGCACGCGCCGCCGTCCGCATCGACCCGCTGAAAGCACTGCGAACGGAGTGAGCGGGGTAGAACTCCGGGCGTCTCAGATCTTAAGAACACCGACCGGCTTCAAAGTCGGTGTGCCCATCGATAACGGCGGAAACTTTGTCAACCACGCAACGGTTCCGGGTGTGACTGATCCCTATCCATCCAAAGCGCCCCTCGAAGCGTCCGGACGGCCAGCCCCAAACCAAAATAGGTGTAAACAAAAACACGATATTCTTCGCAAATCCCGCAAACACCCGTGACAGATGTCTCAATTGTTCCGCGTGGAGCAATTGTGATAGCTAATACAATGCGCAATCCTGATTGCAAAAAAAGGAAGGAAATTGGGGGAATCCGAAACCTATTGCCCGATCGCGAGCACCGCTAAGAGAACAACCCAAGCCAGTCCCATCGTGTGCCAATACCACGCCGTTGCATCCACGGCGATCTGCCGCAACTCAACCCGCTTGAACAGGGTCATCGTGCAGAGACACACAAGAAGGGCGCCAAGCCCGACGACAAGATGCGCAGCGTGCAATCCGGTGATGATGTAGAAGAAGTAGCTTGCCGGGGTGGACCAGCGATCGAAAGCAAATCCCTGCGCCGTCAGCTGACGCCACGCAGTCCACTGACCCGCAAGGAAAAGTCCGCCCAGCGCAAGCGTTCCGCCAATCCACGGGAGGGTGCGATGCAGAGCCGGGCGCCCCAGCCCCAGCCACTCCTCCAGCACATCGAATTCCCGGAAGATATTGTGGCGCGCAAACTCCATCGTCAGGCTGCTGAGAAGAAGAACGGCGGTGTTGAGGAAGATGATGGGCGGCAGGAGGATCGGATGCCAATCGCCGATCTGTTCGTGGGAGCGAGGATCCATGTGCGTGCCTGCTTGCCGCGCGAAAAAAAGCACCACAAGCATTGCAAAAAACATCATGTCGCCGGCAAGACCGAAGAACACGAAGAACCGGATGCGATGAAGCAGTTCGCGCGGACCCCTGCGCTCATTCCGCCAGTCATCATCGCCTCCCCCGCCACCGCCGCCGGTGGGGCGTCGATCAACGGGAGGCTTGCCGCCTATTCCTGGTTCTTTCCGTTCCGTTTCCGCCGGGGAGTGCGTAAAGGTAGCGGGCATGCGCAGTCCTCTATGAATCAGACCTCTGTGAAAATGAGCATACTCTCACTTTGGCTTGGACGCATTTCAAAAGAAACGGTTGTTTCCGTGATGCGGAACGGCTTTTGGCACTGAAGATTGGGATTTTCTCATTCTCCGATCGCTTCACGCGCGCTCTGAACGAATGCCTCGTGAACCCGCAGGTCCGAAGAAAGTTCGGGATGAAATGTGGCGGCCAGGATGTTTCCTTGCCTCACCAATGTGGGGGAACCTTCCCGTTGCGCCAGCACCTCGACACCGGGACCGATTTCGGCAATGCGCGGAGCTCGTATGAAGACCATCTCGAGCGGACCGCCGGGAAGGGAAGTTTCTGCATGCAGAATGGTTGAATCGATCTGACGGCCGTACGCATTGCGCTCGACCACGGCATCGAGAATGCCGAGACTGCGCTGCGCCGGATGGCGTACTTCGCGCGCAATCAGAATCGTGCCCGCGCAGGTTGCGAAAACGGGATGGGTCTCGCAGTAGTCCTTCAGGGCATCGAAGAATTGATGCTTCTCAAGAAACTTGAGCATCGTGGTCGATTCTCCGCCCGGCAATACTAGCCCATCCAGAGACTGGCCCTCCGGGTGAAGGCCTTCGGCGGTCTTGACCAGGGAAGGGATGGCGCCGCATTCGGTGAGCGCATCCGCGTGGGCCGCATAGTCGCCCTGGATCGCCAAAACGCCGATGCGCGGCCGTGAGTTGTCGTTCAATGTTTCTCCCTGGGAAAAACAGCAATGTGCACCGAAGCGACGGGCGTCTCCTTCATGCCAGGCACCGCTGCAAATGACTACCGGACGCCGTAAACATGCACAGGCGGCAGACAGTTGGCTCCGCCGCAGGCAGCCTCATGGCAGGTAGCAAAGAAGCCCTTGCGAGCGAGTAGCGAGGCACCTGCGGTGCGGCAGACCTACCAACCTCTTGTCTGTAATAACTGAGATTCTTCTAAAGCAGCGGCAGCGAGCCCCTTCATCGTGCCAGTGACCTGTTCGCTGACTTCGGCGAGGATCTTTGGGTCGTTGTAGTGGGTGGAGGCTGCAACGATGGCCTTGGCACGGGAGACGGCTTCTTCGCGCTCCTTGGAATCGTGCTCGACATCGAGCGGGGTAGCCCGCTCCTTCATAAAGATTCCCGAGCCGACGAAGATGGCCTCAGCCCCAAGCTGCATCATGAGGGCCGCGTCAGCAGGTGTAGCAATGCCTCCCGCAGAGAAGTTAGGGACCGGCAATTTGCCGCTCTGCGCAACCATGCGCACTAGCTCGTAGGGAGCCTGCAAGTCCTTCGCGGCTGCGTAGAGTTCCTGGTCGGAGAGAACCGTAAGACTCTTCATCTCCTTGACGATTTGCCGCATGTGCTTGACTGCATGGACCACGTCGCCAGTGCCGGCCTCTCCCTTGGTTCGGATCATGGCCGCGCCTTCGGCAATGCGGCGGAGAGCTTCACCGAGGTTGCGCGCTCCGCAGACGAAAGGGGTAGTAAAGGCATGCTTGTCAATGTGGTGCGCCTCGTCCGCTGGCGTCAGAACTTCGCTTTCATCAATGAAATCCACCCCCAACTCCTGCAAAATCTGTGCCTCGGCAAAGTGACCGATACGGGCCTTGGCCATGACCGGGATCGAAACGGTCTCGATGATCTGCTTGATCAGCTTGGGGTTGGCCATGCGGGCGACCCCGCCTTCGGCCCGAATCATGGCGGGAACGCGTTCGAGGGCCATGACAGAAGTGGCGCCGGCTTCTTCGGCGATGCGGGCTTGCTCCACGTTCATCACGTCCATGATGACGCCGCCCTTTAGCATCTCCGCCAGACCGATTTTGAGGCGCAGCCCCGTGCTTCCAAGGGCCTTATTCCCATTAATTTCTGACATTTGATCGACCTCAGTTCTGGGCTCTCGAAGCGGGATGAAATCCCTCGCGATCGCGCCCATTGATCCCGTTTAGTGTAGCAGCGAGAATGCGCGACTGCATGCGACAGGGACCGTATCCAAGCGCGAGACTGGGCATTTATGAGGGGTTTCCAATGTGCTGACCGCGAGTCTGGTGGGAGCAATGCAGGAACCAGAGCGCATGGAAACTCAGGCTCCCCAACCCGCGCTGGCAACTGAATTGGTTCTCGGTGCGGAGCCATCGCATGGGGCGGAGGCTGGGGCACCTGATCCGGATTCGCACACAATGGCGCCGGAACCTACGACGCTTAGCCCACTGGTCGCACGTCTCCCCGTCGAACTTGAGGTTGCGGTTCCCGTGCGCGAGTTCCGGGTCCGGAACCTGCTGTCTCTAGAGAAGGGAAATGTGATTGAGACCCAATGGGCCCATGCAGACGACCTTCCTTTATCGGCCGGCGAAGTTCAGTTGGCCTGGAGCGAATTTGAGGTAATTGAGAGCCGATTGGCAGTACGCGTTACGCGTGTTGCTTGATCCCCGAATGCGGCAGGAAATGAGCAGCACAACGAAGGGAAAGAAAAAAATGAAGCAGACCTTGGGCGGCGAAGAATCGATTTTTGCTTCTCTCTCGAAGAACGGAATAGTGGGCAGGCTACTCGACCGATTGCGTGCCCGATCCCGCCCCCAACCGCGCCTGGCTGTACTAGAAAGGATCGCGCTGGCACCGCGCCATTCATTGGCGCTCATTGAAGCGGAAGGCCGCAAACTCCTGGTGGCCACCTCGCAAGACGGCGCGCCGGCGTTTTATGCGCTGGATGCGATCGGAAGACAAATGGCCGATTCTCGTCATTCCGTGTCTGCCAGGAGGGGCTCGTGCTAGCAATTGTTTTTGCAGCGCGGGCCGCATCGGCCGCAACCGTGCCGCTCTTGCCTGACCTCAACGCGCGCTTGCATCCGTCAGACTCGACTCCCTGGACGATCCTCTTTGTCCTGACACTGATCACCTTGCTTCCCGCAATTCTGATGTGCATGACGCCGATGGTGCGACTGCTGGTGGTTTTTCACTTCCTGCGCCAGGCGCTGGGAACACAAACCGCTCCTTCGAATCCGACCCTTCTCGGGCTGGCGCTGATGATGACCTGGTTCCTGATCACGCCGGTGCTGAACCAGGTCGACCAGCAAGCAGTGGAGCCGTATCGAAACGGCCAGATTGACGGCTGGCAGGCCATCGATGAAGGAGCCCAGCCGGTGAAGCATTTTCTTCTGCGCTACGCGCACGAGAAAGACCTGGCCGTCTTCACAGCTGCGGGACAAATCCCTCGGCCCAATACCCCGGACGATTTACCGATGCGCGTTGTCGTGCCCGCGTACATCCTTTCCGAACTCAAGGCCGGCTTTGCCATCGGAGCCGTGCTGTTCCTGCCGTTTCTCTTGATTGACATGGTCACGGCCGCGATCACGACTTCGATCGGCATGTTTCAACTGCCACCGGTCGTTGTGTCGACACCCTTAAAGATCCTGCTCTTTGTGATGGTCGATGGCTGGAATCTCCTTGCCAATTCATTGATGAAGAGTTTTTGAGGAAACGTGCGATGACTCCCGACATGGTTGCCGAATTGCTTCGCCAGTTGATGAAGGAAGCCATGATTCTGGCTGCTCCTATATTGATCGCGGCCGCAGTGCTGAGCTTTGTGCTGAGTCTGTTGCAGACGCTCTTCGGTGCGCTGAACAGTCTGATCGCCGACTATTCAAGCGGCACCGTGGACACCACCAAGGCCGTAAGCGATACGGCGGCTTTGGGGATGGCGCTCAACTATGTTTCCCAACAGCGAGTGACAATTGACAATTCCATCAACCAAATCAGCGCCTCTTCTCAGGCCGTGAGCAGCGAGCAGACACAGCTCACTTCTGCGCAGACCAACCTGATGCAGGCCGACGTGGCGCAGATTTCAACCCACCTCTCGTTGGCTGAAACCCAGCAAACGGCGCTTGAAGATATCATTTCGCAACTTGGGTCGAACAGCCTGTTCCAGAAACTGCAGGGATGATAAGAGCGATAGGAGCGGAGAGGATTTTGCAAAATGCCCGCGAGAGAAGGGAGAGATTTCCCCGTGACGGAATTTCCGCGCAGTCTACGCCCCTTGCGGTGAGGCTCGCGATCTCTCGAAAGGGTTCAGCGAGGCAACCACATCGGCATGGGTCCGTCTCAATGACAGCTTCGCCGCGTCACTCCCGCGCTGCTATGCGGACTCGGCAGTTTTGCCATAGGCAGCCATGACGGTTTCGTGGTACTCCCACGAGAAGCTTTCCAGGACAAGATCCTCAACGATGGGGTGGCTTGTCCGGAGCATCGATTCCGTGTTGCCGGCGCAATCCTGCATCAACGGCGGCACGCGCGGCGCGGACATCTCGATTGAAACCGTGAAGGACAGCCCACATGCTCCGCGGCGATCTCAACAATCCTGTTGTGGCTACCTCACCAAATCCTGGTCGGCGAAGAGCCGGCGATCATTCAGGAATCATCGCGATTGACGAACACAAGCCGCCGTGGATCAGGTCTAAACCTGCTTGCGATTCGAGCCAGCTGTTGAAGGCTCCCTGGCTGTGGGAGGCTTGCGTATTCATACGGAGTTAATCTGCCTCGTGAAGACTGTGAGAGCTGCATTCCCCCGCAGCATTTAAATGTCAAAGTCTCAATGGGTGCCGATTCTCGCTTTCTGCTTTGCGCCTTTGTGCGCTCCTCTTCAGGCCCAACCAGAAGGCCAATCGATTTGTCCGCGATCCGCGGTCGGAAGTGTTGTTGCGGAACCGGAAGATTTGCGCAGCCAGAACAGGGTGCTGGAAGTCGAACTGACGGCTCGCAATGTGCCTGGCGCGCACGGCAGCACGCTTTACTGCTATACCGATGCAGCGGGTCGCGAATCGCCGACGTTGCGGGTGAAGCCGGGTGACCTGGTGATTCTTCATCTGAAGAACGCGCTGACGGCGACGGATGTGGCGAAGGCGTCGATGCCGACGCATATACATCCCGCCTCCTTATCCGGGGACACTGGGCCTGAGAACTGCGGCGGTGGGGAGATGAGCACGGTCTCGACGAATCTTCATTTCCATGGCTTGACGATTCCCCCTGTTTGTCACCAGGACGATGTACTGAAGACCCTGGTGGAGCCCGGAGATGCAGCATTCGAATATCGCTTTCGCATTCCGGACGATGAGCCGCCAGGGCTTTATTGGTACCACCCGCACGTCCATGGATTCAGCAAGCAGCAACTGCTTGGTGGGGCATCGGGGGCGCTAATTGTGGAAGGAATCGAGCGCGCAAAAAGAGTGCTGTCTGGACTTCCGGAACGGGTGTTCGTGATTCGCGATCAGGACCTGTTGAATCCGAATGCGCCGCCTGCAAAGTCTGAGCCGGTTGTTCCGAAGTTCCTGGTTGATCGCGATGGCGACGCGGCGAACACCGGAACGGGGTTCGGCAAGCCGGCGAAAGATCTTTCGATTAATTATGTTCCCGTGGCTTACCCGGATTACGCGCCTGCGGTGATCGAGATGAGGCCGAAGGAGCGTCAGCTGTGGCGCGTCCTGAATGCTGCCGCGATCACTTATCTGAATATTGAAGTCCTGTTCAACCATGCGCCGCAGCCTTTGGGCGTCGTGGCGATGGATGGAGTGCCATTGAGCCACGACGATCCTCAGGGAGAGATGGTGAGTTGGCAGAAGCATCTTGTGATTCCTCCTGGCGCGCGGGTTGAGTTTATTTTGGATGGGCCTGCGGATGGCGAGGATGGGCTTTTGGTGACGCGCACGGTGGACACCGGTCCGGGAGGCGAAAACGATCCGAATCGCATGCTGGCCAAGATTATTGCGAAAGCGGATGCGCCGGAACCGCAATCTAGATTGAGCAGTTCTCCGGAACCACTGGCTGCGAGCGCGATCCGGTGGCTTGGCGATGTGACGCCGGTGCGCGTGCGCCGTTTCTATTTTTCAGAGAAGCTAGATAATCCCGATGATCCGACCAGCGCGGTTGAATTCTATCTGACGGAGGAGGGCCAGCAGCCGAAGATGTTCGATATGAATTCGAGCGAGCCGAACATTGTGGTGCAGCAAGGCACGGTGGAGGATTGGATCGTTGAAAACAGGTCAAGTGAACTACACGATTTTCACATTCATCAGCTTCATTTCTTGTTGATCGATTACATGGGGAAGAGGGTCACCGAGAATTTCTTGCGCGACACGGTGAATGTTCCTTATGACACCGGACGCAGCCTGACGTATCCAAGCGTTCGCTTGCGCATGGACTTTCGCGATCCAAACATTGTAGGCACATTCGTCTATCACTGCCACATTCTTGAACACGAAGACAAAGGAATGATGGGATCGATTCGCGTTGATCCGCCGGCCGCGAGGAATAACCAAGCGAAGGTTGCGACCCACGAGAGGAGTAATTCAGATGCAGAGACTCCGTCGCGAGTGGCCCAGCGCTTAGTGAAATCTCGTTGAATTGATGCGCCCACTTATATACGCAGCGCCGATCAACAGCGCTCGCGGATTCATTTGATTTTCACGGAATAAGCACTCTGAAGTAACGAATAGGAAATATATCTCTTCCAGTTGAGTCTCCCAACTCAACATGGAGGTTTAGATGACCGTGAAGTCCCTCGCATCCGGGGCCATGCAGGTTGTTCGCACCGGACTGGTATCCATTTCGATATTCCAGTTCGCAGTGGGCAACAGCTTTGCCGCCGGGGCTCCCCCTGCGCAGCAGCCATCACGCGACAACGACACTGCCACACCGATCAAGCACGTGATCGTGATTGTCGGCGAAAACCGTAGCTTCGATCACGTCTTCGCAACGTATGTGCCGAAAAAAGGCGAACAGGTGTGGAATCTTTTGTCCCAACAAATTGTGAAGGCCGATGGGACGCCCGGTAAGAATTTTGCCAAGGCCGAACAGCTTGCAGCCAATGACACGAATTCTGATGGATACCTGCTCGATCCGTCGACGAGTTCATTTACCGGTTCCGTCCTGCCTGCGCCACTTGTCGGAGGGCCGACGGACTCCTATGTCAAGAACGACAATCTTACATTGGCTGTGCAGTCTGAGAACGGCCTGCCCGCTGATTACTATGCGTATCTCGTTACCGGGGGCACTGGCCTGACGTCAAAGACGCCGGACACACGCATCACGAATGTGAATGCTCTCCAAGCCGGTCCGTTCCAGCTCACAAACGGGGACACCTTCACCTATAACTCTTACGCTGCCAGCCCAGTTCATCGCTTCTATCAGATGTGGCAACAGCTGAATTGCAGCGCCGCGAATGCTACCCAAGACAATCCGTCCGGATGCAGCGCGAAGTTGTTTCCGTGGGTGGAAGTGACGGTGGGCGCTGGTACGAATGGCGTTGCTCAGCCGTCGAACTTCAATACCGAGTACGTGGCCGGAGACACGACCACGGGCGAGGGTTCGACCTCGATGGGCTTTTACAACGTGCAAAACGGCGACGTGCCCTACTTCAAGCAGCTGGCCGACACGTATGCCATGAGCGACAACTTCCATCAATCGGTGAATGGCGGCACGGGTGCCAATCACATCATGTTCGGGCATGCCGACATGATCTGGTTCAGCGATGGCAATGGAAATCCCGTGGTTCCACCACACAATGTGACGGTCGATCCTGGGACGGCGAATGCCGGTGTTGTGGACGAAGTTGAAAATCCGAATCCCGCGAGCGGCACCAACAACTGGTATTCCGAGGATGGATACGGCGGGGGGTCCTATGGGTCTGCTTCGTACGGAGGCGGGTCCTACACGAATTGTTCTGACACGACACAGCCTGGCGTTGCTGAGATTCGTAACTACCTCAAGGCGCTTCCCACGCCGATCAATCCGCGCTGCGAGAAAGACCGCTACTACCTGTTGAACAACTACAACCCCGGATACTTTGGCAACGGCAATAACGCCTTTACCGATACCAATCCGGATAACACGGTCTTCACGATTCCGCCGTCTTCGGTGAAGAGCATCGGCGATTCGCTGATCGCCGCGAACATCTCATGGAAATACTACGGCGATCAGTGGAACAACTACGTTCCCGATCCTTACCAGCTGAACTTTGCGGCCGTCGGGAAAAACACCGATGAGTACTGCAACATCTGCAACCCATTCCAGTACGACACGTCCATCATGAAAGACGCAACGGTCCGCACCGCTCACATCCAGGACACCGCGAACCTGTATGCCGATATCAAGAATGGCACTCTTCCGGCGGTTTCGATTGTGAAGCCCAGCGGACTAGTGGACGGTCATCCGTCGTCTTCGAAGCTGGACCTGTTTGAAGGGTTCTCCAAGAAGATCGTCGATGCCGTGAAGGCGAATCCGAGCCTGTGGGCGGACACTGCCATCTTCATCACCTTCGACGAAGGCGGCGGTTACTACGACTCCGGATTTGTTCAGCCGGTGGACTACTTCGGCGATGGCACCCGCATCCCGCTGATTGTTGTTTCGAAATACTCCACGGGTGGACACATATCGCATGAGTACTCCGACCACGTCTCGATCTTGAAGTTCATCGAGCGAAATTGGGGACTGAAGACGATCACACGCCGCAGCCGCGACAACTTCCCCAACCCAATCACCGCTACGGATAATCCCTATGTGCCGGTGAATAGCCCTGCACTTGGCGACTTATTCAGTCTCTTCAGCTTCACCGATAACGAATAGAGATACCGAATTGCGAAAGCGCCGGAGTTGGTCCGCCGACTCCGGCGTTTGATTTTAGTCGTTGTAAGCACGGTGCCGGTGAAGGAACGAGCGGCGTTGCTCGGAGCCTGAATTCGTTTTGTGCGACGACGGTCTTATTCCGATCAGCGTCCTGGGAATCGGTGGACCACCGCAAGATAGGAGAAAGGAGGATTGGATGCGCTGGAATCCCGTTCGGGAGGATCGTAGATATGGCCGATTTCGCGAATCCCTCAATCCAGCGGGTCGTGCATATGCGTGAACTCAAGTAGTCCCATGCGGAGAGGGTCATTGCACGATAAGCCTTCGACCTGGCTCTTTGCCACGAATTGCAAGCCACGATTCAGGAAGCCAAAGAGCGCGCGCTGCAAAGATCCAAGGGCCCTCCGAACTATGGGAACTCGAACGCGAGCGGCCAAAGACGCAAAAAGCCGCGGACTCCTTTTGTTGCAACCTTGCGCTAGAATGTGGAGGTTCCGCATGCGTTTAGCTCTTCCCCAATCGCCGTTGCTGCTGCTTCTGGTCTCACTGTCAGGCTTCGCCCTAGCGCGGCCTCTCGTGTGCCAAGAGCCGTCTGCCAGTCTCAAGGAGGCGGACGCGGATTACCGTGAGGGAGTGGCGGCGCTTTCCCGCAACGACATCAGGACTGCAAAATCCAAGTTTGAAGCAGTGGTTAAGCTAGCGCCTGCAGCAGAGCAGGGTCACAGCGCATTGGGAGCGGTGCTCGTGCGCGATGGACAGATCGCGGCAGGCATCAGAGAGCTGCAGAAGGCCCTTGCGATCAAGGCTGACGATGGATCGGCGCAGACGAATCTGGCATTGGCCTACGAACGGGCAGGAGAGCCCGCGAACGCATTACCGCTTTTCGCAAAAATGGAATCGACTGCTGCCGTCCAAGGCCAATCGCTCCCACCCTATGTACAGGCGTCCTATGTCAGAGCACTTGTTGCGACCGGACAAGCAGCCACCGCCATCAATCGAATGAATCATCTGGTTGCGCAGGATTCCGGCAATCCGGAATTACACGATGAACTTGGGTCGATTTACGCGCAGGCTCGCGATTGGGAGCACGCAGAACAAGAATTTACCGACGCCATCAGCCTGAAGGACGATCTCGCCGCAGCCCATTTTCACCTCGGGCTCGTCCTGCAGGCCGAGAAGAAGTCCGGTGCAAGCACGCAATGGATGAAAGCATATGAGATCTCACCGCATGATGCGAAGGTTGCCTTGGAAGTGGGCAAAGCTCTCGCAGATGCGGGCCACGACGAGCAAGCTGTTCCTGTTCTCGAAGAGGCTCACCGGCTTGACCCCCGATCGATTGCAGCCGCAGACCAGCTGGCGCTCGTATTGCAGCGAGTGAATCGCGTTCAGGATGCGCTTCCCTTGCTGCAGTCGGTGGTTGAAGCGGAACCCAGGAAAGCGGACGCGCTGATCAATCTTGGCTTGGCTCTCAGCCAGGTTCATCGGGCGACGGATGCAGTGCCATTCTTGCAGCGCGCAATCGCGATCAGACCCTCGGACGCCACAGCGCATCAGGATCTTGCAGCGGCCTATCTCCAAATAAATCGGACGGGCGAAGCGGTGGTCGAGCTGAAGGCCGCCCTTGGGTTAGCTCCAAATTCACCGCAGATGCACTACGATCTTGGCGTCGCCTACAAGCTGCAAGACGACGCGAGCAATGCCATTCCGCAATTGGAGGCAGCACAGAAACTGAATCCTTCGGGTTACGAACCGGCGTACGTCTTGGGCCAGCTTTACATGCAGGCGGGGCGTTACCAGCAAGCTGCATCCCAGCTGGAGGTATCGCTGAAGTTACATCCAGAGAACGGTGACGCATGGGCCATGCTTGGCAGCATCTATAACAAGCTAGATCGCCTGCCGGACGCTGCGACCGCCCTGCGCGAGGCCATACGGCAACTTCCAAACCAAGCGGACTCGCATCTGCTTTTGGCTACGGTGCTCGTCAAGCAGAACCAGCCTGCCGAAGCTGCCGAGGAACGCAAAGTTGCAGCGGATCTAATGCGCATACATATGAACCTGCAGCGGGCCGAAGTCGCGACTAACTCGGGTAAGTCATTGATGGCGAGCGGGAAGATGGATGACGCCATCACGCAATTCCGCGATGCGCTGACGTTCGACCCGGGTTACATTGAGGCACACAAAGAGCTGGCTGAGGCGCTGGAGAAGCAAGGCAAGACTGCGGAGGCCGAAGCGGAGCGAGCCCAGGCCAGGTCCCTCGCGAACCGCCAGCAATAGGTGAGATGCCCCGTCAACCTCTCGATGGTATACAACCTTTCATGGCTAGCCTATACTGCGAGTTGCAATTGGCGCCCTCTTTCCCGCTTGCATCCCCGACGCCTTGCACAATGGCATGGATTCACGTCGGCAAGGGAACACCTTGTGGAAATAGAGCGTCGCCATCAAAGGTATTAATCGATGAGTCGTGACGCGCGGCGCATTCTCGTTTTGATTCTGCTCTTCGGTGCAGTGTCAGTCTGGTCTGTCCGTAGCACGTTCGGAGCAGTAGACTCCTCCGCGGACCAAGCGAAAGCGCGCAAGGCCTACGCGAATAAGGTACGCGAGACGTACAATTTTCCATTTTCAAAAGACAAAATCTCCATGCCCGGCAATGCCGCCGCGGAAGGCGACGATTTCCTGCAGCCGGGGGCCTTTCCAGATGCTGAATATTGCGGTCACTGCCACCAAGAGGCGTATCACCAATGGCGCCAGGCGCTGCACTCCAATGCTTTCCGCACACCTTTCTACCGGACGAGCGTGAATATTCTGCTTCGCACCAAAGGAATTGAGTTTGCCCGGCACTGTGACAGCTGCCATAACCCGATCGCGGTTCTTGGCGGAGCCATGAACACAGGTTCGCCTCTGGACCGGTCCTTCGACCGCGATGGGCTGACGTGCACCACTTGCCACTCCATACAAAGCGTGCAGTCGAAGCTGGGCAACGGCGGCTTCGTCATGGGTGTGCCCTCCGTCCTTGTGGACGAACAGGGCAAGCGGATTCCAGGCGTTGTGCCCGATGCGGAGATTCTCGCCCACCTTGACCGGCATTCCAAGGCGGTAATGCAGGACATCTATCACACGCCGGAGTTCTGTGCCGCATGTCATAAGGCGAACTTGCCTCCAGCTCTGAACGATTACAAGTGGATTCGCGCGTTTACTGCCTACGACGAATGGCAGAACTCGAAGTTCTCCAAGCGCAATCCGCTTACCTTCTATACAGCGGACTTCACTACCTGCCAAGGTTGCCATATGAAACGTGCTCCAAATACGCTGCCTGAGCCAGGTGCAAAGAACGGCACTTTTGTGTCCCACCGCTGGCTTGCCGGCAATACAGCGGTCCCCTTTTACTATGGGTTCGACGAGCAACTCAACAAGACTATTGAATTCCTCAGGAGTGGGAATTATCTGAACGTTGATATCTTTGGCCTCAAGATTAACAACGGCAATGAGGTGCTCGCTCCTCTTGGAACAGTGCCCTTTACCTTGCACAGTAAAGATGTGGTGGAGGCGCTAGTAGTCATCCAGAATAAGAACATTGGCCACTCGCTGATTCCGGAAGTACGCGATCTCTATGAAGCCTGGACGCAGTTCACGGTAACCGATGCCACTGGGACCGAGATCTACAAGAGCGGCTTTCTCCGGCCGGATGGGACGCTGGATTACGGCGCTCATAGCTTTACTAATCGCCCCGTTGATGTGATTGGAGACTTCGTAGACAATCATAGGGTTTTTGCGATCCATTCCGTGGCTTATGACAATACGGTCCAAGCTGGACGCTCGGCGCTAGTGCGCTACCAATTTCGCTTGCCTTCCGATGTGAAGGGGCCTCTTACCATGCGCGCCCAGGTCAACTATCGGCATCTTCGGCAGAGCTATCTGAACAACATCTTCGGCACGGACCATCCCGCCTATCCCGTGGTGGAGATCGCCTCCCGCAGTCGCGTCCTGCAGATCGGCGAGAACCAGCCTGAGCCCGCCCTCCCCGCCGATAACCCGGACTGGATGCGCTGGAACAATCTCGGCATAGGCTATCTGGATCAGCTGCAATATGAGGACTCGATTCATGCGTTTGAACAGGTGGTTCGCCTGCGGCCGGATTACAAGGACGGATACATTAACCTCGGTTTGACTTACATTGAATGGGAAAAGTATGAGGAGGCTCGCAAGCCACTAGAGAAGGCGCTCACGCTGCTTCCCGACGATGCGCGAGCTCTCTATTACATGGCACTCGTGGAACGGCGTGCGCGCCATTCCGAAGCGGAGACCGCAGACCTCGAGAAGGTTGTAGCCCAATTTCCCCAATCCAGAGATGCACGGCGTGAGTTGGGCATCTCGTACTATCAACAACACAGGTCCGATGAGGCCATCGAACAATTCAAGGCGCTTCAGGCCGTTGATCCAGACGATCTGGCTGCCCACTATAATCTGGCCATACTTTACCGTCGTAAGGGCATGAAGACGCAAGCAGCGCAAGAAGCCGCTCAGTACACCATTAAGCGCATTGATCCGGGAGCGCCAACCTATTCTCTCGACTATCTGCGCAAACATCCTGAGATATCGAATGAAAGCGTACCTTGGCATGTGCACTCCGAAATGTCGAGCCCATCCCAAAGTACTGGTGGCGGCTTGCAATAACAGGGAAGGACAATCAGCTTGAATGATCGCGATTTGAATCGCCGCGCATTTCTTCGTTCGCTCAGCCGGACCGCACTCGTGTTGCCCTTTGCCGACATTGTTGCGTTCGCTAATCCGTGGCAGGAGGAGGGAAAGGGTCAAGCGCCCAAGATCGGACCGCAGGAACGCAGCTACGATGCACGGCCGGCGCCGCCCCCGCCTGGGCCCAAGTCGCCACTTGAAGGGACGCCGCTTGGAGTCAGCTTTGTCGAGGTTGCTCCCGAAGCTGGCTTAGTCGGGAAGACGATCTATGGGGGTGAACTCAAGAACAAATATCTGCTTGAAACTACCGGATGCGGTCTCGCCTTCTACGACTACGACAACGACGGATGGGTGGATCTCTTCCTGGTGAACGGCTGGCGGCTCGAAGGTTTTCCCAAGGGCCAGGAGCCGCACTGTCGGCTCTTTAAGAACAATCGCGACGGCACATTTACCGACGTATCTTTAGGTTCCGGGCTAGAGCACAAAACTGGCTGGGGGCAGGCCTGCTGTGTTGGCGACTACAACAACGATGGCATTGACGACCTGTTTGTTACTTACTACGGCCAGAATGCCCTTTTCCGCAACAACGGCAATGGCACGTTCACCGACGTTACAGCGCAGGCGGGGTTGATTCAGCCCGGTCCCAAGATACGGTGGAATACCGGCTGCACGTTTGTCGACTATGACCGGGACGGCAATCTCGATCTATTCGTCGCGAACTATGTTGACTTCGACCTGAAAACCGCGCCTTTACCTGAGGATGGTCCTTGCACGTATAAGGGAATCCTCGTAGCTTGCGGACCGCCGGGACTGCCAGGAGGAAAGAATATTCTGTATCACAACCAGGGCGACGGCACCTTCGAGGATGTGAGCCAGAAGTCTGGCATGTGGACAGCTATCGGTACCTACGGACTGAGTGTCGCGGCTTCAGATCTTGATGGGGACGGATGGCCGGATATCTATGTGGCTAATGATTCCGCGCCCGCCACGCTCTATCAGAACCAAAAGGACGGAACCTTTCGAGATATTGCAATCGAGGCAGGTGCGGCGCTCTCCGCGGAAGCCAAGCCGCAAGCGGGTATGGGGGTTTCGATAGGAGACTACGATCGAGATGGAAGGTTCGATGTGGTCAAGACCAATTTTGCCGGGGACACTGACTCTCTCTATACGAATATCGGAGACGGAAACTTCGAAGACCGGACCTATCCGGGTGGCCTGGGAGTAAATACGCGTCTTCTGGGGTGGGGCGTAGGTTTTTTTGACATGGATAACGACGGCTGGCTCGACATCCTCATGTCGAATGGCCATGTCTATCCGGAAGTTGATAACTCAAAGACCGACCTAAAGTACGCCGAGCATAAGTACCTGTATCGCAACTTGCGGAATGGCAGATTTGAAGAGGTCACAGAAAAGGGTGGTCCGGGCATCCTCGAGAAGGCTCCGGCGCGCGGCTGCGCGTTTGGTGACTATGACAATGACGGCGATATCGATGTTGTGGTCAATTGCATCAATGCACCGCCGCAGCTACTGCGCTGCGATTCGACGCTCAACCGCAATTGGATCAAGGTCAAGCTGGTGGGAACTAAGTCCAATCGGTCTGGTATCGGAAGCAAAGTTACGGTCACCGCTACCAATTCACCGGATGGGCAAAGACCACTGGTGCAGATGGACGAGCTTCGCAGCGGAGGCAGTTATTTTTCGCAGAATGATCTGCGCCTCCACTTTGGGCTCGATCAGGCAAAGCGGGTTGACCTGGTTGAGGTCCGTTGGTTGAGCGGACAGATTGATCAATTCCGAAACCTCGATGCGAATCGGCTGTATGTGTTGCAGGAGGGTGGAAAAATTCTGAAATCGGAAACGCTCAAACCGATAAGACCCAAGGCTTAGAGAGAAGCATGATTAGAAGCATTGCTCTTATGTTGTCGATTGCTTTCGTCCCTGGAGCATTTGCGCAGACCGCTCTCCCTTGTCCCTGGCTAACTACCGGAAGTGCGGCGAAGATTCTGGGCGGGGACGTAACGATGTTGGTGCGCGCCTCTGGGAACTTTGAGGGTTCTTGCCGATTTACACGCCAGACGGGAGAAGCGATGGAGGCATTAGAAATTTTGGTTGGCAAAGCCGACACTCACTCATGCCCGGAAGGGAGTCCGAAGCTCAAAGCGATCGGAAATGAAGCAGTGCAATGCAGGCGGTCGATCGCGCCTGGTCAAGAAACCGACACAATCGCCGGCCGGGTCCGGAACGTGTATTTCGTCGTGGCCTTGACGAATGTCGCCGGCGCGATTTTGGATCAGTCCGGTGAGGCGCGGCCTGCAGATCCATACGGCGCGTCGCCTCTCGAGCGCCTCGCCGAACAGGTGTCAGGGAATCTGTATTAGCAGAGTCCTTGTTTCCGGCGAAGTAACAAGTTTTATATCCGATGGATTCATTGCGGTATGAGTGATGGTCACAGCGCAGGATCTTGCCAGACAATGGCGTTCTGGGCGAGTTACCGGTAATAACCGGCCAATTTCTTTGGATCGCACAAATGTGAAGTCGCTTGATGTAGCGCAGGCGGAAGAGACGTTGTATTATTCTCCAGCTGGATTTCTTACCTTCAAGCAGAGTGATTTCACTTCTTGTTTGAGTGCGGATCGGCCGTTGCTGAGACTTGAGTGCCGCGTAGCTGCACGAGTTACTCTCATGACGGCCTCTGATGCCTGGAATCCATCAGTGCGTTGCAGAGGCGCAAATGAGAGCTGCATTCTCGTTCTATCGCGGATTATCGGGCTGGTGAAGATATAGCCTGATTGGCCTCGCAGCGTGCAATATTTCTCACATCTCAAAATGGGCAGAGATTGGCCAGTTAAACCGCCGATTCGTACATTAATGACCGGTTCTCTGCCCCTAAAGCACAAAAGCGACATTGTGCAAAGGCGTGGAGGTGGCAGCCTGGGTAGTCAAATTAGTCAATGAAGTAGCCAATATCCGTGAGGACACTATCACTCAAATCCACTCCTAGCAGCCGTGCACCGATCCGGGCGCGAAGCTCCGCTTCAAAACGCTGGAGAACGTAGGCAGGTAAATCCGTTTGTTTCCGAAGCAATAGCAGAAGCGCAGCGCTATCGGTTGGGTACTCATAGTCGCCGGGTAAGCCGCACGCGGGGCGGATCGTCAGCGAGAGGGGAATCGCTCCCGTCTCAGATTCGAAGTGATCGGACGGTTGGGTGATGAGATTGACTCGCATGCGGGAAGCCTGACATTTGCTTGAGAAACTCTCAATTGCACTGAAGTGTGATCGGGCCGGACAAAAAGGGGAGATCTGTGCTCTGAGGGCGATTCGCACAAAATGTCGAGTCGTCACTTATGTGGTAGAGCAAGTCGATTTGGACGCGGCGAACCTGCACGTGCTTCGGGCGCAGTTCCTTGACTTCGCCTGCCTTCCCGCATCGAGGCATTCATTTGAGCCTACCAACCGACACCCGGTACATGCTCAAGAGCGACTGACAGTCGGCCGCCAGTGGTAACATCCGTGCGAATGTTGATCGCTCCATGTGGAGATCCCGAATGAAAAGTCCGATGATTGCCCACAGTCTCAAATCCTCACTCCTAGTGCTCGTCTTCCTGCTTCCGGCGATCACACTAGCCCGGAGCAAGAAGGAAGAAACGCCCAAGCCAGCCCAGTCACTGCCCGAGCTGCGTCAGCAACTGGAAAGAATCCTTGCTGACACACACACCCCGGGCGTCTCGGTCGCCATTGTGCATCGCGACGGCCCCGAGTGGATCGCCGGTCTGGGCAAGTCCAACGTGGCTTCGAACCACGCTACCGGCCCCGAAACGCTGTTCCGCATCGGCTCCACATCCAAAGCCTTCGCCTCACTCTCCATCCTCAAACTTGTAGATGAAGGCAAGGTCTCGCTCCAGGACACCGTGCACAAGCTCGTCCCCGAGATCTGGTTTGAGAATCGGTGGGAATCCACGGATCCGGTTCGCGTGGTCGATCTCCTCGAACACACCACCGGCTGGGACGACATGCACCTGCCCGAATATGCCAAGGACGCCAAGGGAATGACCCTGCGCCAAGGCCTGGACTATTACCAGCGCTCCCGCGTCTCCCGCTGGCGCCCCGGAACCCGTATGTCCTATTGCAACTCCGGCCCTCCGGTTGCCGCCTACATCGTTGAAAAGATCACCGGTCAGCGATTTGAAGACTACGTGACGGCGAATTTCTTCGTGCCCATCGGCATGAAGACTGCAACCTACTTCGAGCAGCCCTCACCGCAACTCACCACCCTCTATCACGACGACGGCAAAACTCCGCTTCCCTACTGGAACATCCTCCTTCGCCCCGCGGGCGCCATCAATGCTTCAGCCAACGACATGGCGGCCTATGTCCAGTTCTATCTCAATCGCGGGGCAGTCGGCGGCGTGCAGGTGGTGCCCGCGGCCGATATCGATCGGATGGAGACGCCGACGCGGACCTGGGAAGCGCAACAAGGCCTCAAGGCCGGCTACGGCTTGAGCAACTACACATCCATCCACGATGGCTTCGTCTACCACGGTCACAGCGGCGGCGTAAACGGGGGCCTTACTGACATGTCCTATCTGCCCGAATACGGAGTCGGCTACTTTTATTCAATCAATTCCGGCAACGGCGCGGCCTTCGGAAAGATCGGCGACGCCATTCGCGCCTACATCACCCGCTCGCTGCAGCGCCAGAGCGTTCCTGCCGCCGGACCGTTGCCGGCCGATGCGCAGCAGTATGCCGGCTGGTACGAGCCCGCATCGCCGCGAAACCAATCCAGCTACTTCCTTGAACGACTTCTCGGCTTGCGACGAGTTCGCTTCGGCGGCGGCAATCTGCTGCTCACCACTCTTGGGAAAATCGACCAGCCCTTTGTGCCTGTCGCCGGTGAGCAGTTCCGCTACCTCTACAAGACGGGAGCCGCCGAACCCATCGCCACCGCTGCGCTCCTCGCGCCCAACGCCGAGGGGAGATTTGCTTTTATCGGCGGGACCACTCGCCGCATCCCCACATGGCTGGCCTTCTCCCAGATCGCCCTTGTCGCCTGGTTCGTGCTGGCCTTCATTGCCATTCTGCTCTATGCGCCGTTCTGGATCATTGGCGGATTCTTCAAAAAGCGCCGACGGCCGCAAGAACGCAGCATCCGTTTGTGGCCGCTCATCAGCGTTCTCAGCCTACTGACCTTCGTTGGCATCTTTATCGCGTCTTCGAGCGACATGATCACCCGCCTGGGAAACCTGACGATCTATTCCGTTGCTCTGTTTCTCACTACGCTGATTTTTGCCGTGGCCTCTGTGGCCGCTGCTCTTTCTTTGTGGAAAGCTCGCAATCAGCCCATTCGCAAATTCGTCCGCTGGTTCTCCATTGCTGTAACTTCGGCGCTGTTGATTGCGACTGTCTACTTCCTCTGGTGGGGAGTAATCGGTATCCGCACATGGAGCTAACGCTTAAGCGTGTCATCGGAGGTTCGCTTTCAGAACCTGGTTATGCAGCTGGTCAGCCCGCGCTCTTTTGGCGAAGCAGGTCGCCGATGGCGGAGGACAGCCGGGCGAGGTCGAGTTTGGTTGGGCTGAGTTTGAGCAGGCGCGGGGCCGGGGGCGTTGGGATGGTCTACGGCCTTGATCCCGACGGCTACCCGGCCATCGCTCCACCGTGGGGAACACTCAACGCAATTGACCTGAAGACAGGGCAATATCTTTGGAAAATTCCCTTTGGGGAGTATCCGGAATTGGCCAAGCAGGGCATGAAGAACACGGGCACCGAGAACTACGGAGGCCCGATTGTGACTGCCGGCGGCCTGTTGTTCATTGGCGCCACGGTGTACGACCGCAAATTCCACGCCTTCGACACTGGAACAGGCACGTTGCTATGGGAATATGAGTTACCATTCGCGGGAATGGCCACACCTTCGACCTACATGATTGACGGCCGGCAATATGTCGTCACCGTTTCAAGCGGCGGCCGCGATCCCAAATCGCCTGTGGGCGGCGCGTATATGGCCTTCGCGTTGCCGCGCTAGTTGGCCTGTGCAAGACTGGCAATGCATATCTTCAGGATCGCTGAGTCGCTTGCCTCACATCGCGCCCAATTCTCTGCCGAAGGCCTTGAAAACGCCGGACTGGAGGGAGCAGGGAGCAGGGGGATTTATCCCCCTAAAAATCTGCGCAAATTTCGCGGCCTTCAGGCCCGGATTCATGCGATTCGAAGCAAGTGCTCAACTGCAGTACGAGCAGGCTGTTATTAACTTGCCCGTTGTCGGCGATGTGCGCCCAAGCAAGAGTGACCGCAGTGGTCTTCCCGGAGGGAAGACAGGAAATAGCCCAGGACAAAACGCAGCGCAGTCCCGGGACAGCATCCCAAGCGGGTTTTCGCGCCCCGTAGGGGGCGCGGCGAAGACTCTAGTCACCGTTCGTGGTGTTCGGCCCCGCTCCTTTCGCGGACCAGAACTCGATCTCTTCGTATTCGTTTTTGAACTTAGGAATCGCTTTCTTTATGCCGCTTGTACTCCGCCGGCTTATGCCTTTCGGGCATCAAGGTAAATCTCGACAGTATCCAGAGCCAGAGCAAATGCAGAAAAATCATCTACTGACCCACCATCGCAAATCCTCTGGCACAGCTCAGCTTTTCGAAGAGTTTTTCGAATGACAACGTCGCCGTTCGCCTTGATTGATTCGATCGTCTGGTAGTCCCCTTCTGTTATGGCCGCTTCAGCCAGTAGATTCTCGATCCCGGCTTCGACTTTGGTGTTTGCCTCGTTCGTTGGCATTGACCGGACCCAGACTTCGCCAATATCCGAATCAGCCTTTTTTGCATCGTTGTCATACAGTAGGAGGATCGGACGATTTGTGAGCCTTGGGTTAGCCCGCAGCACCGAGAGGGTGTGGTCCAGCGCTGGTTTCCCAGTATTGAAACCCTGTCCCCCTTCGTCCTTCGCGCCGATCCACTGAATCTCGCATCGCTGAAGTAATCGGGATCGCTCTAGCACTTCGGCTGCGCGGCGAAGATAGGGCGCATCGGTCTCCCCCTCAACAAAGACGATCGGGACGCCCCCCTTCGAGGTTTCAGAAAGCAACTTTTTATTGAAGACTTCGGTCGCAGCTAGTACCTCCATCGCTCTACCGAATTCGGCATAGGTTTCGGAAGTAACCATCTTTCCGCCCGGCATCTCGACCAATTGAAAGCCATCTTCCCCGAATCTCTGTTTCATCCCCAGCACGAATAAAGGCGAGTGACTCGAAACAATGAATTGAACTTTTGGAAACAACGCCATCAAACTCGGAAGGATTCTATGCTGCAATTCCACGTGGATATGGGAGTCAATCTCGTCCACGACACAGATGCCCTCTGTCATTGATAAATCAAGTCCTGAACCCGATTGAGATTGATCGGCATAGCGAAGTAACGTCCCGAATAATCCGAGCAGAATGGACTGCCCACCAGAAAGCGCGTCAATATTCGGCAACACAAGCTCGTTGCCGCGAGCAATCGCCAGTTTTTCTGGCGAGTTACGGCCTAACCAAACGAAGTACACGTGTTCATCGTCCAGAACTCGACGTAAGAGGGTATTGCACAACCCAAGAGTGCTGGCAGACTTAAGCACTTCAACTGGATCGCTCTGAAGTTGGAATGTTGGAGGCGTTCCTGGAATTAGTCCGATGTGAGATCTCGATTCAAGGATGACGCTGATAACGGACGCTCTCTTTGAAGCGGCAGCGGTTCATTATGATGATGTCCTCCCCACTCGCGGTAGCGGGCGCTCTTGGTTCAGGATGGTCGGGGGCCGGACAACAACCGTGGGCACGCCCGGCGGCTTTAGTCTGCTCAAGTTCGAGCACGACGGCCAAGTCCTCGTTTTCAGTGAAAAGGGAGGCAATGTCGATCGGGATTCGGCAGCACAAACAGTTCCATCACAAAACGCCGCAGCGGACCACTATTCTCTATTACGATTTGTTTCAGATACATATTTTGCAACTCACTCGCCGATTCGGCCCCTCGTGCTCGAGGTTTAGTCGCTCTTTCGGTAACACGTGA
>Ga0302324_100006376_pt1 | contig 25432 bp, 27 predicted proteins | sample Palsa_T0_1_FD_201949 | JGI IMG/M metagenome (GOLD analysis project Ga0302324, IMG submission 201949) | Peat permafrost microbial communities from Stordalen Mire near Abisko, Sweden - Palsa_T0_1 | ecosystem: Environmental > Terrestrial > Soil > Palsa > Peat permafrost | place: Sweden: Abisko... | reverse complement strand
GAGTGCAGGTTGTTGAGCGTCCGGACAAACAGACCGGCGGCGACCAGGATGAGAAAAGAGATCGCGATTTGGGCGACCACCAGAACCTGCTGCGCGCGGCGGCGCGGTGCGCCCCCGCGGACATTCTTGAGCGCGGGCATGACGTCCGGACGCGTCGACTGAATCGCTGGAGCGAGGCCGAATAACAGGCCGCAAACCACAGAGAGCGCCGCCGTCACGCCCAGCACGCTCCAGTTCAATTCCGCGTGCAGCGTAAAGTTCGGCTGCCCGTGGGAGAGCAGAAGCGTCAGCGATCGCACGCCCCAGATTGCGAACAAGACCCCGAATGCTCCGCCGAGCGACGCCAGCATCACACTCTCGGTAAGCAACTGCCGGATGACGCGGAACCGTCCCGCTCCCAGGCTGAGCCGGACAGCCATTTCGCGGCGTCGCGCGGCGGCCCTTGCCAGCAGCAGATTGGCGATGTTCGCGCAGGCGACCGCCAGGATCAAGCCCACCATCACCAGGAGCACGTACAGAGGCTTGGAATACTGGCGGCGCAAACTGCCCAGACCGGCGGCGCCGGGATTCAGAATCAGCGCGGGCAGTTTGGCGCGCTCACCGGCGGTCGTCGCGGTGGCCGCTACCCATTGATGAAAACGAGGAGCCAGCGCTGCCTGCGCCTGGGCCATGCTTACGCCGGGACGCAGACGGCCCATCATTTCGATCCAGTAGAAGTTTCCGTCGGGATACATACGAGCCGCCCGGGCACCGTCCACGAGCAGATTGGTGTGCAACGGAAGGTAGAGGTCCGGCGCCGCCGCAGGATCGACTCCGAAGAATTCCGGCGGCGCGACGCCGATCACCGTGAAGGGCACGTTATCGACGAGAACCGGTTGCCCGATCGCACTCGACGGCCCCCCAAAGCGCTGCTGGCTGGTCGCAAAGCTGATGACCGCGACCGGCGCTGCGCCTGGGCGGCCGTCTTCGGAGTCAATCAGACGTCCCGCGGCCGGCGACACTTCGAGGCCGCGAAAATACTCGCCGGTGACGTACTCCGTGTTGGCGCTCAGGGCCTGGCTACGGACGGCCAGGTTATGGTGTAGTCCGTTGAAGTATCCGAAGAGTGCAGAAAAGACGGGATTCTCCTCGCGAAGCGTCTGGAACGCGCCGTACGGAAACATCCCGCTGACCATGGCGCCTTTATCGCCCGGCCACGCCATGCCCTGCACCCCGTGCATGACGTGGACCCATTCCTTGTTGGCGTTCTGGGGCGGCCGGCTATGCCAGTTCAAGACCACCAGCGACTCGGGATCGGCCACCGGCAGCGAGCGCAACAGAATCGACTCCATGAAGCTGTAGATCGTAGTATTGGCGCCGATGCCAAGCGCCAGCGACAAGACCGCCAGGGCGCTGAACGCCTTGTTGGCGGTCATGGTGCGACAGCCATAGCGGACATCCTGGCGAAGTTCCGACCAAAACCGTGTCATCCAGATCTCCCGTGACTCTTCGTGCTTCAGGCCGACGTTGCCAAATCGCCGGCGCGCTTCAGCCCTGGCGCACTCCGGCGGCACACCGTCTGCTTGCAGTTGGGCAGCCTTCTCCGCAAGGTGGAGTCCCATTTCCTCGCGCAGCGTCTCGCTGCGCCTGGCGCTTTCTATCCAATACCTCAGCCGGCGTATCCACATGTCCGTCACTCCGCTCCCATCACGCGGGCGATCGCCTGCGTGAGTTTCGCGTACTTCCGGGTTTCAACCGCCAGCTGTTTGCGGCCAGCGCCTGTGATCTTGTAGATCCTCGCCCGCCGATTATTCGACGTCACGCCCCAGACACCGTCTATCCAGCCGTTTAGCTCCAGGCGCTGGAGAGCGGGGTACAGCGAGCCCTCCTCGACGAGAAGGTCATTGCCAGACGATTGTTGAATGAACTGGACGATGCCGTACCCGTGGAGATCGCGGCGCGATAGCGTCCGCAGAATCAACATGTCCAGTGAACCGGGCAACGAATCGTTCTTTTGCGCCTTGCGTCCCATACCAAGAATTCTTAGCTTACGACAACGAGATGACGCGAGTCAAGTTCAGATTGGCTAGGCCTCGTGCCGCAAGATGACAGGCTACGCCCGATCTCAACTGGCGTAAAGTTGGCCGACGATTCGCTTGGACGGTGCGCTTCGGCACTTCGGCGCGACGGGCGTTTTTCTTCCCATTGACTTCTCGACCAGTTATACGTCACAAGGATTGGCCGAGGCGCTTCTCAAGTTGTGTGCGGTACGTTCTGCTGACGCGCGAGCGGTGGCCGTCTTTCAGAACGAGTTCGAATTCGCCGTGAGAAATAGGCTGCAGCTCAAGGATACTGTCTATATTCACGATGGCGGATCGATGAACGCGGACGAAACGCATGGGATCGAGATGGCCGGCGAGCTCGTTTAGCGCGGCGCGGTGGAGCAACTCTTTGCCGGCGATGTGCAGGTTCACGTAAACTCCGGCGCCTTCAATCCAGTCGATGTCGGCCACCCGAATGAAGCGCGTGGTTCCACGGCCCTTCACCACCAGGCGATCGAGATAGCGGGCAGCCTCGGATCGCGTGGCTAACACGCGCAAGACGCTGCGGCCAAATTCGCGGAGGCTGCGCTCATCGTGGCGAGTCTTGGCGCGAGCCAGCATGGCTTCCCAGCGCTCATCACTGAATGGCTTCAGCAGGTAATCGAGCGCGTTCGCCTCGAAGGCGCGGACGGCGTGCCGATCGTAAGCAGTGACAAAAACAGTGAGCGGCATCGCCGCTGCGCCAACAGTCTCAATCACCTGCAAACCGTCCAACTCGGGCATCTGCACATCGAGAAAGACGAGATCCAGCACTTCTCGTCCGATGATGTCCACGGCAGCTTTCCCGTTTGCCGCTTCCAGAATGCTTCCGACCTGCGGATCCTTCTTGAGCAGATCGACGATGCGTTGGCGCGCGGGCGCTTCATCATCCACGACGAGAACGCGCATCCGTTCAGGGGGTTGCGGCATGGGCTGGTTCTCCTGCGAATCGCAGCGGCAACGAGATTTGCACCTCTGTTCCCCCACCGGTACGCGGCTGGATGGAAAAGCGGCTATTTCCGTCAGGGTGAAGCCCGACGATGCGTTCGCGGGTGACGGACAGTCCCATGCCCGAGGATGTTTCGAGGGTCCACCCGGGCGGCAATCCAACGCCGTCATCCAGGACGCGGATCTGCACCTGGTTGGAATCCCGCGCGGCGGTCACGGTCACGGTGCCGCCAGAGGCTCGCCGGGAGATACCGTGACGAATGGCATTCTCGACGAGCGGCTGTACGATGAGGCCAGGCACGAGCGCGTACTTCACCTCGGGAGAGACTTGTATTTCGATGCGCAGGTTTTCGGCGAAACGAATCTTCTGAATGGCGACGTAGTGGTCGAGAAAGGCGAGTTCCTCGGCAAGCGGAATCTCCTGCCTGTCCCGCGCGTCGAGAGACAGGCGAAGCAGATCGCCCAGGTGCTCAATCATGGTGCGCGCCAGCCTGGGATCGCGCTCCACTTGCGACGAGATGGTGTTGAGCGCATTAAAGAGAAAATGCGGGTCCAGCTGCATGCGCAGCGCGTTCAGGTGTGCTTCGGAAAAGCTGCGCTCCATGCGCTCCAGGCGCAGTTCACTGGCCAGATAGTGTTGGCGGTAGCGGAAAGTCTGGTGCACACCGAAGATGACCCAGTAGACAAGCCAGCTCCACAGAAGCCCCGGGAGGGCGGCGGTGGGAAGAAAATGTGCATTCGCCAACATTCTGGGTGTGCCAAGGCCAAGAAAGGCACCCATGGCGACGACCACATAGAAGTAGACGATGGTGAAGGCTACGCTCGCGGGCAAATGGGCGAGGATTCGCCTCGCGAGCTGGTTCTCTTTGAAGGGAAGGCGCGCGTCTACCCACAGAATAAGAGGCGTGACCAAACCCCAGGACCACCACTGAGCGAGAGAGCCAAGAACGATGCGCCTCCAATTGCTGGACGAAAGACCCGGCAGGGCAAAGAGCACCCCGAGGGTGCTCCAAAGCAAGAGCGCGGCTAGCGATTTCGCCAGCCAGGGGGCCCAGCGATTCTTCATCCTAAGATTCTAGAACACGGAGGGAATGCGGTTTAAACGGCCCGCGACTCTACTCCCGATCGAAAACAAGGACGTTTTTGGGTTTGCTTTCACCTGTCAGGCGCACAGCAATCGTCAACGTCTTGAGATCTGAAGAAAGCTCCAACTGCCGAGTGTCCCTGATCTCACCCTGGACTTTGTCTGTGATTTCGACACTGCGCTCGTTGATGCGGCGGCCCGAAAACGCATAGCCGGGACCCACACTCGGGTTCGGATAGTCGTTGCCGTCGAATTTAACGTTATAGTTGAGTCCTACAGTGGTGCCCTTAAATGAAAGGGAATCGCCCTCGTATGGCTGGATCTCGAGCTCCATCGACGAGTTCACCTCCGCGGTCATGCTATCCCATGTGCCCGTGAATCCTGAACTGCCCGCAGTCCGCCCGTACACATAGTGCAATTTTGTTGTTGAACCGTCGCGCTGGTAAGCGGTAAAGTCATCGTCGAGCGACTTACCGTCTGCGGAAAGCGTCCAAATTCCCATGACGAGCGTGCGGCCATCCCTCTTCCGAACCACCTTCCAGTTGTTGGGTCCGTCCACCGTGATGGACAGAGTGGTCCCCTGCAAAGCCGGCTGGTCGGTTCCGTCGGCCACGATGGTGTCGACGGAGCCGGGGCCAAAGGTGACGGCGTATTTGTTGGCGCCTACGGCCTCAACCTTCATTTCATCGGTAAGCTTGCTTTTGGACGAGTTCACCTTCCATTTGCCTACTAAGGGATCGCTCGCTGCCCATAACGCGCCCGTGGCCGCACCGGCAACCAGCATCAACTGAAAGGTACGCGGTCGTATTCGCATGACCGAATGCTAACCGCGAGCGCCGGCGATGTCCCCGGAAATGTTATGGAACGGATAAGCGTGTTGCGAAACGGCTTTTCCGGCGGTGAAATCGAGGTGGAGGCCAGAGCGAAACGCAAATCGATGGCTGCTCTTCGAGGACGGTTGGGTGAACGCTGGACGCCCTTCGGCATCACGGCTTTCGCAGGAACTGAATCCTAGGGGGCTTCTTGTGTTCCTTGCGCTAGACTGTACACAGGCAGTATGAAGAAGGTCCGACATGTCTGTTGAGCAATCGGGAGCGAGCGATCGGAGCGGCGAAGCGGCCGAAGACCCCACACTCCCTGGGAAGGGCGAAACGCAATTCACCACCCGCACGATCGGAGCGGGCGAAGCGATCCCCGGCACCGTCATCGGTTTCTATCGTCTGCTCCAGCCGATCGGGCAGGGCGGCATGGGTGAGGTATGGCTGGCGGAGCAGAGGGAGCCAGTTCGGCGGCGCGTCGCCCTGAAGCTGATTAAGGCAGGTATGGACACGCGGGAAGTGGTCGCGCGCTTCGAATCCGAGCGACAGGCATTGGCGCTCATGGACCATCCCGCAATTGCCAAAGTCTTCGATGGCGGCTCCACGGTGCAGGGACGGCCCTATTTTGTGATGGAGTATGTCACCGGCATGCCCATCACGGACTTCTGCGACAAACACAAGTTGGGCATGCGGCAGCGGCTGGAACTGTTCGTCCTGGTCTGCGATGGCGTGCAGCATGCGCACCAGAAAGCCATCCTGCATCGCGATTTGAAGCCCTCCAATATCCTGGTGGGTGAGGTGGACGGGAAGCCAGCGCCGCGCATCATCGATTTTGGGGTAGCGAAAGCGACTGCGCAGCGGCTGACGGCCGACACGATGTTCACGCGAGTGGGGGCGGTTGTCGGGACGCCGGGTTACATGAGCCCGGAGCAGGCCGACTCGGCGGGCACGGACGTGGACACGCGTACCGATGTAGATTCGCTGGGCGTGGTGCTGTATCAGTTGCTGGTGGGCGTGCTGCCGCTGGATTTCAGCAAGACGCCCCCGGATCAGTTTCTGCGCAGGCTGCGCGACGAAGATGCGCCGCGGCCCAGCACCAAAATACGGACACTCGGCGAGCAGACCCCCACTACGGCGCAGAACCGCGGCGCGGATGGTCCCACGCTGGTGCGCCAATTGCGCGGCGATCTGGATGCGATCGTTCTGAAAGCCCTGGAAAAGGACCGCTCCCGGCGGTATGCGACGCCCGCGGAATTGGCTGCCGATATCGGCCGATATTTGCGGAATCGGCCGGTGGTCGCCCGTCCGGCGAGCGCTGCATATCGGGCTCGCAAATACGTACGCCGGCACCGGGTGGGCGTGGCGTTGGCGGCCATCGCCGCCCTGCTGCTGGTGTCGGTGGCGGTGGCAGAGGCCTTCGAGTTGCGACGGATCAAGCGCGAACGGGACCGCGCGGATCGCGTGACCGAATTCATGACCGGTATGTTCAAGGTGTCGAACCCCAGCGAGGCACGCGGCAACGATGTCCGGGCGCGCGAGATCCTGGATAGAGCGTCGAAGGACATCGACACCGGGCTGGCAAAGGACCCGGAACTCCAGGCCCAGATGATGCACGTGATGGGCCACGTCTATCAGAGCCTTGGGCTATACGCAAAGGCCGACTCGCTGCTGCGCCGGGCCGTGGAAATTCGGCGCGGCACACTCGGCGCCCGGAACCCGGACACGTTGCAATCGATGCACGATCTGGCCGAAGTACTGACGCTTGAGAGCCGTTACCCAGAGGCGGAAAAGTGGAGCCGTGAGGCACTGGACTCCCGCCGCCGCGCACTGGGTTCCGAACATCGCGACACCTTACGTTCCATGTCCCAGTTGGCAGCGATCTGGAACGATGAAGGCCGTTACCCCGAAGCGGAGAAGCTGAATCGCGAGGCGCTCGAAATGGCGAGGCGAGTACTGGGGCCCGAAGACGGCGTGATGAGAACAATCACGCGGCATCTGGCTATCGATCTGGCTTATGAAGGCAAATACCCGGATGCAGAGAAGACCTTCCGGGAACTGCTGGAGATGGACCGGCGCAGACTTGGCCCCGACCACCCGGATGTCCTGATGGACATGAGTAATGTCGCTGCCACGCTGCAGCAGGAGCAAAAGGTGGCCGAAGCGGAAAAACTGTATCTCGATGTGAATCAGACCAAACGCCGGGTACTCGGACCTGAGCATCCCAGTACATTGCTGACCATGGGAAACCTGGCGTTGGTGCTGTTCAGCGAGAAGCGTTACGCCGACTCGGAGAAGATGTTCCGCGAGACGTTGGAAATCAAGCGCAGGCGGCTGGGCCCGGACCATCGCTCTACGCTGGTCACCATGGGGAATCTGGCGGATGTGCTCACCGCGGAAGGCCAGTACGCCGAGGCTGAGCAACTGGTTCGCCAGACCCTGGAGACGGAACGGAGGACGTTGGGCCCGGAGCATTCCGATACCTTGGTCACTTTGGAGGGTTTGGGGATGCTTTTGAAAAGAGAAAAGCGCTACGCCGATGCGGAAGCGGCGTTCCGGCAGACACTCGAAGGCCGGCGCCGCGCTCTCGGCCCCGGGCATCAGGACACGGCCGCCACGGCTTACGACCTAGCCTGCGTTTTAGCTCTCGAGGGCAAGCGAGACGAGTCCTTTTCCAACTTGCGGTACGCCGTGGAGAACGCACTCTCCGCCGGAACAAGGGTGGGCCTGGAAAAGGAAACCGATCTGAAATCTCTGCATGGGGACCCGCGCTTCGACGCGCTGGTGGCATCCGCACGCCAGCCCGCCGCCGCTGTTCAAAAATGAAATTAGCCGGCCGCAAAGGTGGGTAACCCCGACGACCGCGCGCGGCCGCGGGAAGACCTGGCAGCTGCTCCCGAGTTACGGGGCATCCGGAAATTATCTACGTCCCGCACGCTCCGGCGTGACCGGGTGGTCCTGGCGTACGGACCGCCTGGGGGGAAATGCACCCCACCTTGTAGGCACGTGCGGGTGTCGGCGAATCTTTGGCGCCACTAGGGACCGAGGTCTCCACTTGCGTGTGAATGGCTCACGGCCGGCGGCCAAAAACGGGGTATGACAATACGCGAAATCGTGAGACGATATCCGCGTGTATTGTCCGAATTCAAGCGGCGGTGTTCACTACCGGACAAACCCGAAGACCGGGGCGAAACTTTTCGCGTCTGGCGCGCCTGGCCTACGCCGCAAACCCCGGGCGCGGCGGCGGGTCGACAAATCCGTTCAGCTTCTCCGAACTAGCGATCCGCATATTCGCCGTGTCCCACTCAATCCGCTCGCCGGGAAACCGCTGTGCGATACAGCCCAGCAGGAACGCCTCCGTCACTGGACTCTGGATCTCGAAGTTCGCCAGCGGGGCGGTAGCTCCGCCCTTCGCGGCCGCCACCCATTGATCGATGGCCACATCGCGCTGTCCCCCTGCTCGCCGGGGTTGGCGCGCCGGCGGTTGATATTTCGGCGATTCCGGATACACACGCGGGTTGTTCCCATTGAATCCGGCCAGGATGATTCCTTTCTCGCCGACGTACAGGATGCCTTCATTATCCTCGCCAGCCTGGAAATAGTGCTGGTCGTCCGCGCGCAGGCCAGCCGGGCGCTTGGGCCGCAGACCGCCGTCGTACCAGGACATGCGCACGGCGGACCGGCCACCGGCGGCCGGATAGTCCAGGTGCACAATGGACGCTTTGGGGAAGGTCTCGCCGAAAGACTCGCTGGAGCATGCCTCCACGCCCACGGGTGGCGTGAGTCCCAAAATCTTGAAGACCCCCGCGAAGCTATAGCATCCCATATCGCCGAACGAGCCACAGCCGAAATCGTGCCAGCCGCGCCATACAAACGGTAAATAGGCATGATTGAACGGACGTTCCGGCGCGGGACCCAACCAGAGATTCCAGTCGAGGCCTTCGGGAACCGGTTGGGCTTCCGAGGGCCGGTCGATTCCCTGCGGCCAGAAGGGACGGCTGGACCAGTTGTGCACTTCGCGCACGTGGCCGATCGCGCCGTCGGCGATCCAATCCGAGATGAGCCGCGTGGCGTCGCTCGATGGGTTGTTGACGGGCAGCGAAGTGGCCACCTTCATTTCGTGCGCCATCTGCGCCATGCGCCGCGCGTCGCCAATGGTGTGGGTCATGGGCTTCTGACAGAGTACGTGCTTGCGCCGCTTCATAGCCGCCAGCGAGATCGGCGCGTGCCAGTGGTCGGGCGTGGCCACGTAAACGGCATCCAGATCTTTTTCCTTGTCCAACAGCTCGCGGTAATCGTTGTAAGCCGTGCAGCCTTGATAGGAACCGGAGCCGGAGCCCTTGCGCGAGCCGTAGTAGGCCTCGATCAGGCGCTTGGCCGGCTCACGGCCGCCCATGCCGAGGCTGGTCCGAAACTCGTGCGTGAGTTGCGCGAAGCCGGGCGATGCCAGGTCCTCGCCCCAGCTTTCGTAGCCCGCGCCCAGCAGGCTGCGCGCCGCCTTCAGCAGGTCGTTCTCGCCATACTCCGCGTAGTCTTTGCTGAAACGGTTGCAATCGCAGACAGCCACCACCTGCACGTCCGGGCGCGCGAGGAGTTCCATGGTAATCGCCTGGCCCTGCCGGCCCAAGCCGATACTGGCCAAAGTGACGCGGTCGCTCGGCGGCACAAAGGGCGCGCCCAGCACATGCCGCGGCACGATCATGAAAGTAGCCGCCGCACTCGCGAACGCGCGGCGCGAAAACCGGCCGTCTCCCGAACAATCCATGACAACCTCCCCAATGTGGCAAGTGCCACTGGATCATTATAGATCCGCGCACGGCGGGCGGCGCCTGCGAATTCGGATACAATAAAGAACAGCGTTGGCTGTGCGCCCGTAGCTCAGCTGGATAGAGCGTTTGCCTCCGGAGCAAAAGGTCGGTGGTTCGAATCCACTCGGGCGTACCAATCCAAGTCTTCCCCGCTCTTAGATTTACGGTCTTCCGTGGGTTCCCCTTCCGCAACCGTGTTTTCGGCGTTGTGCCCAGATTTGTGCCCACCCTGAACCTCGCGCGCCTTCTCCATTGCCGCCCGCCCTGTGTCCATGTTGGGGTGAACGTATCGCCGGGTGGTGCCGAAGTCACTGTGCCCAGCGAAATACGCCAACGTGTACGGGTCCATGTGCGAAGACCACCGCGTCAGGCAAGTATGCCGGAAGGTGTAGAACGGCAACCGCTCGATGCCCGCCAGGTCACACGCCTTGTGGTGCCGCTTCACCAGGGTGGATTGTTCCATGTGCCCGCTCTTGGTAGGTGCCGCGAAGACCCATTCCGAAGCCGCCGCCGATTTCCGCATGTCGAGCAAGACCGCCGCGCGATTCGGCAACGGAATGGACCGCCGCGCGTTCGCCGTCTTGCCGAAGGGAATGTGGAGAGCATTGTCCCGGACGTGCTCCCAACGAAGCCGATAGCATTCCTCCGGGCGGAGTCCGCAGTCAAGCAAGACCGTCGCCACGTCCCGCAACAGGTAGGATCGTCAGGCTTGATCGGTTGTTCCTCGCGTGCGGTTGCCCGGATGCCCTCAAGCGCGCGTTCGTAGGCTTCCAGAATGCTTTCACCAATCTGTTGCGTGGCCTTCAGGTAAGCGGCCTCTTCGGTGGGACTCAAGACCCGCTCCCGCCGCCTTTCACCCGGAAGTAGCGAGATGCGGGGTGCGGCCTTCTCCACCTTCCCCCATTCGACCGCAAGCCGAAGCATCCGGCGGAGCACCTGCAAGGCGCGGTTGATGCTCGATACCTCATATTCCGCCGCCCGCCACTTTTCCACGAACCCGGAGATTATCTCCGGTGTGATGGCGTCAACCGCCGCGCCCGCCAATGGACTATATCCGGTCAAGTGCTTCACCTGAATCTGGTAGTAGGCCAGTGTTGCCGGCTTATCCGCGAAGCGCGCGCGAACGTGCGGCATGAAATCGTTCTCGGAGAACTCGGCCACCGTGGGCGCGGGTTTCCGTTCCCGGATTCCAACTTCCCCCTTCGCCAGTGAAGTCTTGTCGGCGGCTTCCATCTGTTCGGCAACGCGCTTGTTCGTCTGTTTGGTGCTCTCCCGGACGGTCTTGCCGTTCCAGTTGAACTTGTACCACCAGATCTTTCCCCGTTTATAGACCGCCATGCTACGCTCCCACCTTCTCCGGTTCCTCAGCTTCGAGAAGCCGATTCATCCAGTCTTGCCACCCTTCAACGTCCGCAGTCGTGCCCGCTTCCGCCGCCATGCGGTTCCAGTCCGGTTCGTCATGGACCCGGATGTACTCCCGCTCCGGTTCCTTCGGGACGAAGTAGAAGGCCATGAACATATCGAACCACCGCGCCACGGCAAAAGCCTGTTGCATGGTGCATCCGAAGCGAAGCGCCACGCGCGCGAAGCTCTCAATATTCCCGGTCCGCCGCGCTTCGCTGATGAAGTCGATAACCGCCGCTTCCCCAATCTCCGCTATCAGGTCGGGAGTGTCCGGCAGTTCCGCAAGCTCGGGAGGTTCGCCAAGGTCCATCCCTGCCGGCATGTTCGCCGCCGGTATCGGCGCCCGCCCGCGTCCGGCCTTCTGCCGAAGGTTCCCCCACCAGCCGCCGCGCCATGAACAGACGTTCGCCTTCACCCATGCCACGGCTTCTGCCCGGTTCAGCTTGCCGTCCGGCCTGACGGGAAGCCCCATCATGCACAGTTGAGAGATGCGCGCGCGGGACAATTCCAGTTCCCGCGCCAACTCCGCCTTCGTAATCACGTCAGCCATTGATAACCCCCGCAAAGTGGAAACCTGTTAAGTGGATTTTCCAGCCTGTCACTAGCGCCGTGGCGCCATCAGTACACCCCCGGCGGAACTTCCCGGAGAAGGACCCGCCGCCTTCGTCACTGTTCCCGCTCCCCTCGGTCTTCGAGTTCCCGCCTTAGTTGCTCTTGCCGGTCCGCCGGCAACTTCTCCAGTTCGGCCCTCAGTTCGGCCACCTTCCGCTCGAACCATGCCCGACCCTTCTTCGGTCCCGCGTTCTTCGCCTTGCCCGTCCGCTTCTTCATGCCCGCCCTCGCATCTTGCCGCTTTCCCCCAATGCCGCACCTTCAAAAACTACAGAAACCCCGGCTATGCCGCCCGGAGTGCCTCCGCCACATACTGAAACCGCCATGCCGTCCCGCGCCGGGTGGTGAAGCCCTGCCGGTTCAGTTCGTCCGCAATCTGCCGGGTGGTGTTGCCCGCCGCCTTCAATTCCCGGATGCGGGACAGGATGCCTTGCTCCGCCGGGTCCACTTCCAGGTGCAAGCTGTCCGCCGCCGTGCGGTATCCGAAAGGGACCGTCCCCACCCGCTCACCGTTCGCGCGCTTGTGGTGCATGGCGTCCCGCGTCCGCTCTCCTATGGCTTCGCGCTCCCACTGGGATACCGCCGTCATGATGTTGAGCACCAGCCGGCCCGCCGCTGTGCCCGTGTCCAGCGATTCGGCCACGCTAACCAGGGACACGCCGCGCCGGGTGAACCGCTCCAACAGTTCGGCAAGGTCCTTCACGCTTCGGGTGAGCCGGTCCAACTTCGCAATGATGACGGTATCCACGGCGCCGGCATCCACCAGCGAGAGAAGCCGCGCCATGCCCGGACGGTTCAGGGACTTTGCGGATTCGCCCGCGTCAACAATCACGTCCACCAGTTCCGCGCCTTGCACCACCGCCATAGCCCGGACTTTCTCCGATTGCGCTTCGAGCGAAACGCCGAAGTCCGCCTGTTTCTCCGTGCTCACTCTTACGTATCCGATTGCCTTCATGCAATTGATTATATCTAATACCCCCTGTTAGGTAAAGAGAAATATTGTTCTCAGCTAAGAGCCGGTTTAAGATTGGTGCATGGCGAAGAAGAAGCTCCCACCCGAAGTTCTGGACTACTTCCGCAAGCAAGGCGCGAAGGGTGGGAAGATCGGCGGAAAGATCGGCGGGAAGCGTTCCCTTGAAACCATGACGCCAGAGGAACGCACGGCCCGCGCGAAGAAGGCTTCCGCCGCCGCCGTTGCCGCGCGCAAAGCGAAGAAGATGCCCTCCGATCGATAACGGCCCGCGTGCGCAATCCTTCATACAGGCCCCCTATTCCGATTGGGGCTGCCGCGACATATAATCAGGAGCGTAACGAATTCCGGAGGTAAGCCATGAAGTTGATTCTTGCCTGCTTTGTGCTGGTGCTCGGGACCATGCCCCTGCTGGCCGTCGATCCTGCACCACTCCCCAAGATCATGCGCGAAGCAAAGAAGGCTTATGTCGTCAACGCCGGCATCGAACCCAAGACCTTCGATCATGTCTACGACCAACTCAAAAAATGGGGTCACTGGCAGCTTGTCGATGAAGCTAACCAAGCCGATGTCATCGTCGTGGCGTCTTCCCAGAACACCTTCCTCGGCGTGGCGAATCTTGGAAGCGTGGGAAGCGCGACCGCGACGGCAACGACCTACGGAAACGTGACCACCGTACACTCGAACGGCAACTCGTCGAACATCCTCATGCCCCTGGTGAGCCAGCATCGTTACCTCGGTGTGGTCGATCCCAAGACAGGGATGGTATTGACCACGGTCGATTGCCTCCCTCGGGAGATTAACGGAGCCGCCCGCACTGGCAAGATTCTGGTTGACAGACTGCGGGGTCGGTTCCCGAAGGCTGAGCGTTGACCTGCATCCGGCCCAACTCCGGAAGCGAAACAGGAGCACTCCGAGGGATACCCGCTGCCAGTTTGTCATTCAACCGTCCCGTTGCATGACAGACCCGCCAGCATTTCCCGGCAAGCCCGCAAGAGTTCTCGATATTCCGCCCGTTCCGTCATTGCCCGCTTCGCGTAGTTCCCGTGCTTCGTGACGGCCCGCCGGATTCGCTCGATTCCTTCCGCCGTCTTCGGCCCGGTACTTAATCCACCATGAAGCCGGCAACGCCCGTTCTTCATTGCGGGACACTGGCACCACGTCCCGCGCCGGGTTTTGGCGCCACACCGCCCGCCGTCGAGAAGTCGCCAGACTGGTTGCCGTTCTTCAGCCGTCCGCGTCGTCGCTTCTCATGGGGTGGTTCAGCGGTTTTCCGTTCCATCCCCCTCCCCCCGCGCCGGTGCTTTCGGCGCCACCGTGCCCACAATGGCTTGTCCACCTTCATGGACATGGACGTGCTCCACAGTTACCGTCTGCTGTCCCGCTTTGCCGCGAAGCCTTTGAAGCGCGTCGGCCTGCTCAACGAAGATCCTCATGAGCCGCACCGCGCGGTTTGTTTCGGAAGTGGCGCCGTCGAATGTCTGCCCCGGTAAGAGGGACCGCCGCATGAATTCCATGGCCAGGTTGTGAGCGCCAAGCATCTGGACACAGAGCAACCCCTCCACCGTCGTTTGAGGATTCATCCCTTCGAGACTATGGCAAACCGTTTCCACCATTTCAGCGGAGTCTCGTTGATTGAAACTCGGTACGGTTGCGAGAGATTGCTCTATCAGCGTGCGGGCCACGCGAAGTGAGTCCGTTCCAGTTACTTTGGTCGGATCGGCCGCAACCGTAACGGTGGACTTCCCCGTAGTCGGATCAGTTTCCGCCGTGACGCGAGATATACCACTGCGTTTCGGGGCCGCGGCGGGTGCGGACGGCCCTGTTTCCGTACCTTTCGCGTCTCCACTCCGCGCAATTGTCGCGTTGCTTGCCGACGGCTGAATCTGACTCCTGTCTGGAGTGTTCTTCCTTCTTCGTTTCATCGTGCATTACCCTCCGCCGCGCGATAGATGGCGCGGATTCGTTCGCAAAGGTGCCGAAGGTCTGCTAGTATCCCCGCCATCGGGAAGCCCCTCCGTGCGGCTTCTTCGGCGTAGTTCATGGCGTCCAGAAGTTCTTCGTCCAACTCTTCAAGCGGGTGTCCGATGAAGACGGGGCCATACAGTTCCCGGCCCCGTCGCCACTTTGCCACGCGCGCCTCTTCGATTGGAATGTGGATCAGATTCATGAACGCTTGCCCTTGCGCGGGGTGCCCTTCCCGCACCAGCCCATTTGGTTCAACATTCGGTCCCGGACCTTCCAGGGTTCCGCCGGGTGTTGCTCCATCGCGGCAAGCACGTTCATGGGGACTGGTTCCCCTTCCACCCGCCGTGCCTTGTACCGCGTGGGGACGCCGGCCCCATCCAGGTACCGGACGGGTAGAGCGTCCGATCCGAAGGTGCATAGCGCCGCCCGGACTTCCGGCCCGTCCAAATCGCTCCACACCCCGATGGTTGCGCCGCCCTCCAGCGCCATGATTCGGACGCCGGCCCGATTCAGCACGGCGGACGCGCGCGCCAACTCCGCCGGGTCCGGCCTCGCCTCAATCTCGGGAGATTCGGCGGAAGTGGCACCTACAAAAACTACAGAATCGGTTTCTGATGTTTTTGTAGGTTCATTCTCCGCCGTATACGCCAAGATTTGCGCCTTCGGCTTCCAATCCATCCAGCGGCTTCGGGATGCCGGGTGAAGGGTGGGAGTGCTCATTCCCACACCCCCGGATTCACTTCGTAGCGATTTGAAGGGCGCCCACGACCCAAAGGGTCTGATGATTCGCCGCACACGTCGCGGACCCATCCGGCATCTTGCAGTACTTCAGCCGCCTGTTTCACGGCTTCAGGCGAGCCCAAACCGCTCCACCCCTTCAGGTACACGTCCCGGCAAGAGAAGAAGCGGTCCGTCCCCACCTTCCGGTGTTTGATCTTGTCCGCCAGTTCGCGCGCGGCCCGCAGTTGCGGAGTCACGATGCACGAATAGACCCGCCGCGCGTGAGACTCCAGGTATTCGCACCATGCCGCCGCCTGTTGCGTGTGATGAAGGGAAACCGTATCGGAGTCCCCGTTGCTCACCGCCGTTTCTGCCAGGTGAAAGAGAACCGCCAGCGCCGGCATGAGACTCCTGTATTTGCTCAAGTGGGAAACAAGAGCCGGGTGGAGTTCATCCCCCCGAATCTTCGCTTCGAGTTCCGCAAGCCATTCGATGAAAAGTTCCTGTGCATCGGTGGCAAAGCGAAGCCGCGCCGGATTCTCCGCGTCCAACTCCACCAGCTTGCGGAAGACCCGCGCGGCCTGTTGTTCGGAAGCGGCATCGGGCGCCCGGTCCACATAGTTCCAATCGGGCGCCGTGTCCGGCCACACCAGCAATTGAAACCGTTGAATGAGTCCGTCATTACTTGGACCGTCTTCGAGTGCATCCACCAGGTAAGAGCGAAGCCGGCCCGGTTGAATGCCGCCCAACATGGACATGCAACACGCTTCAACGTGAATGGTGCCGCGCCCGATCCGGTCTATCGTGTGCCCGGTGTCCCCGTTCCACGCTTGCAGACAGAAGGCCCGTTCCCCTTCGCGGCCCGCCCGGTCCAATTGACTCCACCAGCCCGTAAGTTCATCCCGGATTACCAGGATGCCCGCCGGGTTTTCGCTCATGGTCTGGTGAAGCGCCTCAAAGGTGGCATCGTTCACGATCAGCCGCCGCAACTTCGGTTCTTCCGGTTCGTCTTCCGGCCTGTCGGGTGCCGTGTTCCCCTTTTTCGATGCCGCCTTGTACTGTTCTTTCCACGCCGCGCGCCGAAGCTCGTATTCCTCTTTCTCCCGCGCATAGTCCTTCAGCGCCTCTTCGTGTTCCTGCCGCCATTCGGTTTGAATCTGATTCAGGGGACGGGTTGCCGCCTGAATGACAGGGGACTTCATGAAACCCGGTGGCGCGATGATGCCGCCCCAAAGGTTCGGCACGATCAGCCAGCCGGTATCGTTTGCCTTCGGCTGAATGACGGCCCGCCGGTTTACCGCGCCGGCAAGACAGAGCACCATCACCACCGCCGGATAGTCCATCGGGACTTGCATACGCTCCGCCACGTCCGCCACCAGGGGACGGAACGAATCCGGTAGAAGGTCTTCGGAGAAGGCTTCCACGGGCGGAAGTTCGCTTTGGATCGGTTCCGGCTTCGGCCAATCGTCCGCCGCCTCCGCGCGCGCCTGGTGGCGCGGTTCGTCTTCCACCAGTCCCCACCGCACCCGCAGCTCGGAGAGAGCCGCCGCGTCCATCGGTGCCGCCGCGTCGGTCATTTCCCGGAACCGCTCGAAGGTGCCGCCCGCGTCCCGCCAGTCGGTAACGTCACCCTTCGCCGGCAAGCCGGGAAGCTCCACGATGCGGACGGAAGCCGCCGCGCTCAACAGAGCCGCCGCAACCGCCGCCGCGTGCTTCCGGCCCGGTTCGTCATTGTCGGGAAGGATGACGATATGCCGGTCCCGGAAGTAGTCCGTCCATCCCGCGTACAAGGTGCTGTTGCCGGACCCGCCCGGATTGCAGGACGCCACCAGCCCCCAATCTTCCAGGGTGTGAACGTCTTTTTCCCCTTCGGAAAGGAAGACCGTTTCGGCCTTCAGCACCTTCGGAAGCCGGTAGGGGACGCGCGGACAGTTGCGGAAGCGGTATTCCGCGCCGTCATAGTCGGTATAGTCCGCCGCGCGCTTCCAGGTGGTCTTCCCGGTTGCGCGCGCCGCCCTGTCATCGGGAAGGTACTTGCCGGCATCCAGCCCCACCACAATCCCGCCGGCCTCAACTCCGCCGGTCCGCTCAGGGTCGGTGGTGCCCGCCGCCTCAACTCCACTCGGGCGGACTTGAATGAAGGTCTTCGTCCCGTCCGGCTTCAGGTAGCGGACAACCTCAAAGAGAAGGCTTCCGTCCCGATCCACATACGGGTACCGCGCCATTTCTCGCCACCCGCCGGCCGTGTTGGTGGATTTCGTAGTTTTCGTAGTTTTTGTAGGTGCCGTGCCCGCCGAATTCCCATTCGTGCGGGTGCCGTTGTGCCGATGTTCGGGTTCGATCCGCCCCACCAGCCGGAAGACCTCGGCCTTCCGGGTCGGGAAGTCCCCACCCGACAGAGCCGCTTCGAGTTCCAGAATGTCCCCGCCGCGTCCGCAAGTGGAATGACAGAACCACCGCCCGGTGTCCGGGTCTACCGCGAAGTTTTCATTCTTGCCGTGGTGGATCGGACAGGCGCCGCGCCACTCCGCCGCGCGCTTCTGTTTCAGGTGCGGGACGCGCGCCGCGTAATACATGGAGACTTCGCCCGAAGTGATGGTGATGGCTGAAGCCGCCATCTACCGCGCCTCCGCCTGGTGCCCGCCGCCGGACGGGCGGGATTCGAGCCATGCCGAAATGTCTTCGGCCTTGTAGCGGACCGCCGCGCCGATCTTCAGATACTTCGGCCCTTGCCGAAGAAGCCGCCACCGCCGGACGGACGCCACGGACAAGCCCGTGATGCGCGCCACGTCATGCTCATTCAGAAGGGTTTCAATCGCGTTGTGAACTGCTCCCATTTCGTAATCCTCGGTTGCCCCCGGTTGGGACACCCTCAGATTGCGTTACTAACCCTGGGAAGAAGTGGGATTACCCCTGGGACAGAATGGGACGGAATGGGAAAAGATCAGTCGGTGGGAATGTCGGGCAGGTTGACGCGTGGAAGCTTGAGCGAAGAAGGCGCCGCCGATAACGCGTCCGCCAGTTTCTTCAGTACGTCTTCCCTGACGTGCCGGCCGTTAAGGATTTTCTGCACGGTCTTGTGGTGTGGCCCGTTGTTGCGTTCCACGTCATGTCTATTCCAGGAACGCTCGTGGAGGCGAGTCGCCAGCCATGATGCGCGTCTCCGAAAAGGCGGCCCCGTAACCGTACTCTTCTCGGCTTGCGCCGCCTTCTGGGTAGAGTGCCCGTTCGGCGCAGGCAGTTCCGCAAGCAACCGCCGAAGATCGTCCCGGACCCGGTGGAAGGGTTGAGCCAGGTCCCTCACTTCTTCGGTGTCATCATCGAAGGTAACGGCCAGCCGCTCACAACTGGCCCGCCATGATGAAGTGACTTCTTCCAGAAGCGCCGCCGCTTCGTCCCGGAATGCGTGTGCAGATTCATCCCCGCGCAAGCCCCGATCAATCACGTAATTCGCTTGGAGCACGGCAAGGTCATAGGACAAGCCGGCAGTCGCGGAGTTCAGCTTCTCGTGCCGATCAGCCCACGCCATTCCCAAGCGTTCGTAGTTTTCAATCAGCACGTCATACCCTCGCCAAACGTGCGCCTTCCAATAGTCCAACTCCGCCTTCGGGTCCGCTTCGGGTTCGTGCGAATGATCGTGAAGCCAATAGCGGAACGGGTATCGGTCACGCCGGAGTCCGGTAACAGAGTCACCGTTCGCCACCGTCGCCTCCAACTCGAAGGCGCGGGTTGCGCACACGATACAGTATTCGGCGGACGCGGATGCAAGGTCTTGAATCCAGCCGCCCTTATAGTTTTTCTCGACTCCGTCGTGAGAAGAAGACCCGTGGATCGGCTGGAAGTAGGAGCTTTCGTCACGAAGAAGGTTCAGCCAACCTTCAAGCGCATTCGCCCGGTTCGGCGTGCCCGCCGCAATCCCGGCGCGCCTTGCAAGAGAGTCAAACAATTGCCGAAGCCGCTTTCGCTCCCTCTGATCGGTAGGCCCGTCAGCAGTGAAGAACCAACGGCGATCAATCGCCGTCGCTACCAACCGGATCGGATGTATCAGCGCCCGGAATTGGGTTTCAAGGTCGCGCCAAAAAGCGGAGTCAGTAGGCATCGCTCCCTTTGCGATTCCCTAAATGGAGTAGCCGCCCCTGGGTAGGGTGCCCAGCCTTCGCCCCGGTTCATGACGCCGGAACTAGGCGGCTTCCTCAGTCTAACAATTCACCGCGATTCTGTTTCGGCGCCGGGGTGCCCACTGTGCCCAATACTGTGCCCACCCCACACATAGAAGCCTTGCTCCGGTTCGCTAGTCGTGGGGCTACAAAGCCGCCGAAGACCATGAAGGCTCGTAACTTGTATCAAGCCTTCGCAACTACTGCTTACGCTTGTAAGTTTATGATTCTTCGTGGGTTCCTGCCTCCGGAGCAAAAGGTCGGTGGTTCGAATCCACTCGGGCGTACCAAAAGTCTTCTCGAATCTTGGCCAACTTCTCTCGGTAGCTGAGCAACCCCACCAAAACACGCCGCTCTGTTACTTCACTGCACTCTCCCAGGGTCCACAGCGTTGGACGTTGAGTCGACAGTCTTACCGATTTCCGCATCCACCTCCTCGCCCTTTGGCACGAAGCCTAGTTTAGGCTGGGCGCGACGCCGCAAATCGGGTGCGTCTAGAATTGCCGCTGCGAGCTTTTCAATGCAAGCGTTTCCTGGCGATGCGCGGACGGCATACTCGGAAACAAGCCATCCTCTGTTAAGGGACCAGGTTTTCTATATCGAACAATGGAAAAAAAGCTGAGTGCAATCTGTGGCCTACCGATAGATGGGCCGCAATTTAGCGACGCTCCGAGTCGGTCTCTGGAACGGACTACTCAGCGGAGGCATCATGTTCGTGACCGGGATGAATACTGTGATCCTGTTTCATGGCGCCTTGATGCAAGATCCGTCGAACCCGCGCGCCTCCCGGTACGAAGGCCTGGTTTCGGCTGGCACGGTGCCCCAAGTCCGGGTAAATCTCGCGCGTCCCTAGCGCCCCGCCAGATCGCCCGCGCCAAAGACCAGGCGGGCGCGCCGCGGCCACGGAACGGCGCCGGTCTGGTAGCGACCTTCGAGCTGACGCGCGTGGTGACCAGTATGCTGGTGGGCGTGCAGGCGAACCGATCCAGCGACCGTTGCGTCAATGGCGGTGCCGTTCTTCGCGATTGCGGCGATTGCGGCGGGGCTGCCTCACTCCGCGCCGCGGGGTTGGATCCCACGACGCCGTTGCGGGGAGGAATAGCCGGTCCGAGACTTCTCGCCTCCGCTATGGGAGAACCTCAAAGACCACACCGGCGCTATCCGGACCTCCAAAGGCAGCCGTGCCATACACATTGCTTTGTGCGTCCATCAGCAGACCGGTGAGCGGGCCCACGCCGAGGCCGCCGTTGCCAAATCGAGCCAGAATAGCCTCCGTATATCCGCTTGGGCCAGGCATCAGTTCATAGACCGTCCCACAGCCGTCGCTGCAGCCGGTGACAGTGCCACCACCGCCATAGAAGGTTGTGCCATAGACATCGCCGGCCGCATCGAGGATCGGTCCGCCGTACGGCTCTATTCCATCGTGTCCGGGCGTGAAGGTGTGGATCACGGTTTCCGTCCAGCCACCAGCCGGGCCGGGCGCGAGCTTGAAAACGGTGCCGTCGCCTTGCTTATCGCCGCCGCCGACAGTTGTACCGTAAAGGTTGCCCGCGGTATCGAAGACCAGGCCTGAATAGGGACTGCAACCATCGGCCGCGCATTTGAAACTGTATACCACGCTCTCCTGCCAGCGGCCGGATGCGTGCGTCAGCTCAAAAACCGTGCCTCCGCCCATGGGTGCCGCGCCGCCATAGAACGTTGTGCCGTAGAGGTTGCCTGCCACATCGAAGATCAGCCCGGATTCCGGGTTCCAGCCGTCGCTGTGATTGTTGGTGAAGTTGTGCAGGATGGTTTCCTGCCACTCGCCACCGGGAGTGGGACTCAATTCAAAAACGGTGCCGCAGCCGGTGGCCGGTCCAGCGCCGCAACCGGTGCCGGTGCCTCCGCCGGCGGTTGTTCCGTACAAATTGCCGGCCTGATCGAAGAGCAGGCCCCCTTGCAGGTCGCCGCCGTCATGGCCGCCATCCAGCGCGCCATTAAAGTTATGGAGCACGGTCTCGGTCCAACTTCCGTCCGGCTTGGGAGACAGCTTGAACACGGTACCGGACGCCCTGCGAACACCTTGACCGCCGCTGTAAGTAGTGCCGTAGAGATTGCCCTGCGCATCGAAGATCAAGGGAGCCTGCGGGTTCTGCCCGTCAAACAAGGGGCCCTCGAAGCTATGGATCACACGCTCGGAGAAGCTACCGCTGCCGTCTGGTGTCAGTTGGAAGACGGTCCCGCAGCCGCCGGCGCATGCCGTCCCAGTGCCCCCCTCATAAGTAGTGCCGTAGAGATTGCCTGCGGCATCGAAGATCAGGTTGGACTCGGGCGCGGTACCGTCGGGACTGCCGCGAAACGCATGCAGCACTTTCAGCGTGGCGGCTGGGCAGACGATCGGCAGCAGTAAGGCCGCCGCGGCAGATACAAGCATCCGTTGCATGAAATCACCTCGTGAAAAAAGTATCGCATCGGCGCCCGATCCGAAGGAAGGTCGGCAGCGGAGAGTTCACAATCTTTTTACAAGGTGGAATAGATAGGCGCCAGTCGCAAGGGCGCAGTTAGGCGTGCACGCAGTTCCCAGAACCTGGGTTTGATGCGCGCCAAGGTGAACCGCCGCGCCCCAGCGTGTTCGCGAGTGCGTCCAACAATTCCATCCGGATGGCGCGGTTGTCCCATGTCGCGCTAGGCCAGTAGCACTATGCGCCCGGGAAAAGCGTCGAAATCACGCGCGCGGCCGAGGCCTTGTTCGGTCGGCGCCAGGCGACTCTGCGTGCCGTTCGGCATGGATGTATAATCGGCGACGATGATGAGGCTTGCAGTAGGATTGCTTTTCGTGCAATTGCTGCCCGCTGCCAACGGCCCGGATGTTTTCGCGAACCACTGCGCGGGTTGCCACGGCAGCGACGCGCGCGGTACCGGCAAAGGTCCGGGGCTGGCGGCCAATCCGCGGCTGGCGGGAGAATCCCCGGTGGACTTGCGCGCGCTGATCCAGCGTGGCTTTCCGGATTCGGGCATGCCGCCCTTCGATCTGCCCGCCGGGGAACTCGATGCCGTGGCCGCATATATCCGCGAACTGAACGCGGGTGTGCAGCCGGCTGCCGCAGGCGGAGGCCGGCGGGTCGCCTGGCGCGACCCGCAGCCCGGCGACTGGTTAACTTACAACGGCAATCTCAGCGCGAATCGCTATAGCGAGCTGAAACAGATCGACACGGCGAATGTGGCGACGTTGCAGTTGAAGTGGCTTTTCCCGATTCCGCATTTTGGTCTGGAGGTGACGCCGCTCGAAGCCGATGGCGTGATGTATGTCACGGGCGCGAATCAGGTGTATGCCATCAACGCGCTGACGGGCGCGGAAATCTGGAAATACGCGCGTCCGCAGACTCACGATCTGGATGGCGACGCATCGCTCGGGACCAACCGCGGCGTGGCGATCCGGGACGACAAGGTTTTTTTCGTCACGGACAACGCGCATCTCATCGCGCTCGACCGGGCTACCGGAGGGCTGGCTTGGGAAACGGCAATGCCCCCGATGTCCGGCGATCCGCAACACTACGGAGGCACGCTCGCCCCGCTGGTGGTGAAAGACACGGTGATTGCGGGGGTGTCCGGCGCGGACGAGGGAATTCGCGGATTTGTGGCATGCTACACGGCGGCGACGGGCGAACTGTTGTGGCGCCACTGGACGATTCCGCGGCGCGGCGAGCCCGGATCCGACTCCTGGAAGGGGAGCGAGCCGCTTATGGGAGGCGGGTCCACCTGGCTCACCGGCTCGTACGATCCGGAGACGGATACGCTGTACTGGCCTACCGGAAACCCGTTCCCCGATTCGAAAGACGCGGACCGCGGCGGTGACAATCTCTACACCGATTCGATACTGGCGATGAATCCGGCGACCGGCACACTCAAGTGGCACTATCAGTTTACGCCGCACGATGTGAGCGACCGGGATGCGACGGAGCCACCTGTTTTAGTAGATGCCCTGTATCTCGGTAAACCGCGCAAGTTACTGCTGCATGCCGACCGGAACGGGTTCTTCTATGTGCTCGACCGAGTGACGGGAGAGTTATTACTAGCCAAGCCTTTCCTGCGGCGCGTGGATTGGGCCACGGGGATCGGGGCGGACGGGCGCCCGCAAGTGAGGTATCCGGGAGGCTGCCCGGACGACGCAGCCAATTGGAGCTCGACGGCTTACAGTCCGGTGACCCGGCTCTACTACTTCCTGGCGCTTGAAGAATGCGTGGGCGAGCGGATGGGTTACCCGGATCAGACAGGCCAGCGGTACGTGCGGGCGGTCGACATCGAGACTGGCGCTACTGTTTGGGAAATTGCGCAGCCGGGCGCGGCCAAGGCGAAGTCATGGTCGGGCGTGCTGGCCACGGCGGGAGGACTGGTGTTCTATGGCAAGCCCAACGGGGGTTTCGACGCGGTGGACGAGCGCGCGGGCAAAACGCTGTGGCATTTTCCGACGAACGTGCGGATGAAGGCTTCGCCGATGACGTTTACCGTGGGCGGGAAACAGTATGTGGCCGTAGCGGCGGGCCCGAATATTCTGTGCTTTGGATTGTGATGCGTCATGATGCATCATCATGCATCATGCGCGTTGAGGTTAGAGTAACTTATCGGTTTACCGTAGGTTGAACTTCTTCATCTTGTACCGCAGCGTGTCCCGGGTAATGCGCAGCAGCCGCGCCGCCTGGGTCTGATTGCCGCCGGTTTTTTCCAGCGCCGGGCCAGCAGCATACGCTCGTTGTCTTCGAGCGAGAGGCCCTCGGTGGGAATTTCCGCGCGGGGGGCGGCCGGGTGGCCGTCCGGCCGGGTGATGGCGATGGGCAGGCTGGCGGGCGTGATGTAAGTGGATTCTTCGAGGATCATGGCGCGCTCAATGGCGTTGCGCAATTCGCGCACGTTACCGGGCCAATCGTGCGCCAGCAGCAACTCTCCGGCGGCGGACGAGACGCCTTCGATGCCGCGGCGGAACTTGCGGTTGTAATGCTCGATGAAAAAACGCGCCAGCGGCAGGATGTCTTCGGGACGGTCGCGCATGGGAGGCAGCGGATCTGAATCACATTGAGGCGGAAATAAAGATCCTGGCGGAAAGCGCCCTCTTTGACGGCTTCGCGCAGGTTCTTGTTGGTGGCGGCAACTACGCGCAAGTCGAGCCCGGCGTGAAGTGCCCGAGCGCCAGTGGCGTTTTGGCGGCGAAGCGCGGTATGGTTATGGCATGGGGATGACCTTGCATATCCCGGACTCGGTGCTAGCGGGCCTCCGCATTCCCGAGGCGGAAATTGCGCAGAGGCTCCGGACCGAACTCGCGATCGCGCTCTATGCTCAGGGAGCGCTCTCCCTCGGCAAAGCGGCCGAACTCGCGGAGATGAATCGTGTTGCCTTCGGCGAAATGGTGGGACAACGAGGGATCGCACGGCACTACGGCGACACGGAGTTGGCGCAAGACCTCTACTATGCTCGTCGTGAGTAACACCTCGCCGATTTCGAACCTTGCGATTGTTGGCCGGTTGAATCTTCTCCGAAGCCAATTTCGCGAGATCCGGATTCCCATCGCTGTCCAGTCCGAACTCGAGAGAGTGTCTCACGCAGCAGCCCTTGAGGAGATACAGCGGGCGTTCGCGGACGGCTGGATCAAACCGAAGGCACTCCGGGAGGCCGAGAGCGGGCTGCTGCTCGCAACGACTCTCGATTCCGGTGAGGCCGAGGCTATCGCGCTGGCGTTGGAATTGTCCGCAGATCTAATTCTGCTGGACGAGAGCGACGGACGCAAGGCGGCCGAACGCGCCGCGGCGCGTGTCAAGCACTTTGAGACACCCAGCATAAAAATTTACTGACTATCTTCCTTTGTCTTTTGGCCGGGCGGAGTCGGCTTGTTGATCCAAACCTCCGAGGGCAAAG
>Ga0302324_100006373_pt1 | contig 25445 bp, 19 predicted proteins | sample Palsa_T0_1_FD_201949 | JGI IMG/M metagenome (GOLD analysis project Ga0302324, IMG submission 201949) | Peat permafrost microbial communities from Stordalen Mire near Abisko, Sweden - Palsa_T0_1 | ecosystem: Environmental > Terrestrial > Soil > Palsa > Peat permafrost | place: Sweden: Abisko... | reverse complement strand
ATTCTTGGTCGCGTACTCCACGTGCGCGGTGGCGATGGTGATGCCGCGCTCCCGCTCCTCCGGGGCCTTGTCAATCTGGTCATAGGCCAAAAACGTCGCTCCGCCCGACTTGGCCAGCACCTTGGTGATGGCTGCCGTCAGCGTCGTCTTCCCGTGGTCCACGTGACCGATGGTACCCACGTTCACGTGCGGCTTCGTCCTCTCGAACTTCTCCTTGCTCATGTCGCTCTCTTCCGTTCCGAAATGGAGCCCTGATCCAGGATTGAACTGGAGACCTCATCCTTACCAAGGATGCGCTCTACCAACTGAGCTATCAGGGCTTTCTGTTTGAGCTGCCGTCGACTTCAGTCGCACCGTCGTCGCATCAATCGTGGAGCGGGAAACGGGATTCGAACCCGCGACATTCAGCTTGGAAGGCTGACGCTCTACCAACTGAGCTATTCCCGCCTGGGGGTCCCTGTTCCATGGAGGGGGTTGGATTCGAACCAACGAAGGCAGAGCCGGCAGATTTACAGTCTGCTCCCTTTGGCCGCTTGGGTACCCCTCCGCACGCTCTCCTTCGTTTTTTGTCGTGTCGTTCCGTCTGTCTCCTGAAGCTCCTCCCCGTGGCCGGCGCGGGGATTCGAACCCCGGACCTACTGATTACAAATCAGTTGCTCTACCAACTGAGCTACACCGGCAAGCACCTGATCTCACTTACGTCTCTGCTCCCTTCCGCCACGGGCTACCACTTCACAGACGACACCATCGACGGCCAAAACGGGACCCCTCAATAACACCGCCCACACACGCGTACACTTCCGGGCGTCCGGCGAGGGTCGCGCGGTGTACTCCGCTGGCACAGGGGCCGTCAAGACCTGCGCTCGGGCCCCTCAGAAGCGCTCCACGGCACCCCGCCGGACGCTCAACATAACCAGTTTCTGCGCGTCCGCTGCCCTCCGCCGAGGCGCCGCTGGCCTGGCCCCGTCCTCCTTCAGGAGGGCTTTGTCAGGAGGGCCTCGTGCGGGGGGCCTTGGGCTTCGCCCGCTGGCGGCACACCTCATAGAGGAGGAGCGCCGCGGCCACCGACGCATTCAAGGAGGCCGACCCCGGCACCATGGGGATGCGCAGCCGGAAGTCCGAATGTCCGAGGACGCCGGGCCGGACGCCCTCCCCCTCCGCACCCACCACCAGGGCCAGCGGCCCATCGAGGGGCGCGTCGTAGAGTGACGTGTCCCCGGAGGGGTCCGCCGCCGCCACCCACAGCCCCTTCGCCTTCAGCTCCTCCAGCGCGCGGGAGATGTTGGTGACGCGGGCGACGCGGAGGTGCTCCACGGCGCCGGCCGAGGCCTTGGCCACCGCCGCGGTGACGCCCACCGCGCGGTCTCTGCCGAGAACGACGCCGTGCGCCCCGAGCGCCTGGGCCGAGCGGATGATGGCGCCGAGGTTGTGGGGGTCCTGGATGCCGTCCAGCACCACCAAGAGAGGCGGCTCCTCGGCCTCCTCGGCGACGGCGAGCAGGTCCTCGAGCTCGGCGTAGGGAAAGGCCCTGAGCTCCGCCGCCACGCCCTGGTGCACCCCGCCCTCGGAGAGCTCGGCCAGGCGCTCCTTGGCCACGCGCTCCACCCGGACACGGGCGGCCTGGGCCAACGCCAGCACCTCGCCGGCCACCCGCACCGGCAGGGCGCCCTCGACGAGGAGGAGGCGCTCCACCTCGCCGGCCCGCGCGCGGAGCGCCTCGAGCACCGGGTGGACGCCGTACACGACGCGTTCCGCAGGCGAGGCCCGACGGTCCTGGCCTTGCGGCGGGCCGCGACGCTCCCGCCCGGCGGGGGCGGCCCGGTGTCTGGCCATCAATCCACCGTCACCGGGAGGCTGAGCGTCCTCTGCTGGCGCGCGCACAGCGTCTCGGTGCAGACGAAGAAAGTCAGCTTGGCCTCGACGGCGCCCTGCCCCTTGGAGGCGGCGGTGAGGGGGATTTCGAAACGGGGGTCCACCGCACCGTCAGGCTTGGGCACCGACTTGGCGTCGCTGCGGCTCAGAAGCGCCTTGGCCGGCTCGACGCCTCCCGAGCCGCTGAGGGTGAGCTTCATCGGCGCCTCCTCGGAGATGTGCGCGCCGGCCACAGTGCGGATGGCCAGGACGAAGGTGCCGGGCTTGCCCGCTTTGAGGGAGGTGGTGCTGCCCTCGGTGGTGACGACGTAGAGGGAGGCGGGGTCCGGGTCGGCCGCCCAGGCAGCCGGCGCCGCCGCGAGGAGAAGGAGAGCGAGGAAGCGTGAATGCATGCTGGCTACTCTAACTCTCAGCGCGCCTGCGCGCGCGGCAGAGGCCGGATGCGCGACGTCCCGCGCCGCGCGGCGGGCACCTTGCTCTCGGCCACCAGCGCCTCCACCCGGGCGATGATTTTGCCCGCCAGGTCGAGCCCGGTGGCCCGCTCCATCTCCGCCAGCGCCGGCGAGGCATTCACCTCGAAGACTTTGGGCTGTCCGCGCAGGTCGATGAGGTCCACCCCCGCCACCTCCAGCCCCACCAGCTTCGCCGTCTTCACCGCTGCGCTGCGCTGGGCGTCGGTCAGGGCAATGGGCTCCAGCCGTGCTCCACGGTTGAGGGTGTGCGCCAGTCGGTTCATCCGCGGCCGACGACGGACGGCGGCCACCGCCACGCCCCCCACCACCAGGACACGCACGTCGAGGCCCCCCCGCCGGACGTACTGCTGGACGATGAGGTCCTGCCCCAGCCCGAGGATGGCCTCCAGCGCCGCCTCGAGCGAGGCCAGGCTCTCGCACACCATCACCCCGCGCCGCTCTTGCCCGCGCAGAAGCTTCACCAGCACCGGCACGCCGCCCACGAGCTTCACCATCGCCCGCAAGTCCCCCGCGCTTCGGGCCATCACCGTGGCCGGGATGTTCACCCCGTTGGCCGCCAGGAGCTGCAGGCAGCGCATCTTGTTGCGGGCCTGGGAGATGCCGTACGTCCCGTTGAGGAGCGGCACGCCGCGCAGGGCAAACTGGTTCACCACCGCCATGCCGTAGGTGGAGATGGACTGGGCGATGCGCGGGATGACGGCATCGGTGGGCGGGAGCAGTCGGCGCCGGTAGTAGAGGACGGCGCGGTCACGGTCGAGGTGCATCTCCACCTTCACCGGGTCCAGCACCCGCACCGCATGTCCACGCGCACGCGCCGCCTCGGCCAGCCTGGCGGTGGAGGCGATTCGCACCGAGCGCGAGAGGATGGTGAGCCGCATGGGAGCCCCTGGACGCTAGGCACAGCGGGGGTCCACGCCGCAAGCCTGCACGCACCGGCGGGCGCGCCCCAGCTTCGGGGCACCTGTCCCGGGCCTGTCCTTTAGAGCTGCGTGAGGATGCGGATTTGCAGCTGGAGCGGGTCGGCCTTGCTCGAGGCTTGAATCTGCGTGCAGAGGTCGCCGAAAAACTGGAGCGACGGGCCATCCGGGTTGGGGGCCAGGTTTGGCGGGAGCGTGCCCGCCGCCTGGTACTCCCACGTCGTGGTGCTGCTCAGCACGGCAGTGCCATTCACCAGCACGCTGATGAGCGCTGCGTTGCTGGGAGCTTCCTGCAGGGGGACGATGCAGGCCTTGGCACCGATGCCGGCATAAATCTGCGCCAGCGCCGCGGCGAGGGTGGGCGCATCGGTGGCGTCGAAGTACTGCTTGCTACAGGCGCCGGTGCTGAGGTTGCAGGGGTTGGTCGCTGAGCAGGCCTGGGTCTTGTTTGGGCAGAGCCGCGTGGGGAAGGCGCCCGCGATGGCCATCTGCTGCAGGGTGTCGCCCGCGGCCGCCGCTTCGGCGTCGGCCCCAAAGCCCAGCACCACGGTGGTGATGTTGTGGACGGACTTGAGCTCGGTGATGACGGCCACCGTGGCCACGTTGTCCAGGCAGCCGATGCCCTCCGGCCTGGCATCGATGCAGTCTTGGTCGTCGGTCAACGTGCAGATGCACTGGGAGGTCCCCACCTCGGAAGCGAGGAGGTAGTTGCAGTTGGGCAGCCCGTCGGTCAGCAAGAGGATGTACGCGTCGCGCACCGGGTCGACCACCGCCGATGGGTTCGTGTTGAAGTACTTGAAGCTGCCGCCGGTGGGCGTCCCGCCGCCGGTGCCGGTGGGTCCCTGGGGGTTGGCACTCGTCACCGTGGCCAGCGCGTCGATGGAGGCATTGGCCAGGGCGTCCAGGGAGGCGACCGTGTCATCGGCGCTCGCCGGGATGGGCGCCTGCACGGCCGTGAGCGGCGCGCACTGGTTATTGACGTCGCTGTCCGGCGGTTGGGGGAAGAAGGCGAGCCCGAATCGCGCAGCCGGGGCGCCGGCGTCGGGGGCCGGCGGCGTCAGAAAAGCGGTGACGGTGCTGGTGAGGGTGCTCCAGCGCGTGGGACACGTCGTCACGTCACAGGGATAAGACTTGTCCTGGCCACAGGACGTCCCGCCCGGGGCGGTGTCGCAGGCCAGGCCCGTGCCGCCATCCGGGAGTGCGCCAATAACGTTGGGGTCGAGAGGGAAGTCCATCGAGCCCGACTTGTCCACCATCAACAGGAGATTGGGCTTGAAGGGCGTGACGGCGAGCACCGTCACCTGGGACGTCTGCCCGAGGGACAGGGGCGTGACGGGCTCGAAGTCGTAGACCTGGCAGGCGCCGAGAAACGCCGTCAGGGGCACCGCGACCGCGGCGAGGACGACCAGAAAGCGAAGCGTCGGGGCTTTGGGCATGGGCGCGCGAGCCCGTGGAGCATACTTCCCCGAAAGAGGCTCTAGCCACCTTGTGGCCGCTATCCCACACCGCCCTTCTTGGCGGTGTTGCAAGCCCCTCTAGAAGGTGAGCAGCCGGGCGCCTTCGGTGAGGCGCCACAGGGCAGGCAGGCCAAGCACCTCGTCGAGGAGCTGCTCGGCCTCCTCGCTGGGGACACCCGCGATGCGGAGCATCGTGTCACAGGCCACGCAGCGCGCTCCCAGGCCACGCGCCTCGGCCAGCATCGTGGCCGGCGGGGGCAGACCGAGTCCCTCGGCCCGGGCGCTCTCCACCGCCTCGCGGTCCGACTGCGGCCGGCCGAAGTCCCCGCGCACGAGTTGCCGCAGGGCATCAAAGGCGAAGACAAAGTGGACGGTGTCTCCGAGGGCCGCCGCGGTGATGCCCATCGAAGCCGCCTGGTAGGCCGGTGGGTAACCGCCGCGCTGGAGGAAGAAGAGTACGCGTCCGGCCATTCGTGACGTCCCCAAGAGGACTGTCCCACACGGCCCCGGAGGACTGCTAGGCCGAAGGGCAGCCATCAGGGCGGAGGCTCGCCAGCGGAGCCAATCGGGGCTATGGAGCCGGCTTCTTTCATGCGACCCACCGTCCTGCTCTTCGACATCGACGGGACGCTCGTCACCACCGGAGGCGTCGGGCGGCGGGCCCTGGAGCTCGCCTTCGAGCACGCCCATGGCCGCCGGGACGCCTGCTCCGGGTTTCGCTTCGACGGCATGACGGACAGGGCCATCGTCCGGGGAGGCCTCCTGGCCCTGGGGCACCCTCCCACCACCGCGTCCATCGACGCTGTTCTGGCCGCCTACCTGGGCGTGCTTGCCGAGGAGGTGGCGGCGGCGCCGGCAGAGAGCTACCGCGTGCACGCCGGCATCTCCGAGGCGCTGGACGCAGCAGCCGGCCAGCCCCACCTCGCCGTGGGCCTCGGCACGGGCAACATCCGCGAGGGGGCCCGCATCAAGCTCGAGCGGGTGGGACTCTTTGGCCGCTTCGGCTTCGGAGGCTTCGGCTGCGACGACGAGGACCGCACCACACTCTTGCGCCGCGGCGCCGAGCGCGGCGCGGCGGCACTTGGCGTGCCCCTCCTCGAGGCGCGGGTGGTGGTGATTGGCGACACCCCCAAGGACGTGGCCGCCGCCCAGGGCATCTCCGCCGAATCGGTGGGCGTGGGCACCGGCTCCTTCTCGCCCCAGGACTTGCTGGCTGCCGGTGCGACACACGCCTTTGCCTCCCTGGCCGTCCCCGGGGCGCTGCAGGCGGTGCTCGGGCTTTGAGCGGCCGCTCCGGCACCCCGCCGCCGACACCGCTTCCCGTCGACGCACTCCTTCCTGAGCTGGTGGCGGCCCTCCGCGCCGGTCCGGCCGTCGTGCTGCAGGCGGCCCCGGGCGCCGGAAAGACGACGCGCGTCCCTCCGGCCCTCCTCGACGCGGGCCTCCTCGGGCCAGGAGCGCTGTGGGTGCTCGAGCCGCGACGGCTCGCGACGCGGCTTGCCGCGGCCCGCGTGGCCGAGGAGCGGGGCGAGCCGCTGGGCGAGAGTGTGGGCTACCAGATTCGCTTCGACGAGCGCGCCGGCCCCAGGACGCGCATTCGCTTCGTCACCGAGGGCGTCCTCGGACGTCGCCTTCTCTCCGACGCGGGCCTGGGCGCCATCGGTGCCGTCGTCCTCGACGAGTTTCACGAGCGTCACCTCCAGGGAGACCTGGCGCTGGCGCTGCTCCGGCGGCTCCAGCTCAACGGCCACCCCTTGAAGCTGGTGGTCATGTCGGCCACGCTCGAGGCCGGCCCCCTCGTCGAATTCCTCGGCGGCTGCCCCGTCCTCACCTCCCTTGGCCGCACCTTCCCGGTGGCCGTGGAGTACCTGGAGCGAGCGGACGCGCGGCCGCTCGACGTCCAGGTGCTCGCTGGCTTGAAGCGGCTTCTGCCCAGGCTGCCGGACGGTGACATCCTCGTCTTTCTCCCCGGCGCCGCCGAAATCCGCCGCGCGCAGGCCAGCTGCGCGGACTTCGCAGCCCGCCACGGCTTTTCGGTGTTGCCGCTGCATGGGGATTTGCCGGCCGCGGAGCAGGACCGAGCCGTTCGCCCGGGGCCCGGCCGGAAGCTCATCCTGTCCACCAACGTCGCCGAGACGTCCGTCACCATCCCCGGCGTGGCGGCCGTCATCGACTCGGGGCTGGCCCGCATCCCGGTGCACTCGCCCTGGTCCGGGCTCGCCTCGCTGCAGAGCGTGCGCACCAGCCAGTCGAGCGCCGTGCAGCGGGCAGGACGCGCGGGAAGGACACGAGCCGGGATTGCGCTGCGCCTCTACACGCAGGCCGACTTCGACGCACGCGCGCTCCACGAGACGCCGGAAATTCTCCGGAGTGACCTCTCGGAGAGCGTCCTCTCGCTGGCTGCGGCGGGCGTCCTGGACAGGCGCCACTTTCCTTTCTTCCAGCCGCCCCCGAAGTCCGCGCTCGACGCCGCGGAGCGCCTCCTCGGAGACCTCGGCGCGCTCGACGTGCACGGCGGCCTGACGGAGCTCGGCCGGCGGATGCTGGCCTTCCCACTGCACCCGCGGCTGGCGCGCGTGGTGGTGGAGGGAGAGCGGCGCGGTGTCGCCCGAGCCGCGGCCACGGCGGCCGCCATCCTCGGCGAGCGAGACCTCCGCCGCTCCGTCCGCACCCGTCTCGATGGGCCAGCCTCCAAGTCCCACCTCACCAGCGCGCGCTCGGACGTCCTGGAGCGACCCTCGGACGTCGCGGCGGAAGGACGAGCCCGGGCCCAGACGCTCGACCCCGCAGCACTGGCCGCCGTGCAGCGCGCCGCGCGGCAGCTGGAGCGGCTGGTGCGCGCCGACGTCGCGGCGCCCCGGACGGAGGCCCTGCGCGAGGACGCCCTCTTGGTGTCCCTCCTCACCGGTTTCCCGGACCGCGTCGCCCGCCGTCGCAAGGTGCACGCTCCGGAGCTCCTGCTGTCTCAAGGAGGACAGGCGACACTCGACGAGGCGAGCGCCGTCCGCGAGCCGATGCTTCTCGTCGCGCTCGACGCGGAGGCCCGCGTCGGCCCGCGTGGGCCCGAGACGCGCGTCCGCGTGGCAAGCGAAGTCCAGGAGGAGTGGCTCCTGGAGCTCTTTCCGGATCGCCTCAGGGACGCGGAGACACTGGTGTGGAACGACGCCCAGGGCCGCGTCGACAGCCAGGGACGGCTCCTCTACGGCGAGCTCGTGCTCGACGAGACCCGGAAGCCGGCGTCCGCCTCCCCCGCCGCCTCCCTGCTTCTGGCCGAGGCGCTGAGAAGCACGGGACTCGCCGCGCTCGTCGACGCCGAGAGCCTCGATGAGTGGCGGGCCCGCGTGACGCTGCTTGCCGAGGCCTACCCCGAGGCGGGCGTCTCCCTCCCGGTGCCGGACGCCCGCGAACACCTGGCCCGTGCACTGTCCGAAGGGCGGACGGCCCTCTTGGAGGTGGACGCGGCCTCGGTGCAGGCCGCGCTCGAGGCGCTCCTTCCGCCCAAGGCGCGGGCGCTGCTTGGCCGCGCGCTTCCCGGCCGGGTGACGTTGCCCGGCGGGCGGGCCCTCACTGTCCACTACTCCCTTGGAGCACCGCCCTTCGTCGCTTCGAGACTTCAGGACTTCTTCGGCCAGCGGGAGGGGCCGCGCATCTGCGACGGGCGCGTTCCGCTGGTGCTGCATCTGCTCGCACCCAACCAGCGTCCGGTGCAGGTGACGACTGACCTCGCCGGCTTCTGGGAGCGTCACTACCCGGCGCTTCGCCGAGAGCTTGCGCGACGTTACCCGCGCCACGCTTGGCCGGAGGACCCGACGCGGGCCACGCCACCGGTTGCGTCGAAGGGCGTCCGCCGGTGACGGAGTTGTCACCGAGGTGCGCCTTCGTTGTCACCCCCAACCCGCAGTGTTACATGCGGCGCGACTTCCATGCCTCGTCGCATTCTACTTGCGTCCATCGAAGCGGGCGCCGGCCACAACATGCTGCGCGACTCGCTCGCCTCGGCGTTGCGACGAGCTGACCCGGAGCACCGCAGCTTCGAGCCGGTGAGCTGGACGAGCGCCGATAGCTCCGTGCAGCGGTTTTACGCCTTCTGCGTCCACCACTTCACCCGCCTTCAGGGGACAGTCTTCAACCTCACCGGGCAACGCTGGGCAATGGAAGTGGGGATGTGGCTCACGCCGCGGCTGCAGCGCGAGGCCCGGGCGCTCCTCTCCGAGTCGCGCTTCGACGCCATCCTCTCGACGCACGCTCTCTTCACCCTCATCCTCTCGCGGGCGCGCGCCCAGCTGGGCGTCCACGTCCCCCTCATCGGCGCCGTGCCGGACTACGGCCCGCCGAGCAACGGCTATTTCCCCGCCGCTGCGCACCTCCGGCCGGACTACCTCCTGGTGATGGGCGAGGACACCCTGGCCCACTACCGCGGTGAAGGGGTGTCCGAGGAACGACTGCACCTCTCGGGCTTTCTCACCCGGGAGGCCTTCGCCCGCGTCGGGCACCGCATGCGCACCGAGCCCCGCGCCGAGGCGCGAGCCGCGCTGAGGGACGAGGTTGCCGCCGAGTCGCCCAGTTTTGCGGCGCTGAAGCTTGACCGCCCGACGCTGCTCTTCCTCGGCGGCTCGGCCTGGACAGCCAAGACGGAGCCGGTGCTGCGTCGGGTGCTGGCCGACGGCGCGCTCCGGGCCAGCGTCAACGTGGTGGTGGTGTGCGGGCGCGACGAGGCCTTCCAGGAGTCGCTGCGTGCCGAGACGGACGCTGGCGTGCACGTCTTCGGCTACGTCTCCCCCGCCATCCTGGCCGCGCTCATGGGGTTGGCCGACATCCCGGTGCTGGGAAGCCTTGCGCCGGCGACGCTGCAGGAGCTCCTGGAGACGGAGCTCGGGCCGCTCTTGCTCTTCCACTACATCCCCGGCGCCGAGCGCAGCCACGTCAGCTACCTCGAGGCGCAGCGCCTCGGGGTGTACGAGCCCGACCCGCCGGCGATGCTGCAGGTCATCCGCGAGGCGGTGGGCATGGCCCGCGTCTCGCCGCGAATTGCGCTGGTCCGGGATGGTTACAAGGACCGAGCCCGCGAGTTGCGCCGCCGAAGCGTGGAGCGCGCCATGGCCCTGCCCGCCTTTCTCAGCCGGGTGTGCGGCGAGGAGCCGCTCGGCCATCGCGCAGCCGCCGAGGACGCCTCGGCCTCAGCGCGCTGACGTCTAGAGCCGCTTGCGCATCTCCACGTGGTCGATGCCCGCCTCTTCGAAGACGGGCCCCACCGGCTCGTAGGCATGCCGGCGGTAGAAGCCGATGGCGTAGAGCTGGGCATGCATGAGGATGCCGGCCAGGCCCTGCCGCCGCGCCTCGGACTCGAGCGCCGCCAGGAGGAGGCTTCCCACCTTGCCCTGGCGGTGCGCCTGCAGGACGGCCATCCGGCCAATCTGTCCCCACTGTCCGGACTCGCCGGCCGCCGGAGCGGTGAGGGGAACCAGCCGTCCGGTGCCGACGGCGTGGCCGCCCTGGAAGGCCAGGACGTGGAAGGCCCGGACATCCTCCGCGTCGCGCTCGATGCCCTCCGGGACGTGCTGCTCCTCGATGAAGACGACTTCGCGAATGGCGAGCGCCTGCATCAGGTCCGCCTCGTCGCGGACAGAGGAAATGACGATGGCGGATGCTTCGGCCATTTCGGGCGCGGACCCTATGCGACTTTGCTCCCGCGTGCACCAGCCCCCCCTGGACAGCGGCCGGGCGAGTGCAGGCCTTCCTATTCGCCCTTGTCCTTCTTGCCCTTGCCCGGGGCGAGCACGAGGAATTGACGCTTCTTTTCCACGTCCTTGAATTGCTCAGCGTCCGGCAGCGGCTCGTGCTTCTCCGAGATGTTGGGCCATTGCCGCGAATAGGTTTCGTTGATCTCCTTGTACTCCGCCCATTTCTCGGGGAGGTCGGCCTCCGGAAAAATTGCCTTCGTCGGGCAGACCGGCTCGCAGGCACCGCAGTCGATGCACTCGTCGGGGTGGATGACGAGGAAGTTCTCGCCCTCGTAGAAACAGTTCACCGGGCACACCTCGACGCAGTCGGTGTACTTGCACTTCACGCAAGGCTCGGCGACGTAATAGGCCATGACTCGTTTTTCTCCCTCGGGTGTCGGGGGCAGACTTCTAGGCGGCGCACACTAGTGCAGCGGACGGACGGGACCGAGGGCTTCCTGCGCTTTCGACCCTTGCGCTGCCGATGGAACCCATTCGGTTACAAAAACCCCTGGCTCTTCGCCAACTCGGCCACCAGCACCGCGCCCTTGGCCGCGCCCAGCTTCGTGTTGTGCGAGACGAGCACGAATTTCACGCCGTTGGGCAGGACGGCGTCCTCGCGCAGCCGGCCGACGCTGGTCGCCATCCCGCCGTGCGTCTCGCGGTCGAGCCTCGGCTGCGGCCGGTCGACGGCATCCAGCACCTCAATCCACCGAGGCGGGCTGGAAGGCAAGTCGCGCGCCGCGGCCTCGCCCCGCCAGTCGCGCATCGCGGCGCGCACTTCCTCGAGGCTTGCCTGCCGTCCCAGCGAGACGGACACCGTCTCGGTGTGCCCCTCCAGCACCGCCACCCGGGTGCAGGTGGCCGACAGTCGCATGGGGTGCGCATCCACGGAGGGCTGGCCGGAAGCCCAGCGGCCGAGAATTTTTCGCGCCTCGGCCTCCACCTTTCCCTCTTCCTTGGGGATGAAGGGGATGACGTTGTCCAGGACGTCCAGGGCGGCGACGCCCGGCGAGCGGCCAGCACCGGAGACGGCCTGCAAGGACGTCATGAGGACGGCCTGGACGCCGAAGCGCTCGACGAGCGGCGCCAGCGCCACCACCAGGCCGGTGGCGGTGCAATTCGGAATGGGCGCCACGTAGCCCGCGAAGCCCCGGGCGCGCTGCACCCGCACCAGCGGAAGGTGGCTCGCGTTGACGGGCGGAAGCAGCAAGGGGACGTCGGCGTCGTAGCGAAAGGCGCTGGCCGTGGAGAACACCGGGATGAGGCGGGCCAGGCGCGGCTCGAGCTCCCGGGCCACGTCCGCCTCGACGGCGGAGAAGGCCAACTCGAAGTCCGAGGCTTCCACCTTCGCCGCCTCGAGCAACGGGAGCGACGCCACCGCTTCCGGGATGGGCTCGGCGAGAAACCATCCGCCCTCGGCGAGCGCCTCGCCGTAGCGGCGGCCCGCGTTGCGCGGCGAGGCCGCGACCGCCGCCAACTCGAAGAAGGGATGCGCCTTCAGCGCCGAGACGAATTGCTGGCCGGCCAGGCCGGTGGCACCGAAGAGGACTGCACGCAGCTTGGCCATGGTGGTGGTGAGTGCCATCGAGGCCCCCCTCGGGTCAATGGACGCTGCCCCCTCCCCTTGGGCGCGCCCGGGCACTTCCTTGACCCAGGACCGAGCGCTGCCCTACAAACGCGCGCCCGGTCGGCGCCATCGCCAAGTGGTAAGGCAAGGGTCTGCAAAACCCTCATTCCCCGGTTCGAATCCGGGTGGCGCCTCTTCTCTTCCCTGGTCTGGAGGCCAGCCCCACTGTTGCTCGGCGCCGCTTCACGCGCACTGGTGCCCGGGCCGTGGATGCTGGTCGCGTCCCTCGTCGCCTCGACGGCCGTTGGCCAGACGCCGGCCGACGCGGGAGCCGACGGCGGCACGGCGCTCGGCCGGCCGAAGATGCTCGAGGCGCCCGCCGCCTGGAAGCGGGTGGACGTCCGCGAAGGCGAGCCCTCCGTCCCGGTGCGCCTCATGGAGGGGCAGCAGGAAGTGACGTTCGTCCCGCGGGGCCGGGTGCGGCTCGTGCTCCGGGGGGACGTGGAAACCCTGGCCGAGGCACCGGCCGGTGAGGTCCTGCGGGTGCGGCTCCTCAATGGCACGGCCGCGACGCGCGTCTTCCGCCTCGAGCTCACCGAGCTGGCCTTCGCCGACAAGGCCGGGCTCGAGTCGGAGCTGGCCACCTGGGCCCGGCGCGGCATCCCGGTGCGCGTGCAGACGCTGGGGCAGGTGTACGGCATCGCCGGAAAAGTCATCGACAACCGGCGCTACGCGGTCCTCTCCGAGGAAGGGCTCTCCGAGCCCGAGGCGCGGACACGCACCGGGGAGTTTCTGCGCCGCTTCGGCGTCCACGCCACGCTGGCCGAGGAGGTGGTGGTGCCGGCCCACGCGACGCTCGAGGTGCGCCAGGCGAGCGGCGCGCTCCTCGGCCGTTCCGAAAACAGCATTCATGCCGAGACGCTGGACAGGAGCGGCTTCGACGTCCGCCAGGTGGAACACGACGTTGGCTACCGCGCCCACGGGCTCGAGGACCGTAACTACCGGGGCGCTCTGGTGTTCACGGTGGATGCACGGGGCACCCTGGCGGTGGTGAATGACGTCGCCCTCGAGGACTTGTTGCGTGGCCTCGTGCCCTCCGAGACGTTCGCCGCCGCGCCCATGGAAGCCCTCAAGGCCCAGGCCGTCACCGCCCGGGGCGAGGTGCTGGCCAAGGTGGGGACGCGGCACCTGGCCGACCCCTACCTCCTCTGCTCCGAGCAGCACTGCGCCGTCTACCGCGGGCGCAGCGGAGAGACGGCAGCCACCAACGCCGCGGTGGAGGCCACCCGCGGCCAGGCGCTCTTCAGCAAGCAAGGACGCCTCGTCGACTCCGTCTACAGCGCGGTGTGCGGCGGCCACACCGAGAACAACGAGGCGGTGTGGGGCGGCGTGCCGGACCCGAGCCTGCGCGGACGGCCCGACCTCCTGGAGGCCGTGGAGGCGCTGCCCTCGCCCCGGACGGAGACCTCCGCCTTCCTCAAGGCCGACTTACCGGCCGCCTGCCACCGGGGACGCTTCGCCCAGGCCAGCCGTTACCGCTGGGAGCGCCGCTTCAGCGCCACGGAGCTGGACACCTTGCTGGCGCCCCTCGGGCTCGGCTCCATCCGCGCGCTTCAGGTCTCCGAGCGCGGCGTCTCGGGAAGGGCGCTCCTCCTCTCCATCTCCGGCGAGCGCGGCGCGACGGAATTGCGAGGCGAGCTCACCATTCGGCGAGCCTTCGGGATGCTGAACAGCTCCCTCTTCGTCGTCTCCACCGAGCGCGACGCCCAGGGGACGCCGACGTCGTGGACTTTTCACGGCGGGGGCTGGGGGCACGGCGTCGGCATGTGCCAAACCGGCGCCATCGGGCGGGCCGACGCCGGCCAGGACTACCGGGCCATCCTTCGCTACTATTTCAACGGGGCCGAGGTCGTGAAGATTTACGAATGATTCTGGGGGCTTGGCCGCCCTGGACGCCCGAGCGGCCCTGGGGGTATGCGAAGGCGAATGGCGGCGTCTCTCCGCCAGAAGAGTTGGGCCATTAGACTGTGCGGGACGAGAGTGTGAAGAGCGTGGCACCCCCCTTCAAACGCAGGCGACGCGACGACCCTCGACGCACGCTGGCGGCCTTCGCGGTCGCGGTGCTGCTCCACGTGCTTCTGGTGGCGCTGGTGCTGGTCTTCGACTCCGTCCGCTGGCCCTGGGAGGAGAACCGGCCTCCGCCGCAGCAGGTGGAGCTCCGTCCGCTGTCCCAGGACCAGTGGGCACGCAACCGCGGCGCCCTGGCCCCCGAGTCCGGCCAGCAGCCAAGGCCACCTCCAGCGGAGAAGAAGCCGGAGCCCAAGCCCGAGCAGCGTGCGCAGGGCCAGGTGGTGGCGGTGGCACCCGGTAACGAGAAGCCGCCTCCCCCGGACGCGAAGTACCTGGCGGAGAAGAACAACCGGGTGGAGAAGGAGAAGAAGGCCCGGGTGCAGACGCCCTTCTACCGGAACGCCATGCCGCAGCAGACGGCGGAGCAGCAGCGCGCGGAGCTCGGTCACGACGCGGCCGCGCAGGCGCAGCTGTCGGGCAATGGCGGCTCGGGCCAGGACGACCGCCCGCTGCGCTCGCAGGTGAAACCGGGGGCGATGGAGATTCCCAAGACGCAGGCCCAGGAGCGCATCGCGCTCAAGGCGCCGGAAACGCTTGGGCCCGGGGCCCAGGTGGCCAACCGCTCGGAGAGCGCCGAGGTGCACGGCAACTCCGACAAGCTGCGCATCTCGCCCGGGCTACCGGGCGAGACGGGCGAGGAGGCTTCCGAGGGACGCCGCGGGCAGGTGGGCTCGCAGAATCTCATGCCCAGCGCCGCGGCTCTGGACAAGATTATTGGCGCCGCGCCGAACGACCATCTCGACAACGTCGAGGAGGGCGACGGAACCTTCCTCAACACCCGGGAATGGAAATTCGCCACCTTCTTCAACCGGGTGAAGCAGGCGGTGGGCACGCACTGGGACCCGAACACCCCGCTGCGCCAGCGCGACCCGACGCACAACATCTACGGTGGCCGCGACCGCTACACCCTGCTCAGCATCACCCTCGACGCCCAAGGCGGGCTGCGCGACGTGCACGTGGAGAAGTCGAGCGGCGTGGACTTCCTCGACGAGGCGGCCATCGCCGCCTTCCAGAAGAGCCAGCCCTTCCCCAACCCGCCCCCTGGGCTTCTGGAGAAGGACAACTCCATTCACTTCCAGTTCGGCTTCTTCATGGACTTCGGCGGCGGCCCGAGGATGCGCCTCTTCCGCAACTAGGGCCCTCGGGCCTCGCGGCGCTCAGGTGTAGTCCTCGAGCGGCGGGCAGGTGCACATCAGCTGACGGTCCCCGAGCACGTTGTTGAGACGGCTCACCGCGGGCCAGAACTTGTGGCCCCGTAGCCAGGGCGCGGGGAAGGCCGCCGTCGCCCGTCCGTAGGGGCGGTCCCAGCTGTCCTGCGTCACCACCTCGGCCGTGTGAGGGGCGTGCTTGAGGACGTTGCCCTCCCGTGGCGCGCGGCCGGCCTCGACGTCGGCAATCTCCCCGCGGATGGCAATCATCGCCTCGCAGAAGCGGTCGAGCTCGGCCCGGGGCTCGCTCTCGGTGGGCTCCACCATCATCGTCCCGGCCACCGGGAAGCTCACCGTCGGGGCGTGGAAGCCATAGTCCATGAGCCGCTTGGCGACGTCCTCCACCTCCACCCCGGCCGTCTTCTTCAGCGCCCGCAAGTCCAGGATGCACTCGTGCGCCACCCGGCCTTCCTTGCCCCGGTACAGCACGGGGTAGTGCGGGGCGAGCCGCTGGGCGAGGTAGTTGGCGCTGAGGATGGCGGTCTCGGTGGCAAGCCTCAAGCCCTCTGCACCCATCATCCGGATGTAGGCGTAGGAGATGAGCAGGATGCTGGCGCTGCCCCAGGGTGCCGCCGAGACGGCGCCGATGGCCGAGCCACCGGCCGGGCTCACCATCACATGCCGGGGAAGGAAGGGGGCGAGGTGCGCCGCCACGCCGATGGGCCCCATGCCCGGGCCGCCACCGCCGTGGGGGATGCAAAACGTCTTGTGCAGGTTGAGGTGGCAGACGTCCGCGCCGATGTCGCCCGGCCGGCAGAGCCCCACCTGGGCATTCATGTTGGCGCCGTCCATGTACACCTGGCCGCCGCGGGCATGCACCGACTGGCAGACGCGCTGGATGTCCTCCTCGAAGACGCCGTGCGTGGAGGGGTACGTCACCATCAGCGCCGCCAGCCGGTCCCGGTGCTGCTCGGCCCGCGCCTCCAGGTCCTCGACGTCGATGTTGCCCGAGGCGTCGGTGCGCACCACCACCACCCGGTAGCCGGCCATCACCGCGCTGGCCGGGTTGGTGCCGTGGGCGCTGGAGGGGATGAGGCACACGTCGCGGTGCCCCTGGCCGCGACTCTGGTGAAAGGCGCGGATGACGAGGAGGCCCGCGTACTCGCCCTGGCTTCCGGCGTTGGGCTGCAGGGAGACGGCGGAGAAGCCGGTAATTTCGGCGAGCCAGCGCTCGAGCTCGCGGAAGACCTGGTGGTAGCCGGCCGCCTGCTCCGGCGGGCAGAAGGGATGCAGCTCGCCGAAGGCCGGCCACGTCACCGGCACCATCTCCGTCGTGGCGTTGAGCTTCATGGTGCAGCTGCCGAGCGCAATCATCGAGTGCGCGAGGCTCAAGTCCCGGGACTCGAGATGCTTGAGGTAGCGAAGCATCTCCGTCTCGGAGTGGTGGGTATTGAAGACGGGGTGGGCCAGAAACGGGCTCTTCCGCTGAAGCGCCGCGGGCAGCGTCTCGGCCACGCTTGCACCCAGGCCCTCCACGGTGAAGTCCACTGCGCGCCCTGCGGCGAAGACCTTCCACAGCGCCTCGACGTCCGCCGGGGTGGTGGTCTCGTCGAGGCTGATGCCAAGCGTGCGCGCGTCGACAACGGAGAGATTCATCCGCCGGGCGCGCGCAGCCGCCACCGCCGCGCTGGCCGCTTCCGGCTCGAACTCGAGCTCGATGCGGTCAAACACCTGCTCCGTCCGCGGCTTCAGCCCGAGGCGCGAAAGTCCCCGTCCGAGAATGAGCGTCAGGGCGTGCACCCGCTCGGCGATGGAGCGGATGCCTTTCGGCCCGTGGTAGACGGCGTACATGCTGGCCATCACCGCCAGCAGCACCTGGGCCGTGCAGATGTTGCTCGTCGCCTTCTCCCGGCGGATGTGTTGCTCGCGCGTCTGCAGCGCCATGCGCAGGGCCGGCCGGCCCGAGGCGTCCTGCGACACACCGATGATGCGCCCGGGCAGGTTTCGGGTGAACTGGCTGCGGGTGGCGAAGAAGGCGGCATGCGGACCGCCGAAGCCCATCGGGACGCCGAAGCGCTGGGAGGAGCCCACCGCCACGTCGGCGCCCATCTCCCCGGGCGGCGTGAGGAGCGCCAGCGAGAGCAGGTCCACCGCCACCACGGCATGGGCGCCCTCGGCGTGCACCCGGTCGAAGAAGGAGGCCCAGTCCTCGACCGAGCCATCCCGGGCCGGCACCTGCACCAGCACGCCGAACACCTTCGTCGCGAAGTCGAACTTCCGCGCGTCACCCACCAGCACCTGGATGCCCAGCGGTGCGGCTCGCGTCCGCAGGACGTCCAGCGTCTGGGGGAAGACGCCGTCGGAGACGAAGAAGGCGTCGTGGCCCTCCTTGCGCGTGGCGTGCAGCATATTCATCGCTTCCGCCGCCGCGGTGGCCTCGTCCAGCAACGAGGCGTTGGCCACCTCCAGCCCGGTGAGGTCGACCACCATCTGCTGGAAGTTGAGCAGCGCCTCGAGCCGGCCCTGCGCAATCTCCGCCTGGTACGGGGTGTAGGCCGTGTACCAGCCGGGGTTTTGCAGCACGTTGCGCAGGATGACGGCCGGGGTGATGCAGCCCGAGTAGCCGAGCCCGATGAAGGACTTGAAGACCTGGTTCCGGCTGGCAATCTCCGAGAGCTCCTCGAGCAGCGCGGCCTCGCTGAGCGGGGCCGGCAAGTCGAGCGCACGGCGGAGCCGGATGGACGAAGGGACGGTGGTCGCGACCATCGCCTCCATCGAGCCGAGCCCCAGGCTGCGCAGCATCCCCTCGCGCTCGGCCGCGTCCGGTCCGACATGGCGGTCGACGAAGTGCTCGGTGGGCTTCCAGGAAAGGGCCATGGGAAGCGCCATCTAACAGTCCGGACCGACGGTGCCCAGCCCTCCCCGGGGAAGCGCTCCCTGGGTGCCGGGCGCCTCCCCCGTCCTGGCAGGGAGGCCTTAGAGGCCGCCCCTAGTGAAGGTAGGTGGAGAAGACGTAGTCGTTCTCCTTCTTGGGCGTGTGGCAGGTGAAGCACTGCTTCTGCGCGTCAGTGACGATGGGCTTACTGGCATCGCCGCCCAGCCACGCCTGGAAACCCCAGCCGCCCGTGGAGGCGTACTTCTTGGAGTCCTTGACCATGACCGTCACGGCCTTCCGGGCGCCCTGCGAATAGACGCCGTCGTCGAGCGAAAACTCCCGGACATCGTCCACGAGCACCGTGCCGTCCGGGTAGGGCGTCGTGCCGCCGCGCTTGAAACGCTTCAGGCCAACCGCATTCACGTAGATGAGGTGGACGCCGGGGACGAGCCCCAGGGTGTTGGGCTCTTTGGTCGACAGCATGGAATTCGCCAGGTAGTCGTGGCTGAAATCCGTCGGTAGCTTCGGACCATCATCCGGGCTGGCGAGTAGCGTCCCGGCCGCCACCAGCGCGGCGACGAGCGCCGGCGGGATGAAAAAACCGCGCATTCCACATCCTGGAAGGCTTCATGGCTCGTCCTGTCGTTGGCCTGCGCCACCTTGGGGACTGCCTTCAGCCCCGAGGGACTCCCTCAGGGGGGAGGACCTCAGGCCGGGGTGGCGGCGAGGAGTGTCGCGTAGGCGTCGGCGTCCATCAAGGCGTCGAGGTCGGCGGGCTGTGCCGGCTCGACCTCGCACAGCCAGCCCTTGCCGTACGGGTCCTGGTTGATGAGGTGCGGCTCGTCGGCCAGGGCCTGGTTCACCTTCACCACCTTGCCGTTGAGGGGCGCGAAGAGCTCGCTCACCGCCTTGGTGGATTCCACGGTGCCGAAGGGAGCGCCCGCCGACAGCACCGTCCCCACCTTGGGCAAGTCCACGTACACCACGTCGCCCAGCGCCTCCTGCGCGTGCGCGGTCACCCCCACCACCACCGTGGTGCCGGTGCGGCGGGCCCACTCGTGCTCCTTGGTGTAGCGAAGGTCCTTCGGGTTTTCGGCCATGTTTTCGAATGCCCCTCGTCAGCGCCGGCGCCAGAATGGCGTCTTCACCACCTCGGCCTTCACCGGGCGGCCACGAATCTCCACGTCCACAGCCGTGCCCTCGCGTGACAGCTCCGGGGGCAGGTAGCCGATGCCGATGGCCTTCTTCACCGAGGGCCCCATCGTCCCCGACGTCACCAGGCCGGCCCGCGTCCCACCGGCAAGCAACGCGTAGCCGTGCCGGGGGATGCCCGGCTCGCGCATCTCGAAGCCCACCAGCTTCTGCGTCACGCCTTCCTTCTTCTGCGCCTCCAGCGCCGCGCGCCCGACGAAGTCGCCCTTGTCCCACTTGACGACCCAGCCCAGCCCGGCCTCGAGCGGCGTGCGCAAGTCGTCGATGTCGTTGCCGTAGAGCGCGTACTTCATCTCGGTGCGCAGCGTGTCACGCGCCCCGAGGCCGGCGGGCCGAAGCCCATCCGGGCCTCCCGCCTCGAGAAGGGTATTCCACAGCGCCACCGCCTGGTCCGGTGGACAGTAGAGCTCGAAGCCATCCTCGCCGGTGTAACCGGTGCGTGAGACGATGCAGCTCACCGAGGCCACCTTCGCCTCGGCAAAATGGTAGGTGGCAATGTCCGAAAGAGCGAGCGGTGTCAGCCGCTGGACGATGGACGCCGCCTTGGGCCCCTGCACCGCCAGCTGTGCGTAGTCGTCACTTCTGTCCGTGGGCTTCACGCTCCCGGCGTGCTCCCGCATCCAGGCGAAGTCCTTCGCCCGGTTACTGGCGTTGACGCAGATGAGGACGCGCTCCTTCGAGAAGCGGTAGGCCACCACGTCATCGACGAAGCCGCCGGCGTGGTTGAGGAGGCCAGCGTAGACGGCCTGGCCGTCGGCGATGCGGCCCAGGTCATTGCTGATGAGGCCGTTGGCCGACTCGAGAGCGCCCGGGCCCAGGAATTCCACCTCGCCCATGTGGGAGACGTCGAAGAGCCCGGCGGCATTGCGGACGGCCTCGTGCTCGGAGAGCACCGAGGTGTACTGGACGGGCATCTCCCAGCCGGCGAAGTCCACCAGCCGGGCGCCGAGCGCACGGTGAGCCTCGTAGAGCGGCGTCTTGCGTGCCATGGACGGGGGCGCACCATTCCAGAGCAGACGGGGGGATTCAAGCACTCCACCGTGGCGGCGACGGTGCCGGAAGGACAGCCACCTCGCCCCTGCGGCGCAAGAGGTGGCAAAAATCCAAGCCCCTCCCTCGACTCCGGACGCTAGCGGGACGGCGTCGCTGCGCCCGGCGAAGCGACCACCACGCGCCGGCGCCAGAAGCCGCCGCTGCTGAGTGCGGCGGCACCGAAGCGAAACCACTTGAGGAGCGCCGTCACCAGCCACAGCGCCCAGGCCAGCATCGCCACCCGGTAGACGAGGAGGGGCACGGACAGCACCCACGGCCTCGGAAGCGCCCCCGACGTCCGGTCCTGAAACCACGTCAGGGCGGTGATGCTCGAGCCATGCACCTGCATGTCCGGCTCGCCGAGGAGTCCCTGTCGCACGGCCATGAAGAGGATGAAGAGCGCGACACAGGCCCAGAGGCTCAACAGCACCTGCAGCACATTGAAGCCGCGACGCGATGCGAGGGAGGCGCCGGAGCGGGCACGCCAACCGAAGGCGAGCAAGCAGCCCACCACCACCGCCGCGGCAACCACCGGCACCTGCGTCAGCCCCACGCCGAGGAGCATCCAGCCGGCGGTGCGGATGGGCACGAGCTTCACCCGGCCAAGCGCGAATGCCACCAACAGCGTCACCAGGAGGAAGCTCCAGAAGAGCACCGAGGGCCCCACCAGCGGGCCGCCGAGGAGAAGCACCCAGCGCTCGGCCGGCAGGTGCACCACCGTCGAGACGTTGACGGCCGGGGCCCCGACGTCCACCGGCGCCGGGGTGAAAAGCAGCTGGAGGCTCCGGGGCTCGCGCCATCGCAGCTGTACCCGTGAGACTCCCGGGCTGACGGGAAGGCTCACCCGTCCTGCCTCCAGCCGCAGCGGCTGGTTCTGCCCATTCACCAGCGCCTGGAGCAACTCCGCCCCTGGCGGCAGCGTCACCTGGTGCTGCCCGCCCCGGCTACTGCGGATGGAGAGGGACAGCTCGCTGTCCGTCGCCCGGAGGCCCGGCGTCACCGAGAGCTCCGCGCCGTCGATGGTGAGGGTCGTCCCGCCCGCGCCGACGGGCCGGGTGAATTGCAGCTGCACGGACTCGCCGGGCCAGGGCTCCCACGTCGGCCGGTGCTCCGCGCCGGGACGCACCGGGTACAGCGGCGGGATGCCGCCGAGGACGACGTGCCACATGGTGCCGAGCTCCAGCGTCCATTCCTCCACCCACGCGCCATCGGCCGGCGCGGTGAGCGCGAGGTGCTGGAGCGGCTCGAGGGTGGAGTGCCAGCCGGTGCGCCCGGCCTCCGGGCCGAGGTTGACGAGCACCCTGCCCTTCTCGACGTGCACGTCCGCCGTCCCCACCGCCTCGCCGGGAAGCAGCGGCACCGACAGCACCGCAGCGCTTCCGGCGGACGACAGCCGCACCACCTCGGTGTCCACCTCCCAGCGGAGGCCAAAGCGGAGGTGGCGCTCCACGCGGACGAAGGGGGGCATGGCGGAGGGCTGCAACTCGCCCTTGGAGGGCGCGCCGCTTTTCTCCTCCTCCCGCGTCAGCTGCAGCGTGTCGTCTGCGCGGCCGTCGGCGTGGATGCCCTCCACCTTCCAGCCGGTGGCGCGCGCCTGCGTGTAGCCGGGGAGAGTCCCAAGCTGTAGCTGCACCGCCTTGCGCCCCAGGACGGGGCCCTCGAGGACGACTTGGTGCACCCCGGCCGGGAGGGCCAGGAGCAGCCGTCCATCCTCGCGTCGCACGGCCGGGGCCGGCTGGCCGTCGAGGAGTACCTGGGTGGGAAGCCACTGCTGGGCGCTGCCCGGAAGCAAGAGCGTCGCCGAAGCGGCGGCCGACACCTCGAGCCGCACCCTCAGCTGCGCTGCGTCGGCTTCGAGCAGGAGCCGCGGCACGGAGACACACTCCGGCGCGCAACGTGGCGGGGCGAGGAGCCTCTCGCGCAGCGCCTCCAGTCTCTCGTCACTCGGCTCCGTCTGGGCATCGGCGCGGCCCGGCAGAAGGAAACCGGCCAGGAGGAGCCCCACCGCGGCGGTACGGCCGAAGCGTGGGCCAATCCACTTCACCGTCTCGAAGAGGACGAGGGCCAGAGCCGCGAGCAGGAGCACCCGGAGAAAGGCGAGGACGAGCGCCACCTTCGGCGAGACGAGGTACAAGACGAGGTCCTGCGTTTTCAGCACCGGGCCATTCCAGCGAAGCGCCACCACCCTCCCCTCCCACGTCGGTACCCCGGGGCCCGTCTGCACGATGGCCAGGCGGTCCACCTCCGTCACGGGTGAGGACACGGAACTCTTGAGCTTTGGCTCGGGTTCAGAACGCGTGGCGACGGAAACGTGGGCCTGGCCGAAGGCGGAGGCTGCAGGGGCCTCGGGCTTGCTGACAGCCTGGGCCGCCACCCTGCCTCCGACGACGCCGCCCTGCACGCCCCTCGAGGCTTGCGCGGCTCCGTCGACCTTCTTGAGCTCGTCGTCTTGCGGCTGCTGCGCGGGAGGCGCCGGCGGCGCGCCGATGAGCGCTGTCGTGTGAGGCGGCAGCTCCGCGAGGCCCTCCTCCGCGGTGCCCGGGTACATCGCCGCACGCAGGTGCTCGACGAAAAACTGCACCAGGAAGACGGCCAGTAAGGCGAAGGCCAGAAGCCTCAGCGCCCGCACCACCTTCTGCAGCCGCCCCGCCGGCAGGACGCGCACCAGCGCCTCGAAGGCCAGCACCAGAAGCCACGTCCACTTCGGGGAGTCCGCCTCGGGGACGCTGGCGACGAGCGCCAAAAGCGCCAGTCCCCCCACCCACCACCCGTACAGCCGGCCGGCCACCATGGCCACCACCAGCACCAGGAAGAGCTCGAGCAGAGACCAGCTGCGCAGCCAGCTGCTGGACACCTCGTCCACGCCCCGGGTGCCAAACAGTCGCCATCCGGGCGGCAGGTGCAGCGTCGCCTCGAGCGCCGTGACGTCCTCATCCCAGCCCACCGCCGGAAGGCGCCGGGCGGCGCCCTCCAGGCGGGCGTCGGAGAGGAGGTTCAGCTGTCCCTGGCGGACCTCGACGCCTGCCGCCGTGGCGGGCGCGAGGTGGGTGATGGGTTGGTCCACCCCCGCGATGGCGACGCGCCCCAGCTGCAGTGGCGCCGGCATGTCCAGCCGCCAGCTGCGCGAGAGCTTCCCACTGAGATGGTCCGAGACCGTCCACCCTCCGCCGTCGAAGTCCAGCCAAAGCCTGCGCTCGAGCCGCAGCTGGTTCGCATCCGGGTCGGCATCCCCACGCCGCCGGACGTCCAGCCGCAGCGTCTCGCCGCTGCGCACGACATAGGCTGGCAAGGCCTTCCACTGCGGCGGAAGCTGTGTCTGGGAGGGGTCCACCGAAGGGACGCCCTCGACGACGACCAGCCGGAGGGCCGGGTCGGCCTGGAAGACCCAGATTTCATCTCCCGCGGTCCACTGTCCATCCGCGCCGGTGCGCGTCACGCTGGTGGTGGCCGCCGCCCGCCGCCCGGACACCGTCAGCACCCAGCGCCCGGGCCGCACCTGCACCCGCAGCTTCCCATCCGGCTCGAGACGAGCAGGCAGCGACGTCTCGAGGGCCAGCGGCTCGAAGCCCTCGGGCAGGGGCCGCGCCAGGAGCTCCTCGCGCGCCCGGCCGGCCACGTCGAGGACGATGCGGGTGTCGATGCGCATCGGGACGCCGTCGCTCAGCTTGCGCTGGACTTGAATCTCCAGCCGCTCGTTCTCCTGTGTGGTGGCCGGGTGGCTCAGGAGGACCTCGCCGTCCGCCTCGAGCTCCGGCGCGGAGACTGCCACTCCGTTGACGCTGAGGCGGACGAGGGCCACGCCGTCCGGAAGCGAGACGGACGCCGGGGGCGTGTCCCAGAGGAAGGCGCCCTCCACCGACACGGCGCCAGCGGGCGTCTCCACCATGGGCACCCCTTCCCGGAGGACCACCGGAGCCGGCCTTCCCGAGAGGCGAACCTCGACTGGCCGCAGCTTCTCGCTTCCGGGCAAGGCGACGAGACCCGGGGCATACCGGTAGGCCTGAAAACGGAAGAGGCCGCCCTTGGGCATGACCTCCAGCTGCAGGCGAGCTGGCCAGAGACACTCCGGGGTGAGCGCCTCGTCCCGCTCGACGGGAGGACAGCGCGCCTCCTCGTGGCCCCGCAGCGCCCAGTTCACCCAAGGCTTGAGAGGCTCGGGCACGTCCTTCGGCTCGAGTGGCTGTCCCAGCACCGGCCTCATCCCCAACAGCGTCAGGAGCAGTACGAGCTTCCGCATCGCCGCCTCCAAAGGGCCCCGAACGGCTTCTGGCCGGTGCCGTCCATCCTAAACGCACGAGGGAGGGCGAGGATCCATCGCCGCCTTCCAAGACGACCCAGGGCCCTCGGCGGCTCCAGAAGCTCGTCTCCCCCCCGGCACGCTGCGGCCCAGGAGCCGACGCGGGGGGGCGGGCAGTCCCCATTCGCTTCCGAGAACCATTAGACTCCACGGGACACGCCCGGGGCCGGGCTCCCGATGAAAATCAGAAACCGCCTCAACCCATCCGACCCCTGCTTCTCCTTCGAATTCTTTCCCCCGAAGACCGAGGAGGGGTTGAAGAACCTCCTGCACACGCTGGACGACCTGGCTCCGCTGGAGCCCGGGTTTGTCTCGGTCACCTACGGTGCTGGGGGAAGCACGCGCTCGCAGACCGTCGACCTGGTGAAGGCCATTCGCGCCCGGGGCATCGAGGCGATGGCACACGTCACCTGTGTGGGCCATTCCCGGCCGGAGCTGGCGCTGCTCCTGGAGCAGCTGGCAGCAGCCCGGGTGGAGAATGTGCTGGCATTGAGGGGCGACCCTCCGGCCGGGGACCGCGCCTTCGTGCCGCGGGAGGACGGCTTCGCCCATGCCTCGGAGCTGGTGGCCTTCATCCGGGAGCGCGACTTCCCGTTTTGCATCGGGGGCGCCTGTTACCCTGAGGGCCACGTGGAGACCGTCTCCCGGGAGGAGGACCTCGGCCACCTGAAACGCAAGGTGGACGCGGGGCTGGACTTCGTCATCACCCAGCTCTTCTTCGACAACGCCTTCTATTTCGACT
>Ga0302324_100006372_pt1 | contig 25458 bp, 18 predicted proteins | sample Palsa_T0_1_FD_201949 | JGI IMG/M metagenome (GOLD analysis project Ga0302324, IMG submission 201949) | Peat permafrost microbial communities from Stordalen Mire near Abisko, Sweden - Palsa_T0_1 | ecosystem: Environmental > Terrestrial > Soil > Palsa > Peat permafrost | place: Sweden: Abisko... | reverse complement strand
TTTGGGTTTCATTCCGCTCGGACTCCTCGACGCCTCGATCATTCCGGTCCCCGGCAGCATGGATGTGCTGACGATCGTCTTATGCGCACGGCAAAGCGAGCTGTGGATCTACTACGCCATCATGGCAACCGTTGGTTCGGTGTTGGGAGGATTTACCACCTACCGGCTTGCCCGCAAGGGCGGGAAGGAAATGCTCGCGCGCAGGTTTTCAGCCCGAACGCTGAAGAGAGTTTATGCAATCTTCGAGCGATGGGGCTTTGGCGCGATCGCCCTCCCCGCGCTGCTGCCGCCGCCGGTGCCCATGGTTCCGTTCGTTCTGGCGGCGGGCGCCCTACAGTATTCGGTCCAGAAATTCCTGACCGCGCTAACCGTGGGCAGGCTGGCCAGATTCATGCTGCTGGGATTTCTGGCCGCTCGCTATGGACGGCCGATGCTGGCTTACTTCTCGCACCACGGACACCCAGTACTGGTGACAGTCATCGGACTAATTGTCGTCACCGTTGTGGTTTTCGTTGTCTTCTTCACAGGTAAGCGGCGACGACGGCGCGCCCGCGCCTAGCCATTTGCGACGGAATGTCTCTTAGTGAACAGACATTCGCCTTCCCCTCTCCCAAAATAGGAAGCGGAAAATGAGACGTGGACGAGGAGCTAACGATGATCAAGCCAAGCACGAAAGACGAGGTGGAAGGCAATCTTCACGACTTGAAGGGAAAAGTGAAGGAAAAGACGGGGAAGGCAGTGAACGATCCGAATCTCGAAGCTGAAGGCCAAGCCGAAAAGATAGCCGGAAAGATCCAAAAGAAAGTCGGACAGGTGGAGAAAGTTCTGGGGCAATAGTGGCGAAGCGATTGATAAAGTTCGCGAAGTAAAAGGAGACCCAAATGTTGCTATTGATTATTATTCTGCTGCTCTTGTTCGGTGGTGGCGGCGGTTACTACGGATACTCGAGATGGGGAACAGGCGGTGGACTTGGAGTTGTCGGGACGGTCCTGCTGATCGTCTTGATCGTGTATCTGTTCGGTGGTCTGCGGCTGTAAGACCGCTCAACGGCGGTTTTGCGGTTTGCCGGGGAGAAAGAATTATCCGGGCGAATGCCGGCGCATTCGCAGCCAAGTTCGGAATGACCTCCGGCGCTGGCGGCACGATTGCCGCCAGCACCGTCGAGGGACTTGAACTGAACGATTCTCCTGCGGTGGTGCAGGTTCCTTCTTTTGCGGCCTCAGTTCAGGACGCGGACGCCGCCCGGACCTTCGCTGGCTCCCCTACGAGTTCCTCGAACAGGGTTCGGTAATGAATCATCGCCTGGCGCAATTCTTCCGTGCTCGCTCGCCCCAAGGTTTGGCGCGCCGCGATTGCATGGGCTGCCCGGTAATTTTCCATCACGAGTGGATGGTCCACCGAGATGTCTGCCGCGCGCTGTTCAAAGTCGCTGACCGGATAGCCGCGCATTGACATCACGTCGCCCATCAATTGATCGGCCTCCGTGACTGCCCCTCCGGGACTGTCCACGAATCGCGACTGGATTTTGCCCCACGATTCCACGAAACGGGCGTGATCTGCCGGAGCAAGCTCCCGGATGTGAAAACTTTCCACCCTCTCGGCGCGCTTTTCGAGTTTGGCTTCCGCACGGCGTTGGTTCCCGCCTTCCTGGACCGCGCGGGCATATTCCGGGCCACCAAACTGCCCACGGAGCCTGGCGGTGCGGCGCTTTCGCATATACAGCATCGCGGCGATGCCGCCAACGACGATCACTACAGCGGCGATGATCAGGGCCCATTGCGTGGTGCTCAATGCACTCATATTCATGACTTGCCTCCGTTGCTTCCACGAATCTTTGGTTCGGGCCGAGGAACTCGACCGGCAGAATAATAGAAGCGACAGGATCGGAAATCTGTTCACAACGGGACACTTCTGAGGGCAAGCTCGCGATGATGAATCGAAGTTACCGCGCGGTCAGTCTTGGGCGCCCGTACGGGGCTTCGGAGATATGACTCGGGTGAAGAAGGGCGCGAAGGCGTTGATAACCGCAATGCGGAAGGAATCCTGCCGCGTGACCAGATTATCGGTCAAGACGCCCCATGCGCCTTGGGCGTCGCGAATGCCGTGACCCCCGGCGAACGCGTCAATGGCTTGCGAGAGTTCGACACCCTCGTCCACGACACTCTTCACGAGCTGCTCGGGAATCAAAATGGCGCCAGACTGGCCGAACGACGCCCGCTCCGTTCCGTCCGTTACGTAAGCCCAGTTTTCGAGGAACACCCAGCGCGCGCCGCGGTCGTGAATCACGTCAATGCCGCCTTCAAGTCCGACAAAATAGTTCCAGGGCTCATTTTTGTCGCGGGCGATACGCAGGAGAGCCTCGGCGCGCTGGCGGACGCCGGTCATGATTTCGTCGCGAGAGAGCGGGGTGTGGCGAACGCCGCTCGGCACTTCCACTCCCACTACTTCGAACAGCGCCCCCGCGCCGAGGCGAGGCGAAATCATCGCCAGAGCCTCGCGGACGGCGTCCAACTTCGGCCTGCGCGTACTGCCGACGGCGACAGTGAGCTTATCCATCCGCGACTGCTAGCCTGCCAATCCTTACGACGCGAAATCGATTGAAGCAGAACGATATGCCGACATGTGGTTCGGGAGGGCAGTTTGGGGAGAAAATGGAGCGGGATAAGAGAATCGAACTCTCGCCTCCACCTTGGCAAGGTGGCGTACTACCACTATACGAATCCCGCGTACGCAACGACCATGCGTCGCCTGACGCATTTATAGCATGCCCCCTACGGAGGGACAAGACCCGCTCGGAAGCATGAGTCCGTGATGGAGAAAGCGGAGGTCACCTGAGGCGACGTGGCCCGGGAACCGAGGCGAAGTAAATTGCGACTCGCCTAATCCACTTCCATGATGCGAGTTGCCTTCACGACGGGCGACTTCTTTTGACGTTCGGCAAACCGCTCGGCGCGTTCGCGATCGATATAAACGCGACCAAACTTCTCACCGTCATGGTAATACACGGTGACCTGCCAGTGGCGATGCTTGCGCCTGCGGTCCTGGTGGAACCGGCTGGAACCTTTTGACTTCGCCTTCGTTGTCTTCTTCTTCACGATCGGATGAACCTCAATGCCCGCGACTATCGCAATTTTAATTTGGCCGCGCAAGTAGCAAGAAGAAGGTTAACTCTATTATTATTTAACAATTACGATGCACGTCTTTCGTTCGAGCAACATGGGAATGGATGCCTTGGAAACAACTCACGACGCGATGGAACATTTTGCCATCGGGCCGCGTAATATCTGTGAGAGGCCAAGGAGCAGGCAATGGTTGCAAACCTGAGCAGTAAAGCGCAGATCGAAGACCTGGGGAATCATCCGACGGAGACCGTGGCAGCGCTGCGAAGTCTGTTGGCGAGCGGCGCAAGCACGATTGCCGACCCTAAGCGCAGAGGTTTCTACGAGATCGAAAGCGATTCGGTGGTCTATTACATTCACCTCTCGCCAGTGACGGGCAAGGTTCTGCTGCTCGCCACATGGCAAAACGAAGGCGTTCCGGCAGGCGAGGCGTCCTAACGCCCGATTAATTCGGGGCCGCGGCGGCGTCGCCGGCGGCGAGATCGGCTCCGCTGAGATTCAACTGGTCGAAAACTTCCTTCTTCAGCTTATAGAGCGCTGGGTCGCCGCTCGCCTGCGCGTATACAAAATCACCGGTGGGCTTCGAGATTCGCAAATTCAGATCCTTGCCATCCTTGCCGGTGAGGACCAGCCCTATCGCCGCAGTGGAGAGCTGCGCCAGCAGATTCGGCGCGGGGTGGTCAATCACCTCCTCGGCTCGCATGGTTCCCAAGGGATCGAGAACCTTCCAACTAGAGACCGGCTTACCCTTCCGATCGGCGGGTGATTCGAACGTCCACTCGTCCGAATTGCCCGGCTTCCGACTCAAGACGAATGCGCCGGCTGCGTCCTGGATTTGAATGCGCTGTGTATCGGCTATATCGGCGTGAAGGACCTGTTTGTCGCGCAGGTCGCCGAACTTCTCCGACAGTTTCTTTTCGGCATCCCCATCTATGCGAAAAATCGTGGGCCGGGAAAGATCGCGCGCGAAGTACGCAGCGCCATCCTGCTTTCCGACCACGAGCGTGGACTTGGCGCCTTTGTCGCCAGAGGCCGTGAACGTGATGGCAGGAGACGCCAGGCCATAGCGCGCCAGGTTGTCGGGCTTCTCGCTCGCGACCGAGACCATTTTGGCGTTGGCCACCGCCTGGAGGAGCGCGTCCACAGCGTCCTTGCCTGCCAGCGAGCCCGCAGGCGTTGCGAACTTCCATTCGTCTTTGTCCTTCGTAACCGCGAGGTCACCGGAGGAATTCTTGAGCTCGAACGAAGTTACCTGTTCAGTGTCCATGTGGAGGACGGCGCGATCGCGCAGATCATCGAGCGACTTGCTTACGCTTGTGGAAAGCAATTGCGGCAGCAGCGTTACGTCGTGGCCGTTGTCTATAATTGTGTAAGCAGACTCGCCGGTGAAATCCTTGTCCCCGATCAGAATCGTATGCTTTGAACCATTGGCGAGCTGAAAATCCACCGAAGCCTGGGGCGGGTCCAGGCCAAACGCTTTTCGCCGGTCCGCGGACCCGGATTCGGTTTGCGCAATTCGCGCGGTGGCGAGCTGGTCCACGATTCCCTCGGCTGTTGATTGATCGGCGTCGGTCTCGATCGGCTGCACGATTCGCCACGCACCATCGCGCTTTTCAAAGCGGACCGGGGAATCTCCCGGTTGAGCCGGGTGAGCGAGCATGAATGCCACGATGTCGGAGGCCTGAAACGAAAAGGCCGGCTTGGACGCGTCCGCGGCAGGCTTAGGTTCGTTGCCCTTCTTCCAATCAAAATAGTAGACCGCCGCGCCGAGAGCGGCTGCGCAAAGAAGCACGAGCAGAGTGGTTTTCTTGATCATGAATTCCCGTGCGGACCTTCTACCGCCGCTTCCACCAGATGGAGATCCCGACGATAATCACGATGCCCGGCAGAAAAAACCGATCGATCCATGCGAGAGCAGTTCCCTGAGCCACGGTAAGCGTGATGTGGCGGCTCGTTTCGGGTTTCGGCCGGATGGAAATCAGATTCTCGTCCTGCGCGAGCCAATTGATAGTGTTGAGGAAGAGGTCGCCATCGCTTCCCGGACCGCCAAGCACCTGATCGGTCGCGAAGTCGGAGTCACCGATGACAACGAGCCGAGCGCTCTTGTCGTCCACCTTCCGGCTGGCGGCCACGCCCAGCGAAAGAGGTCCGAGCGTGTCCGTCTTCGGATCGTATTTCACGGTGTGCTCGAGCTTGGGCTTCGTGAAACTTTGCGGCGAAGTCTTGAGCAGCTCGACAGCCTCGGGATCGGATTTCGATTTGTCCGCGATCGAAACCGTGCGCGCAATCGGGAAATAGGTCATCTGGCGCTCGAGGCCCTTTGTGATCGGACTATCGCCGTATTGCACGACAAGCGGGATCTCGGGCCCGGCGCCCAGCAACTGGCCCATTCCGCTCGCGTCAATCACCACGTTGTTCCCGACATTGATGTTCCAAGGCTGGAAGACGGTATCGAGCTTGGGGTCCGTCTCGGGATCAACCTCGATCAGCACTTTGCCGCCGGCGTCCAGGTACTTGGACACCATCGCTGTTTCCTGCGGGAAAAAAGGCTTCGTTGGCCCGGCGATCACGACGACATCGCAGTCGGAAGGAATGCCCCCGGTGACCAGATTGATGGAATCCGCGGTATAGGTTTCGCGCTTGAGGTTCTCCGCCATCTGCGCGTAGCCATCCACGCCACTGTCGGTTAACGATTTCTCGCCGTGGCCCGTGACGAAACACACTGTTTTCACAGTGTCGCGCGTTGCTTTCAAGATCGTGTTGGTGACATCCGATTCGGAGAATCCACCCTCGGGGCTGCCTTCGAGATTCACCTTCTGCTGGCCGGACGCCACGATGACGTCGCCGATGTGCTTCGCGCCGTATTCCTTGGCCACCTCGGGTTTTTCCTGCGGGTTGACGTCCTTGAACTGGAAATGCGGGCTAAGGTGCTTGTACTCGATCATCAAATCTTCGAAGCGCTGGGAGTCCGGAGTCGAATCCGAAGGCCGCGCGAAGCGAACGATGGTCACGTCCCTTTGCAGGCCGCCGACGATTTTGCGAGTCTGGTCGGAGACGCTGAATTGCTTGTCGGTGGTCAGATCGAAACGCTTGGAGTGCCGAAAACTCAGGAAATTCAAGAGCACCAGGATGGCGACGACCGCGACCGACAGAATGATGGCGTTCGTGCCGAGCTGCGAGGAACGCTTCGAGAAAAAGTTCACGATGTACTCGAAGCCAATCACAATTGCAGCGAGCAGAAGAACACCGCCGCCGATCAGAAGAATCTCGCTCGTCCGCAGCAATTCGGCCTGTATCGAATAACGAAGGTATCCGGCGACCACGCAGGCGCCGCCCACCGCCGCGAGCGATCGTGCCGTTTCTTTCCGATCCCAATTCATACTATGAATCCCTCCCGGAACCCCGAAAACCGCGCTACGCCCGCCGCCAACGCATGGAATCCACGGAGCGGACCGTTAAGAAAATAAAAAGAATTATGAAGCTCAGGTAATAGGTCACACCCGCCGTATCAATGATGCCTCGGGTAAAATCGTCGTAATGATTGATGACCGAGAGATACTGCAAAACCTGCCCCGCCGGGCCGCTGGCTCCGCGCGTGCCGAAATCAATGGCCCACAACACCAGAAACGCGGCGAACGTGAGCGCGGCAGCAATAATCTGATTTTCGGTCAGCGATGAGAGGAACGAACCCAGCGCCAGCAAGGATCCCCCGAACAACAGCGCCCCCAGATACCCGGAGAGCACGATGCGAAATGGCGGCACGGGATCGCTGTGCAACCAGATGAAAACGACGCAGCCCGCGGTCGGTAGCAACATCGCGCCAAACAACGTGAGCGATGCGAAAAATTTGCCGAGCACGATTTGCAGCTCGGTGATGGGCGACGTCATCAACAGCTCCATCGTGCCGCGCTTTCTTTCCTCGGCATAAACGCCCATGGTAACCATCGGAAGGAAGAAGAGAAAAACGAGAGCCAGAAAACCAAGAAAGGCGCGAAGCACCCAGGTGGGGGCGTCGGGCGCCTGATCGTTCGCCGCGTTCACGTACAGATCGAAAAAGAACCCGCTGAGGAACAGGAACAGACCCACGAGCACATAGGCGATAGGGGAAACGAAGTAGTGGCCCATCTCCTTGCGATAAATGGCGTACAAACTGCGCATCGTTTCCTCCGATTAGTTGGACGGCTGCGCGTGGGCGGCATCGTCGGTCGTAAGTTCGAGGAAAATGTCTTCCAGACTCATGCTCACGCCGCGCAATTCGTAGAGCTCCCAGCCCTTTTCGACGATCTTCGCGGCAATCACGCTGCGGATGTCCTGGCCCGGCGCGGCTTCGACCGTGGCCGTCAAATGGCCATCGGCTCGCGAGGAGTCCAGTTGCACACGGCTGGTCCCCGGAATCTGCCCAAGCAGTTCCTGCATGGGCTTTTCAGGGGCGCGAACCTCGAGTTGAATTCTCTGGCCGCTCTTCAGCTGGGTAGTCAGGTTCTGCGGAGTATCCACCGCCGCTATCTTGCCTTTGTTGATGATCACCACGCGATCGCACGTCATGCTGACTTCCGGCAGGATGTGCGTCGAAAGGATGATCGTGTGGCTTCCCGCGAGACTCTTGATGAGATGGCGCACTTCGATGATCTGCTTGGGGTCAAGCCCCACGGTCGGCTCGTCCAGAATGATGACGTCCGGATCGTGGACCAGGGCTTGCGCCAGGCCGACGCGCTGTTTGTATCCGCGCGACAGCCGCTTGATCAGCTGGGTGCGCTTGTCGCCAAGATTGGTTTTCTCGATCGCGTCGTCCACGCGAGCGCGCCGCCGTTCCGCCGGAATATTCTTGATCCGCAGAACGAAGTCGAGATAGGTGCCCACCGCCATATCGGGATAGAGAGGGGGCGCCTCGGGCAAATAGCCGATGTGACGGCGCACCTCGAGTGAATCCTGCGCGACGTCAAATCCGGAGACGCGCGCCGTTCCCGACGTTGCGGGCATAAACCCGGTCAGGATGCGCATCGTGGTGGTTTTTCCGGCGCCGTTCGGGCCCAGAAAGCCTAGGATTTCACCTTTATTGACGGTGAATGAGACGTGGTCCACTGCCGTGACCAGGCCGTAGGCCTTGGTCAGATTCTGAACTTCAATCAATGCCTTCCTCCGTATGAGCCGTGCGAAAAAAAGAGGACAAACAAGCTACCCAAGCCCTTTATGCGCACTCCCTTATACCAAAAAACCATTCAAAATAGAAAATCGCGCAATTGAATCGCGACATTTCCAATCAAGATTCATGCCGCCTGTTCTACGCGAGCGCAGCGCAAGAGTGGGCGAGTCAGGCTGGAGGGTGCCACGCAACACCAACGAGCTCTATACCGGCAGGCAACGAGCGCCACGCTACGCGCATCCACCATGGCTGAATCATGCCGCAGATTGCAGCGTCCAGGATCAAATGCGCCCGGTAGTTAAGATGCAACACACCTACGTTAGGTTGGGGGAGGGGTGGTGCCGGAGATATGTGGATTGACTCTCTCCGGCCGTTTTGTTATTCAGCTCAATTCGCTAGATGCGCCGGAGCGTCCTGTGAGACTATCCGAATCCCGGCCGCGTCGAAATGGAAATCCGTGGGAGTAAGACGGTTCCGAAGGCCCATGCCCAAATGGAACGCAATACCGCGCGAGGGAGCAGATTTGACCATGGTAATTCAGGTGGCTGCATGAAGAAAATGCGATTCGCTGCGGTGTTTTGCGCCGCCTGTCTGGGCCTAGTGATACTTTCCGGCTGCGGCGGTGGCAGCGGCTTGATGATTTCGGTCGAAGTGGAGTCCGCCAACGGCCTGTTGATGATGGACGAGACTCCGCTTGGTTCCGCGACTTCGAACGCGCTCAACTTTACGGCTACGGTAGGCGGCGACACGAAGGCTCTGGGAGTTACGTGGACTTTCGCCAAGCAATCGGGCTGCGCCGGTTCAGGATTGGCTGTTGGAAATTGTGGGACTCTCACAAATAACGCCCCTTTTGGCGTCACTTATACGGCGCCGGCGATCACGGCCACGACCTCCGTGGTTATCACGGCCACATCCGTCGCGGACGTAAACGTCACCAAAACCGCGACCCTTTCCATAGTGCTTCCTCCCGTTTTTGCGGTGACGGAATGCAATCCGAGCGGCGTGCTTCCGTGCACCCTGGTCAATGGAAACAACGCCGTACCGTACACCCAGAGTTTCTCGTTTACCGGCGGCGTATCACCCTACACCTACAGCGTTCCGATCGGCTCGCTGCCGAACTGCTTGAAATTGAACACGTCGTCCACGAGCGCCACGGGTACGATCGTGGGGACGCCCTGCGGCTCGGGGACTTCCGCGTTCACGATACAGGTTGTGGACAGCGGAGGCGCGCCCGCGGTCAGTCAGCAATTCATCATAACCATTGCCCCGCCGCCAACGCTTTCCGTGACGGTGGCGCCGCTTCCTGCCGGGACGCTTAATTCGACTTATAGCGGTTCGATCGCGACGCTGGGTGGAGTTGCACCGCTGACCTGGACCATAACGTCCGGCAGTCTGCCGCCTGGTCTGTCGCTGAATAGCAGCACCGGTCAGATCACAGGCATCCCAATCAACGAGTCGCACGCCACACCGCCTGTGGCATACCCGGCGATTTACACTTTCGCCGTGCAGGTCTCGGACTCTTCCCTGCCGACGCCTCAGAAGGTCCCGGCAACGCCCGCACCATTCTCGATTACGATTCAGGCTCCGCAGCCGCTTCTGATCTCGACGGAGGGGCCTTTGGCAACCGGTACCACCGCAACGGCGTACAGCGCCAATTTGAACGCCACGGGCGGCGTACCGCCGTACATCTGGACCATCACGCAAGGACAGCTGCCTGCCGGATTGATCCTCTCGACTCTGGCGAACGGCCCCGCGACTATTACTGGAACACCCACCCTGGTGACCGCTTCGACTTTTACGGTTCAAGTAGCCGATTCCGAAGTCAATCCTTCGAATGGCACTCCCGATCCCGAGACCAATTCGGCGCAGTTTACAATTACCATCAACGCGGGCACCACAAACAACACCCTGCTGAGCGGACAATACGCGTTCCTCTTCAATGGCTTTGACAGCGATGGTCCAGTTGCCCTGGCCGGCACGCTTACAGCGAATGGCGACGGGCAGATCACGGCTGGCAGCGTGGACAGCAACCGCGTCTCCGGCGTCGCGCTGGGAGGCGCCATCATCCCGCAGAGTTCCACAATTGCGGGCAGCACGTATGTGATGGGCTCCGACGGGCGCGGGACAATGGAGCTGACGTTCGCTTTTGGCGCTAATGCGACGATCGTCGCGGATTACGATCTGGTGCTCGACTCGAACGGGAACGCGACTTTCTTTGAAAACTACACCACCACGACAAGTAAAGATCTCAAGCACACGCATGGGGAGGGCGCCTTGAAACCTGTTGTGGGACCCGCAAGTTTTGGCAACAACAACCTAAGTGGGAACTACGCGTTCGAATTGCCCGGCTATGATTTGACCGAGAAGCCCGCGGCCCTGGCCGGCGTTTTCCATTCGGATGGCAACCAGACCCTGAGTCCGGGCGTGAGCGATTTTAATGATGCGGGGACTTATAGCTCCCAGTCGCTTTCCGGCGATTACACCTTCGGTGCGGGGACTCGCGGGACGGCGGAGTTCACGTTCGCGCCGAACAACACGCCGCAGGTGACGCTGAATTTTATTTTCTACTTTGTCACGCCCTCGGACTTGTATTTCATTGAAGCGGACAGCGATAAGAACACCGGATTGCCGACAGTGTTCAGACTCGCCGGCGAGGTGGTGCTGCAGCAGACGAATACGGAGTTCGACCAGACAGCGCTAGCAGGCGCGAGCGTAGCGAGCGGAACGGGCCTGGGCTCGAGCGGCAGTGCCAGCGTGTTTGCGGGACTGCTGACGTCAACACTGTGCAACCAGAACGCAGCCGTGGATTTGACCTACGATGAAAACAACGCTGGCACGATCAATGGCGGAGCAGCGACGCCCATTTCGTTTGCGGGAACGTGCGCGATCACCTCGAATGGACGCGTCAGCTTCACGGGGCTCGGGTCCACCGCGGCGGCAACGCGCGTAGCGGCGGCGTACTTGACAGGTCCGGCTCAAGGATTCCTGATCGGCAGTGATGCTGCGGTCACCACCGGACGGCTCGAACAGCAGACGAGCGGGCCATCGTTTTCTCTGACGTCGTTTGTAGACGGCTACACCTTGACCGCGCCCTCCATCGCGGAGGCCGCTGTTAAGAATGTGATTGGACAGACGACCGCAAACGGCGCCGGGGCGCTCACGGGAGTGGTGGATGAGATTGATCCGACGGGAGCGACGGCGCCCAAACTGGCTCAACCCCTGACGGCAACCTTCTCGAGCCCCGCTCCAAACGGGCGAGGCACGCTCACTGGAACTGGCACGGTGCCGAGCGGTTTCCCGACAAGCTCCGTCTTCTACGTTGTTTCACCTGGGAGTGTTCGAATACTTTCGGAAGACGCGACCGACACGCATCCGCAGCTTATTCTGCTGGACCACTAGAAACCTAGAATCGTCTTTTCCGCCAGTGCAAATGGCTTCATCGCGGCAAGCGTTAGCGCCGGGCACGATATATCGTGCCCTTTCTCGGAAAAACCTGAGGGCATCCTGCTGATTCAACGCGCTCTTCAACTGCGGGTTTGGAACGGGGTACGTCCGCGGGCGGTGTGCGTGAGATCTGCGGATGCGTTAGCTCTTCTTGTCGCCGTCTTTCTCTTCTAGACGCAACGCGGCGGAGTTGATGCAGAAGCGCAGGCCGGTAGGTTGCGGACCATCTTCAAACACGTGCCCCAAGTGAGCGTCGCACCGGCTGCACATAACCTCCGTTCGGCGCATGCCGTGGGCGGTGTCGCTCTCCATTTCAACATTTTCGGCCTTGATCGGTCGGTAGTAGCTGGGCCAGCCGGAGCCGGAATGGTATTTCGCGTCGGAAGCAAATAGAGGCTGTCCGCAACAGACGCACACGTACGTCCCGTCGGTGTCCGTATTCTCGTACTCTCCGGTGAAGGGTGGCTCAGTTCCCTTCTTCCTCGTCACGTGGTATTGCTCGTCCGTCAGCTTCGCCCGCCACTCCGCGTCGTCCTTGCGAATTTTTTCGCTCATGACCATTAGATTACACGAGGTCCCGCGCGGATGCATGGTTCGCTTGCGAAAAAAAGAGCCCGCGGGCCCCTGTGGGAGGCCCGCAGGCCTTGACTGCAAACGACCGCCTCTGATTCCGTTACTTGGCAGGGATATAGCTGAGGTCCGGGCGAAATTCGAGAATCTCGCTGGACTCGCTTTCAATCGAATTCTCGATCCGGTCGTAGACGGAATCGGCCTCGTTTTGCCCAAATGCGTCCTTGAGCATATCGCGGAAAGGCTTCACGTCTGGTTTTTCCTCGAAATCCGCCCAGTTCGCGTGGGGTTCGGCCAATACGAATGTGCCTTCGGCACCGCCGTTGACCAGCTCATAGAATTCAAAGTGAACAGGCCATTTGGTTTTCTGAACCGCTTCGCCGAGCCTCACCAGAGCGCCTCGAAATGCTCCTATCTTGTCGCGATGCACGCGAAAAGTGATCAACTCCGTGTATTTCGCGGGCCCCGTCGCAGAAGGATCGGGATTGCTGACCTTCGGCATAAACGCGTAATAGCGGTCTGTTACCGACTGCACGAATGAACCGACCGCCTTGTTGAATTCCTCGGTGTCGGCAGCGTCGGAAATCGCCGGCTTGTCGAAATCCGCCCAATGCTGATCCATACGGCCGACGAGGTACGTTCCCGTGTTATCGCCGCTGATGGTTGCGAAGACATATAGCTCCTGGGGGTCTTTTTGCTGCTTGTGCCAATCCGCCTTTTGTTTGCGTCCTTGTTCATACTGCTGGGACATGCCGGGCTTGGGAGTTTGGGACTCCATGGCGGCTATGGTTCCCGGGTTGGTCTGTGCCGAGGCTGAAAACGTCGCCAGTGCGGCGACGACTAACACGTAGACATACTTCTTCAATTTCATCTTTCCTCCGGAAATTTGGGCTGGGATCCGCGTGCGGCCCGCAGAGTAGTCCGGCGGCCCACCTATGTCAAGCTGTCGGGCACGCGGGAGGATCGGACGCATCGTGCAACCGCCGCGGATGTGGTAGATTCGTTTTTCATGGCGCCATGGAAGAAACTCGGGTGGCTTGGTCTAGCGGTTTGCGCGCTCGCGCTGTTGGTATTCATTGTCGCGAGATTTTCGCGTCTTCGGCCTTCCTCCTCGCCCGCCGACGCATGGAACTCGGGCGCGATTCAGAGCACGCTCGCGGGAGTGCGGGTACGCGAAGTGGATTCCACTCACGCGGCCGTGGTCTTTTTCTATGACCTGGACAATAGGACGGATATTGACTACCGGCTCTCGAGCGGGCCGGACGTCGTGATTATGAGCCGGCTCCAGCCCACCGGCAGTTTGAGCAGCGATGAGCCGATCAACCTGGACTCGGCGGCATTTGTGCCGGCCAAGAATCGAACGCGCGTTGCGCTTGAAATAAGCCATGCGTTCGACTGGCCAGTGCAGAGAGACGCCGCAGCGGAGCGTCAGGTCAGGCAGTTCGTGGCGGACCAGGTCGCAGGCGTGGAAGGATTCGTACTGTTCGATCAGGCGACGCGATATCAAATCGAACTCGCGGCGACCTCGCCCGCATTCCAGCAAGCGCCGGTCTCGACAGGTCAAAATTAACCAGCTCTGAGCGAAGCGGTCCGGCTCGGTCGCGTATTTACCCGTTGTGGCCGGCTTGAACTGACCGATCGGCCGGCATACAATCTCGGGCACCAAAGAATTGCGGCGGGACCCAGGCCCGCAACTGAAGGAAATTAAGTCAACCATGTCCAACCCGCTCGCGCGGGCCCAGAACTACCGGCCTGCCGATCGTCGCCTTTACTACCGGCAACCGTTCCGGTCGCTTGCGTATGTGGAACTCGATGAAGGCAATGGCGGGATAGTCCTAAACATCAGCGAGGGCGGCCTTTCCGTGCAGGCTTATACGAGCGTCATAGACGACGTCCTGCCCGAGGTGCGCTTTCAGCTGTCAGAGTCAGAGGGCTGGATCCACGCGAACGCGCGAGTCAGCTGGACGAGCGAGTCCAGAAAATTGGCAGGGCTGGAATTTGTCGATCTCCCCGATGATGCCCGCCTCCAGATCAAGGAATGGTTGATCCGTGAGGCGCTATTGCCCAGAGCGGCACCCGAGGAAGGCGCCACCTCGACTCCGAAAGAAAATGAGCCGTCAGTCACGCCGCCCGACACCCACAAGAGCACGGTTTCGAATGGCACAGCTGGGGAACCAGCTTTCCCTTCGGAAGATCGCGGCCAGGTTGCAGCTGCCAATGCGGAATTTGGGACGCCGCCGCGCGCCGCGCCAACCCCGGGGGTGTTTTCGTATCCGGCGCCGGACGCTTTCGCGCGAATCCTGGGTCGCTCGCGTGAATACAACCCCAATCTCAGCGGCCAGTCGGCCGACGAGCACCCTGCCGGCGCCGAAAAACTGTTCGCGAATCGCCTGGCTGCCGCAGCAGTCCTGTTGCTTCTGGCAGTTGCTTCCCTCGCGGCGGGGTGGTCCACCGGACACGGAGAGGTCGGAAAGCGCCTTCGAGAGTTTCTTGCCATGGCATCGCAGAACGGCGAGGACACTCGTGAACCAACGCCGAGCCCTGCGATCCCGGCCGCGCGGCCCACGGAGATTGAAGTCGTAAGCGCGAGCGACCAACATTGGACGATTCCCTTCGACGGCCCGATGAACGGTCCCGCGGACGCCACCCATCAGCAAGTCTCCGAAAATGGTGCAACGCACGCGCGGAAACCGCAGACGAACTTTCAGACATGGGTCCTTGCGCCCCCGCAACAATCACGACCAGCGGCCACTGACGGAGGGGTCGCAAAGGAGAACCCGCCGGTCCTGCCGGACGTTCCTGCCGCTGGCACTGATGGGGCCCTCACGACCTCCGGAGCGATTAACTCTCACGCTTTGGCGGGAGCGCCGTCCCTGCGCGTGCCCGAACCATCGCAGCCGGCCGGAATCGTGAAGCAGGGCCAGTTGATTCGTCGCATAGATCCCGAGTATCCGACAATCGCCAGAGACCAGCGTCAGGAAGGAACGGTCAGGCTCAACGTCTCGATCGGCCCAGATGGTGCTGTTCGCGCAATTGCTGTCCTGGGCGGGCCGCGATTGCTGTTGGACGCCGCCGAAAGAGCCGTTCGCCAATGGCGCTACACCCCGACACTCCTCGATGGGAAGCCTGTCCAATTCCAGAGAGAAGTGGACCTTACGTTTCATCTCGCAACCCCCTCGCATTAACACGCAGCCTCTCGAAGTTTGTCTTCAAATTCTGGAGTTCAACTCGCCAAGCGGCAACTCGTCCGCGAACGCTATCCACGGGGAGTGATGTCCACAATCAGCAATTTGGATTGGACTTAGCGTGCGCCCGGCTAATAGAGTTTGGCGGGTGCACGGGGTTTGGAGGGTATCTCATCGCGCCGGGAGTTGGGGACGTGACGTCGGCGTCAACAGGGTTGCATCTCCGCAACGGGAGTTCCGCCGCGACCGCGGACAGCGTTGAAGGCATGAGAAAATAGAGGTAGACGCGATGGGACAATCGGGCGTCCGACGGAAACCGGATGACAGGGGAATGCAGAGCGTGAGCCAAGGCACGGAAGCGCGGGACGCGAGCTACGTTCTGACTCTGGAAGAGATTGGAAACCTCGCCAAACAGGGCGGCAAGCCGGCCGAGACGCTGATGAACGTGGTCGCGCTGATTGCCAAGCGGTTTGAAACCGATGTGTGTTCGGTCTATTTGATCGAGCCCGATCGAGCGAACCTGGTCCTGGCGGCCACGGTAGGGCTTCGCCGCCAATGTATCGGCTCCCTTCGTATGGGAATCCATGAAGGTTTGGCGGGCCTGGTCGCAGAGCAGGTGCGGCCTGTTGCCGTGGAGCGGGCGAAGGACCATCCGCGGTTCAAGTACTTTCACGAGGCCGGTGAAGATGCATACCAGTCGTTTGTCGGCGTTCCGCTGATTGACCGAGGCGTTCTGCAGGGCGTCCTAGTCGTCCAAACCACCGAGGCGCGCGTTTTTCGCGAGGACGAGATTCAGATGCTGGCGAAAGCCGCCGCCGAAGTGGCGCCGGTCGTCAGCGAGGCCCGCACTCTCGACCGCTTCATCGCTCCGGCACAGGAAAGGCTCTGGTCGCTGGCCCACAATGTGTGGTGGTCGTGGGACCACGATTCGACCAGTCTGTTCCGCGACCTCGATCCCGTGCGATGGAGGGAGCTCAATCACAATCCCGTTTCCATGCTGAGCGAAATTCCGTTCGCCGAGATCGAGCGCCGAGCCGGCGAGCTGGTGCTGCACAGCCGAATCAATTACGCGTACCGGCGCAAGCTCGAATACCTCGAAGCAGATCGCACCTGGGGCACAAGGCACGCCGGTGTGCTGCGGCCTCGCCCGGTGGCGTATTTCTCAGCCGAATTCGGATTGCACGAATCGATTCCCGAATATTCCGGCGGTCTGGGCGTCCTCGCCGGCGATCACATCAAGAGCGCGTCTGACCTGGGCATCCCGCTGGTCGGCGTGGGATTGTTTTACGGCCAGGGCTATTTCCGGCAATCGCTCGATCCGAGCGGCTGGCAGCAGGAAGAATATTTGCAGACGGATGTGACCCACCTTCCCATGGAGCTGGCGATCGGAACCAATGGCGAAGCCGTGACGGTACAAATCGAGACGCGAAGCGGACTGATACGCGCGAAAGTCTGGCGAATGAAAGTGGGCCGGTGTGATCTGCTTCTTCTTGATTCCAACGTCGAAGGAAACGCCCCGCAAGACGTGGAGCTCACCTCGCGTCTCTATGGCGGAGACGCGCGCATTCGAATCCGTCAGGAGCTGCTGCTCGGTGTGGGAGGATTCCGCGCGCTGAAAGCGATGGGCATTACACCAGGCGTTCTTCACCTTAATGAGGGACACAGCGGATTTGCGGTACTCGAAGCTATTCGCAATCGTATGCAGGAGGAAGGCCTGGGATTCGACCAGGCCGTTCATCGCGTTTCGCGCGAAGTCGTTTTTACCACCCACACGCCGGTGCCGGCGGGACACGACCGGTTCGGCGCGGACCTGATCGAAGAACATCTGGGACCTCTGGGAGAATTTCTGGGGCTCTCTCACAACCAGCTGATGGCGCTTGGACGCGAAAACCCGGCCAACAACGACGAAGAATTCTGCATGACCGTGCTGGGCCTGAAAATCGCGCGGCGCGCCAACGCCGTTTCCGCGCTCCACGGCGAGGTGTCCCGGGCGATGTGGGTGGGCCTTTACCCCGGCAAAACGGAAGACGCCGTGCCCATAGGACACATCACGAACGGCGTTCATGTCCCCACGTGGCTCGCGCCACAAATGTTTCGCCTCTACGACCGCCACCTGGGAACCGGATGGCACGAACAGAGCAGCGAGGCGCGCATCTGGGAAGGCATCGAAAATGTGGACGACGGCGAGCTTTGGGAGACGCATCTCAGCCTGAAATCGCGCCTGCTGGAGTTCGTGCGCCGTCGCGCGGTGAAACAGGCCGAGCGCCGCAACGAAGCGCCGGAAGTTCTGCAGAGACTCGCAAACGTCTTCAGTCCGGATGCTCTTACAATAGGATTTGCGCGCCGCTTCGCAACGTACAAGCGCGCCGACCTGATCCTGAGGGATATCGAAAGACTGGCTTCGCTGGTGAACGATCCGAAGCGGCCGGTGCAGTTCGTGTTCGCCGGCAAGTCGCATCCGCGGGACGATCCCGGCAAGCGCATGCTGCAGGAAATCGCGCAGATGATGCGCAATCCCCAGTTCGCCGACAAGTTCGTCTTCGTTGAAGACTACGACATCAACGTCGGACGCCATTTCGTCCAGGGCGTTGACGTGTGGTTGAATAATCCGCGGCGGCCGCTGGAGGCTTCGGGTACGAGCGGCCAGAAAGTGGTGTTGAACGGCGGACTGAATCTTTCCGTGCTCGACGGCTGGTGGGCGGAAGCGTACGACGGCCTGAACGGTTTCGCGATCGGCACCGGTAGGACGCATTCCCACATGGACGTTCACGACGCGCGAGACGGCGAAGACCTATACCGCACGCTGCTCGAAGAGGTAATTCCCCTCTACTATAACCGCGATCGCGACGGACTGCCGCGCGGCTGGATCAAGCGCATGAAGCGAACCATCCGAACGCTCGGCTGGCGATTCAATGCCGATCGTATGGTGATGGACTACACCCGGAAATGCTACGTTCCCGCGGCGGGCGGCACGTCGAGCGACATGAGCACGACGCTTTAATTTATCGCGCACCCGGCGCGCGAACGCTACCAACAGAATCTAGCCAGGTGCCCAGCTTCGCGAGGCGCGTTTGCCGGGCACGATATATCGTGCCCCTACAAAGCTAACCTTCGTTTGCCGCATTCGATTGTGCAAAGATCGCGCTCGCACGGCCGTTCCGCTATAATCCGAACAGCTCAAAATAAATCAACGTGGACGAACTCATTTAGGATGCCACCATTTCCATCATCCCCTTCGGGCAAGGCGACCAGAGGAGCTGAACGATCGCCGCGATCCGCAACGGCTAGCCAGAACAGTCCCTCGAAGCAGCCATTCTGGAAGTTGCTGCCCCACGTTTGGGAGTTGATCAAGCCGCGCCGGTGGGTGCTCGCCGGCGGATTTGCTCTGATGCTCGTCAACCGCGTCTCTGGGCTGGTCGCTCCCTATACGCTACGCGCTTTGTTCGATAGGGTGATCGGCAAGCACCAAGCCAATCTGTTGCCGCGCATCGTGCTGGCGGTAGTCGGCGCGACGATCCTGCAAGGTATTACCTCTTACTTGCTCACCCAGTTGCTCTCGAAATCTTCGCAGCGAATGATCACGGAGTTGCGCATCTCAGTGCAGGCGCATATCGGACGCCTGCCGGTATCTTTCTACGACGCAAACAAGACGGGCGTTCTCGTTTCGCGGATCATGAACGATGTGGAGGGTATCCGAAATCTGATCGGCACGGGTCTGGTGGATTTCGCCGGCGGGATCGTGACGGCGACCCTGGCTTTGGGCTACCTATTGAGTGTAAGCGTCTCGATGACGGCTGCGGCGTTCGTGGCGGTCGTGATTTTTGGGCTCGGGCTAAGCAAGGCGTTCAAGACGATTCGCCCGATGTATCGGGCGCGGCCGAAACTCAATGCCGAAGTGACCGGACGCCTGACGGAGTCGCTCGGCGGAGTCCGCGTGGTGAAGGGTTACCACGCCGAAGAGCGCGAAGAGAAAGTCTTTCAAGGCGGCGTGCAGAAACTGCTCGACAACGTGTTGCAGACTTTGACAGCCACGTCTCTGATGAGTTTTTCCGCCACGGCACTGATGGGAATTGTCACCGCGTCCATGATGTTTCTCGGCGCGCGAAATATTCTTGCCGGAACGATGTCGGTTGGGACTCTCATTTCGTTCATGGGCTTTCTCGCTTTTCTGATCGCGCCCGTGGCGCAGATTGCGTCGGTTGGGCCGCAAATGACGGAGGCGCTGGCGGGACTCGAGCGCACCCGGGAAGTGCTAAGCGAAAAACTCGAGGATCAGGACCCGCAGCGGACTGAGAGGCTCGATCGCGTCCAGGGCCGCGTCGACTTCGAAAATGTGGACTTCGCTTATGATCCCGGGAAGCCGGTTCTGCGTGACGTCAGTTTTGAATCCGCTCCCGGCACTTCGACCGCGCTGGTAGGACCGTCGGGGGCCGGAAAATCCACGATCATCGGGCTGATCGCGGCGTTCTACGTCCCCACGGGGGGCCGGGTGCTTGTGGACGGCGTGGATCTGGCGCACGTGCGCCTTGATTCCTACCGCACGCAGCTTGGAGTTGTGTTGCAGGAGACGTTTCTCTTCGACGGCTCGATCCGCGAAAACGTCGCTTTTGCCCGCCCTGACGCCAGCGACGAGGAAATTCTCGCGGCGTGTCGCATCGCTCGCGTGGATGAATTCGCGGAAGGATTCGAGAAAAAGTACGAAACGGTGGTCGGCGAACGCGGCGTGAAGCTTTCCGGAGGCCAGAAACAGCGTGTCTCAATCGCCCGCGCCATATTGGCGGACCCGCGCATCCTGATCCTCGACGAAGCCACGTCGAGCCTCGATTCCGAATCGGAGGCGCTGATTCAGGAGGGGCTGCGCTTCCTGATGCACGGACGCACGACATTCGTGATCGCCCATCGCTTGTCCACGATCCGGCGCGCCGATCAGATTCTGGTCGTCGAGGCCGGGAAAATCATCGAGCGCGGCACCCATGCGTCGCTCTATTCCGACAAAGGCCGCTACTACGATCTCTACACCAGGCAGCACGGCATCGAAACAAATTTATTTCTGGCGCCCGGCGAAGGCGACACGCCAATGGAAGTGCCTCAGGGCACGAACGGAGAGGCGGACGCGAGCGGCGGCGCTCTGCCGGATGCCATCCGTCTGATCCGCGAGCGGCGGACTTGAGCGCTCGCACAATCCTGAATTATCGAACAGACCCGGGAGTGGCGCAGGAGAAATGTCCGAAATAACAATTCCAGTTTCGGGTGAAATGGGTTTCACCGACGGCTTGCCCAGTACCCAGCGCCGATGGGCGATGCTCAGTTACCTGGTCGGGCTCGCGATGTCCGTGCTCGACGGCAATATCGCCAATACGGCATTGCCCAGCATCGCAACGCAGCTCCACGCCAGTCCCGCCGCGTCAATTTGGGTCGTAAACGCATTCCTGCTGACCGTGGGAATCTGCGTGGTGCCGCTCTCTTCGCTCGTGGACATCATCGGGTACAAGCGCGTGTATCAGGCCGGTCTGGTGATCTTCACGCTGGCTTCGGCGGGCTGCTCGCTTCCACATTCGCTGAACACGCTAGTTCTTGCGCGCGTGATACAGGGCATAGGGGCTGCGTGTATCTGGAGCGTGTCCGCGGCGGTCATGCGATACACCTATCCGCGCGCGCTGCTGGGCCGCGGGATTGGTCTCGGTGGGTTCGTTGTTTTCACCTCGGCGGCGGCCGGGCCGAGCGTCGCCTCGGCGATTCTTGCTGTCACCACGTGGCACTGGCTGTTCGCCATCAATATCCCGTTCGGACTTCTGGCGCTGAGTCTATCGGAGCGATGCCTGGCGCCGGCGGAAGGTTCGCGACATCGCTGGGACTTGTGGAGCGCCGTATTGAATGGGATCACCGTGACTCTGCTGATCACCGGAATTGATGGCATCGGCAACGGCAAAGGCAGCGCAGTGGTTGTAGCCGAGCTTGTCGGCGCGCTGATCGCCGGCGTGGCCCTCGTGCGCCGGCAAAGCCATCTTAGAGTTCCGATGCTGGCCATCGATTTATTTAAGCGGCCGATTTTCGCGCTCTCTTCTTCGGCGTCGCTGTGTGCCTTTATGGCGCAGGGGCTCGCCGTCGTCGTTCTGCCTTTTTACTTTATTGAAGTGATGGGTTTCTCGCAGGTGATGGCCGGACTGCTGCTGAGTCCGTGGCCGATCGCGGCCGGAATCATGTCGCATGTGTCCGGGCGAATGGCGGACCGCGTACCGATTCGCGTCCTCGGCACGATCGGCATGGCCGGAATGACGTCCGGACTGATCCTACTCGCCCTGGTCGGGCAGCATCCCACCGTATTTCAGATCGTATGGCGGGCCGCGCTCGGCGGCGCGGGTTTCGGTTTCTTTGGCGCTCCGAACAACCGCGCCATGGTCGCAAGCGCACCCAGGGAGAGGAGCGGCGGCGCCGGTGGCATCAGCACAATGTCTCGCCTGCTCGGGCAATCGATCGGCGTCTCGGTCGTTGCTGTGATTTTCGAAATAACCGCGCACGGCGGGGTCTCACTCCATGGCGCGAGCCTCGCCCTCATGTTCGGCGCTGGGGCCACAGCGGTCTCCGGAATCATCAGCGGCGTTCCGCAGCCACATTTGCACCCGGAATAGTGCGTCCCGCAGCTTTCGGCCCGCCTTCCAGCAGCCCGCGCGATTCTCCAAAATCGGTCGGATTTGAATTCCTGATGGGTTGCATCGAAGAAAATGTGGCATTCGGGAGGGCCGGGTCCACGCCGAACGCGCTGGATAGAAATGCTAAGATGTTTTTTCGCTCAGGAATATCTGCCTCATGAAGACGCGGCGCAAAACGAAATTCGTCTATCCATTTTCGGGCCTGCCGAAGGCCCAGGGCATGTACCGCCCCGAGGACGAGCACGACGCTTGCGGACTGGGGTTCGTGGCCAATATCGAAGGCCAGAAATCCCACGATATCGTGCTGAAGGGTATTCAGATACTCGTGAACCTCACGCACCGGGGCGCGTGCGGCTGCGATCCGGAGACGGGCGACGGCGCGGGCATCCTGATTCAGATTCCTCACAAGTTCTTTGAACGCAAGTGCGCGAGTTTGGGATTCACGCTTCCCGCGCCCGGCGAATATGGCGTGGGAATGGTCTTCCTTCCCGTGGATCCGCAGGATCGCATCCTCTGCGAAGGTATCCTCGAGAAAACCGCGAAGGAGCAAGGGTTGACGGTGCTCGGCTGGCGCGACACGCCGATCAACGGCGACACGATCGGACGCGTGGCGCGCAACACCCAGCCTTACATCGAGCAGATTTTCATCCGGCGCGCGCCGGGCATGGGTCAGGACGCGCTCGAACGCAAACTCTACGTCCTGCGCAAAGCTGCGGAAGCCGCCGTGGGCAAATCGAGCGTGAAAGAAAAGGACTTCTTCTACATCCCCTCTCTTTCGTCGCGCACGATCGTCTACAAGGGATTGCTTCTGGCTCCGCAGATCGCGACCTTTTACAAGGAGCTCTCCGATCCCGATGTAATGAGCGCGCTGTGCCTGGTGCACCAGCGATTCTCGACCAACACGTTCCCGAGCTGGCAACTGGCGCACCCGTACCGCTTCATCTGCCACAACGGAGAAATCAACACACTGCGCGGCAACGCGAATTGGATGTCCGCGCGGCAATCCGTGCTGGCTTCGCCTCTGTTTGGCAAGGACATGGAGAAGCTGCTGCCGATCATCACTCCGGGCGGCAGCGACTCGGCGACGCTCGACAACGCAGTCGAGTTGATAACGCTCGGCGGCCGCACTCTGCCGCACGTAATGTCCATGCTGATTCCCGAGGCGTGGGACAACGATCCCGAAATGCCGCAGGATGTGAAAGCATTTTACGAATACCACGCGTCTCTTATGGAGCCTTGGGATGGACCGGCTGCCGTCGCATTTACCGATGGCCGCGTGATCGGGGCTAAACTCGATCGCAATGGCCTGCGGCCCGGCCGGTACGTGGTCACGTCGGATGGCCTCGTCATCATGGCATCGGAAGCGGGCGTGCTCCCGGTGAAGCCGGAAGAAGTGCGCATGAAGGGGCGGCTCGCTCCCGGCCGCATGCTTCTGGTGGACACCGAACAAAGGCGCCTGATTTCGGATGAAGAAGTGAAAAAACATCTCGCGGCCCGGCAGCCGTATGCGCAATGGCTGAAAGAAAATCAGATCACGCTGGATGATCTTCCGAGCCCGACAAACGTTCAGCCGACGGACCACAAAACAATCCTGATGCGGCAGCGCGCGTTCGGTTACACCGACGAAGACTTGCGGACGATCCTGCAACCCTCCGCAATAAAGGGCGAGGAACCGGTCGGCTCGATGGGGATCGACACGCCGCTGGCCTGCCTGTCGGATAAGCCTCAACTCCTGTTCAACTATTTCAAGCAGACGTTTGCCCAGGTGACGAACCCCGCGATTGACCCGATCCGCGAAGACTTGGTTATGTCTCTGAATAGCTATATCGGGCGCGAGGGAAATCTGCTGGATGAAACTCCGAAGCAGTGCCACACGCTCAAGCTGCGTCACCCCATCATCTCGAACTGGCGGCTGGAAAAAATGCGCAGCGTCAGCTGGGGTGATTTTCTCGCCACCACTTTGTCGGCGCTTTTCCCACTGAAGGGCGGCGAACGCCAACTCGAAAAAGCCGTCGAAGGGCTCTGCGTGCGGGCATCCGCCGCGGTCAAGGCCGGCTACACGATTCTGATTATCTCGGACCGTGGCGTGGATGCCGCGAACGCGCCCATCCCGAGCTTGCTGGCGCTTTCCGCGGTCCACAATCATTTAATCCGCGAGAAGACGCGCAACCAGGTCGCCTTGATCGTCGAGTCAGGCGAGCCCCGAGAGGTAATGCACTTCGCGCTGCTTCTCGGCTATGGCGCGAGCGCCGTCAATCCCTACCTCGCCATCGAAACGCTCGAGGATCTCTACATAGACGGCCATTTCCCTGCCGAGAGCTCCTGGGACAAGGTTTTCAAGAGCTATATGAAGGCCACCGACAAAGGCCTGCTGAAAACTTTTTCGAAGATGGGAATTTCGACGCTGCAAAGCTACCAGGGCGCGCAGATATTCGAGGCTGTCGGTTTGAGCCGCTCGGTGATCGAGCGCTATTTCACCGGAACGGCCTCGCGCATCGAGGGCGTGAACATTCGGGTGCTGGCGCGCGAAGCCCGTATGAAGCACGAATTTGCCATGCAGCCCCCGAGCGAATCGGATACGCAGCTTCGCATTGGCGGCGAGTATCAGTACCGCGTGCGCGGCGAGCGCCACTTGCTGAATCCGGTGACCGTGAGCAAGCTGCAACACGCCGTCAGGCAATCGAGCTTCGAGAGCTTCGAGGAATTCGCGAAAATCGTTAACCAGCAGAATCGCGATCTGCTGATGCTGCGGGGCATGTTCGATTTCAAGCCGAACGGCTCGCCCGTGCCGCTCGACGACGTTGAGCCCGCCGCCGAAATCGTGAAGCGCTTTGCCACCGGCGCCATGTCCTTCGGCTCGATCAGCAAGGAAGCGCACGAGACTCTGGCGATCGCCATGAATCGCATCGGCGGAAGGTCCAACACGGGCGAAGGCGGCGAGGATGAAGCGCGATTCAAGCCCGATTCGAACGGGGATTTGCGGCGCAGCGCGATCAAGCAGGTCGCTTCCGCGCGCTTTGGCGTGACCACAAATTACCTTGTCAATGCGGATGATCTGCAGATCAAGATTTCGCAAGGCGCGAAGCCGGGTGAAGGCGGCCAATTACCCGGGCACAAAGTGGACGAGGTCATCGCGCGAGTGCGCCACTCGATTCCGGGAGTGGGCCTGATCTCTCCGCCTCCACACCACGACATCTATTCGATTGAGGACCTGTCTCAACTTATTCACGACCTCAAGAACGCAAATCCGCGCGCGCGGATATCGGTGAAGCTGGTCGCCGAGACGGGCGTAGGGACGGTGGCGGCCGGCGTTGCGAAGGCTCATGCGGACGTGATCCTCATCAGCG
>Ga0302324_100006371_pt1 | contig 25460 bp, 30 predicted proteins | sample Palsa_T0_1_FD_201949 | JGI IMG/M metagenome (GOLD analysis project Ga0302324, IMG submission 201949) | Peat permafrost microbial communities from Stordalen Mire near Abisko, Sweden - Palsa_T0_1 | ecosystem: Environmental > Terrestrial > Soil > Palsa > Peat permafrost | place: Sweden: Abisko... | reverse complement strand
CTCGTGTCTTGTAGATTTTTTCTGCCATCCCAAGCTTAATGCCTGGTTGTATTTACATGGTCCAGCTTTATTTGCAAAAAAGTGCATGACACGCTCTAATAAGGAAGACTCAGGAAGAGAGGGGCTTGCGACCAACTTCATCTTTACGAAGGAAATAAAGGCTGGCGAGGATAATTCCGCCGCGATTGAAGGGTGGATATTGGAATGTCTGCGGGAAGTGAAAAAGTGGGCTGAAATTATCCAGCCCCTTTAGGCCCCGGTTGATTTGGTGACAACCTTGTGGCCGGATTTGCTTTGGCGTGCCCGGGCGTCACGCGCCATCGCCGGGTCGGTCCTGGGAGTCGTCGTCGTCATCGGTAATGAACTGCTCAGAGTGCGGAGATGAACTCATCCACGGAGACGCCCGCCTGCCGAAGCGCGCCCGCAAGCGTACCAGTCTTCACCTCGCGATGATTGGGAACGACACAGCCGGATGAGCCGCGGCGCATGACTATGTGGCTGCCCCGCTGGCGCGCGACCTCGAAGCCAAGCCGCTGCAACGCGCGCACAGCTTCTGAGCCGGAAACGCGAGGGAGTTTAGGCACGGGTCGCGACCTCGAAGGTCGTCAGCAACGCCTGGCCCGTCTGCTCCAGAGGGAACTCCTCCAGATAAAGCTCCGTGGCCTCGCGGAGATTGCTGATAGCCTCCGGCACTGACTCGCCCTGAGTCGTGGTGCCTGTTTCGGGATTGAAGGCGACGAAACCGCCCTCCTCGGATGGAATGAGAACGGCGGTGAGAAACATGGGAGTAGTCTGCCGCAATCGGCCAGCGAGTCAAGGCGCGGAACTCAGGCAGGCGAGGGTCAAACGTCCGAGAGCCGCGTTCCACCTGCCGTGCTCATCACACGATTTCTTGCGAAAACATCGGCAGCTTTTCGAGCCGCTCCACCGCCGCCTGGGCGTCGAGCCCGTAGGCTTCGAGAACGAATGTGCTTCCGCGATCCAGGTTCGCGAGCAGCACGTCCATGATGCGGTCGGCACGGTAGCGTTTGCCGCCGGCGACGATGTGAATGGCGCTTCGAAAGGCGAGGACGCAACGCACGAATTCGGCGGCGGGCCGCGCGTGCAGCCCGTCCTCGTTCATGACGGTTAGCTCTCTGGTGATGAGGTTGACTTGCTTGCCGGAGTGTCGCGGGGCCATGGGTTGCATAAACTTAAAGTAAAATCAGGCGGGTGGGAATGTGCGCACTTCGCGAAATTTCACGAATGCGCGGTCGCCGGGCTTGAGTGTGAGTTCGGTTTGGCGCGAGCGCGGCATCTCGACTTCCAAAAGCTCGCCGCTTTGCCGCAATCGCAGATCGATCTTCGCAACCGCGCCCGCGGTGTGGACGAACTCGACCACGGCGTCGAGCGACGGCGCTCCGTTGCGCCGGCTCATGATTTCGATGTCATGCGGACGCACGAAAGCAACGCTCCTGGCCTCGGACCTCTTCTCTTCCGACGCGACATTCTCCGCGATCGCGTTCACGTTTCCGACGAACTGGCACACGAAGGCGCTGGCGGGGCGGTCATAGACTTCCTGCGGCGTGCCGATCTGCTCGATGCGCCCGTGGTTCATCACGACAACGCGGTCGGAAATTTCGAGGGCCTCCTCCTGGTCGTGCGTGACGAAAACGGTGGTGATATGGAGCGCGTCGTGCAGCTTGCGAATCCAGCGGCGAAGCTCCTTGCGCACCTTCGCGTCGAGAGCGCCGAACGGCTCGTCGAGCAGGAGCACGCGCGGCTCGATAGCCAGGGCGCGGGCGAGCGCGACGCGCTGGCGCTGGCCGCCGGAAAGCTGCGAGGGATAGCGGCTCTCGACGCCGTCAAGCTGGACGAGCTTCAAAAGCTCGCGCACCCTTTTCTCGATCACGGCTTTCGCGGGGCGGCTGGCGCGCGGACGGACATTCAGGCCGAAGGCGACATTCTTAAATACGGTCATGTGCCGGAAGAGCGCGTAATGCTGGAAAACAAAACCGGCCTGGCGGTTGCGAATGGAAATTTTCGTGGCGTCCTCGCCGTCGAAAAAAATCTGGCCGCCGTCGGCGTATTCGAGTCCGCCGATGATGCGCAGCAAGGTCGTCTTGCCCGAGCCGGACGGTCCGAGCAGCGCGACCAGTTCGCCGGTTTCAAGCTTGAGGCTGACGTCGTTGAGCGCGGGAAACGCCCCGAACTTTTTTATGATATGGCGCGCTTCAATGCTCATGCGGTTATCCGTTCATCGCCCATTCTCGATTCGACAAAACTTTTCAGCCCGAGCGTCACGAGCGCCAGCAGGGCGAGCAGCGACGCAACGGCGAAAGCGGCGACGAAGTTGTATTCGTTATAAAGGATCTCGACGTGGAGCGGGATGGTATTGGTCTCACCGCGGATGTGGCCGGACACGACCGAGACCGCGCCGAACTCGCCCATCGCGCGGGCGTTGCACAGGATCACGCCGTAGAGCAGCCCCCATTTCACATTCGGGAAAGTCACGCGCAGGAAGGTCTGCCAGCCGCTCGCGCCGAGGCTGATGGCGGCGAACTCTTCATCGCTGCCTTGCGATTGCATCAGCGGGATCATCTCCCGCGCGACGAAGGGGAAGGTGACGAACATCGTCGCCAGCACGATTCCCGGAACGGCGAATAGGATCCGGATGCCGTGCGCGGCGAGCCAGGGCCCAAGCCAGCCTTGCGCGCCGAAAAGCAGCACGTAGATCAGCCCGGAAATGACGGGCGAAACGGCGAAGGGGAGATCGATCAAAGTCGTGAGCAGGCTTTTCCCAAAGAAATCGAACTTCGCAATCGTCCACGCCGCCGCGACGCCGAAGACGAGATTCAGCGGCACCGCGATGGCCGCGGTAAGAAGCGTGAGCTTGATTGCCGAGAGCGCGTCCGGATCCTTGAACGATGCGAAATAGGCGCCGACGCCGCGCCGCAGGGCCTCGGTGAAGATGGCGGCGAGCGGCAGGAAAATAAACAGCAGCAAAAAGCCGAGCGCCAGAACGATGAGAACGCCGCGAATCCACACCGGCTCCGTCGCCTCGGAAAGTGAGGTTGGCCCGCTTCTATTTACACGCGAGATGACATCCATATTGCCTCCTCAGGCTGCGCTCCTCGAAGCTGTCCAGCGTTGCAGCGTGTTGATGATGAAAAGGAGCGCCAGCGAGGCGGAGAGCATCACGACGGCGATCGCCGTCGCGCCCCTGTAATCGTACTGTTCCAGTTTCGTTATGATGAGCAGCGGGGTGATTTCGGTGCGCATCGGCATGTTGCCGGAAATAAAGACGACCGAGCCGTATTCGCCGAGCCCGCGGGCGAACGCCAGGGAGAAACCGGTGAGCAGGGCGGGCCAAATCTCGGGGAAAACCACGTGGAGAAAAGTCTGCCAGCGGTTCGCGCCGAGGCTCGCCGCGGCCTGTTCAAACTCGGCGTCGAGATCTTCGAGCACCGGCTGCACCGTGCGCACAACAAAGGGAAGCCCGATGAAGGTGAGCGCAACGATGACGCCAAGCGGCGTGAATGCGACCTTGATGCCGTGCGGCTCGAGCAGCCGGCCGATCCAGCCGTTGCGTGAATAGACCGCGGTCAGCGCAATGCCGGCGACGGCGGTCGGCAGCGCAAATGGAAGATCGACCAACGCATCGACGAGCCGTTTCCCAAAGAAACGGTAGCGCACCAGCACCCAGGCGACGAGCAGGCCGAACACCGCATTGACCAGCGCGCCGCCCAGCGCCGCGCCGAAGCTCAGCCGGTAGGACGCGAGCACGCGCGGCGAAGTCACCGCGCTCCAGAACTGCGGCCAGGTCATCCCGGCGGCTTTGAAAACCGTCGCCGAGAGCGGGATGAGCACGATGAGGCTCAAATAGAACAGCGTATAGCCGAGCGACAGCCCAAAGCCCGGCAGCACGCGATGTTTGCGTCTCAAAAGCGGCATGGCCTTAAATGTTTTGGGCGTACGAAATCATCCGGCGGTATTCGGACAGGATCGCGTGGAGCGCGAACAGAAACGCGTGCCGCTGCAAACGGAGCGACGCGCGCTGCGGCGTCTCGAGCACGATCTCAAACGGCGCGGGAGCGCCGCCCGGCGGCGCGGAAAGAGTCCCGTCATAGGCCGAATGGATGACGCCTCCTTCCGCGTGGAAGCCGTCGATCCGCGCGGCGTCGTTGCGGGGGAGCGCATTCTGGGCGGCCGCCAGGGCAGGTCTCAGCAGATGCTCGTTCAATGTCGCGCTGCCGGCGAAGCCATAGACGCCATCGCTGGTGTCGTCCGAATGCAGGGAGATGATGCCGTGAAAATTTTCCCGGCGGAGTTCCTCCTCGAGCAACCGCACTTCCGGCTCGGAGGAATCTCTCCAAAACTCGCGATTCAAATCCTTGCCGAAGCGCGACTCGCGCGTGCCGTCCACGTAGCCGGTCGGATTGCAGAGCGGGTAAAGCCAGAGTTGATAATCGCGGCCCATTTCCGGGCGCGCATGGAGGGCGCGCACCAACTCGATGAGGCCGAGAACGCCCGCCGGTTCATCGCCGTGGACACCCGCGAAGATGGCGACTTTGATCCGTGGTTTGGCCGTTCGGGTGCGTTGGAAGACAAAGCGCGGCAGGAAAAAAGCCTCGCCGCCCGCCCGCCAGAAGCCGAGCGAATCCGCGCGCATCAAATCCGATTCGCTGACTTGCCGCAGGAGCGGCAGGAGCAGCCCGCGAATGGAGCGGCCGGCGCGCGGCGGGGCGGGCGGAACGTCCCTCGGCATGGATTCAAACAAGCGGGGCGGCTGTGTTTCCACAAGCGGTATTTCCGCGATGCTCGATGCGATCATAAGGAAAACGGCTTACGGTTGGTATATCTGGTCGAAAATTCCGCCGTCGGCGAAATGCTTCTTCTGCGCTTCCTGCCAGCCTCCGAACCCCTCCTGAATGTCTACGAGCTTCAGTTTGGAAAAGCCATATTTCGCCGCGATCCGCTGGTTGCGCGGCCGATAGAAATTCCTGGCCGCGATCTCCTGGCCTTCATCGGAATAAAGATAATCGAGATACGCTTTGGCGACCTCGGCGGTCCCGTGCCTTTGCGCGACCGAATCGACAACCGCGACGGGCGGCTCGGCCAGGATGCTCAGAGGCGGCGTCACGATCTCGAAGTTGTCGTTCCCGAATTCCTTGAGCGCGAGATACGCTTCGTTTTCCCAGGCGAGCAGCACGTCCCCGATGCCCCGTTGCGCGAATGTCGTCGTCGAGCCCCGCGCGCCGGAATCGAGCACCGGCACGTTTTTGTAGAGCCTGGTGACGAAGTCTTTCGACTTCGCTTCATCCCTGCCGAACTTCGTGTCGGCATAGAGCCATGCGGCGAGGTAAGCCCACCGGGCGCCGCCGGAACTCTTGGGATTCGGCGCAATGACCTGGATGCCGGGCTTTACGAGATCATCGAAATCCTTGATGCCTTTCGGATTCCCCTTGCGAACGAGGAAGACGATCGTGGAAGTGTAAGGCGTGCTGTTGTCGGGGAATTTCGTCCGCCAATCCTTTTCCAGGAGCCCCTTTTCCGCGATGGCGTCGATGTCGTAAGCCAGGCCGAGCGTCACAACGTCGGCGTCCAGGCCATCAATCACCGCGCGCGCCTGCTTGCCCGACCCGCCGTGAGATTGCCTGACTGAAACGTCCTGCCCCTTGGTCTCCTTCCAATGCTTGGCGAACGCCGCGTTGTAGTCCTGGTAGAGCTCGCGCGTCGGGTCGTAGGAGACATTCAAGAGAGAAACCGCGGCCTGGCCGGCAGGCGCGATCACAAGCAGCACGGCGGCGAGCGGGAGCAGTGTGAACATTCTTTTCATTGGGAGTTTGCAGGATCGAGAACGCCTGAATCGACGTTAACTCTACCAAGCCAATGGTGTATGGCAAGAGATTTCTCCGAACGGGAGGAAAATCCTAAATCTCGATCCCCTCGCCCACTTTCAACGCCTTCGCGCGCGCCCCGGTCAACTCGACTTTTCGCACAAAGGCTTCCGGGTCGGCTTTGATCGCATCAAAGGTGTTGTAGTGCATCGGAATGGCCAATCGAGGCCGGAGGAACTCGACCGCGAGCACGGCGTCGTCGACCCCCATGGTATAGTTATCGCCGATCGGCAACATGGCGGCATCGATCCTGTGGAGATCGCCGATCAATTTCATATCCAAAAAAAGGCCGGTGTCACCCGCGTGGTAGAGGGTCTTCTCCCCGGCGGTGATGAGCAGCCCCGCGGGATTTCCAAGATAGACAACGGCGTCCCCCTGGGTGACGGAGGAACTGTGGTGGGCGATGGTCAGTTTCACTCGTCCAAAGGGAAATTCATGCGCCCCGCCGAGGTTCATATCGTGGGTCGCGACGCCTTGTTTCTTGAGCAAACCGGCGACCTCAACGGTGGAAATGATCGTGGCCCCGGTCTTCCGCGCGATCTGGACGGAGTCGCCGACGTGGTCGGAATGGCCGTGCGAGAGAAGGATGAAGTCGCATTCCACGTCCTCGGGCTTGACCGTGGCCAGCCGGTTGCCGGAGAGAAAGGGATCGATGACCAGGCGGTGGGAACCGGTCTCGATGAGAAAGCAGGAATGACTCCAGTAGGTCAGTTTCATAACGGAGGATGCGGGCGAAAAGGGCGCCGGTCAAGGAGTGGGGAATCGGCCGGCCGCCTTTACTTTCCCGCGCTCTGGCTTTGGGCAATCAAATGCCACTGCTTTTGCCCGGCATCGAAGCGCAATTTCACATGCCAGAGCGACCATTTGCTGCTTCCATCCGCGGGAAACAGGGTGCAGGGAAGCAAGACGGAGGCATCCGTGCGGTTCGATAATGTGACCAGATGGGGATTGAAGCGTTCGAAGGCAAGGTTGGTCTTTTTCTCTTTCATTTCCTCGCGGACGAAGCCGCGAGCCTTCCAGTAGGCGGCTTCAGCCGTGAATCTGCGCTGATTCGTCTCTCTCCAACCGTCGCGCACCAGGGGCCCAAAGAATGCAAGAAGGCCGGCGGCCAGGACCAGGCCGATGGAAATAGAGATCTTTTTCTTGTTGGATTTTTTCCGCCAAACTCGAAGGGACGGCCCGCAAAGGTCGGCTACCGGCTGCCATTGGTCGAAGCCGTCCATCCAGTAGAGCGTTTCCTCTGGAATGAAGCCCTTTGCGTAAAGCCCCATGAGTTGCCCAAGCGTGTAAGGGCCCTTTTGCTCCCCATTGAGATGGACGTAATATTCTTCGGAAAAAGCCATGGAAGTCGCGGATGAACAACTCGTTCTTCGCCTGAACGCGGGGCGGTTGCAAGAGAGGAAAGACGCGGAGGCTTTTCCACGAGGCGGCTGGCACAGCCGCCTGGGGATGCGGCTTCCTTTTGATCAATCAACGGATCAGTTACCGGGCTGCACGAATTCTTCGCCGGGCTTCATCTCGTAGATCGAATTCAAAATTCCATAGCTTCGCGCGTAGGCCTTGGCGTAGTCCTTCGCGGGAGCGCTGATCGTTACCACCAACTGTTCTTTCCCGCTGAAGTTCAGGAAGGTTATGCTCTTTTTAACGCTGACTCCGTAAAAATTGCAGGTGAATACGTATTGATGGGTGCTCCATCTGTTGATTGGAATCGCGTTGGGGATCTCCGTCTCGAGGACGACGTTGAGCGATCCGGCGGGAAGCGATCCGGTCGCCAAATCCCGGTATTTCTTGAGGCCGTCTCCTTCGAACGGAGTATCCGGCGTGAGGGTCGACTGGGCGATGGTCATCCCGGCCGTCTCGAGGTCGCTGAATTCGAAGACTGCCTTTGACGCATTGCCGCTGACGCGCGTCTTGGGATCCACCCGGAATCCCAGTTTTTTTGCGTCATTCTGAAAGTAGTAGCGGCCCGTGGCGTCCTCCACTCCCGCAACGCGGCGGTGCGGGGTGAGATCGAGCGCGTCGCAGGAGAGAAGGAGACCGAGGTAGAGGGAGCTTATGAGAACGAAGCGGTTCATAAGGATTCCGACCGGCTTAGGGCGCCTCGCGTCCAGCTTACGACATCGAGGCTGCCTGGAGGGGCTTTGGTAAGGAAGTTGCTGTCGAAGTTCCAGAACCGCTCCGGCGGAAGATAGATGGGCGAGGTGTTCCACTGGCCTATGAACGAGGCGCTGTCGAACATTTGCACCATGGACCCGTAATAACAGAAGGCCTGGCCCGTCCAGTCCTCGAGGAAGCGGGGGAAGTTATTAAAGCCGCCCGAATATCCATAGACCTGGCCGGTGTTGGGGTTCGTGAAGCCGGAGGGGACCTGTCCGGAAACGATCGCCGTATTTATCGTCGTATCCTGGGCGGAGCGGAAGGAGATGGAATTGGCGGAGTTGGAATCGCTCCACGCATTGGAGAGGATCGTCACGGCGTCGCCCATCACCGCGGCCGGTACTCGGGTGTAGCCGGGGACTGTCGGAGAGGTGCTCGTGGTTTGAGCAACGGACGCCAGATTGGTGGGGACGCTAAGGTAGGTTACCTCGGGGCCGACGTTGTAGTCGCCCTGGATATAGACGGCATTCTCGCTTGCGACAGTCAACCCGCCGGTGGGCAAGACCGAGCCGTTTTGCAACCGGATCGCCATCGGGGTGGTGGGGGTGTCGCCGGTATTGTAAATGTAAAGGACGCCGTTGAGCGCAAAACCCGACGCCGCATTGAGAACGGGATCCGCGGTGCCTACGTTGAGGCTTGTGATGCCTACATTTGCTCCTTCGCGTGTGTCGTAAATGGTGTGTTGGGAGAGCGCGGCCAGCAACGCAGTCTGCTGGGCGGCGGTGAGGGAAACCCCGTTTTGCGTGGTAATGGTCTTGCTCGTCCCGTTGATGGTGATGACAATCCCCGCCTTGTTGTAAAGCCGCCGTCCGCTCAAGGCGCCCGGGTCGGTATAGGCGGTGTTCGGCGGCTGGATGAGAAAGCGCATGCTGTCTTCGTTCGGGTTCGTGGTATTGAATATGGTGGCCTCGTTGGTTCCAAGGGGCTCCATGGCCTGGACTTGATGCAACTGCGACGATTGCCCGGTGGCAAAGTCGGGACCGGTCATCGCCCCTCCCGAGGATGGCGACGACCACGACGCGGCGCCCGTGGGATAGAGACTGGTCGTGTAGTAATTATCCACATAGGAGAGATCGCTATCGAATGTAAGTGTATTCGGCGACTGGACGCTGACATAGGCGTTGCCATTGGTGTGCACCAGGCCCTGGATGACCATGGTGGCGGGTTTGTAAAGTTCCAGGTCGTTCTGGAAGAAGGCCATTGCCTGGAAGAGCGGCACGTCCACGTATTCGATGCTGCGCTTTACACCGTAGTTGACCGGTTTTCCGCCGACGGTTGACGTCAGTTGCACGCTGCATGTGTAGGAGTAGTCGAGGCCCTGCCAGCCGGGGTAGGCGCTCAGGTACACCGGCACCCCGACGGGTGCGCTCCCGGAGGTGATCGGAGCGCCATAGCTGTCCGTGCAATTGATCTGAAGATACCCTGCCGCATCGGTATAGGGGTAATTAAACGCCGGCGGCGAGACCGGCGAGGGGCCTTGCACACGGGGAGGGAAGTTGGTTGACAGTGGCGGGCCGTACTTCGCGTTGGCGGCGGTGAGCCAGATGCCATAGGCCACCTCGAGGGCGCCCTCGGCTTCGAATCGCAGGTCGGAAAAATTGCGGCTTGAGTTGGAGATCTTTCCAACCGTGGAGGTGACTTCGAGCCCGACGCCTATAAGGGCGGAAATGATGAGGATCACGATCAACGTCGTCACAAACGCGCTGCCCGTTTCTTGTTTTCTGCAAGGTGCCAGCTTCACCGGATTGTCCATGCGTTAGGGAGAGGCGATTTCCAGGGCGTTTCTTGGCCGCAGGATGGTGGGGATGGTCAGGAAGTTGTTGTATTGGCCGACGCTCTGCTTCTTCGCGAGGTAGTTGCTGTACTGCTGGCTCGAAACGATGAGGTTTACGGATACGTACGTTACGCTCGATCCAGTGGTAAAGGGTGTGCCTCCCGTGGAATTGATGTCGGTGGTCAGAGTGACGGGGGAAGCCTTGTTGAGGCTCGTAACGTTTTCCATTGTTGGATAGAATTGCAGTAAATTGCCTTGCACGACGAAGACCTCCTGGTGGACGAGCATGGCCGTTTCCACCGTCGGGTAGAGCCAGGAGGCCGTGACGGCGGGTGACACGGTGACGCTCAGCGTTTCCACGGAGTTGGAGCTGGAGACAATCGAACTGCTGCTGACGACCGCCCGTGTCGTGATTCCGTTGAGGAGCAGCACATCATTCGGCTGTGGGACGGGGGGCGAGGCGAGCGCGTTCGTGGAAATCTGCACCTGGAAGCTCGTGGCGTTCGAGAGCCCGGTTCCCGCCGTTCCCCCTGGATTTACGATCACATAGTGTTCCCCAAGGTACTTATCGAAACGCACTCCCTCAGCCGGGCTCGAGGCGTTGGAGAGAATATTGCCACTGGTCGAACCGCTCAAACTGACGTTGATCAGTTCCGGCGTGGTCGTGGCTTCGCTAAGCTCGACGTTCATCCGGTCCAATGCGTAGCGCAATGACAAGTTGGAGACATTCAAGGAGAAGCCCTTGGCGTAGAGGGTTGTTCCAGCCTGGAGCAGGTAGTAGCAGAGCGCGCCGACCAGAGTGAGACAGCCGATTGCGATCGACGCCTCGATGAGCGTAAAACCTCCCTTGCGAGCGGATTTCTTCATTGGTCGGGCGCGCGGATGGTGGTGGCCGTGTAACTCTGCTGCCGATGGAAGACGGTATAGTTCACCGTGAAGGTGACTACGCGGGTATTCGGGTTGTCCGTCGGGTCGGATGCATTCCAGAGAGAAACGGACTTCGAGAGCGTCCCGGTGATGAGCGGGTTGCCGTTGGAATCGACAATCAGGGCGATGGGATTGTTGACGCCTGGGTAGGCGTAGTCACCGCAGTTGACCGTCCCTGACGTCACGGCCAGGATGGCGGGGACGCTGCTCGAGACGAATGGGACCGCGCCCGCCGCCTCGATGTTGCGGTCCACAACCTCTTTCGCGGCTGTAATGACGCGCGATGACGCCGCATTCTGGTTCATCGTCAGCAGCGCGGGCACCGCGGCGGTGGCGTAGAGGCTTATGATCGCCGTCGCCATGACCACTTCCACAAGGCTGACGGCCGCCAGTTTTCTCCGGTTTCCCAGGCGCAACCCCATCCTGGCGGCGGATCGGTCGTTCGTTAACGACCGAGCCGGGGAAAAGCCGGGTTTTGGCTGAATTTTCAACGCTTCCATTTCTCTTTCGGCAACTTGGCGACGGTTTCCCTACATGGGTTTATCACCATTATAATATTTGATAGCAGATGGCATTCCACATTCGCCCCCTTTTGTGAACGCCGGGCGCGGACGCGGGAATGGGATGGCGTGCCCGATGCAGGCGAGGCCCCGGAGGGATTTACCGCGTTATTCCCCGATGATCTTTACCAGCACCCTCTTTTGCCGCTTGCCGTCGAATTCACCGTAAAAAATCTGCTCCCACGGACCGAAGTCGAGTTTTCCGCCGGTGACGGCGATGACTGTTTCCCGTCCCATGATGGTCCGTTTCAGATGGGCGTCCGCGTTGTCTTCTCCGCTGTTGTGCCGGTATTGCGAATGCGGTTTCTCAGGCGCGAGTTTTTCCAGCCATTCCTCGAGATCGTCGTGAAGCCCGGCTTCGTTGTCATTGATGAAAACGCTGGCGGTAATGTGCATCGCGTTGCAGAGCGCCAGCCCCTCCCGGATGCCGCTCTCCTTCAGACATTTCGCGACTTCTTCGGTTATGTTGATGAATTGCCTGCGCCTGGCCGTGTGGAACCAGAGTTCTTTACGATAGGTTTTCATGATGTTGGAAAAATTCAGTTTGAAAGATTCCGGCCACTTCGGAGCCGACCTCTTCCACGGTCGGGGTTTCTCCGGTTTCCCGCTCGATGCTGGTCATCTCCACGCCGGCAATGCCGCAGGGGATAATCCGCCGGAAGGGCTCCAGGTCTCCGCGGACGTTCAGCGCAAAGCCATGCATGCTGATCCAGCGGCGGACGCCGACGCCGATGGACGCGATCTTGCGCCCGCCCACCCAGACGCCCGTGAGTTCTTCGCGCCGGATGCCTTGGATGCCGTATTTTTCCAAGGCGAGAATGAGAACCTTCTCGAGCGAACGCAGGTAGCGGTGCAAGTCCTGCCCATGCTTGCGCAAGTCCACGATGGGATAGCCCACGAGCTGTCCCGGGCCGTGGTAGGTCGCCTGCCCTCCCCTGTTGATCCGCACGACGGGATGCGGAAGGCGTGCCAAGTCGCAAAGGCTGGTTTGGTCCGGCGTGCGGCCTATCGTATAGACCGGCAGGTGTTCGAGCAGCAACAGGAAATCGTCATCGCACAAACCCCCCGTTTTTTGGGCGACCGCATCCTCCTGCAAAGCGAGCGCTTCCTGGAACTCGATCTGGCCGAACCATTGGACGCGCAAGCTCATAGGGGTTGAAGCGAACCGGCGCCCTGCAACGCGGCCTGCCGCGCCTGGAGATGCGCGAGGCCGACCGCGATGGCATCCGCCGCGTCGGAGGGGGGATTTTCTTTCAAGCCCAGCAAGGCCCGAACCATGAAGGAAACCTGCGGCTTCACGGCTCCGCCGCGTCCGACGACGGCTTGTTTGACGCGCCTCGGCGCGTACTCATAAACCGGCAAACCGCGGGCGGCCATCGCGCAAATCGCCACCCCGCGCGCCGAGCCGAGGGTGATGGCCGTGCGAAAACTTTGCACGTAAATGACGGCCTCTATCGCTCCGCATTCCGGTTCATAGGTTTGGATCAGCCGGGCGATTTCATCGTGGATGGCGACCAGGCAGGAAGAGGCGGGAAGTTTTGCCGCGTTCTTGATCTCGCCGAATTCGAGCGGCTTGACCGCCTTCGCGACTTCTTCCAGGACCGCGTAGCCCGTGCTTCGCAGGGAGGGATCGATAGCCAGAACGCGCATTAGGGACACGCTGATTGAATCCGCAGATTAACGCAGATTGACGCAGATTCCGGAAGCATGGTTCGCCGCTGAACTGTGAGGACCGGGAAGTTCATCTAAAATCTGCGTCAATCTGTGTGAATCTGCGGATAAAAAAAACTCCTCGCTTGATTAATCGGCGGTTCGTTGAGTGTTTAATCCACGAAGCGCTGGGCGACGGGCATGCGCCGGCCGAGGCCGAAAGCGCGGCTGGTGACTTTCAGACCGGGGACGGCCTGCTCCCGTTTGTACTCGTTCAGGTCCACTTTGCGGACGACCCACCGGACGGTGGCCTCGTCAAAGCCCCTCTGGATGATGTCCCGCCCGGAGATGTTTTCTTCCACGTAAAGCTGAAGAATGCGGTCGAGCAACTCGTAGGGCGGCAATGTGTCCTGGTCCGTCTGGTTCGGCTTCAATTCGGCGCTGGGCGGTTTCTCGATGCTGGCCCGGGGGATGACTTCGCCCGCCCGGTTGATCCACTCCGCCAGCCGGTAAACCATCGTTTTAGGAACGTCGCTGATGACCGCCAGGCCGCCCGCCATGTCGCCGTACAGGGTGCAATATCCGACCGCCAGTTCGCTCTTGTTTCCCGTTGTCAGGAGGAGGCGTCCAAATTTGTTGGAGAGGGCCATGAGGGTCATTCCGCGCAATCTTGGCTGCATGTTTTCCTCCGTGGTATCCTCGGTCAGGCCGGCGAATATCCCGCTGAATTGCTCTTTGAAGACCTCAAAGGCGCGCTGAATGGGAATCCGGAGGCATTGGATACGCAGTTTTTTGGCGAGCGCGAACGCGTCATCGACGCTTCCCTGGGAGGAATACTGGGTGGGCATGGAAACGCCCAGGACGTTCTCGGGCCCCAGCGCTTCGGCTGCGATGCACGCGCTCACCGCGGAATCGATCCCGCCGCTCAGGCCAAGGACGACGGACTTGAATCCGCATTTCGAGAGATAGTCCTTGAGGCCCAGACAGAGGGCGGCAAAGATCTCGCCGGGCTCGGACTCTTCCTTCCATGCGGCCGCGTTGCCCGCGGTGGTATCCACCACGCGGATTTCCTCCTGAAAGGCGGGAAGCTGCGCTATCAACCCGCCATTTGCATCCAGGGCGAGCGAATTGCCGTCGAAGATGAGTTGATCGTTCCCGCCGACGGCGTTGCAATAAAAGATCGGGCGCCGCCGTTGCGCGGCCACGCCCGACAGCATCTCGAAGCGGCGGCGGGGCTTGCCGGAGCAGAAGGGTGAAGCGCTCAGATTGAAGATCGCTTCGGCCCGCTGTTCAAGGAGCGCATCCAGGGGATTGCGGCCGTAGAGCGGGCGCGGGAGGAACTTCTCAGTCCAGATGTCCTCGCAGATCGTCACTGCCGCCAGATGGCCGTTGACCGAGAGCGGCCGTGTTTCTTCGGCGGGCTCAAAATACCTGTCCTCATCAAAAACATCATAGGTGGGCAGCAAGGATTTATGGATTTTCTCGATGGGAACGCCACGGCGAAGCAGGGCTGCCGCGTTGCGAAACGGCTGTCCGGAGGGTCCGGTGTTGTGGTCGATGAAGCCGGCCAGGAGCGGCACATCGCCGACCTGCCGGTGAAGCTGGTCGAGGATTTCGAGGTTGAGAGGAACGAAACGCGATTTGAAAACAAGATCGCGAGGCGGGTAGCCGGTGATGGCGAGTTCCGGCGTGAGAACGAGTTCCGCGCCTTGGGCCACGCAGCTTTCATAAGCCGCGCCGATCTTATCGCGGTTGCCCGCGAAATCGCCGACGGTCGTATTGATCTGCGCGAAACCGATCTTCATGGGTGTGGGCTCCCCCTCGTCCACGCCCACGAGGGGAATTTATTGCGCGCTGGGATGCGTGGTCGAGTTCGAGATCCCGGCGCGGTTATTATAGCCGCCATTGATCGCTTCGTCCGCACCGGATATGAATGTCTTGTAGAATTCAATGAGGCTGGCGGCCAGGAACCCGGCCAGGACGGTAAGGATGACCTTGTGCATGAACGTCGTTCGCATTCCGTGGATGATAGCGCGATTCAGCGGATTGTCACGGGGAACCGGATTTACCAAAACCCCCATTGGCCTGTGGACAGGATATAGATGCCCAGGAGCAGATTAGTCACTGCGTGCGCAAGGACGCACGCGCTCAGACTCCGCGTCTTGCAGGCCGCCAGATTGTAAAGAGCGCCGGTGACGACCGCCGGCCAGAAATCCGGCCCGAAATGCGCGAGGCCGAAGAAGAGCGCGACGATGGCAAAGGGGATCGGCGCAAAGGATCCGAAGGGAACCCGCTCGAAGTCCTGTTCGGCGAGATAACGCAAAAGAAAGCCCCTCCAGAAAATCTCTTCCAGAAGGGGGACGACCACGACCAGACGCAGGAACCGAAGCAATAAATTGGAAGAATAAAAGATTCCCGCGAAAATGTTCGGATCAAAACCGTCGAGGCGTCGCGGAGCGCCGAAGAGTTCCTGAGGCGAAATCCAGATCGCGAAAACGAGAATTCCGATGAAGAGCGCAGTCCCGGTCTTGCGGGGCTTCGTGAGCGGATAATGCCGCCTGTAATAAAAGAGCAGCGCGCCACAGAGGATCGTCTGAAGAGGAAAAATCCAGTACTTGGGCGAGTTTAGAAGAAAAAAACGGCTGCTTTTAAAAGCGGCGTGAACCCCGTCCGACAGCGCCAGCAGCGCCATGAAAAGAAAAAAGGGGGCGCTGTACGCCCGCGAGGCTCGGGAGATGCTGGACATGGTTCAGGTCGGAAATCGCATCAAAGGAAATTCAAATGGCAAATCCCAATCCTGATGAACTAATGAAGATGGTCGAGGCTGAATTGAGGCTCATGAAGCCGAAGCGGGGGTCTTCGTCCTCCCGGAACGCCTTCCGGATATGGAGCCTCGTAATCATCGTCGGGGGCGTCATCGTGGGGCTGCTCCTTCTCAAGGTCCTGGCATCCCAGATTCCGCGGCCGCATAACACCTCGAACGCCACGCCGGCCGCCACGGGACAGGATGCGCCGCCCAGGTAGAAACGAATTCCCCCCTTTTAGTTTGGCCGGGTGTGCCTCTCAGGCATCCATTTTGCTGTAAGGAGTTCAAATGGCTAAAGCGTACAGTTCGGTAATCGGCATTGATCTAGGGCGTTTCTCCATCAAAGCAGTGGTCGTCCAGCGGCGGGGGAATAACAGATTCGCCGTCACCAATTATGCTCTCAAGCCAGTCAGCGACGCGCTCAACGGCGAGCAACTTGCGGCTGACCTCAAGGCTGTCCTGAAAGAAGCCGGCGGCGGCGCGAAGGGATGCGCCGTGGCGGTTTCGAGTTCGGATTCGATTATCCGCATCATCGAGCAGCCCGTGACGCCGACGGAGATCTTGCGCGAAGGGTTGCGGCTGAACGGAATGTCGCTGCTAAACCAGGACTGCCGCGATTTCGTGCTGGACTGCGATCTCGTCAAGCCGGCCGAGGAGGGAGAGGCCCCCGAGGTGGTCCCAGGCGGATCGGCCAAGCTGAAATATCTGGTGGGAGGGCTGCCACGGGCGCGGGTGTCGCAGATCAGCGAAGCCTTCCAAAAAAACCGCCGGCCGGTGCAGGTGCTGCAACTGGCTCCGATCTGCGCCTTTAACGCCTTTGAATTTGCGAAACCGGAAGCCTTCAAAAACGAAGCCTTCATCCTGCTGGACATTGGGCATCTCTCTTCAACCGTGACGGTCGGCGTCAAGAGGGAACTCATCCTGGTGCGTTCGATCGATTACGGCGGCAAGGCGCTGCACGAGGCGCTCAAGAGCCACATCGAAGCGACGGGCGGCGATCCGGCCGACACCGAGGATGAGACGATGCTCGACAGGGCGCGCGTATCGCTCTCGGCGCTCACGCGCGAAGTGAGCAGTTCGATTGGCTTTTTTGAAGGGCGGCGGGAAGAGACCATCACTCGGATTTTCATTTCGGGCGGCCCCGCGCGCTCCAAAGTCATGCTCCAGATACTCGAAGAGGAACTCCACATGCCGTGCGAGGCGTGGAACCCGTTCGAGAGTTGCGACCTCGCACTGCCGGCGAACCGCCGGGAAAGCTTTGCGACCGACATGGTGAATTTAAACGTCGCGTGCGGAGCGGCAGCCGACCTCCTGAAGAAGAGCTGATTTCCATGGCCCTGCACCTCAATCTCTATCACGAAATTCAGAAGCAGAAGCTTCAAAGCCGGCGCGATCCCCTCAAGTTGGGAATGGTGGGCGTAGCGGTTATCGCGCTTTGCCTCGCGGGCTATTACTGCGTCCGGCTGCGGGAGGCGTCCGTGGTGATGAGCCAGTCCAACCAGATGCAGGCCGAGTGGGATAAGATGGAACCGCAAATGAAAGCGGCCAAGGATCGGGAGACTGATCTGTCGGTGTCGATCGAGACCAGCGACGCGCTCGTCCAGAGGATCGAGAGTCGCTTTTACTGGGCGCCCGTGCTGGGCCAATTGCTTGAAGTGACGCCGAAGGACGTGCAGATCACAAAATTCGACGGCCGGTCCACGAACGACAAGGTCGCGACCTGCACTTTCAGCATCACCGGGCTTTCCTCGGGGGCGGAGCCGCGGCGGGTGGCCGAACAGCTTCGCACGGCGCTGCGCAATAAATTTACGGAAGGCTACAGCGACGTGGCGGCCACTTTCCAAATGCTGGAAGACGCGTCGGAGACTGTCCTGATCGACGGAAAGAACATGCCCGTGGCGAACTTCGGAATAAAACTCGACATGGCGCGGCAGGAAGCAAAGCAGGTGGCGGACAACGCCCCGCCGGCAAAAACAAGGACAAGATGAAATTCGACAAGGAACAGGGCAAAAAGGTCATCCTTTCCGGGCTGGTGCTCATCGCGCTTCTCTATTGCTATTTCAGCTTGCTTCTCGGCCCGCTCACGGCCCGCGAAAAGGACGCCGACAAAGCGATGAAGGAACTTCAACCGCAGCTCGCGGCGGCGCGGTTGCAGATGAAACAGACGCAAGCCGTCGAGGCGAGGGCGCCGGTCGCAAACGAAACGCTCGAGGAGATCAAGTCGATGATCCCGGAGGGAGCGCCGGTGGCATGGTTTCCCCCGCGCATGGTCGAGTTTTTCAAGCGGCAGGGAATTGACAAAAGTTCGACCCGTTTGACCGGAGAAGAGGTTGACGGCAGCCTGCCGGGATTCCGCAAGCTGTTCTGGACGATCGATCTGCCGAAAGTCGAGTTTGCGCCGCTGGCCATTGCCATCGCGGGTCTGGAGAATGAAGAGCCGCTTCTTGAAATCACGGGGGTCGAAATCGGCACGGGCGGAGACCCGCAGTATCAGCACGGCTCATTGACAGTCTGCACTATCGTAAAACAATGAATATAAAAGATGTTACAAGGCGCCCGGGGCATTTACCCTGCATCGCGTTGCTGACGGCGGCCGTTTTGGCTTCGACGCCCACCCGCGTCCAGGCCCAGGGGGGCGACAGCTTCAAGCTCAAGAATCGTTCCTCGTTCGCGGGAGCGCAGGTGGCTCGCGATCCTTTCTGGCCCATAGGCTGGAAAAAAGGGACGAGAGATCCGAGCGCGCCGGCCGAAGTGGTAATCAACGCCGACGAATTCGCCGTTACAAGCATTCTCTTGAGTCCGCCCGCGCTGGCCGTGATCAATGGAAAAGAATATGGCGAAGGCCAGTTTATCCTGGTGCCGGGCAGCGGCGCCAAAGCGCAGGTCGCGGCGATCCTGGATGGAAACGTCGTTCTCATCTATCACGGAAAGACGGTTACGGCCAGTCTGCGGCGCAACGAGCATCTTTCCACGCCCAAGCCGCCCGACGCCTCCTACGATCCGAACGCGTCTCCCACGGAAGCCGCGGTTACTCCGCCGCGTTAAGGCACCCGCGGGTCTCCCCTTCAGCCGCTACAATTTCTTTGCCCTGGCCGAGCGCGCGCGCGAGACAAGCCAGACGATAAGCGCCAGCGCGACTCCCCACGGCGCGACGAACGCCACGGCGACTCCGATCATCCGCGCACTCCACATCAGCGCCGCCGCGCCCTGGGAGACGGTGCGGCGGATCGTCGGGAAAATGCCGTTTTCGTCCGGCACGATGTTGCCCTCGCTGTAAAGTTGCAGGGTGATCCGCGCCGGCGCGCTCTCGTCGCCGGGCGCGCCGGGCGAAACACCGGTGTCGTCGCGATTTACCGTGAAGTTTTTCACTTTGCCAAGCCCGCGGATTTGTTCGACGAATGGCGCGTAGCTTTTCATCGGCATTTGAAAAACCAGATTCGCCACTTCGATCCCGCCCGGTTGCCGCTCGAACGTCGATTTCTTCACCTCGATGCCCGCCTCCGCGGCTGCCTGTTTGATCGCGCCCGATTTCTCTTCAACCTTGCCGGTCACGATGCCGAGATCGGTGTGTTGGACCGGGTCTTCCTCGCTGCCAAGAGCCAGCGAGATAAGCACCGGACCGTTGTCGTCCCCGGCTCCGGCGCGGTCGTTGCGTTGCACCGTGAGGCTCGTCACGCGCCCCAGCTTTTTAAAAACGTCGAGCACGGTGTTGTAAGATTTCGCCGGCACGCGCACTTGCAGTTGCCCCGCGCCGCGGCCCTGCGGATCGCGCGTGACATTTGAATCGAGGACCTCCGCGCCTTGCTCGACAGCCGCCGTTTTGGCTTTGTCGAGCGCCTCTTCAACCGGGCGCGCAACGACCGTCAATCCGGTCTGCCGGCGCGATTCGTCGTCCGGCTCGATCACCAGGTTCAACTCCACCTTGTCGCGCACGACCTTCGCCGCATCCGACGAATTGCCCGAGCCGTTCTGCGCGACGCGCTCATCCTGCGTCGTGAAATCCTGGATGCGGCCGAGCGTCTTCACGCGGGCGATTGTCTGGTCGGCGGTCTCCGGCGCGAGCAGCACGCTCAACGTCGCCGAAACACGCCCGTTGCCGTCGCGCTCGAGCCGCGATTGCAGAATCTGCGCGTTCGCGGCTTCGGCCTCGCGCTTCGCCTCGGCGTAGGTCTTTTCCACGTCGCGCGAGAGAAGCGAGAGATTCGCATGCTCCTTTAAAAGGAACGCCGCGGGCTGGTTCATCTCCTTCTCGTAAAGCGAAACGGTGACCGTCGCATAGGCCACGAGCGCATCCCAATATTTCAACTGGCCCTGCATTTCCTCGATCTGGCCGCGCACGCGCCCAAGCTCCTTCTCAACCTGCAACAAGTCCGAGACCTTGCCCGTGGTCCTCGCCAGCAGGTCAAGCAGCCGCTCCTCCATCCGCTTCGCATTGCGCAGCCGCGCGTCGGTGTCGAAGTAAGCTTTCGTCACGTCCTCCGCGCCGAGCGTCTGGCTTTTCAATTCGCCGACCGCGTGGATTTTGAGCAAAAAGCCGTCGAGATTCCGCGGCGGCATTTTCACGACGATCGTGCCGCTCAACTTGCCGTTCGCGCCGCGCGCCGAGTTGCGCGTAGCGACGTAGCCCTGCTCTTCGGTGGCGATTCCGGTGATCGCGTCCGCCGCGGTTTCGAAGTTCGCGACTTCAAATTCGACGTTCGCGTTGCGGATGAGTTTCTGTTCGGGAGGCGCGGCGGCGGAAGGCGGCGTTGCCTGCGCGGCGGGCTGGGCGGCGGCATCCTGATCGACTTTTGCTTTCCGATCTTGCAGAGAAAGAAGCGCGTCAATGGCGGCCGAACTGATAGGAACGCTTGCGCTCGTCTCTCCCGAACTCATCGAAACCGAACCGACGGGGCTTCCGTCGGTTGAGCGTTCTTCGTCGCGAAGCGCTCTTGTTTGTTTTTCGAGCTTCGAAAAATCGGTCGATGTCTTCTTCGCTTCCAATTTCAGCGTCCCGCCACTGAAGGTCGTTGCGCCTGTGATAGTGTTTGCCCCGGAGAGCGCGAGGGTTGAACTTCCCAAGCTAACGACGGTGTCACCGGCGTCACCGCTGATCGAGGACTGGACGGGCGCTTCGGGAAGAGCCTCTTGCCTGGCTTCCTTATTGATCGCCAGTCTTTCGCTGCCAAGAGTCGGAGTTCGGAAGCTTTCGCCAGTCAAAATCATCCCGCCCTTCACAAGCGCGATCAGCACCAGCGCGGCGGCTGCCCATCGCACCGAACGCGCCTGGAAAAGCCTTGCGAGGCTCGAAAGGTAATTTCTCCGCGAGGCAACGCTCCGCCTGAATTGCCGCGCGATGCGTGCTTCGAAATCGGGGTCGGGCTTCAATTCGGAGAAGGTTTTGCCGATCATTGCGCTCATGGTTTTTTCCTGTTCGTGCAGAGCGCGGCAGCGCTCGCACTCAGCGAGGTGCCGCTCGAAATTCTCGCGCTCGGCGGGCGAGAGTGCGCCGGTGACGGACGCGGCCAGCCACTCTTCGATTTCGTCGTGAATTTGCGCCATATTCATCCCTTCATCGCGGCAAGCGCCGGTCTGAGAACGCGCCGCATCTTTTCGAGCGCGCGGCCCAGGATGCCGCGCAACGCGCCGTTGCTGAGGCTCATCGTGCGCTCGATGGATTCGTAATCCATGTCTTCCAAATAACGCAGCGTGACCGCGAGCCGATACTGCTCCGGCAACGTCGAAAGCGCTGACAAAACGCATTGGCTCACCTCCGCGCCAAACGTCTGTTCATCGGGCTTCGGGGCGAATTCGTCCACGATTTCCGCGGCGTCATCCCGCAGGGGAACCGAACGTTTTTTCCGATAAAGATCGCGCGCCCGGTTGCGGGCGATGGTTGTCACAAAGGCCGGAAATTTCTCGGGATCGCGCAGCCGCCAGCGCGATTCGAATGCGCGAAGAAAAGTTTCCTGCACGACGTCCTCGGCTTCCTCGCGGTCCTGGAGGATGGCAAACGCGACGGCGAAGAGCCGGCGGCTGAAAAGCGGAATCAACATTTCAAAACTCTCCGAATCGCCCTTGATGGCGGCTTTGATGAGCTCGCGGTCGCTTGGTTCCATTGTGACGATCTACCAAACAAGACGCGCGAGTTCGGAAAAACGCGCGATTTTTTTTGAGCGGCCCCGTAGCCGGTCGAAGCCGCCGTCAGCCCGCGTTGAGCTGCTCGAGGACTTCCGGATCGCGCACGTCGGCCCATTCGCCGTGCAATTCCAGGGCTTTTACCTCATGGCCGCTCTGCGCCATGTTTCGGATCGCGTCGGTCAGTTCGTATTCCCCGCGGGGGGATTTTTGAAGGGTCGCGATGAACCGGAAGATCAAGGGCCGGAAGGCATAGACACCGGCGTTGTACCACGGGCTGGACGGCTCGCCCGGCTTCGGCTTTTCCCGCAAGTCAACCAATTGGAAATCGGCATTGACGAATACAGCGCCGCCTTTTGAAACGTCCTCGTTTTTCTTGACGCTGATGGTCCCCTGGCGCGCGCCGTCCATCCCGGCAAGCGTGACGTAGTTCGAGGGATCCACAAGGATGTCGCCGTAACTCAAGATGAACGGATCCTGGCCGCAGAAGGAGCGGGCGAGTTCCACCACCCTGCCGGTGCCGTCCTGCACGACCTGCGTCTCATAAACGATGCGAACCCCGAAGCGGCTGCCATCGCCGAAATAAGCGGTGACGACATCGGCGCGATAACCGACGACGATGAGAAACTCCTTCACACCCGCCGCACGGAGCCCTTCCAGGATGTGCAGGAGGATCGGTTTGCCGCGCACGGAAATCATCGGCTTGGGAACGTCCTGCGTCAGTTCGCGCATCCGGGTTCCGCGTCCGGCGGCCAGGAGGACCGCCTTGGTTATTTTCGAGAATGGGGTGTCCAATGGATTTGTGCTATCCCGGCAGCGCGCCGCGGAATTCCTGGATCCGCCTTACCGCGATCTTGATCTTGTCGAGGCTCGTCGCATAGCTGCACCGGACGAAGCCTTCTCCACTCGGGCCGAAGGCGGCGCCGGGCACGACGGCCACCTTCTTCTCTTGAAGCAACCGCAGGGAAAAATCCGTGCTCGTCAGCCCTGTGCGGCTGATTTTCGGGAAAACATAAAAAGCGCCGTGCGGTTTGAAGCAATCCAGGCCCATGTCGTTAAAACTCCGGACGATGAAATTGCGCCGCGTCTCGTATTCCCGGCGCATGGTGACAATATCGTCCTGGCCCGCCTCGAGCGCTTCGATGGCGGCGTCCTGCGCGGTCGTGGCGGCGCACAGGATCGCATACTGGTGGATCTTCATCATCGCCTCGGTGAGTATCGCCGGGGCGCAGGCGTATCCGATCCGAAACCCGGTCATCGCGAACGCCTTTGAAAAGCCGTGCAGGAGGATGGTCCGTTCGCGCATCCCGGGGAGCGAGGCGATCGAGACGTGGCCGATGCCGTCGTAGGTCAACTCGCTGTAGATTTCGTCGCTCAGGACGATCAAATCGCGGCGCACGCACAAAGCGGCGATCTTTTCGAGCTCCGCGCGGGTCTGTGTGGCGCCGGTGGGATTCGTCGGAAAATTGAGGAAAAGTATCTTCGAGGACTCGGTGAGCCGCTGTTCCAGGGCGGCGGCCGTGAGGCGGAACCCCTCTTCCTCGCGAGTGGGAATGGCAACGGGGACGCCGTGCGCCAGGATGATGCTCGGACTATAGGAGACGTAGCAAGGCTCATGGTAGAGGACCTCGTCGCCGGGATTCACCAGGGCGCGCAAGGCGAGGTCGATGGCTTCCGAGACGCCCACCGTCACGATGACTTCGGTGTGCGGGTCGTAGCTCACCTTGAAAAAGCCGCGGACGTAATCCGCTATGGCGGCGCGCAGCTTCGGCAAACCGAGGTTCGAAGTGTAACCCGTGCGGCCTTTCTCGAGGGAGTAGATCGCCGCCTCGCGTATATGCCACGGGGTGTCGAAGTCCGGTTCGCCGATGCCAAGCGAGATGACGTCGGACATCGTTTGCACCACCTCAAAAAAGTCGCGAATGCCGGAACGCGGGATTCCGCGGACGTGGTGGGCGATCTGTTTTTTAAGGTTCATTATGGCGCCACCGCCAGACGCTCTTCGCGCTCGGGGCGCCTCAGCATCGCGCCATTCTCCTTGTACGTCTTCAGGCGGAAATGAGTGGACGTGGAGAGCACCCCTTTGATCGTGCTCAACTTTTCCGCGATGAAAGCGGCGACTGCCTGCAAATTCAAGCCTTCGACGATCACCAGCAAATCGTAACCCCCGCTCATGAGATAACAGCTCTGCACCTGTTCGAACTTCGCGATGCGGCTGGCAAGGCGGTCGAAGCCGCCTCCGCGCTCGGGGACGATCTTCACTTCGATCACGGCGGTGACGATGGAATCGCCGATCTTCTCGGGATCGAAAACGGCGTGATACCCCAGGATGACGCCTTGCTTTTCAAATTCCGCGATGCGTCCCGCGATTTCCTCTTCGGTAAGATTCAACTGGCCGGCAAGGTCGCCGGTTGAAGCGCGGGCGCCGTTTTTTAGAAGTCTGAGGAGCGGATCCACAATTTCAAAGCAAATCGTTTTTGTTCAACTGGCGGCCCGCGGCGGCCCACGCGTCGTAAAGCTGCCATCCGCGGTTGAGAAGCTGGCCGCCCTCCGCGAAGCGATCGCTCGAGCCGAGGACGACGACGATGACCCGCCGGGGCGTGACAACGAAGGTGGCCCCTTCCTGGCGGGCTTCCGGCAGCCTGGCGGAGGAAAGGATGACACAACCGCCCGCGCGCTGCGTCTGCCCGGTCTTGACGCCGTCGATGGCGTTGATGCCAAGCAGTTCGTTCGTGTTTTTGAGCAGATACTCCGTCGGGTTTCCCATCTCATGGGCAATGACTATCCGGCGCTCCTTCTGCGAGACAAAAAAGCGAAAGGCGGGCTTGGACATCGCGTAGCGCGTGAGGCGGCCCATGTCGGAAGCGGTGGAATACGGCAGCTTGCGCTCGAGGCTGTCGAGACCGTGCGGGTTGAGAAAGAGGGTCCGATCCATGTGAAGCCGCCTTGCCAGCGCGTTCATTTGCGCGACGAACAGGGTGACGGGATCCGCCTCCCCCGCCGAAGAGCCGGACGATGCGATCCGCTGCCCGACGTAATCGGCCAGCGTCTGCGCGGCGATGTTGTCGGACTGGAGCAAAGCGGCGTAGAGCAAATCCCGCAAAGTCACGCGGTCGCCGGCTAGAAGGCCGGCATCGTTGCCACCCCGGAGGGCGCCGGCGGAAGGCGGAACGGTCGCGAGAGTATTCAAGTCCTGTTTCGACACGTCCATCCAATCCAGGACGACCATGGCGGTCGCAATCTTGGTAAGACTTCCGACCTGCAACTTCCTGTTCGAGTTCTCGGCATCCAGGACATGGCCGCTGGTGGCATCCACGATGAAGCTGGCCTCGGCTCCGTGGACGGACAGCGGGAGAACAGCGAGAATGGGGAGGAGGATTCTTGTAAACAGGCTGGCCGTCATCGGACCCCGCATTTTATCGCCCCAAAGCGAAATGGCAAGCGGAAGTGATTGGATCGGCGCCGAAAGGGTGCGTGACGAGAAAGTTGCCAGTTGTTTGAAAGTTCAGAAATCAGGTAGCGGGATTCTTTTTTTGGCTGGCGTTGTTGTATATGATGCGATACAATATAGCGCATGCCCAACCTCCTCC